>CDZJ01025749.1_pt1 | contig 389517 bp, 312 predicted proteins | sample 557391 | NCBI WGS metagenome assembly CDZJ01 (sample SAMEA3182111, study PRJEB8094) | gut metagenome | biome: human; feature: gut; material: Stool; isolation source: human stools | place: Canada | collected 2013-05-07 | reverse complement strand
TGATAGATTGTCGGATACGACTTTCGTCCTTTACTGCTTATTGCAGTCGCGCTGTAACCTGTTCTGCTTCCAATTCTCAAAGGAGGAACTAAAAGTGTTACAGTATGGCGTTAATAACTACCTTCCGCCACAGTTCCGAGTTATACCGCTTGGACTATCGTTCAATCAATCCAGACTTTATCCTCATATCTATCGTTTCATCTCCTGATTCAGTCGCATATTGGTAGTTATATGACTTATCAGTTTATCGGCATGCTACACTCCCTGTCCGGTTTCCCTTTCAGATAAGCCGATTGATGATAGGCTATCGAACACTCGCCTAACGTCTTGCTATTGACGTGTTTGCCAAAGAACCTCTACGGGCGCACCCTTGAACTCCACCGGCTTTCCGATACCCCTGTTTACCGGATATTCAGACATTGCCGCTTTTTTAGAGGAAGAACGAACGCAGGATAGTGGCGGCGACAATCAGGAAGATGCACGCCCCGAACCAACTGGCGGCGGTCTTTGAGGTGTCGGGGTCGCCGCTCGAAAACTTGTTATATACTTTTATCCCGCCAATCAAGCCGCAGACCGCCCCGATTGCGTACACCAGTTTTGTTCCGGGGTCGAAATACCCTGTGATTAGGTTCGTGGCTTCGGTGATGCCCGCCTGCCCGTTGCCCTGTGCGTAGGCACTTACCGCAGCGGCAAGTATAGCCGCCGACAAAAAGATTCTCTTTCTCATTGTGATTTGTTTTTAATGCCGGGCGGCGGGTGGGAAGTCCGCCTTTCCCGGCTGGTGAATAATTTGAAATTTTAGTGGTCGGGGATAGTCCCGTTTGTCTGTTTGGTTTTCAGGTTGCCAATCAACCGTAATCACGTTGCTTCATATTGTTACACATTATTATATTATAGGAAATCGTTCATGTCGAACGCTTCGTGTTCCTTGCTTGTACCGCCAGCTTCGGCAGGGACGGCAGCCGTAGCCAGTTCCGCTTCGTTGCGTCCCAGCAGTTCCGCCACCTTTGCCAGCCCGCCGTTGATGTTCTCCACCACCGCATCGTAGAGGTTCGTCCCCTCAATGCTTGCCAGCGTCCCGGCGGCTTGCCGCTGTTCCGCTTCGGTGGGGTTGTCGGCGTTCGCCGTGCGTACCGCTTCGCCCAGTTCGTCAAAGCTCACGCCCGTAGCCCGCCCGGTATCATCGTCACCGTCCATGTACCCGGCTATTTCCTCGTCCTCGTAGTCGGGTTCGTCATTCTCGTAACCGGGCGTTTCTTCCGCTTCGGCTGCTGCTTCCGAAATGTTTTCTTCCGGCTGTCCGTCAGCCTGCGGCGCAAAAATAGTATCATTTTCAGCCGCTTGCGGGAGGTGTCCCGATTTGTCCTGCGCTGTCCCGATTAGTCCGCCCTTGTATCGGCTTTCACCTATCAGCGTGTAGCCTGAAACCCCGTTTCGTGGAAGCGGCGCATCATCCGTTCTGCCCGGTGATGTCCGGCTGTCCGTGTAGCGATACCACAGCCATAGGGCGATATAGTACACCAAAAGCCCGGTAAATATGCAATAGATTACCATAGTCAGACAGGCTTTTGAAAATTACTTTCGTACAGGGTGTTTATCTCGTCTTGGTACTGCTCGAAGTGGCGCAGCAGAATGTTTTCCACGTAGCTGCTTACCGTCACCTTTCGCCCGCCTATCACCGTCACGATACGCATCAGCTTCTCGTGCGTGGTGCGGCTCACGTACAAGGGCTGTCGGTCGGTCAGTTCCACTTTCTGAAAATAGGTTTCCCGGTAGTCACCCGAACCGCCCTTGCGTTTGCGGTTTGTCGTTTTCTCCACCCGCACCGTTTCAGTCTGCCGTCCCTCGTGGGCGGTTTCCGTTTCGCCGCCGGGCTGCGGTACATCATCCGGCTGGCTTTCCCGCTTGGCGGGTACGCCCTGCGAGATAAGTTCTTTCATGAAATCCTCGTCTATCTTCGGCATCCCGCCGCTTTGCTTTGCCATATCATTTTAATTTGATGTAGTACGTTATTTCGGTTATCAGTTCTTCCAAGTTGCTTCCCCTCACCAGCGGGCGGCTGGCGGGAAAGAGCGTGGAGCGGAACACCGCCTTTCTATCCGCCACCAGTTCCTTTTTGTAGCGTTTGGTATCGGGGATAAAGGTTTTCATCAGCGGCAGTTCCAGTTCCTTAATGGTTTTGTCGTAGGCAGTGTAAAGGTCTGTTTTCTCCCTACCGTCCACCATGTTCCAAAAGAGGTACAGCCCGGCAAGTCGGCAGGCTTCATTCTTCACCAATAGCTTTTGGATAGCCATTGCGAACGACAGGCTGCTTTCCAGCACCACCTTGTCGGCTGAAATCGGGGTGAAAATATAATCCATGCCCGCAAGAGAGTTTATCACGCCCTCGCTGTTCACCGTGCCGGGCAGGTCGAAAAAGACAATATCCGGCACGTGTCCGGCGGCTATATATTCGTCAGCCGTTGCAATCGCCTTTTCGGGCGAACTGCACAGTACCGGGTAGGCTTTCTTCCCCAGCCGGGTAAACTGTTCATACGCCATGCGCTTGTAATCTTCATCCGCCCCGACCTGCTCGGCATCCCGTTTTCGTATTCCGGCAATGGAGTGTTGCGGGTAGTCGCAATCGACCACCGCCACATCGTAGCCTTTGAGATAGTAGAGGTAACTCGCCGCCAGCACGGTAAAGGTGGTTTTGCCGACCCCGCCCTTTTGGGTGGAAAAGGCGACATAAAGGGGTGTTTTCTCGTTTTCCATATTGCTTTCGTTCATTATTGGTTGATAGATTTATTTATTGCTTTCAATCAATCCAGCCATGTAGCTTTCTTTGTTTCCATATTGCAATCTTGAAATATTGAAAGACTGTTTTATTTCAATCTTGTTTTCCTGCTTTCATTCTTTCTTGAAATATTGAAATAATGCAATCATGCTTTCTTGAAATCATGCTTTCAATCATTCTTTCCTGATTGGAATATTTCTTTCAATCTTGCTTTCAATCTTGAAATCCGATGCAAAAAAAGGGAGAAAAAACGTCCCCTGAAAACCTTGTCCCGATTTGTCCTGTGCTGTCCCGATTTGTCCACCAACTGCCTATTTTACAGCATTATAAATCACCGTTACTTTGCAGCGGAGTAACGAACCGCCGGGGGCGCAGGTGTAAAACCGGGCTGGTGAACGGCAGGGCTTACCGCTTCACGCTAACCCCAATCCGTCCGTGACGGATTTCGATTTTCGTCAGAAAATAGCAAGGTGTGTTCTATGGCACATAGAACCGTTTTCCGTGCCTGAAAACGCCTTGCCCCTTGCGGGGGTAAAAATCACTCCGAAGTCGTAATTTTTTAATCCAAAGAAGTATGGAAACAAGAAGAACCAGCAAGGGCGGTCGCCCCGCCCTCGCAGACCCGGCGAAGCATCGCCATGTCCTTTACCTGAACGACCGGGAGAATGCCCGCTTCCTCTCGCAGTGGGAGCAGTCGGGCGTTACGAGCAAGTCCCGTTTCATCGCCGCCCGGTTGTTCGGCGAGCCGTTCCGGGTGGTGAAAGTGGAGAAAACAGCGGTCGAGTATTGCGCCAAGCTGACCGAATTTTACGCCCAGTTCCGGGCGGTTGCGGTCAATTACAACCAAGTCGTAAAGGCGTTGCACGGCAACTTTTCGGAGAAAAAGGCACTCGCTTTTCTCTATAAACTGGAGAAAGCGACCACCGAACTGGCTGTGTTGAACCGTCAGGTTATCGACCTGACAAACGAGTGCAAGGAACTATGGTTGCCAAAATAAGCACGGGCGGCAATATGTTCGGCGCACTGGCTTACAACCAAAACAAGGTGGACAGCGAGGAAGCAAAGGTGCTTTTCTCCAACCGGATGCTGTTAAGCGAGGACGGGAATTTCTCTATCGGCGAGTGTATGCGCAGCTTTGAAATGCAGATGCCCGTCCAACTATCCACCAAGAAGCCGATACTTCATATTTCCATAAACCCGCACCCGGAAGACGTGCTGACAGACCAGCAGCTTTCCGACATAGCCAAAGAGTATATGCGGAAGTTGGGCTATGGCGACCAGCCTTATTTGGTGTACAAGCATACCGACATCGACCGCCACCATATCCACATCGTGGGGTTGCGGGTGGACGAGAACGGCAAGCCGCTGAATGACAGGTTCGAGCATCGGCGCAGCAAGCAAATCACCCGTGAACTGGAAAAGAAATACGGACTGCACCCGGCAGAGCGAAAGGAACGTGCCGAACGCCCGGAACTTAAAAAGGTGGACTATGCCGCCGGGGATGTGAAGCACCAAATCGGCAATACCGTGAAAGCGGCTTGCTATGGCTACCGCTTCCAGTCGTTCGGGGAGTACAAGGCGTTGCTTGCCGCTTACAACGTGTGCGCCGAGGGAGTCAAAGGCGAGATAAACGGCAAGCCCTATCAGGGCATTGTCTATTCTGCCATGAACGACAAGGGCGAAAAGGTAGGCAATCCGGTAAAGGCTTCCCGCATCGGCAAGTCGGTGGGTTATGAAGCGGTGCAGCGCAGAATAGAGAAATCGGGCGAGCTGATTAAGGACGGAAAGCTGAAAGAGCGAACCCGGAAGATTGTCGCCACTGCCATGCAGACCGCCCGCAGCTGCAAGGAACTGGAACAGCAGCTAAGGAAGCGGGGCATTGACGTGGTATTCCGTCAGAACGACAGCGGGCGCATATATGGCGTTACGTTCATCGACCATGACAGCCGGGTGGTGCTGAACGGCTCCCGCTTGGGCAAGGAGTATTCGGCGAACGTGTTCAACGAACGCTTTTCGGGCGAAACCGGAAAGATGCACCAGCCCGAAGTGGAAATACCGCAGCAAGACCAATCCACGCATCAGGAACAGCCGTGCTTCACGCCGAAATCCGACATCGTTTCGGGCGTGGCTTCCGTGCTGGGTGCTTTCGGCGGATTGCTGAGCGGCGGTGCATCAGGCGGTGACGAGCCGCAGGACACCGCCCGCCAAAAGAGAAAGAAGAAAAAGAAGCGCACAAGGCGCATCGACTAACTAAAAAACATTACAATCATGCAACAGGAAGATGATTTGAGAGGGCTTGCACGGGTCATGGACTTTATGCGGGCTGTCAGTATTCTATTCGTGGGAATAAACGTGTACTGGTTCTGTTACTCCACCCTGAAAGAATGGGGAGTAACCTTTGAAGTGATAGACAAGATACTGTGGAATTTCCAGCGCACCACCGGGCTGTTCTCGTCCGTCCTTTGGACAAAACTTTTTTCGGTGGTGTTCCTCGCCCTGTCGTGCATCGGCACTAAGGGCGTGAAAGAGGAAAAGATAACGTGGGCGAAGATACATTGCAGCCTTGCGGCGGGTGTCGTGTTGTTTTTTCTGAACTGGTGGCTGCTGGAACTTCCGCTGCCACACACGGCGGATGCCGTGTTTTATATCGCCACGCTGTCGGTGGGCTATATCTGTATGCTCATGGCGGGTACATGGATGTCCCGGCTGTTGAAAAACAACCTCATGGAAGATGTCTTTAACACGGAAAACGAAAGTTTCCAGCAGGAAACAAGGTTTATCGAGAACGAGTATTCGGTAAATCTGCCTACCCGGTTCTACTATAAGAAGAAATGGAATAATGGCTGGATAAATGTCGTGAACCCGTTCCGAGCCAGCCTTGTATTGGGAACGCCGGGCAGCGGTAAGTCGTATGCAGTGGTAAACAGTTACATAAAACAGCAAATCGAGAAAGGTTTTGCGCTTTACTGCTATGATTATAAGTTTCCTGACCTTTCGGAAATCGCTTACAATCATTTGCTTAACCACTTGGACGGCTACAAGGTCAAGCCTAAGTTTTACGTTATCAACTTTGACGACCCCCGCAAGAGCCACCGATGCAACCCGATAAACGCCAGCTTCATGTCGGATATTGCGGATGCCTACGAAGCCAGCTACACGATAATGCTTAACCTCAATCGCTCTTGGATAAGCAAGCAGGGCGATTTCTTCGTGGAAAGCCCGATTATTCTACTTGCAGCCATTATTTGGTACTTGCGTATCTATCAGGGCGGGAAGTATTGCACGTTCCCCCATGCTATTGAACTGTTGAACAAGAAATACGCCGATGTATTCACTATTTTGCGCAGTTATCCCGAACTGGAAAACTACCTTTCCCCGTTCGTGGATGCTTGGGAAAGTTCGGCAGTTGAACAGTTGCAGGGGCAGATAGCCAGTGCGAAAATCCCGCTTTCAAGGATGATTTCACCCGCCCTTTACTGGGTAATGACGGGCGATGATTTTTCACTGGACATCAACAACCCGAAAGAGCCTAAAATACTGGTTGTCGGCAACAATCCTGACCGCCAAAATATCTACTCGGCAGCACTGGGATTATATAACAGTAGAATAGTGAAGCTGATAAACAAGAAAGGTCAGCTTAAAAGTTCGGTGATAATAGATGAATTACCGACCATATATTTTCGGGGGTTGGATAATTTGATTGCCACCGCCCGAAGCAACAAGGTTGCGGTTCTGTTGGGCTTTCAGGATTACAGCCAGCTTACCCGTGATTACGGGGACAAGGAAAGCCGGGTAATCCAAAATACTGTGGGCAACGTGTTCAGCGGTCAGGTGGTCGGTGAAACGGCAAAAATACTGTCGGAGCGTTTCGGAAAGGTGTTGCAGAAACGGCAGAGCATGACAATCAACCAGCGGGAGAAGTCCACCTCGATAAGCACCCAAATGGACAGCCTGATACCCGCCAGCAAAATATCCAACCTCACGCAAGGCATGTTCGTGGGTGCTGTGGCGGACAATTTCGATGAACGGATAGAGCAGAAGATTTTCCACTGTGAAATCGTGGTGGACAATGAAAAGGTGAAGAGGGAAACCGCCCGTTACGTGAAGCTGCCGCAGATAATCGACTTCACCGACAAGGACAGCAACGACCGGATGCAGGAGGAGATACAAGCCAATTATGACCGCATCCGTCAGGAAGTCCGGCAGATTGTCGAGGACGAGATAACCCGGATTAAGAACGACCCGGAGCTATGCCACCTTATAAAAGAGGAAGAATAACCGATATTCTTTCCTGACAGACAGTATTTTTACTAATTTTGCAGACAAAGAAATGATTATGAACGAAAACCAAAATACGGAATGGAAAGAAAGCTGGCGTGACGAGTATCTGAAATGGATATGCGGCTTTGCCAACGCCACAGGCGGCAAGATATATATAGGTATGAATGACAACGGCAAAGTAGTCGGCGTTGCCGATGCCGACAAACTGCTGGAGGACATACCGAACAAAGTGCGTGACGTGCTGGGTATCATCGTGGACGTGAACCTGTTGGAAGAAAACGGGCTGAAATATATCGAGATTGACGTGCCGCCTTATTCCAATCCTATCAATTACAAAGGTCAGTACCACTATCGCAGCGGCAGCACGAAACAGGAGTTGAAAGGTGCGGCGTTGAACCGTTTTATCCTGCAACGTACTGGCAGGCATTGGGACGAGTTTCCCATAGAGTGGGCAGGCATAGAGGAACTTTCCACCAGCGCATTAGACCGTTTTCGCAAGGAAGCGGCGAGAAGCGGTCGTGTGGACGAAGATGTGTTGAAAGATACTACCGAAAATTTGCTGCACGATTTGCGGCTGATTGACACCCAAACCAACCGCCCGACCCGTGCCGCCTTGCTGTTGTTCCACCCCGACCCGGAACGGTTTGTAACCGGGGCTTATATCAAGATAGGTTTCTTCCGGGATGATAAGGGTAACTTGGAGTTTCAGGACGAGGTTCACGGCTCTTTAATGGAGCAGGTGGATAAGGCAATGGATTTGATAAAGACCAAATACCTGACTTACCGCATTTCATACGAGGGCATTTCCCGGCGTGAAACACCGCAGTTCCCGGTGGAAGCTATTAGGGAATCACTGATGAATTGTGTGGCACATAAAGACTATGCCAGTGCCGTACCCATTCAGATTAGCGTGTTTCCCGACCATATCACCTTTTGGAACGCCGGGCAGTTGCCGGAAAGCTGGACGACCGAAAAACTTTTTGAAAGCCACCCGTCCTCTCCCTATAACCCGCTAATCGCCAACGCCTTTTTCAGAAGTGGGGATATTGAAAGCTGGGGACGTGGCTACAAGCGCATCTTGGAAGCTGTCAGCGCATACAAGTTGTTGCCGCCCAAACTTGAAATGTTAAGCGGTCTGATGATTACCTATTATACCGATATACGTTCGCAGCTATTGGCGCAGCGAGTGGATGAAAGGTTTATACCCATTATTGAGTATGCCGCCCAAAATGGGAGTATAAATAATTCAGATGTGCAGAATTTGTTAAATACCAGTAAAACTACTGCTTATCGAATTTTGTCGCAACTGGATAACTGGCTGGAAATACAAGGAACAACAGGAAAAGGCACTCATTATACACTTAAAGGGTTCACAAAGGGTTCATAATTGAATGTTTTTGCTTTTATAAAATGCAGAACTTCCTGTTTAACAAGTATTTGAAAAACCATTAAAAGGGTTCACAAAGGGTTCATCGAAAGAGAGTGAAATCATTCACTCTCTTTTTTTATGCCCTTTTCAATTCCGCAACCAATGGTTGCGGAATTTCATCCCACCCGGACAAATCGGGACACCGCAGGACAAATTCGGACAGCCCTTGCCGCCCTTCCAAATATAGCATATTTAGTCGCTACCTTTGGGCGGGACTATTCCCGTAACCACTAAAATTCCAATTATTTATGGCAAACAGAATGACCCCGCCCGCAGAGGGGCAGGAAAAAGACGTGCTGCTGGTCTTGGATAAACAGCAGGGCAAGGTGAGTGCCGTTAAGGGTATCGACAAGGAGGGCAATTTGCAGACCGTGCCGCCGACACACGGCGGCGAGTTCATGCAGGTGGACAAGAACAGCGATGTGTTCAGCAATTTCATTTCCAATTTCTTCCGCAAGTTCCAGGACACTTCCGGGCTGGAACTGTTCAGTGTCAAGGCTTCCGAAGCGGAGCAGAACGCAAAGGCAATCGAGGACAACCACCGCAACCCGACACCGGAGGGTGACAAGCGGGCTGAAATGCTTCGAGTTCCGAAGCCCGACTTCCACGAGTTCAAGCAGGGCTACCGCTTCGACCCGGCAAAAATCGACTGGGAGAACCTGAAAAAAGTCGGCATCACCGCCGACACCCTGAAAAACACAAAGGACTTCGACCGGGTGATGCGTGGCTACAAGTCCCGCAACACTTACACCGTTTCGGGAACGGTGGGCGGCTTCTACCTCAAACCTACCGATGTCAAGCTGTCTTTCTATCAGGCTAAGGACGGCACGGTAGTACCCAAGCTGCACGGCGTGCAGCAGGACGAGAAACTGTTGCAACGCCCGTTCCATGAACACGGGTTCACCAAGCAGGAACAGGGTAACTTGCAAGGCACTGGCAACTTGGGCGGCATCGCTGAAATCAAAGACCCGAAAAGCGGCGGGCAAATCCCCGTGTTCGTCAGCCGGGACAGGTACACGCACGAACTGGAGTACATGCGGGCAGACAAATGGAAATGCCCCGATACCATTTGCAACGTGAAAGTCAGCCCGGAACAGAAAGCCGCCTTTGAAGCCGGGCAAGCGGTCAAAATGGAAAACCTGCAATTCAGGGACGGCACACGGCGCAGTGCCTATTTACAGGTCAGTGCGGTGGAGCGTGGCTTGGAGTTCCTGCCGAGGTCTGCCGTCCAGTTCTTGCAGCAGGGGCAGCAGCCCGCAGAACAGCAGGTAGCTGGGTTAAATGACGGCAAGGGCGTTGAGTTCAACGGTCATGTGCAGCCCGGCGCACAGGGCAAATCTCCCGACAAGGTGCAGCCGAAAGACGTTACCCCCGCCGCCGAGAGCCGGACGCAGGTAGCGGTCAATTCGGAGGGCAAGACCAACGAAGCCACCAAACAGGGCAAAGAGCCGCTGAAACAGGGTCAGGACAAACCCACCGCCAAGCAGAAAGAGAAGCAGGACAAGAGCCTGAAAGCGGACAAAACCAAGAAGTCCAGAGGAATGAAAATGTAGTACCCACCTTAAAAAGTAAAGAATTATGATTGCATTGATAGCAGAGAAGCCCAGCATGGCAAAGGACATCGCCCGCATCGTCGGTGCGACCCAGCGTAATGACGGTTATCTTTCCGGCAACGGGTATATGGTGACATGGGCGTTCGGCCACTTAATCCAGCTTGCCATGCCGGAAGCCTACGGCGTGGCGAACTTCCGCCGGGAGAGCCTGCCCATACTGCCGCCCGATTTCCAGCTAATCCCCCGTCAGGTGAAAGCGGAGAAAGGCTACAAGGCAGACCCCGGCGTTCTGAAACAGTTGAAAGTGATAAAGGAAGTGTTCGACCAGTGCGACAAGATTATTGTCGCCACCGATGCCGGGCGTGAGGGCGAATTGATACACCGTTACATCTATAACTATTTGGGCTGTACCAAGCCCTTTGTGCGCCTGTGGATAAGCAGCCTTACCGACAAGGCAATCCGTGAGGGGCTGGAAAACCTGCAACCGGGAGAGCGTTACGATAACCTCTACCTCTCTGCCAAGTCCCGCAGCGAAGCGGACTGGCTGATAGGAATAAACGCCACCCAAGCGTTGAGCGTAGCCGCCGGGCAGGGGGTGTTCTCGCTGGGCAGGGTGCAGACACCCACGCTCGTGATGATATGCAGCCGCTATTTGGAGAACAAGAATTTCGTACCCGCCAAGTTTTGGCAACTCAAAGCGGCGACCGCCAGCGGGGGAATAAGTTTCACCGCCCAATCGACCGCCAAGTGGGAACAGCAGCCCGAAGCCATAGCCGCCCTGCAACGGGTTAAGGATGCCGGACAACTTGCCGTGAAATCCGTTGAGAGGAAAGAAGCCAACCAAGAACCGCCCCTTTTGTACGACCTTACCACGCTGCAAAAGGAAGCGAACACGAAGCTGAACTTTTCGGCTGACAAGACGCTTTCCGTAGCGCAAAGCCTGTATGAAAAGAAAGTGATGTCCTACCCGAGAACCGGAAGCCGCTATATATCGGAGGACGTTTTCGATGAAATGCCGGAGCGTGTCGCCCTGTTAGGGCAATACCCCCGCTTTGCCGGGTATGCCGCCGGGCTGGACGGCACACCCCTGAACCGCCGCAGCGTGAATGACGGCAAAGTGACCGACCACCACGCCTTAATCATTACTGAGAACCTGCCCGGCGAACTCTCCAAAGACGAGCGGGCGGTTTACGAGCTGGTAGCCGGGCGTATGCTGGAAGCCTTTTCGGGCAAGTGCGTGAAAGACGTTACCACCGCCATATTGTCGGCTGGAGATACTGACTTCACGGTAAAAGGGTCTGTGATGAAAGTAACTGGGTGGCGTGCCGTGTTCGGCGAACAGGAAACGGGCGGGGATGAAGAAGCCGCCAGCCTGCCGCCGCTCCAAGAGGGCGAAAGCCTGCCGATTTCCAACGTGGAACTGTTGGAGAAGCAGACCAAGCCGAAACCGCTGCACACGGAAAGCAGCCTGCTTGCCACAATGGAGAACGCCGGAAAGGAACTGGAAGATGCCGAGCTGAAAGCCAGCCTGAAAGATGCCGGGATAGGCACGCCCGCCACCCGTGCGGCGATTATCGAAACGCTGTTCACCCGCCAGTACATCGTGCGTGAGAAGAAGAACCTTGTGCCTACCGACAAGGGGCTTGCCGTTTACAAGATAGTCAAGGACAAGAAGATTGCCGATGTCGAAATGACGGGTATGTGGGAAACCGCCCTTGCCAAGATAGAAGCGGGCAGTATGGATGCTGACACGTTCCGAAAGGGTATCGAGGTGTACGCAACGCAAATCACGGCGGAACTGCTATCGGTGCAGTTGTCTGTCGCCAATGGCGAAACTTGTTCCTGTCCCAAATGCAATAACGGGCGCATCCTGTTCTACCCGAAAGTGGCGAAGTGTTCCAACGTGGACTGCACGCTTACCATATTCCGCAACAAGTGCGACAAGCAGCTTTCCGACAAGCAGATTATCGAGCTGGTGACGAAACGCAAGACTGGGCTAATCAAGGGCTTCAAGGGCAAGAACGGCAAGGCTTTCGATGCTTCGCTGGTGCTGGACGAGCAATTCAATATCGGTTTTTCATTCCCCGAAAAGAAAGCGAAACCGAAGAAATAGCCTATCTTTGCCGCTGAAATTTCATTGTGATAGGTTTTACAACTTATAATAATTGAAATTTTAGTGGTTGCGCCCGGCGGGAACCGGGCGCATTTTTTATACGCTCCCGCCAAACAGGTAGGTCGAACAGACCACCCCGTTATCCAGCACCCTGCTTTCCGAGAGTTTCCAATGTGAGCCGAATGTTTCCCCGATAAAGCCGATGCCTTTGCCCGCCATGACTGGGACGGTGTATATTGTCAGGATGTCCAACAACCCGGCTTTAATCAATGAAGTAAGCAGCTTGCCGCCGCCCACCACCAGCATGGCGGTTTCCTGTTTCAATTCATAAATTCTTTGCAGCGGTTCTTCGGTCAGGAACTCCACGCCGCAGTCCGGCGTCACGTTGGTGTCGTAGTGTGACACCACAAAAGACCGCTTGCTTTTGTGCGGCCACCCGCCCCAGTGTTCAAAGATGTAGTTGTAGGTGTTCGCCCCCATAAGCAGGCAGCTTGCGGCGGCGTGTTCCCTTGCCGCCAGTTCCTTGACCTCACGGGGCATCCAGTCCAGTTCATAGTCCGGCGTGGCGGTATGCCCGTCCAGCGATACGGCGATGTGCGCTTTGATTTGTTCCATATTGTCAGGTATTAAAGTGATATAAATCCCTACTGTCTTTGCACGTTAGCCGCCACCTAAAAAGAAAGCGTGGCATGACGCTGTTTCAAAGTAGAGGTACTGGCATACCCAAATGTGGAAACAGTGCAGCCACGCTATGACAAACGCATAGCATATCCTGCGCTGAATATCCCCACATTTTGAAAAGTGCCAGTTTTCTACTTTGGGACGTTCGGCGAACGTATATGTTATATATAAAGGCAATATTCCGGCAACCGCCGTCCAACTGCCGTTACTTTTTTCGTGTAACTTCTGCAAAGTTAAGCAAATACCCTGAATTTTCACGTGCAAACAGAAAAAATCCTGCCGTGTTTCACAACAGGGCAGGACACAAGCACCTAAAAATACACAAGTTCAGCCCATACGCCTACGGGCAGCTTGTGTTCCTTTGAAGATTATATGAACCTATGACAAAACAGCTTTGGTTCGCCGTGTCTTTGGTGATGATGTCCCTTTCCCGCATGAAGCGGATATAGCTCTTTGCGGTGCGCTCCTTGATGTCCAAGACCTGCTGCAACTGCTCGCAAAGGTCTATGTAGGTGATGCGTGTCTGCCGCCCGAAGATGTCACGTGCGACATTCACCAGTTCCCTTTCCTTGCGCTTCTCCTTTTCCTCACGGGGTTTCTCCCCTTTGTACACGTGCATCCCCGCTTCCTTGTCCCATGCAAAGAGCATCAGCGGCACGTCCAGCGGGCTTCCGTCCCTTACTTTCAGGGCTTTTACCACCGACTGGGCGGGTTCATCGTCTTTCTCTATCGAAAGGATTGTAGCCGCCTTGCGCTGCAACTCGCTGCCCAAATGTCCCCGCAGTTTCAAACCGTTGGGGACGAAGTGCAGCACGCACAGAATACACGTGTTGTAGATGCCCGCCAGCCGATAAAGTTCATCTATCACCGCCACGCTTTCCGCTTCATCGTTGGCACTTTTCACAAGGTCGGCGATGCCGTCAATGACGACCAACTGGATGCCGCCGTACTGGTAGTAGAACTTATCCATGCTCTGCACAATGGCGTTCAAGCGTTCTTTGCGTGACATACCCGTCAGACAGAACGCTTTCAGCTCATCGGGTTTGTCCTGCTGCCCCGCTCGTGCCAGCAGGTTGCTTACATTCTTGAACAGTTGCACTTCCGACTGTTCGGTGTCATAGAGCAAGACCGCCTTATGCCTGCCGTTGGCGGTTATCTGTATGCCCAGCGTATCTATGTCCGCACCAGCCGGGCAGATGCAGCCCGCCACGATTGCGGCTACATAATTGCTCTTTCCCGTTCCCTCGCCCCCGGTGATGCCGAACAGGTTGCCTTGTGTCCCTAACGGAACGTCACCCGCCGAAATAATTTCTTGCGCTTTGGCGGGCGGGTTGTTGAAATCTATCTCGCATGATTTAAGCATAATCAATGTGTCGCTATACAGGTTGTCTAAAAATTCGATAAACAGTTTCAGGAAATCTTCACGGGTGTTCCCGGCTTTGAAGTAGTCGGATATGTCCTTTTCCTCTTTCGTTCCCGGAAGCGGCAGCAGCAGGCGTTTCACTCCAAATTCTTCCAGTAGTTTTTCCTGCTTGCGTGAACTTTCCCTGCCCGTCTTGTCCATGTCAAAGAGCAGGACGATGTGCTTGAAGCGGAACGTCAGCCTATAAACCAGCGTGGGCGGTATCGTCACCGTTTCGCTGTTGAAGCAGATAGCGTGAAAACCATGCGCCGCCAGTGAAAGTACGTCTTTCTCGCCGCCTGTGATGAATAGCGTGTCACCTTTGGCGGGCAGTTGCTCCAGTCCGAAACAATAGTTCTCGCCGAAGCTGCCGCCATAGAGGAAGCGGGGCGTGGAGAACGGGCGGTACAGCTTGATGTGCTGTTTGCCCTTGTAGCCGTACATGGGTTCTGCCACCGATGAAATGTAGGTGTACGGCTTCCCCTCTGTCGTTTCACTATTGTATTCCCGGAGCGAGCAGACCTTGTAATGTTCCAGCAGTTCGGGCGTGATGCCGTACTGTTGCCAGTACACCAGTTCGGCAAGCGGAAACTTCTGTTCCCGGAACTGGTAGGGCTTGACAGGCTTTTCGGGCGTTTCTTCGGGTTTGTCCGGCTCTGCCCGGCGGACGGTTGCCGGGGGAATGGAAACCGGGGTGCCGGAAGCCAGCCCCAAGCCCAAATCCCGGTCGATGATTTCCAGTATCTCCACGAAGTCAGCCGCCCGGTTGCAGTCCAGCCCCTTTAACTGCCCCACGAGGAAGAAGCAGTCGCCGCTGTAACTGTCGTTGCCGAAATCTTTCATCTTGTAGATACCGCCCCGGCGGTCGAAATAGATGTTGCAGGAAGCCTTGCTATCCTCGTACAACGGGTTAAGGAAGTTGCGACCTATGCGCCAGTTTCCGGGCAGGTAGTGTTTGAACACCGCCAGCCCGTTACTTGTTCTTTCTAAGATTTCCTCTTTCCTTAGCATACAACTGGTGGTTGGTTATCAGGTTGTCGATGTTCTCCTTGTTGCTCCTTATCAGGCGTTCTTCCAGCATCCGGCGTATCTCGCTGACCTTGTAGAAGTAGCGTCCCCTGATGTTGGAATAGGCGATAGTCCCCGACACCCGCAGGCGTTGCAGGGTCTTTTCGCTTATTTTCAGGAACGTGCAGACCTCGTAGCTGTCCACCCACATATCTTCCTCGCTTTGCCTTGCCGTTTCCGTGTGGTTGAAGATGTAATCGGCAATGGCGGTAATCTTGTTGTCCAGCTCCTTGTAGGCTTTGGACTCGAATGTTATTATTTCCATAATGGTAACTGATTGATTTGCCGCAAAGTTCGGGTGTCCTGAAAAATAAAACGCCACAGGCGAACCCACCTGTGGCGAAATAAATTTTGTTAAAGAACGGTTGCCTAATCCTGCTCCCTCATGCGCAGCAGCAACCTGTCTTTCAGGGTGGAGAGGAAGCCCGTGCGGTCTTTGGTCTTGGCTTTTAGTTCCATGTAGGTGTGGTAGAAGTCGCCGAGGTCGATGTCGAAAACATATTCAAAATAGGCTACAATCTCCTTTATATCAACCGTTCCCTTGTTCAGACAGCCGCAGGCGTCCAGTGCATAGACAAGCTCCACCAACGCCCTTTTCGTCCCCGTCCAGCGCAGCACCTTTCCCGTGAAGCCGTTCTTCACCCGCTTGCGCTGTTCCCGGCGTTCCAGCTCGTGCAGGCGGTTGGTGAGGTATATTTCCAGCAGTTCGTTGGCTAAAATCTTTGCTACCTTGAAGTCGTGACTGGTGCTGAACTGTGGGTCTGTTTCGTAATAGAAACTGTCCACAATGATTTGTATGTCAGGCTTCCCACGCATGAAATACTGCCTGTCCAAGTAGGTGGCTTTCGTGCGGTGGTACTGGTAGAACGCCAAGTTCCGCTGGAACGACTTTGAAATCCGGTCGGTTTCCGACAGCAGGTAGTCCCGCTGCACGTCCTCGCTGCCGCTGGGAAAGCGCACCTCTATCTTGTAAACGGTGTTGTAATAGATGATTTTGCTTGCTAAAAGCGGTTTCAGTTCCTTGAAGAAGTGTATTTCTTCTTCCGTGCTGGCGAACGGGTAGGAGATTATAAAGGTTTTGAGTTCGCCCAGTATCTCTTGCAGGTAGTCCACGCACAGGCGGCAGAGCGTCAGCGTGTCCGCTGCGGTGTCCTCGTATTCCTGTATCTGCCATTCCACTTTTTGAAGCAGTCCGGCGAAGTATGTTTCCAACAGTATCTTATGTTCCATAACCTTGTGCTTATCTTTTGTGAAGCACAAAGTTACGGGCATAAAAAATCTGTTTTATTCTTGATTTTTCACATTACGTTCTTGTAGCTGTGCATTTTCTTGTTTCCTGCGCTTTTCTGCGTATTTCTCCGGGGGTATCTAAAAGATACGCCTTGCAGAAGTCGTTCAGGTTCGATGTCGATGCGAACCCGGTGGTGAACGCCACTTCGGTAAGCGTGAGGTTTGTGTTCGTCAGGTAGTGTTCCACATCCTTTACCCGTTCCTTTATCACCCATTCCTTAGCCGTGTACCCGGTCATTTTCTTTACCTTTCGCCGGAACGAGCCGTATTCCATGCCGCATTTGTCCGCCAGTTGCTCGGCATCATAGACCATGTAGCCTTTCAGACGTACCATTTCGGTGAACGTCTGCCTGCCCAGTTCCGGCAACATCCGTTCGGCGTGGCGCAGCTCCTTTTCCGTCACCAGCAGGCGGTTGTCCCTTACCGGGTTTCTCCGCAGCAGGTGGAAAGCGTGGCATACCGTGTTGTACACGTTGCAGAGGTACTGCCGTCCCGGTCGCATCCAGTGGAGCGCATCGCAGTAGGCGGTCAGTTCGGGTATGTCGTCCCGCTTGCGGTGCTGTTCCGCCAGTTCGTCCAGTATGGCGTAATGTGTTGTGGATATACCCAGCAGGATGATGATTGCCTTGTAGTCCTTGTATGCTGCCAGTGTCGGTGTTTCCGGCAGGCTTTTGAGCGTGTCGCACACGTGGGCGCACAGCCGCACGTCCTTGCTGAACGGTTCAAGTTCCAAGTAGTTGTCCATTTTCCGGCCGTTGTGCAGCAGCCATGTTACCTTTTCGTCCAGTTCCTTGCAGGACGCTTCCAGCTCCACTTCGGGAGCGGGAAGCAATAATGATGTAATCCGTTGTTCCATATCTGATGTTTTATATATGAATGACATATCATTTGTTCCACCTCACGCAATCCGTCCAACCCCATTCATCGAACAGCCATGTTTCTAAGAAGAAAAGTACAAAGGGCAGCAGGAACAGAAAATATGCCTGTACTGCGCTGATATGCTTAGAGCGGCGGTAGCGGTTCAACAATGCCTGTACACGGGCTTTTCTGTATCGTGCAAGAATAAATATACAAATAAGCAAAAACATTGCACCTAAATAGCCAAGATGTAAGGACGACCATTCCGGTACACTGTTAATCAGGAGAAAGTTGCCGGGCAGAACTACTACCCACCACCAATACCAAAACAGCAGTATAAAACCTGACATCCGTCCTATCTTCTTGCCCCAAACCTCTCCCTTGAAATATAGGTAGTCAAAAAAATAGTATCTGTAATTCGTCCGGTTGGCACGTTGCTTCACTCGTTCAAAATAGTTATCTGTCTTTTTTATTCCTTTACTCATATATATTCGATGAATTATGTTCTCCAAAATGCAAAATGAAGCAGGGTAATACCCAGCACAATTCCAAAAAAGACAAGACCTGTCAGGAGAAAGACCCAATCCGAATAATGAAAGTCAATCTTCTTGTAAGGAATGGCGGTTTTCTTCACATACTTGTTCCATGCCCATATAAGAACTTTTCCCAATCTTTCCGCTGTAATATAGCTCATAATTTTTTTTACTTTTCAAATTGTATTCCCTCATACGCTACTAAGCAACAAATAAAAAGTTGCTAATGGTTCAGCAGAGAAACGGCTTATCCGTTATCCTGCGTTGTTAGCTGTATCTATTTTAGAAAATCTAAATCAAAATAATATTGATTGTCATTCTTCGGATTTATGTAAATCTTCGTCATTCCATAGTGTTGCAATAGCATTTCCAATGAAACTTTTTCCTTCAAGATTGCATCACTGCGAAATGTTTTTGTCTTTCCATTGTATTTGGTTGTGTACGTTACGGTGCATATTGTAGTGGACACAATTTGTTCACTATGATAAATGTCAGGGAATAAATAGCCACTGACACCATTCCAAAATTGGATTTCCCATGTATGGAATATCCGAAAGATAGGCTCTTGCATCCTTGATTTCTTGGTATTCCATTTCTGTGTAGTGACTTTACATTGGTTTAAATCAACAAATAATTGTATTCCATGCCTTTTTATTTGTTTTGTAGCCTGTTTTACTCTATATTTATAAATGGTATCACCAATGGTTAGCAGGGAACGGCTTGTCCGTTATCCTGCGTTGTTAGCTGTATTTTAGTCAAAAGTCATGTAACACAAACAGACTTTTAACAAGATAATTTTCTACTGTCCATACGGCATAATATCCGCCTGCACCGTCACTGTTCTGCGTGCTGATGAACAGTGAGTTTCCTTTACCCAATGCCACGACAACATTGTTTCGGCTCGGTTCGTATAGATGTGTTATGTATGCTGTTGGAAATTCCAATATTCCGGCAGGGTGCTTGACGGTGACAGATGCGTATTCTTCATGCGGAATATTATCATCTATGCCTGTCAAGTCAGAACAACCGTCAATACTCCGAACAAAGCCTGCTTCCAAATCATAAACAATGGCATGTTTTTGTGGATTAAACTTTTGGAAGATTATCTTTATGGTTAATGTGTCGTTGGCATATACAAGGCATTTATCTGTGCTTTGCGGCTGTTTCTTCAACTGTGGCAAATCTGCCAAATAACGGATGCGGCTTTTATGGATTTCTCCTGTATGGGTATTTCCATTCGGGCAAGTCTTGGTTATGCCCGTTTCTGCTCCATATTCTACGCTATGCCATTCTTTATGGCTCTTTTGTGCATCCCAATCGACAAACACATGATTATCCAATAATTTGCCTATTACTGTTCCACTTGTATCACGTACATTTACATATCCGTCCGCATCCTGAATGACACCGAAGAAACGCTGTTGTGCTTGTATAGGCAAGCAAAACAGAATTGCCGATATGTAGAAAATAATCTTTTTCATGCTTCTATTACAGCTAATGGCTTGGCGGGGAACGGCGTTAGTCCGTTATCCCGGCTTGTTACCAATATTTTTTTAAGTATTAGCCAAAGATTTCTATTCCTAATTATTAAGAGCAATCTCTTTACCAACAAATATGGCATCACCACATTTCATATAGAAACCATTTTGACCGTTGTATTTCCTAAGAGCATAGGGATATGCAACAATTCCTTTTTGTGGCTTTATACTAATTTCACAACATCCATGTGATGTTTGGTAAAGCAAAAAAACTTTTTCCCCATGCCTTTTTAAAATGTCATATACCTTATTCTTCCATTCTTTTTCATCCTTATCTTCAATGTTATATGAATCAGCAATACGACCATTTCTTAAAAAATGGGAATCATTAACATCCGGCTTAGAGCGTAAGAACTGCATTTGTTCCCTTGCAATACTACCAAAATGGTAATATTCGCCATATTTTTTGTATCTCGTTTTTAATTCTTCCATTGTCATCAAATCAAAATTTACGATAGAGAAGAAAGAACTTGATGAATTTACAACAGACGTATATAGTCTTTTGCTAATGTCAGCTTCCAAAGAAGGAGAAATATCTAAAAAGAATATATTAGGATTGTACCCTCGTAATTCCTCACAAAATTGCTGCTCATCATTTTGAGTCATAAATAACTGAAAATCTCTACTTTTCTCCATTGTATTTAATTTTGATGATGATAAAATCTTTGGCTTACCTTATCGCACTGTTATTGGTAATGGTTCAGCAGGGAACGGCTTGTCCGTTATCCTGCGTTGTTAGCATTATTTTTTTGTTTCATCCATTGCAAAAGTAAATTTTCAATCTCTTTTGCACCTGTTTCCTTAGCCAAAGCAAGAGGGGTGCTGCCGTTACTATCTTTTATATCAAGGTCTGCATGATATTCTAAAAGCAACTTCACCAGTTCTATGTTATTATTGGCAATGGCTTCCATAATCGGATATACTCTATAGGTGTCGCATGGACTTTGGCAACCATTTACGTTAATGCCATGCTCCAGCAAGATATGGGCTAACTTTACGTTAGACAATTTGCAGGCGTATGTCAGGAGCGTAAGTCCATACTCATCGCTATATACTCTATCGTTTATGTCCTTGTATCTGGTAAGGGCATATTTTAGTACATCTTCTTTGTCAAAGTAGATTGCCGTATAGAGTATATCAAACTCGTAACAATCGTTACCCATTGCCATAGGTTCATCTTTTGCGGCAAGCAACTGTTTAATGGTTTCCATATCATTGTTGCGGCAAGCAACCCCTAACGGATAAAGCTGGTAGGTTGCATCCCGTATAGTATCTTGCAGCAATGTGCTTGCTTTCACGCTATCCAAACTACAAAAAAGCGTTGCAAGAAAAAGTAATGTCCTATTTACTATCTTCATATTTACTTTTTAAGTTGCACGTTAATGCTAATGGATAGCAGGGAACGGCTTGCCGTTACCCTGCTTCGTTAACATCATATTGTACGCCTTATTCAGCTTCGTTTGGGTTACCGACCTGTCTTTTCTCTACGACGCTAACAAGCTGATATTTGTATATGCTACCGTCTGCTGGTGGATTTGCCAAAGTTGTCTTATTGACACGCAAATCGTATTCATAGCCTTTCTCATATTCGAAGCCCTGAATACCGCAGAATGCCAAAGGACGATATTCATCCTCTCCCTGCTCCTTGACGAGCATACATTCTATTGGAAATTCTCCTTCCGAATCAAATAAATCATACATAATTCCAGTTTCAGAAGAAACATACATCGTTACTTCTTTTGTGATGTCCTTTGGCTCATCTTCATTCATGCAAGCTGTCAGCCCGAATATTGTAACAAAGGCTATCAGCAGCGTTACTAAATAAATTTGGTACTGATATACATATCTACACTGGAAAATCATAGAAAAGGCTGGAGTCGGGAAATCCCCGAACCAGTCTTTTCTATTTATTTAACGTTTCTTCCCTGCATCCCACTCAATCACAATCCACTCCCAAGACATAAACGGACTATCCGATTTTTACGTTTTAAGTTCAGTATCAATCATTAAAAATACTGAATATGAAATTAGACGAAAACATTTTGAAAACCTGTCAAGGACTTGTTATGAACTGTAATTGTAAGGTTCTTATCCTTGATGTATTGGGTGAACATCGTGTATTCCTTGTGAATGATGTACACCTAAAGACACGTGAGTGCCGATACAATGAAGTTCGTGATGCACAAGACATCACTACTCTTGTACTGAACATCGGACATAATTTTGTAAACGGCATGACAGAACAAGCCTTGCTTGAGCGTACACAATCTATCCACAAGGAGGATTTCAAGTTTGGCACTGACAATTACTTGTTGATTACCAAAGTAGATTTGAATAGATAACCATTTAAAACTGAATATTATGCAAAAGGATTTTATTACAGTAACTCCCGATAGTGGCAATGGAAATGGAACTGTAACTGTAACAGTTGCAGCTTCTCAGAACCCTACAACATCACAAAGAAGTTCTTTTATTGAAGTGTCGGGTGGAGGAATTACAAGGCGCATAAGTGTCAACCAAGAATCGGGAGGGACGGTTATCTCTATAAAGGGGGCTTCCGCAATTCAAGGAAGACCAACACTTGTTAGAGCGAATGCAAGCGATAACGTAAATACGGATGTAAACGTTTCTCTTCATTGGGTTTATAGTCCCAGCAGTCAATCTGGTGATGTGGTTGTAACGATTAGTAGTGGTGAAAATATGTCAAATATTGCGCAAATATCCGCCAACCCACTTCCTAATACAGTTGTAACCGTTACAGGAGTATCTCCAGCAAAGTCGTCCACGCAGATTTATTCCTATTGAAAGCGTACGGAAACGAATTATTTACTATATTTGCACAAGCCTTTCGAGGCAATGACATTGTTGGTAAATTACAAGGAAAGTGCCTTGATACTCGAAGAATCGCCAATTCAACAAAAGTACAAACAAGGCACAGAGGGCAACCTATATCAAGTGGGCTGCTCATCTGTGTGTTTGTACAAGCGTTTGGCGATGCTTTCGAGTATGCACAGGTGGCAGTCCCACTTTCTTTATATATAACGTAATTTCTCACTGGCTGTCTGAGAAAAACTCGAAAATTTCGCCATTATGAAAAAGTATTTCGTTCTGTTCACGTTACTGCTGATTGCAGTGGTGTCAAATGCACAAGAATCAATAACCGATTCTTTAGGTTGTTATGAAAGTTCCAGTGTCAAGTTTTGTTCCTATAAGGAAGCCTATCTTAAAAATGATATGGCAGGTGTCGTTAGACTTGATGAATTTGAAGTCAGTTATGACAAATTAGGGAAAGCATATACCGTATATGTCAGATTTGATTCAAGTATAGTAAATGCAGAAGTAAAATACGTGCGTGGCTCCGTTTCAGAGGGGTATCTATATGACGGTGTTGTCAAAAACAGTAGAGACCAAGAAAAAGTTACTGTATTTTGTAAAAACAAATTAAGCCTTTATACTCAAAATCATGGGGTGGCTTCTAAAAGTATTATTAAGGACTATGAAAAAGAGGGTATCAACCTTATTTTCCCTAAAACATATATAATATCTTCTGTCGTTCCTATCAAGAACTAAAGTTGTTTTAAAATTGAATTAAATCCCCCTAAATCAGCCGGACTAAGTTCCGGCTTTTTTATTAGTCCGTTTTTAGGGTCTATAAGCAATGGCAATGCCTCTGCGAGTAACTTCTTAAAGACTTGTTTAGTTTTCGCTTTAGACGATTTATAGAGGTGATTTATTACGGTAAACTTGTAACCTTTTCCAAGCCAGTCCCAAGTGAACACATATTGCTGGGGAATGTCATCAATAGACAGGTCGTTAAAATAGGTATCAATGATAAGTTGTACACCCTCTGTCCTTATGGCTACCGCTTCATCGAACATTTCAATATAGGGAACAACGATTGTTCCAAGTTTAAATTCTGTTGGTTCTTTTCTCCTTTTCATATTAAGCCACTGATTTTCTGATTTGCTTGTATGTATAACGTGTGTCAGCGCAGCAGAGGAAGCAGTTAAATCGGTCTGAATTGCTGACGTCTCTCAAATTGTATCTATACACAAACTCATCAACGTATTTCTGCAAATACTTTTTGAGCAGAGTTCTGTATGTACCTTTGACCATACGCTTGAAATGCGTCCAAGCTCCCTCTATTCTGTTGGTTGTTATATGTTCATAGCTGTATAGTTTCTTACTGTGGTCAACGTAGAAACGGGTATAAGTAAAGCCTATTTGATTGTAGGCATCATTCTCATCTGTATATATGATTGCATCGGGGTGTATGTATTCTTTAATGAATGCAGACAGGGTATCGGATTTTGTATCAGGTGTTACCCGTGCATTCATCAGATTTTCCCGTTGTATCATTCCAACGACAGGTGCTTTGTCCTTGTGGGAGCGTCCTTGTGAATGAGGTACTTTCTTATCCCAATGACGATTTCCGTTTCTTCCGCCAACAAGAGTTTCGTCTATTTCAACAGTTTCTTCTAAGAAGTTCTCATTGGCGAGGCGCATTGCATGACGTATTTTATGCAACATATACCATGCTGTCTTTTGCGTTACTTCTATATCATTTGCGAGTTGATAGGAAGAAAGACCTGTTTTGTGATTGGTGACAAGCCAAATGGCGATAAACCATTTACGCAAACTTATCTTTGTCTTTTCAAACATCGTACCTGTACGAACGGTAAAGTTCTTACCTGTATTCTTACAGCGATATTTGCCACTTTTCAATTTATAAACTTTAGAGGTCTTGTCAAATGGTGAAACAGGTTTTCCATGCCAATTAATGGCTTCAAGATGTTTAATACAGGCTTCTTCCGTAGGAAAGAGTTCATAAAGAGCCATGATTGATTTAGCATTAAGTTCAAACGGGTCTTTCATAAGGCTGTCCTCCAAACTTTTAATGATGTTACAATTTACAAAGATTGATTTGTTCAACAATGAGTTCACGGAGAAAATCTTGATAAAAATCTGATAATCTCCTGTGCGTATAACGAAAAAGTAGAAGGCGGAGTAAGTCGGATTTGAGTTAAATGATGTGAAGATGGTATGGAAAGATACGTTATATAGTTGTCATGCTAATATAATCGAAATCTTTCTGCACAATATTTCAACAACATGGCAATAACAAAAGCCGATACAAGTATGTTTTCGGCTTTTGTTTTGACAATAAAGGAAAGAGAATAGTTAAATAAATAGAAAAGACTGGTTCGGGGATTTCCCGACTCCAGCCTTTTCTATGATTTTCCAGTGTAGATATGTATATCAGTACCAAGATTTAAGTTTATAATACTTAAATGATCAAACATCCAATCAAAACATAATATTTGAAGCAATACAACTGTCATTATCCATTTTTCTGTTAGCAATAGTATTATAAGCGGTTTTGCTAAAACTGCAAGTCCTATCATCAAAGGAAAAATCAAGAAAGAAGCCAATTTTATATACTTTCGGTAAGCCGAAGCCAAACGTTCATCGTCATCTTGTATACTGCTCAATATAGGAAATGTAACGCGAGATATAATGGCATTTATATTACCCGAAGGAAATATAGCAAATTGCTCCGCTCGTGTATAATACCCTAGTTCTGCAGATGAATACCGACGGCCTATCACTATCGCATATAAATTATAATATAAAGCATGAATCAATCTAGAAAACAACAATTTTGAGCCGAAAGAAAACAAATTCTGAAAAGAATCTTTAGAGAAAGTTTTCAATGGACGCCAATTGATATAATAAAAAGACAGGAATGTTATCAAAAGAATATTCAACAATGATTGAAATACAAGAGACCATACCCCATATCCTTTATATGCCATTGTAATGCCAATGCCACCAGAAACAACAGCAGATATCAAAGAGATTTTAGACTGAGTTTTAAAGTCTATCTTTATTACTAATATTATTTTAGGAACAGCAGCAAAGGATGAAAATATCAAATTCAACATAACAATCCGAGTTACCAGTGTAAGTTCGGGCATATGATAAAATTGAGCTATAAAGGGAGCTCCTATAAACAATAGCAAATAAAGTAAAACAGATATAACAATATTGAAATAAAAAACAGTTGACAAATCCGTCTCTGTTCTGTCTTTCTTCTGAACCAAAGCATCAGAAAAGCCACTGTCTATAAAAGTTTGCGATATCTGAAGAAAAACAGCAAGCATCCCAATCATTCCATAATCAGAAGGCAAAAGAAGACGTGCCATTAAAACATTTATGATAAACTGCACTCCTTGCAAAGAGAAACGCTCGATAGCGCTCCATAAAACTCCGGAAACAGTTTTACTTTTCAAACTATCTGACATATTAACAGTTAGTAGTCGGCTTTATTATATTTTCAATAATATATTGTCCTACTTCATCAATATCTTTAAAATGAACCTCTATCGGCAAATCTTTACCCCAAACGTTCTTCACTTTGTCCACCAATTCCGGTGTATAATAAAGATTACCTTCTTTTATATCCGCAACCCCATCCAGATAAATAGACTCTCTATTAATCATACGCATCTTTTCCATAGAAAAGATAGATGTGTCAAAATATGACGTTGCTACCGAACCGGTAGCATCAATTATATAAGGATAACCACCTATTTCACCGTTTACTCCAGGAGTATGAATTTTCACCTTCTTTTTATTAGAAATAGCATCCAATATGGAATATATGATATTGAAATTACTGGAAGCATTCATCATATTACGCTTTTGGTCAATAGGCATGGGAATCATACAAGCTTTTAATAAAGCATCCTTATCTATAGGCAGAGAATCACCCCGATAGCGAACATCCAACAATATATCAACCCCTTCGGAATGCCCTTCCTTGCTAATCACAACATCATGAAAATGACTTACACACAATGTAATATCAATCTCGTTCAGATTCTCTATTCCATATTTATCAGCAATGTAAAATTTCATTCTCGGAATCAAATGATTCAAATTACCGCTTCCAAAATCAAAATAGGCATTTCCTGCTGATTTCAACCAAGGAATTACGGCATCCGAATAAGAAGTATTTATAGATATGGCATCGCAGTCTGCCGCTTCATACGCTTTCATAATATTACGGGCATAACGAATGGACAAAGGAGTCCAAATTCCATAAGCACGCAAATTATTCCAAGAAAGGCTTCCATACTTTAACCCCGAATAAACACGACTACTATTAATTATAAAATCAGGATACCATTTGGCTAAACATAGTGCTATAGATGAAACGTCTTCCAAATTACAATCTGCCTCCACATCTATCTTGCTTCGCAACTGACCGCGAATAGCAGCTGCCGTTCTTACAATATTGACATCTTTCTGCATTTTCTCTGCATTACGACCTGCAACCACTATGTGCAAACGCTTGTCAGATAGGCTTATCAAATAATCTAACAAGTACACTCCCACACTGCCCAAGCCTATTATCATAATAGTTACGGGAGTATCAGTTTTCATTTTGGCCTGTAGCAAAGCCAATTTCTCATTTATTGATTTCATGTTGTTTTATTAATGAATAAACAGTATTATAGTCAGATACAGTGTTACAATTATACCATGTATTAACAGGGACAAACTGCATAGTATCTAAAGGTAAACTTTCAAAATAACCTTGAATAATTTCAAGATTAGTACCACGAATTTGAGTTGGAGTCAGGTTTCTTATGACTCCTGATAATCTCTCGACAGAAAGAAACTTCCAGATTTGTGCCGAATTATATATGGCTTGAAACGGTTCGGCAATTTCTAACGACAAATGCTTGGTATCATAAAGATAGTGTATATGACCGTTCATATCTACATATAAAACTACGGATTTTCGGGAAGTAATAAATTCACGGTTAACTGTAATAACATTGTTGTTTGAAGAAATAACCTGTTCGAAGCTACCTCCATCATAAAACAGATCTCCTTCCACAAATATTACTTCATCACATTCCGATGGAACAGCCTCTATTCCTTTTATCAAACTATATCCCGATCCGTAATCTTCATAATGAGAATTATAGACCAACTCTATCTTATCTTTGAATTCCTGCAAATTACAATTTATAAAAGCGGACAGTTCTTCAAACAAATATCCGCCCACAATTATATACTTGTCAAGACTACGGGCTTTATCCAAAATCTGATAAAGTAATGAGTATCGAGAATTTTCCTGAAAATAAAGACACTTCAAGGTATCTCGAGAAGTATCCTTATTGAATCGAGTAGCTGTGCCCGCTACTGTCATTATTAAAGCTTTCATCTGTATTTAGAAAGATTTTGTACACACATATCCAACCCCTCCGATAATGAAACTACAGGTTTCCAGTTTGTACGTTTGCGAATTTTATCAGTATCCAATATCCTACGTTCCGGATCAGAAGCACGATACCCCTCAAACCTTATTATCGGCTCGGCAATATTCAACTTATCGGCTATCAGCTTTACTAAATCAATAATTGAAACTTCTTCATCCGTAGCTACATTATAAACTGTACCGTCCAATGCAGAGGTAGAAGCCATCAACTCTAAAACAGCACGACAGCTATCTATATTATGCAGAAAAGAACGCATATTCTTTTTTGAATTTTCTAATAATATAACCTCACCTGTTTTCGATAAACTATCTATGATATGAGGAATTATGTGTTTAGCAAAACGCTCATGATTACTATAAACATTGGCAAAACGAATGGAACAACCTTTTATCAGTCCTTTATCCACCGCATCTTTCATAAAAAATTCGGTAAGTAATTTACCTACGGCATAACTGGTTCTCTGACTATGCTCAGCTGTGGCAAGCAGCAAAAAATCATCTTCCTTTACTCCACCACATTCATTCCAGGATTGCATGGAATAAACTTCCGAAGTAGAACAATTGATATAAGTATCGGCATGTACAGAAATTGCCTGTTGCAAAAAAGAGCGCATGGATACGACATTTGTTGTAAATGTATGCTCAACCTCATAAAAATGTTCTGTATGTACTACGGCCGCACAATTAATATATATAATCCTTGCATAATTCTGCTGAATATTCCCGACTAAACGAGATATTTCGGACATTTGCTCCACATTATTCAAATCATACTCATAGAAAAGAAAATTCTTATTGTTCACAATATCCTGCACAGCATCTATAGAACTTGCAAAAAAGTTGTCAAAGCCAATAACAGTATGCCCGTTATTCAAAAGTTGACGGGCTAGTTCATTACCGGTCATACCGGTAACGCCGCTTATTACATATAAATTCTTCATATCCAATTTAAACTCCAAGAATTAAACGTTCCTTATAAAACACATCCAAAAAATCCGGATATAGTCGATATTCCGCTTCAACATCGTACTTTACCGCATTATAATGTACCTTGCCTGTCGATAGTTCAAAATAAACATATTGGGCACAAGGATTTTGATTGCGTGGTTGTCCTACAGAACCAGGATTTATGAAAACTGTTTTTTTCTTATTACGCAAGCGAGGACATTCATCCGGATAAAAACATGACATATTATGAGGAAGATGGGTATGCCCCGAAAAAACATAGTCATAATTACTATAATAAATATTGAAAAAGGCGTCAGATCCTAATTTTCCCCAAAAAACATCATTTATACTCCCATGAAGAAACAATAGATGCTTACCCTGACACTCTATTGCATGTAATCCTGTTGAAATCATATTTTCTTTTATGTATAAAAGAGAGGACTCATTCAGAATAGAAGAAGTATATTGAAGCATTTGTTTACCACGTTCCGTAGAAAAATGGCTCAAATCACCATCAAGCAAAGCCTTTTCGTGATTTCCCATCAGATTTACAACTATAGGGTAGGAAAGTTTCTTTAATTCTGAAATCACTTCATTGGGACGCATCCCGTAGTTAATAATATCCCCTAATATAACAACTGCATCCGGCAAATATCCTTGTGCTTGAATGTCAGACAAGACAGCTTTTAGCGCTGTTAAATTTGCGTGAATATCGGATAATATCACAAATTTATCTTTATTCATAATGCGAGAGGAATTCCATGAAACATTCCTTGTTTTCCAGTGTGGTAGTAGTAGGACGGCCTAAATCTGTACGAGAATCAATCTTTACCTTCAACTCAAGCAGTACGGGACCATCTAATGATTGTAAATGTTGTAAAGCTTCCTGTATTTCAGACTCTGAAGTGACAGAAAAAGCATGACGATAGCCACAGGCTTTTGCTATGGCAGGAATATCAAGTTGGAAACCCAATGTAGGTTGCCCTCCAACAGATTCGTGAGCACCATTATTAAAAAGAATATGAAAATAATTAGCAGGAGAAAGACTACCAATATTACTAATAGCTCCCATATGCATAATAAAAGCACCGTCACCGTCTAAACAGTAAACTTTACGTTCGGAATGTTTTAAAGCAATTCCCAAAGCTATAGAAGAACTGTGTCCCATAGAGCCTACAGTAAGAAAATCACGACTGTGTCCATGTCCTTTGACCTCGCGATATTCAAACAATTCACGTGAGAGCTTGCCTGTAGTAGAAACGACAATATCAGTTTCGTGTAAATGATTTATAACCAGCTTCAAAGCATCTTCGCGAGATAAAGGATAAACATTATTCTGCTTTTTCTGAAGTTTATATTTATCAAAAGTATCCTTACGGACCACTATGGCATGAGGAACAGACTTCTCATAAGCAGACACAATAACTTCATGAATTTGTGCCAATGCTTCATCTTCATCCATGTCAAGAATGATATAGGGAATTTTCATAGCTTCCAGTAAGTCCAAAGTAACCTCACCTTGTTTTTTATGCTGAGGTTCATCTTTTGTTCCGGGTTCACCGCGCCAGCCAACCATTAATAAAATAGGAAGACTGTAAACTTTTTCATCGGCAAGAGACAATAGCGGATTCACCGTATTGCCCAAACCTGAGTTTTGCATATATACCAAAGGTAGTTTACCGGAAGCCATATAATATCCTGCAGCAATACCAACAGCGGTACCTTCATTGGCGGCAATGATATGTTTACCAGCAGAAGCATGATCTGTGATATAAGCACAAATGTTCTTCAACAAAGAATCGGGAACCCCTGTAAAAAAATCTACATCGTGGGCAAGAAAAAGATTAAAGACTTTCTCGACATTCAGCATACTGTAAATATATTATTTAGTACCAGGAATCAGTTCCAAAATCTCTTTAATTGGCATGCACAAATCGCGGACTTCCTGAGCTCGTTCGTTTTCCAAAATAGTACATGCAACCCGCATCATGGCTGGATAAGCTGCACGAAGCATGTGATTGGCATAAATTACCACATTCACACCCCATTCACAAAGTTCGCTTTCGTGAATATGATCATATGTGGTAGGAACAACGACGATAGGAACGTGGGCATACCTCTGACGAAAAGTAAGACAAAATTCCTTGATATCTTCACCGGACTTATTCTTACTATGAATCATAATACCATCAGCGCCCGCTTCAACATAAGCATAGGCGCGTTCCAAAGCGTCACTCATAGGTTTGCCGGCAATAAGGCTTTCAATACGGGCAATAATCATAAAATCCTGAGTAACCTGCGCTTCCTTACCTGCTTTTATTTTCGCACAAAAGCCCTCAATTGTATCTTGAGTTTGAATAGCATCAGTACCAAAAAGAGAGTTTTTTTTCAAACCCACTTTATCTTCTATAATGACAGCTGAAATACCATGGCGCTCAAGCGTACGAACTGTAAATACAAAATGCTCTATCTTGCCACCAGTATCGCCATCAAAAATGATAGGCTTAGTGGTACATTCAAGGATATTATTCAAATCTTGTAAACGAGTAGTAAGGTCAACGGCTTCAATATCCGGTTTACCTTTACTAGTAGAGTCAGTCAAGCTGCTGGACCACATGCCGTCAAAAACTTCACATTTATCACCTTTTTGGATTTCAAGATTCTCAATAATAAGTCCGCAAAGACCGTCATGTGCCTCAAGAATACGAACAATCGGTTTAGCATTTATCAAACGACGAAGAGTTTTCAAACGGATATCAGGAGTTGTTCCGATAGATTTTATCTCTTTATCAAGAGAAGAGGAATTTATACCTTTCGTATATGGTATTTCTATCACCTTTCCCCCTTGCTCATTCATTACCTCAAATACCTGTTCACGAATCTCACGCAAAGGACCGGTTTTCCAGTCATCACCATGAATAATATAGTCCGGTTTGATGCGTTTTAAATTATCAACATAACTCCACTCTTCCTGAGGTATTACTTCAGAAACTCCCTTAATATTCTCAACAACTTTTTTACGCTGCTCGTATGTCAGATAAGGGAGGCGCTTATGTTCTGCAATAGCCTTGTCTGTCAAAAGACCAACTATTACATCGCCATATTTGGTGGCTTCATTAATGATATGGATCAGACCGGGATGCATAATGTCAGCGGTCATACCAATATAAACTTTCTTATTCATAAAATTTTATATAATAGTATTATGTTAGCACTAAATTTGAACATATCGTAAAAAAGGAAAGTTAGTACTCTGTTCAACGGCATACTCCCTTAGTTTGGGCACTTTTAAAACGTAAGCACTCACTGTACGGCTATAATGCCTATAAAGGTATTGTAGCCCACATTGAGTTATTTTGTGATTAAAAAATTAAGTTATTTTCCAATATTCATTGGCAGAAGCGCCATATAATCCGTATCGCCGGATACTAATTTTCGTAAAACATCTGCAATATATTTAACAAGACGTAGTCCGTTCATCTTGCAGCTTCCTATGATTGAGTAAATCAAAGACGCATTTTTTGCGGCTTGTTCCGAACCGCAGAACAAATAATTCTTTCTCCTCAGACAAATAGGCTTCATCAAACGTTCGGCTGTGTTATTATCTATCTCGGCCTAACCATTGTTCACGTAACGGCACACAGCTTCCCATTCGTGCACCGCATAACGAACAGCCTTGGTGAAAAGAGTAGCTGCAAAATCGGTATAGAACGCTTTTGCCTCTCTAAAGCACGTTCCGACTCTGAAAGAAAATGAATCCGGCAATCCAATTCGATCCAATAAAGTTCAGAGATCAGTTGAACTACTTTTGCCGAACGGGAATCCGCATGCAAGGCTTCCACAAACTTACGCCTCACGTGAGCCATACAACCATACCGGACAACTCCTTCACGATGCCTGTCAAACAAAAAGTTCAACAGCGCGCAGATTTTTCAACTCTTCCAAAGCATGGGAAAGAAGTTCGGACTGCTTCTCAGCCTTAGACTTATCTTCCAACGCTTTCGAAAGTTGATTGGAGAGGGCTTTATTGTCTCTACGCATACTTTTAAGTTCATCAAGAGCTTTATCCTGCTTCTCCAAAATCTGATGATTGCTTTCACGCTGCTCGAAAAGAAGACGCTCGTTGTCTTTACGAAGACGAACAAGTTCATCATCTTTAGACATCAACCGGGAGATTAATATGTTGATAGTATCTTGCTCTTGCATGATTCAAAGCTTGTCCCAACTAATCTCATAGCGATCGGTATCAGTGTTGAACACAGGAAGAAGAAAACGTCACCGGTTTCAGGAGAAACATTCATTTTACGACGGACCAGTTCTGAAAGGCTAATGATACCATTTAATGAAGTTACGATATTCAACACCTCCAGAAATACAATAGGCGTTGGTCGAAATCTTCAGGGGAGCGGCATCCGTTTGATAACGGAATAAAAACTCACTGTAAAATTCACTCATATTCATCTTTGTCGATTTTTAAATTCGACGCAAAGGTAAAGCCGAAATGAAGACAGGTCAAGAATCATATAATGAGTGCTTACAATAGAATCAGTAAAATGGATGATTAATGTTGTTTCATCATGGTAGCACGAATGGCCACTATATAAAGAGTACTTTTCGTAAAACGATATACTATACGATATTTTGGATGAAGAAGGAAGCTATAATACTTGTTTTTTGATGTAGAATATTGCTCATCCAATAGTCCAATAAACGGGGAATGCGACAATGTAGAAATGACATTATAGACGTCATCAACAAAATGCTGTGCTGCTGTATTATTTACTTCACACATATACCATTCCGCCACTTTCTGAATAGTACTCAAAGCTCTTTTACGTACAACGATATTCAGTGTCCCCATTGTGCAAAAAAAGCATTCACTTCTGCCTTTGTAGCATTACCTCCCGATTCCGACAACCGAAGTTCTTCCGCAAACTCTTCATCAGAATAGATACCGGGCATTTCATCTGCATGCAGCAGCGCCAAACATTCCTGCAACTTCCTTTCATCAGTAGTGGTATCAAGAGAAGCTATTATCCTATTCTTCAAGCTTTGGAGATAAGGAGTATTATATGCTACTGCTGGTTCGGATACTTTCATTTTCATGGCAACATGCCTTTATTTATTATTAGACAAAGAACGGTATTTTATCCGACACTAACAAATATTTCAAATAGTATTGTTCAATTTGTCACCAGACTTTCCAAGGAGCATGATTCCTATCCCACATCTCATTCAACTCCGTATTATCACGAAGTGTATCCATAGGTTTCCAAAATCCCGTATGACGATAAGCATGCATCTTACCATCGCCAGCTATACGCCCAAAGGAGTACGTTCAAATATAGCCATATCGTCATTTTCTGGAATATAACCGAACACCTCAGGCTCACAAACAAAATAACCTGCATTAATCCAATTACGGTCGCCCTCAGGTTTTTCTTGAAAAGAAAGTACCTTGTCAGTACTTAGGTCTATCTGCAAAGCGCCAAATTTACCTCCCGGTTTATATGCTGTCAATAAAAGAATAGCCCTCGATGTTTCATGTACGACAATAGACATTATGATCGTAACCCAAAGGGGAGCTCACCGAATTGTTTGGTAAAACGACAACCGCAAGTATTGTCCACACCGCCTATACACCAACAGTCACGTCTCCAATCTCGGAATGAATTCACAATCTTATGCAATTGAGGATTGTTTGTATAAACAGCACCACCTTCTCCCATAGTCATGTGGTGGGGAGGATAAAAACTACTCGTACCTATATCTCCAATTGTACCTGTCTTCTTTTCCTCACCATTAATTATATAAGTTGAGCCTAAAGCGTCACAGTTATCCTCTACCAGCCAAAGATTATACTTGTCACAAAAGGACTTTACAGCTTCCAGATTAAAAGGATTACCTAATGAATGTGCAATCGTCCTGGCAGAGTATGCAGCCTCCAATTGTGTCACATCAATATTATATTCAGGAACAGTGACACCTACAAACACCGGAACAGCCCCATACTGAATACAGGGAGTTACTTTTACTTCTTATCTCTCAAATAATCCCACCACAGATTCAGCCCTATCCAAATCACGATATCAGCCACCAGCAGCACCGTATTATTTACATAAGGTACTAGCAGAATATTGGCCGCACTAAAAGAACAAGACATGAAAAGCAAACTCAGCATTGCCTTTCTCGGCGACAACCCTATCGCCAGTAATTTATGGTGAATATGATTCTTATCCGGTTCAAAAGGGCTATGTCCCTCACGAATACGGACCAAAACAACACGTACCACATCGAACGCCGGAATAATCATAGTGCTGAAAGCTATGATAAAAGCTCCTTCGGTATACGGCATTATATCCGCATTGTGCTGACTGTACTTTATGGCAAGGAAACTAAGCGTATAACCTAAAGTAAGGCTGCCCGTATCTCCCATAAAAATCTTACGGGCACGCTCCACACTGCCAAATACGTTGTAATAAAAAAACGGGACAAGCACACCGAAAGTGCCTGCAGCGAGCATGGCATAACTCCAAAGTCCTTTCTCTATAAAAAGAAAAGTGAAAATCAATAATGCCACGCTGCTTAAACCGGAAGCAAGACCATCAATTCCGTCTATCAGATTAATGGCGTTGGTGATGAAAACTACTGTCAGTATGGTGAAAGGTATACCTACATAGACCGAAAGTTCATGTATACCGAATAAACCATACAAATCGTTTATCCAAAGTCCTGACAAAGGAAAAAGGCAGGCACAGAAGATTTGAATAACGAACTTCTGACGATAACGGACGCCAACAAGATCATCAGCAATACCTGTCAGATAAAGTAAAGTCATACCGCAGGCAAATAACAATAACTCCGGTAACAGATAGCTTGCATAAAGTGTTGAAACACTGTCACCTCCTAACAAACGGAAAGTATAAACAAGACAGAAAGCAAATAAGGTGGTGGGGAAAAAAGACACGCCACCTAAACGCGGAATAGCTCTCTTATGTACCTTGCGATCATCCGGAATGTCAAAAAGTTTCTTGCGCAGGGATATCAATAAAATACGCGGTATCAGGATACGGGCGATAACTGCCGATATCAGAAATATCAGAATTATAAAAATGAAGTTCACTACAATAAATGTCAAACAGAATTAATCTATAACCTCAAAAGGATATTGATTCTCTTCTAAATTTCTTAACTCACCGATTATTTCAGTTTGTTCGGAAGTCAATGAAGATATATCCCAAGTATCAATAATGGAATGAGCTTCTTTGGCTAATTCTTCCTCATAAACCTCACCATAGCAGCAGGTAAGCAGGCGAACTTTCAGAAGCGAAACAGGAAGTCTATCAAGAACATTCCAACAACGGTCGAGAAGATGCTGGATATATTGTTGTTTGCGGCCATTATCATAAAAAGTAGCATTTAGGGCTACTAAAATAGAAAGGCAAAGCCTGGCTTCTTCTTCCGGAGTGTCACCTTCCGGAGCGCTATACAGTCTAAGAGCTTGTTCATAAACTTCGCGATTCAAACGGGCGAAGTGGTCGCTGTAAATGGGACTATCGTCCATGCCCAAGTTCAGAAGTTCATGGGCAAGAGTGTACAAAGATGAAACGTGATCGTTCATTTTTCTAAGATATAGAAGTTATTGATTTACAAATATTCAGATATTTTCTATCGGTTCTATCAGTGAGGAATGGATGAATGTAGTAGCAACTGCCATAACACCTTCTATATTCACCACTACACGACGGTCGTGACGGAGACGCACAAACTCGCCAACAGCTCCTTCAAAAACTCCGCCTGTGATGCGTACTTTAGTACCTTTCACTAACTTCAGTTCTTCCGGTTCCACATAAATAACAGCCTCATCGTACGTGCCCGCAACTAATATGAAACTGCGCATCTGTGCATCCGGAATAATGACAGGCTGACGAGTTTCCCGATTCATAATATAACGGACAGGAATATTCAGAGCATAATTATTTTTAATTTCGTCAATACATGCACGCGTGGAACGGATAAAGACTAAATTGTGTATGGCAGGGACAAGCTTGCGAACACGACGTTCGTTTCTCATGATATATTCATAATGCATGGGAATGAAATTCTCTATATCCGCCTTATCCAAATAGTCCTTGAGAGACAATTCACGACTGTAAGTTACGCGGACAGCATACCAATGTAATTGGCAATCTCTCTTTAATTGACAATTAGAAATATACTGCGATTCAGATTGAATATTTTCTGATGAACGTGGCATTACCAAGTAATAATCGTAAGGTTTCGGATAAAATAAAGTCGTGTGAAAAGGATATTCTTTGGGGACACCGGAGTAACAAAGTACCTTCCGATCAATTCATGTAATGCAATTATTTCCAATAGTTTAGTCTGCATCCATATTATCCCAAAATTCCCCACTATCACAGAAAGAGAATGTTGAAACAGTTATGTGATCAATAAGCTCTTTTAAGGAGCTGAAAACTAATAATTTAAAAACAAATATGTGTTTTTAGACGTTCGTTTAATAAACGCAAAGATATGGTAGTTTTTTGTATTGGCAAAATGTTTGATAGGAAATCTTTGGGTTTTATAGCTAGCATATAAGTTAAATGCCTGTTTATTAGATAATAATCATTTGTAATTATATCAGTCAACTTTTGCGTTTTTTCATATATTTCCACTTTATATCGTTTGCTTCTGAAAGGTGTTTATTAAACGAACGTTTAAAAAACACTTCTCAAGCCTATCTTCCCCCTATTTTTCAATATTAGCAAAGTAGAATCAAAAAAGCCCGCAATGAAGTTAACATCATTGACTATAATAAGTTAACATCATGCAAACAGCAAGTTAACTTATTACAATACAAGAAGTTAACATCATTACAAAGAAGATGTTAACTAACTATATTTTCATTGATTACATATCTTAAAGCAGTTCTTTCAATTCATTGCAAAGCCGTTTCTTTACCTCTTCCATCGGCACTTCCTTTCCCAACTCTTTTTGAAGCGAAGTTACCCCTTTATCTATAAATCCGCAAGGATTGATATAGCTGAAATAGCATAAATCGGTATTAACATTGAGGGCCAGGCCATGCATTGTGACATAATGGCTACTACGCACACCGATAGCACAGATTTTACGGGCACGTGGAGAGTTTCCATCCAACCATACACCGGTAGCTTTCTCCACACGACCGGCAGTTATCCCATAAGAAGCACAGACACGTATCACCGCTTCTTCCAGCAAGTGCACATACTCTTTCAAACCCAAAGAAAACTCTTCTAAATTCAGGATAGGATAACAAACAAGCTGTCCCGGCCCATGATAAGTAATATCACCTCCCCGGTCTATATGATACAACGAAGCTCCTACTGCACTAAGTTGTTCTTCACTCAGCAGCATATTGCCTTCCTTGCCACTGCGCCCCAGCGTATATACATGCGGATGCTCACAGAGTATAATATGATTTACATACTCCTCTCCCACTTGTTTGGCATGCACAAGCGCATCAAAACAAGCCGTCTGTCTGTCCCATGCCTCAGCATAGGGAACGTTTCTCCAATCAGATATTTCCAGTCTCATAGAGCAAATGTACTACATTTATTTCATACTCCGTATATCACCAAATCACATAATTTATGATTAAGGGCTATGTTTGAGCCTCAATTAAACTAATGCAAAAGCATGATATTCCAAAAAGAGACATCATATTAGTAGTAAATTTCAGCATTTTATATCATTTTGCAACAACAAATTTATATAGAAATATAACACTGAATTTGATTTTTTCATAATTTTGCAACTACCAAGGCATAGAGACAAGTCTCATTCTTATTAAAAGCGCATATCACATTTTTGTATTTTAATAACTTTGTGCCTCAGATACTATAAACACAAAATAACATGAAAGACATGAAAAAAATTATTGTAGCATCGGATTCATTTAAAGGCTCATTAACTTCAATAGAAGTGGCTAATGCTGTGGAAATAGGAATTAAGAACGTTTTTCCACAGTGTAATGTTATCAAAACAAATGTAGCGGACGGTGGCGAAGGAACAGTAGAGGCCATTATTAAATCTTTAGGAGGGGATCTGTATACAACTGCTGTTACAGACCCTTTAGGAAGGCCGATAGAAGCAGAATATGGAGTTGTTAATTTAAACGGTGTAAAAACGGCTGTTATAGAAATGTCTTCTGCCAGTGGTCTCCCGCTATTGCTTCCTGATGAGCAAAATCCCTGGATTACTTCTACATATGGAACCGGTGAAATGATTTTAGATGCATTGAACAGGGGATGCCGCAAATTCTTGGTTGGAATAGGCGGCAGTGCTACTAATGATGCAGGTACAGGCATGCTCTCTGCATTAGGAGTGAAATTCTTTGATAGCCAAGGACAAAGGTTAAAAGGCTGTGGCAAAGATCTTAAATCCATTGCTCAGATAGATATGTCATCTCTTGTGCCCGAAGCACGAAAATCAGAATTCATTGTGGCTTGCGATGTCAATACTCCTTTTTGCGGGCTTAATGGAGCAGCACATGTTTTTGCTCCCCAAAAAGGAGCAGATCCTCAAATGGTAAAGGCTTTGGATGATGGCATGTATTCATTTGCTAAAATTATAGCAGAGCAATTCCAAAAAGACATAATACCATTGAGTGGAGCAGGTGCAGCCGGCGGATTAGGTGGTGCTTTTAAAGCCTTTTTGAATGCCAGACTAACCAAAGGTATTGAAATGGTGCTTGATGCCATTGGGTTTGATTCGATTCTTGAAGGAGCGGACCTGGTCATTACAGGAGAGGGACGGATAGATTTTCAAACTGCTACGGGCAAAACTGCAGCAGGGATATTGAGACATGCCAAACAAAAAGGGATCCCTACCCTTGCAATAGGTGGATCAGTGGAAATATGCCAGGAACTTAAAGAAATGGGCTTTATCGGTATATATTCTATCATAAATACTCCTATAAGTCTTGAAAAAGCCATGCAGAAGGATTCGGCAACAGCCAACATGCAGTCTACGGTAGAGCAAATCCTAACCACAATAAAATATTATACTGAGAACAAATAAGAATAATTTAAACTACTAATAAAATACGATATGAACAGTGCATTAGCGGCAATGTTAGGGCTGACTTTGTCTATTATATTAATTGTCAAAAAAGTATCCCCTGTATATAGTCTTATTTTAGGTGCGTTAATCGGTGGATTACTGTCGGGATGGGGATTACAAAATACTGTTACAGAGATGATATCCGGAATAATGGAGATTTCGCCCGCCATTATACGTATATTAGCAGCGGGAGTGCTTACAGGAATGTTGGTAAAAACAGGCGCAGCTTCCACCATATCAGAAACTATCATTAAAAAACTTGGACCGAAGCGAATTTATTTAGCTCTCGCTTTGGCTGCCATGTTGCTCACCGGCATTGGAGTATTCATCGATGTAGCGGTTATCACTATTGCTCCTATTGCTCTCATTGCCGGAAGCAAACTCAATTTGCCTAAAAGTAAATTATTAATAGCCATGATCGGCGGAGGAAAATGCGGAAATATTATTTCACCCAATCCTAATACCATTATTGCCGCCGAGAATTTTGGAGCATCGTTGCCTTCTGTTATGGCTGCCAATATAATACCGGCACTTATTGGATTGTTATTTACAGTATATGTCATAGTGCCTCTATTGCCGAAGAATGCAACCTTGCAACCTTATAAATTGCCGGAAGAGAAAGAGCACCTTCCTTCTTTCCTAAGCAGTATGGTTGCACCGATTGTAACCGTAGCCCTACTTGCACTCCGTCCTTTGGCTGGAATTGCCATTGATCCGTTAGTTGCTTTATCGGCAGGAGGAATAGCGGGAATTATAGCAACCCGCAATTGGCATAAGACCAATGAATGCCTGTCCTATGGATTAGAGAAAATGTCCTCTATCGCTATACTTCTAATTGGCACAGGTGCTTTGGCAGGTATTATAAAAGCCTCGGACATTAAAGATATTTTAATACATCTGCTTGCCAACTGGAATGATGGCGGAGTTATTATGGCACCTCTATCAGGTATTTTGATGTGTGCCGCCACTGCATCCACCACAGCAGGGGCCACTATCGCCTCCGCTTCATTTGCTCCGTCTATACTTGGAGCAGGAGTAGCCGCCACTTGGGGAGCTGCCATGATTAATGCAGGAGCCACCGTACTGGATCATCTTCCTCATGGTTCCTTTTTCCACGCAACAGGCGGAGCAGTAGGCATGGGAGTCAAGGAATTGCTAAAACTTATTGTTTACGAAACTGCTATTGGTTTGATCTTGACAATAAGCAGCGTGTTCCTCTATTTCATTGTGATATAATCTTTAGCAACCTTTTATATTACTAATACGAAAACAATCAATAATAAAAAAACACTATGAAACTGAAAAAACTCATTATCACTTTTTTCTTATTACCCGCCGCTTTCGGGTATGCACAGACACAATCCACCCAAATTATTGCCCACCGCGGTTTTTGGAAAACCAATGGTTCGGCACAAAATTCCATAGCCGCACTGATGAAAGCCGATTCTGTCGGTTGTTACGGTTCTGAATTTGATGTATGGCTCACCGACGATGACCAGCTGGTGGTGAACTGGAGCAGTGTTTTCAAAGGAGTAAATATGCAAGAATCAACCGTCAAAGAGTGTACAGCTATCGTATTGGATAATGGAGAGCACCTTCCTACTTTACAAGAATATCTGGAAAAAGCCCGTAACCTGAAAACCCGCCTCATCTTGGAATTAAAGGCTCACAAAACTCGAGAACAAGAAACGCGTGCCGTAAAAAAGATTCTAAAAATGGTAAAGGGCATGGAGTTGGAAGATCGTATGGAATACATTACTTTCTCACGTCATGTTGCCAAAGAATTTATTCGCCTTGCCCCCAAGGGAACCCCGGTCTATTATCAAGAAGGCGACCTATCTCCCAAAGAATTAAAAGAATGGGGATGTACCGGACCAAACTACCGCTTAAATGTGTTCCGGCAACATCCCGAATGGATTAAAGAATGTCATGATTTGGGCATGAAAGTAAATGCATTCCCAATAGACAATACTGATGACATAAAATGGCTGATAAGTCAAGGTATAGACTATATCACTACCAACGAACCGGTGAAACTGCAAGAGATAATACGGGAAAAGCAGTAGGCAAACTACTATTCTTGGCTTTAATAGCCATTAAAAATAATCCCTGTTCAATACCTAGTTTTTCGATTCATTTCCACAAAAAAGTGTAACTTTGCGCAAACCAAAAAACGACAGCACTATGGAATTTCCTCAAGTTGATCTCCCCGTAGACCTGATTGCATGGACAGATGTGACAGAAGATATTTTGAACATATACAAACAATCATGCCGTCTGAAAGCATGTATCTTCGCTTTGTGCATTGAAGGCTCCATTACGGTATCTATCAATTTAATGGACACAGAGATTAAACAAGGAGATTTTGTGACTCTCCTCCCTGGCACTATCATTCAGTTCTACGGGCAAAAGGAAAAGGTCCGAATTGGATTTGCCGGATTCTCAGAGCATTGCCTCAACGGGGTCAACATAATCCAGTCTACCATGAATTCGTACTCCAAGATTATAGAAGCACCCGTTATACCTCTCAACGAACCTATTGCTTCTTATTTCAAAGACTACTTTTCATTGCTGGCACGCATCTCCACCGGACCGTATATGCCCAAAACACGAATGGCGCAAAGTGTGCTGAACATGTTTCTCTATGGGATCAATGAGCTGTACAGTAACCGTCCGGAGTCCCAAAACAGAATTAAAAGTCGAAAAGAGGAAATCTGCCGGGAATTTATACAACTGGTTATCGAAAACTATACTACCGAACGCCGCGCACAATTCTATGCCGAAAAACTGGGCATATCCCTGCAACATCTCAGTACCACGATCAAACTGGTAACCGGGAAAAATGTACTGGATCTAATTGCCCACGTTGTCATCATCGACATAAAAGCCAAGCTGAAATCCACCGACATGACTATTCAAGAAATAGCCTATTCGCTTAATTTCCCCAGTGCCTCATTCTTCGGAAAGTACTTCAAGAGGCACATGGGAATGAGTCCGCTGGAATATAGGAACAGCTAATCTTAACTGCGTATCAGCGTGACGCAGGAAAGCAGTATGACGATTGCAGCCAACATCGGTGTCAGCAGTATGCCATACACCGGGTAGAGAATACCCGCAGCTATTAATACGCCTATCAGATGATAAATCACCATCCAGAAAGAGTTCTGGTGCATCAGCCGGAGCGTATGGCGAGACAAGCCGAATAACTTGGGAAGTGACTGCAAGTCGGAGGATTTCATCACCACCATTGTTTTTTCCACTGTTGCATCATCGGGATTTTCACCCATAGCGATGCTCACATCGGCACAAGTCAGTGCCTGCACATCGTTTATGCCGTCACCTATCATGACAACCATTTTCCCTTGCAACTGGAGCTCACGTATAAAAGTCTCTTTATCGTCCGGCAATGCATCGGGCATATAGCGTATAATCCCCAACTTGCCCGCTATGGTCGAAGCGGTACGCTCACCGTCACCCGTCAACATGCAAATATCAAGTTCGCTTGCCCGCAACTCCCTGACCGTTCCGAGTGCGGCAGCTTTCAATTGATCTTTAACGGCAATAATGGCAAGCAACTCATTTTTACGTCCGAAATAAACAATGCTGTTGCCTTCGGATTCATACTCCACCAGCATATCACCCAAAACATCGGAGAGATAAACGTGATAATCCTTCAGAAGTTTATGGCTGCCCACCCAATATTCCGCATCTTTATAGACAACTCTCATCCCTTTACCCTTCAAAACCTCGCAAACATCTAAACGGGCAGGTATTATCCCTTCTTCCCGTAAAGCGGTGGAAATAGCAGTTGCCAGCGAATTAGTCGAATTCATCTCGGCTGCCAGCAACACTTCTTTAAAATATTCTTCCTGACACTGCGCCCACAACCAAGCTATGACAGTGGGATGTCCTTCGGTCAGCGTACCGGTCTTGTCAAAGACCACTATATCGGCTTTGCTCAGACGTTCCAGTGCAAGGGAGTCTTTTATCAAAATATGCATTCGGGCCGCTTTACCGATTCCACGCATCAGGGCAACAGGAGTAACCAGTCCCAGTGCACATGGACAAGCCACTATAAAAATTGAGATAACCGAATAAAGAGCATGCGGCACAGCTTCCATACCGCCAAACAGTATCCAGATAACAAACACAAGAATCGCAATTCCCGTCAAAGCAGGGAAAATGATACCGGCCATACGGTCACCATCATGCAATTCGTCGGGCAAGAAACGAAATACCTTGCCGGTCAGCCCCACAGCAGTAGTCAGTACAGCCACTTCGTAATAGACATGCGGCTGAAGTCCCACCTCATACCAGTAATCAGGAAAGAACGTGTTGAACAAACTGAAAAGAAAAGCCACGAACATACTGAAAGCAATCAGCATATCCATAGTAATGCGCCCCATACGGAACTGTTTCCAGGCATCGGTATAGAGAGATACGCCTAAAAACAGCAGTACAGGAATGGCCAGCAACATCTGTATTTCATTGCCATAAGTCACATGATCACGAAATATGGACAGCAACAACAACGGAACTGCAAACAACCAGGCACCGGCAGCCTGCATTTTCAAACTACGGTAATGCCTGTTGCGTTCCTCTACGTTACCACTTTCCATACTATCGGCATGTTCCGCGCAATACTGTTTTTGCGCAGAACATACCTTCTTCAATATATTGCTCATTCTATTTATATTTTAGGGGGTTGTTACTCTGACTTTAATAAAGCAACAACCGGAATGGGCTGTTTGTTCAGATAGAAAGTTTTAACCGTTTGCAGGAATTAATTTTTTCTTTTTTATGCATGGAGTTCGTTAATAAGTTCTATATTTGTCGATAAAGATTTTTGAATGAAATGTTGATTTATAAACGAAATTCAATATGAAAAAGCAAACTGTCAGCCTACTTGTCCTTCTGCTTGCGGCAAGCGGCTTTTTCTTTTCTTGCGGTAACATCATGAACAAAAATGCCGGAGCGTTGGAGTTCGACAGTATACAAGTAAATGAAACGGCACACCTCTTCGGTGATACTGCCAAACCGGCATGTAACCTTATCATCAATCTTACGTATGCCTCCAAGTCATCCGACGAAAAGATGAAGGACAGCCTGAACACCTATTTCCTGTCTGCCTGCTTCGGTGAGAAATATATGAACATGACTGCCGAAGAAGCCGTAAAGAAATACACAGAAAAGTACGTCAGCGACTACCGGAAAGACTTGGAGCCGATGTACCGAAAAGACGAACAGGACAAAGAGAGTGCCGAAGACATAGGAGCATGGTATTCTTACTATAAAGGCATAGAAAGCCACGTGCAACTGTACACCGGACATCTGCTCGTCTATCGCATCGACTACAATGAATATACCGGCGGCGCACATGGCATTTATATGTCCACATTCCTCAATCTCGACCTGCGCACATTGGCTCCCATCCGTTTGGACGACCTCTTTGTAGGCGACTACAAGGAACAGCTCACAGACCTCTTGTGGAACCAGCTTATGGCCGACAATAAAGTGGCCACCCGCCAGGAACTGGAAGACATGGGATACGCCACTACCGGCGACCTGACACCCACCGAAAATTTCTATCTAAGCAAAGAAGGCATTACATTCTATTATAATGTATACGACATCGCCCCTTATGTAATGGGGCCGGTGAAGATCACATTGCCATACGAAATGATGCAACATCTACTGGGCGACGGCACGATGGTACTGAACGAAGTGCGTAATTCATAAACCGCCCCCTCATTCATAACTCATAATTCAGAAAATAATAATGGAACTTATCCTAAAGTATTTTCCAGACCTGACAGAGGAACAGAAAAAGCAGTTTGCCGCACTGTACGACCTTTATACGGACTGGAACTCTAAAATAAACGTCATTTCGCGTAAAGACATTGAAAACCTGTACGAACACCACGTGCTCCACTCTTTGGGCATAGCCCAAATAATTCGCTTCAAACCGGGTACAAAGATTATGGACTTAGGCACAGGAGGAGGATTTCCGGGTATTCCGTTGGCTATACTTTTCCCCGAAGTACAATTTCATTTGGTGGACAGTATCGGTAAGAAAGTACGCGTAGCCACCGAAATAGCAAACAGCATCGGACTGAAAAACGTTACTACCCGCCACGCGCGTGCCGAAGAAGAGAAACAGTTGTTCGATTTCGTAGTGAGTCGTGCTGTTATGCCCCTTGCCGATTTACTGAAAATCATCCGCAAGAACATCTCCCCCAAACAGCAGAATGTTTTTCCCAATGGACTAATCTGCCTGAAAGGCGGCGAATTGGAGAAAGAGGCGATGCCTTTCAAAAACAAAACCACCATGTGGAATTTGAAAGAATTCTTTGAAGAGGAATTCTTCCAAACTAAAAAAGTAGTGTACGTTAGCAATTGAGAATTAAAAGTTAAGTTGAACGTTGATAAATCATAAATCTGAAATCATATCATGAAGATAAAGAGATTTGAATTTAATATGTTCCCCGAGAACTGCTATGTACTGTGGGACGAAACCAACGAAGCCGTAGTCATTGACCCCGGATGTTTCTACGAAGAAGAGAAACAGGCTTTAAAGAACTTTATCATCAACAATAAACTAAACGTAAAGCACCTGTTGAACACACATCTGCATCTGGACCATATTTTCGGCAATCCTTTCATGCTGAAAGAATTCGGTCTGAAAGCGGAAGCCAACCAAGCCGATGAGTTTTGGATTGACGAAGCGCCTAAGCAAAGCCGCATGTTCGGTTTTCAGCTACAAGAGCCGCCCGTACCATTGGGAAGTTACCTTCACGACGGTGACATCATCACTTTTGGAAACACTGAACTGGAAGCAATCCACGTACCGGGACACTCACCGGGCAGTCTGGTGTATTATTGTGCGGCAGACCATTGTATGTTCTCCGGAGATGTTTTGTTTCAAGGCAGCATCGGTCGTGCCGACCTTGCAGGAGGCAACTTTGACGAACTGATAGAGCATATATGCAGCCGCCTGTTCATACTCCCCAATGAAACGATTGTTTATCCGGGACATGGAGCGCCTACAACCATTGGCGTTGAAAAAGCGGAAAACCCATTCTTCAGATGATAACTTTAAACAATATATACGTATGAAAAACGACCTGTTGGTTAACCGTCACATCGGTATCAGCGAAAAAGATGAAGCACAGATGCTTCACAAAATCGGCGTGGCAAGTCTGGACGAACTGATTGATAAAACCATCCCGACAAACATCCGCCTTAAAGCACCGCTGGCTCTGCCCGAAGCCATGACCGAATATGAATTCGGATGCCACATTGCAGAACTGGCTGCCAAAAATAAACTTTACACAACTTACATCGGTATGGGCTGGTACAACACCATCACGCCTGCCGTAATCCAGCGTAATGTATTTGAAAACCCCGTTTGGTACACCTCCTATACGCCTTATCAAACAGAAGTGTCTCAAGGACGTTTGGAAGCCCTGATGAACTTCCAGACTGCCGTTTGCGACCTCACCGGTATGCCTCTTGCCAATTGCTCCTTACTGGATGAGGCGACTGCTGCTGCCGAAGCTGTAACAATGATGTACGCATTGCGTCCGCGCGAAATGCAGAAGTCGGGAGCCAATGTAGTATTCGTAGACGAAAGCATTTTTCCGCAGACACTGGCTGTCATCACCACCCGCGCCATTCCGCAAGGCATTGAGATACGGACCGGACGATACAATGAAGCAGAACTCACTCCGGACACTTTTGCCTGCATATTACAGTACCCGAATGGCGACGGCAATATAGAAGACTACCGCACTTTTGTGGAAAATGCACATGCTGCCGGTTGCAAAGTGGCCGTTGCCGCCGATATACTAAGCCTTGCCTTGCTCACCCCGCCGGGAGAATGGGGAGCAGACATCGTGTTTGGAACAACCCAGCGATTAGGTACGCCGATGTTCTACGGCGGCCCGTCGGCTGCCTATTTTGCCACACGTGACGAATATAAGCGCAATATGCCGGGACGCATCATCGGCTGGTCTAAAGATAAATACGGAAAATTGTGTTACCGCATGGCTCTGCAAACCCGCGAGCAACATATCAAACGTGAAAAAGCAACTTCCAACATCTGTACAGCACAGGCACTGCTGGCCACAATGGCAGGTTTCTATGCCGTATATCATGGACCGGAAGGCATCCGCACCATTGCAAAGCGTATTCACAACATCGCCGCATATCTGGAAAAAGAAATCAGCAAATTGGGATACAAGCAAGTGAATGTACAATATTTCGATACACTCCGCTTTGCCCTGCCAGACAACGTATCGGCACAACAAGTCCGTACAGTTGCCCTAAGCAAGGAAGTGAACCTGCGCTATTTCAAGAACGGTGATGTGGGCATGAGCATTGACGAAACAACGGATTTGGCCGCAGTAAACGTTTTACTTTCCATTTTCGGAATTGCAGCCGGAAAGGACTATACCAAAACAACCGATATCCCTGAGAGTTGCACCATTCAGCAACCGTTCCGGCGTCAAAGCACTTATCTGACACATGAGGTATTCAATAGATACCATACGGAAACGGAAATGATGCGTTACATCAAACGACTCGACCGTAAGGACATTTCATTGGCACACTCCATGATTTCGCTTGGTTCGTGCACCATGAAGCTGAATGCCGCCGCCGAAATGCTGCCACTCAGCCGTCCTGAATTTATGAATATGCACCCGCTTGTTCCTGAGGAACAGGCAGAAGGCTATCGCGAGCTTATACACAATCTCAGCGAAGAACTGAAAATAATAACCGGATTTGCCGGAGTAAGCCTGCAACCCAATTCAGGTGCTGCCGGAGAATATGCGGGGCTTCGTGTAATCCGCGCTTATTTGGAAAACATAGGTCAAGGACACCGTAACAAAGTGCTGATACCCGCTTCGGCTCATGGTACTAATCCGGCATCGGCTGTTCAGGCCGGTTTCACCACTGTCACCTGTGCCTGTGATGAGCAGGGAAATGTCGATATGGCCGACCTGCGTGCCAAAGCCGAAGAGAACAAAGACGACCTTGCCGCATTGATGATTACCTACCCTTCTACCCATGGTATCTTTGAAACGGAAATCGTGGAAATCTGCAAGACTATCCATGCATGCGGTGCACAGGTCTACATGGACGGCGCCAACATGAATGCACAAGTAGGCTTGACCAACCCCGGATTTATCGGTGCTGATGTCTGCCATCTGAATTTGCATAAAACATTTGCTTCCCCTCATGGCGGAGGCGGACCGGGTGTGGGTCCTATCTGCGTAGCCGAACATCTGGTTCCGTTCTTACCGGGACACGAACTTTTTGGCAATGCAACCAATCAGGTAGCGGGAGCTCCTTTCGGCAGTGCGGGTATTCTGCCCATTACCTACGGCTATATACGCATGATGGGTACGGAGGGACTGACACGCGCCACCAAGATAGCCATTCTGAATGCCAATTATCTGGCTGCCTGCTTCAAGGACACCTATGGCATCGTCTATCGCGGGGCAACCGGCTTTGTCGGACATGAAATGATATTGGAGTGCCGCAAAGTACACGAAGAAACAGGTATCAGCGAAAATGATATTGCCAAACGTCTTATGGACTACGGCTATCATGCACCAACCCTCTCCTTCCCTGTCCATGGAACACTGATGATAGAGCCGACGGAAAGCGAAAGTCTTGCCGAACTAAATAACTTTGTAGATGTGATGCTTGCTATCTGGCAGGAGATTCAGGAAGTGAAAAATGGAGAAGCGGATAAGGCAGACAACGTGCTGACAAACGCTCCGCATCCTGAATATGAAGTAGTTGCCGACACCTGGGAACATAGTTACACCCGGCAGAAAGCAGCATATCCGATAGAAAGCGTACGCGACAACAAGTTTTGGGTGAATGTGGCGCGTGTAGACAACACACTGGGCGACCGTAAGTTACTGCCTACATGCTACGGATGCTTTGAATAGAAATATTGAGAGGATATATCGAAAGATATATCCTCTTCTTTTATGCCATAAAGGAATTTAACGGATCACAGTTACCGTACCTTCCGCCAATTTCTTATCTTTCATGGGAGCACCCTCGGGAGCATAGCCCAAAGCTGCACAACCATATACACGATGATTTTCGGGAACACCGAGCTTCATAAGGAAAGCGCGCACATCGGGATCGTCACAAGTCTGCCCCAACTGGTTGATCCAACAGGAACCGATACCGAGAGACTTAGCGGCCAGGAAGATATTCTGCATGGCACAGGCACAGTCCATAGACGCCCACCATTGGGTAGGTTCGTTGGAAACGATAATCAGAGTCGGAGCATGATAATAGCAACAGTAGGTTTCGCTATGTCCCCGCTCTTGCAGACGGGGCTCGTCGCTCTTAGCAAAAGCACCTTTTATCTTTTCATTCAGTTCTCTCAATATATCAGCATCCTGAATGGCTGTGAAATGCCATGTCTGGTAATTCATGCCGCTGGGAGCATACGTTGCCGCTTCCAATATAAGATTCAAATTTTCTGCGGAAACCTGCTGTTCCGTATAAGTGCGCACACTGCGGCGCGACTTAATATTTTCCAATACTTCGTTCAACATTGCACGTCTGTTTTTTATGATTCAATGCTTGGGATCACCTCTTCAGCAATCCTATCTTTACGTTTAACTTAAAGTAATATACACCATTCTCCCGTTCCAGGAAACCGTATTTGTCTTTGTCTACCGACCCCTTCTCAAAACGGCTGTTCTGATAAAGGAAATCGGCAAAAGTCTGCCGTTCGGACTTATGATAACAGAGAACCTCACCCTCTCCATTGGTCAGCAACAGCCCTTCTACGGCAGAATCCGTACCGTTGTAAATCTTAGCCGGACGCATGCCCAATGCAAGTGCCAATAGGAACTGCTTCATCTTAAACTCATAGAAACAATGTTTGTTTATCAATTCATCCTTTATCTTCAAGGGATTCATTTCCTTGATGCGTTCCGTCAGTTCAGAGACGCGGGTGATGCCGTCCAGATGCATGGTACGCACCATTTCGGCCAACATACGGGGAAAATGCAAATCTATCATCAACAGATTGCAACGGAACACACGATCGGCAACATCGGAATATTTCAGCACCCCGCCCAAACGCTCAATCATCATCATGCGTTCGGCAACTTCCGTAGGCGATTCGGGCAAGGCGTTCACCTTGTTCACAGTGGGTACGGCAAATTTCACGCCACTTTGCTCCAGCTTCAGATTGGCAGTGCGCCCACCGTCCAGCAGAGGATTCATACGGCTGAGGCGACAACGGACAGTAAAACCCGTCAGCGGAGCATCCACGCTCCAAAAAGCTACGGAGAAGTCCGTACGATCCTCAGTTTTGGATTCCAAATCGTAGATGTTCACCGCATCCAGAAAGGCTTCCAATCCTTCGGAAACTTCCACTTCCTCTCCCGGCTCGTTCCGCAACAGATGAAGTATGATTTCCGCCGCATCGCCAAAGTCCGCACGAGGGAACGAAAGCACTTCCTTCTCTGCCGACGCAATGAATGTACCGTCTTTCTCCACTACACCACTGACAATACGAACATCCTCTTCCTCTATATAATAGCGGCGTGTACCGTCATGTTCCTCTCTCTGTATCAGCGCAATGGGCCAACACTTTCTATCATCTTTCTGTGCCTTCGGAGTACCCCCGAAAACTTTTCCATCCGCCAACAAACGGAAGAATGTATAGAGCTCGCCCAGCTCACGCTTAGTCGCTTCAAATGCCATATCAACTCAATTTTTATTAAATAAGTGTACAAAGATAAGTAAATCCATACAAAAGATATGGAATTAACAAACTATTTCCATGCGGAGACGTTCTATCGGATATATGAAACCTAAAAAATAAAAACATGGAAAAAGAAGAAAATACAGTAACCATCACAGCCACCCCCAACGGTCCTTTTATTGTAGAAGGCCGATTCAAACTGGTGGACAGAGAAGGCAAGGCGGAAATGAAAGAAAACCGGACAGCCCTCTGCCGCTGCGGACGCTCCTACAAGCAACCTTTTTGTGACGGCACGCACCGCAAAATCCATTATAATGATTTATCCCTGAAAAAGATTGAAAAGAGTATCTAAAGGTCCGGAGACTTTACTCTTCTTCAAAACGTAGAGTCTCCACCTTCTCCAGACGCGCCCTCATCTTGGGCATCATCGACTTGCGGATGCGAAGTGTCATACGGCAGTCCATATCATAGGACTGTTCCAGCATCTCCGGTTCCTCCTCTTTCACAATGCGCATTACATCATTCATGAAAGGATATTCAAAGAGAACGGTCACCGTTTCATCCACAGTCTTTTCAATAACGGTAGCGGCAGCGATAGCCTCCGCGGCAGCAGCCTTATATGCCACTATCAAGCCACTTGTTCCCAGCTTTATGCCGCCAAAATAGCGGACAACAACAATCAGTATGTCCGTCAGTTCATTCGAATTTATCTGCCCCAGAATAGGCTTTCCTGCCGTACCGGACGGTTCTCCGTTGTCATTGGCACGAAAGTCCTTGCGTTCATGCCCCAGCATATAGGCATAACACACATGGCGGGCATCGTAGTATTTCTTCTGATAAGTTTCCAGATGCGCCTTTACTTCTTCAACCGTACGGACAGGCAAGGCAATGGCTATGAACTTACTGCGCTTCTCGGTGTAAATCCCTTCGGACAGGGTGGCAATGGTTTTGTACGTATCTTCACTCATGCCGTATAGGTATATGTTTCTTAATCAGCTCCAACAACGGCTTTGCCGCAATTATCAGTGTCACTGCGGTCAGTATCATCAATACGCCGAGCATGATACGCGGCGTGAGTTGCTCACCAAACACCACTACTCCGCAAAACAGCGCCGTCACAGGTTCCAATGCTCCCAGAATGGCAGCCGGCGTGGAGCCTATACGATGAATGGAAAGCGTCATTGCAATCAATGAGATAATAGTAGGAAACAATGCCAACGAAAACACATTCACCCACAACAGTGGAGCGGGTACAGGCTGCAAGGCCGTACAGAAATCCAAACGTACCACATAAATGATAATTCCGAACAGCAAAGCATAGAAAGTCAGCTTTGCCGTTGGCAGATTTTTCAGGGAAGAACGGTTCACACCTACTATATATATGGCATACGTCAGCGAAGACAAGATGACGAACAACACACCCAACAGATTCAAAGTCCTACCATCTCCGCCCTCGTACAGCAGAGAGATGCCCGTAAACGCCAGCGCAATGGAGAACATTGTAATAAACGAAACCTTCTCATGAAAGAAGATCGCCATAATGATAGCCACCATTACCGGATAGACAAACAAGATAGTGGATGCAATACCTGCATCCATATAGTTATAACTCTCAAACAAGAAGAGTGAAGAAAAAGAGAACAACAGTCCCATTACCGCCAGCGGAAGTATATCCGTCTTTTTCAAGGCAAAGGATTGCTTCTTTACTTTCATCAGTATGCCCAGCATTACAATGGCAAAAAAATAGCGATAGAACAAGACGGAATCCACTTTCATTCCCGCCCCGTACAAAGGCAATGCGAACAACGGGTTCAGTCCGTAACTGGCTGCGGCAAGAGCTCCGTAAGTAAATCCTTTAAGACGATCGTTAGTCATGACAGTATTTTTCTTAATCGGGCGCAAAGATACTACTTTTATCCACATCTTGTTCACCTTTCCTTCAAATAGAACTTACGCAGCACGCAAAGCGCAGTATTTATAATAAAGCATACCTACTGCATCAGCCAGCAGCCAACCGATAGGAATAGACCACCAAATGCCTGCCACCCCAATGGAAGGAATGGAAGCAAGCACATACGACAACACCACGCGGGTCCCTAAAGAGATCACCGTAAGCACAACCGACATCCCCGGCATGCGGATAGCGCGATAATAACCGTAAAGCAGGAACAGGATGCCGATGCCACAATAGAATGTGCCCTCTATGCGCAGATATTCCACGCCGGTAGCAAGAATTTCAACCTCTTCGGAGCGGACAAAGACCAGCATCAGCGGCTCTGCAAATACAAACACAAGCATGGAAACTATCAAGGAAAAGATGACCGCAGTAAGAAAGGCGCTGCGCACTCCCCTGCGGATACGATCATAACGCTTTGCCCCAAAATTCTGCGCTATGAAGGTAGAGAAGGCGTTTCCGAACTCCTGCACAGGCATATATGCAAAGGAATCTATCTTTACGGCAGCGGCAAAGGCTGCCATAACGGCCGTACCGAAACTGTTGACCAATCCCTGTATCATCAGGATACCGAAATTCATGACCGACTGCTGCACACAGGTCAGTGTGGAGAAAGAGACTATCTCCTTCAGACTGCAACGGTCAAAGCGCATATCCTCCCGGCGCAGTTGCAGTTCCGGCCGTTTCTTGCCTGTGTAGAGCATTATCCCCACAGCAGCCACTCCCTGTGCTATGACGGTGGCCGCGGCAGCCCCTTCGATTCCCCAACCCAGTTGCAGGATAAAGAACAGGTCGAGAATGACATTCAGCACAACAGAAACCGCCAGAAACCAAAGAGGAGTCACAGAATCTCCCACAGCCCGCAACAGCGCCGCATAGAAGTTATAGATAAACGTAAAGGCTATGCCACAAAAGATTATCCACAGGTAACTGCGCATCATCCCATAAATGTCCTGCGGCACTTGAAGCAAATGAAGAATAGGGTCTAAGCATATAAATGCCACCACATTCAGCAAGAATGTCACCGCCCCTATCAGTACGAATGAAACAAAAATGCTACGCCGCAAAGCGGACCGGTCTCCTGCCCCGTAGTGCAACGAGAAAACCGTACCGCTACCGATAGACAACCCTAAAAGAATGGAAATAAGAAAAACCATCAACGTATATGCCGACCCCACTGCTGCCAAAGCGCCCGATCCGAGACACTGTCCCACAATAAGCGTATCGGCAATATTATAACACTGTTGCAGCAACGAACCTGCCATCATAGGCAAGGTGAAGCGCAACAGCGTACTCGTTATGCCGCCCTGAGTGAGGTCTCCATTTCGTAACATCCGCTACCGTATTTCGATATTTTCGTATTCCGTTTCGTATTTTCCTGCAAAGGTCAGCATTTTCAACATAACAGGAAAGAAAATGGCGGTATAAAATAACGGAGCGCCACATACTTTGCAACGCTCCGTTTCCACATTCATTCTTTAAAATTGTATTTTGATTAGTCCAGTTTATGAATTACCAGTCCCGAACGCAACTTCGGTTCGAACCAAGTAGTCTTGGGGGGCATTATGTTGCCGGTATCGGCAATGTCCATCAACTGTTTCATGGACACAGGATACAGAGCCAAAGCCACCTTCATCTCACCGCTATCCACCCGTTTCTTCAATTCGCCCAAACCGCGTATACCGCCCACAAAGTCGATACGCTTATCGGAACGAAGGTCCTTGATGCCGAGGATTTCATCCAATATCAAGTTGGATGAGATGGTAACGTCCAGCACACCGATGGGATCATTATCGTTGTAAGTGCCCGGTTTGGCAGTAAGGCTATACCACTTGCCATCCAGATAAAGGGAGAAATTATGCAATCCTGCCGGTTTGTAGATGTCCGTACCCTTTTCTTCCACCGTAAAGTTCTTGCTTACAGCCGTCAGGAATTGTTCGGGAGTCATACCGTTCAAATCCTTCACCACACGATTATAGTCAATGATAGTCAACTGGTTGGCCGGGAAACAAACTGCCATGAAGTAGTTGTACTCCTCATCTCCACGATGATTGGGATTTTGCTTGGCTTTCTCCGCGCCCACCAGGGCAGCGGCTGCGCTGCGGTGATGTCCGTCTGCAATATAGAGCGCAGGCATCTTGCCAAACTCTTTGGTTATGACGTCAATATCTTCCTGCTTGTCGATAATCCAAAACGTGTGGCCGAAGCCGTCGCCCGGAGCAATAAAGTCGTAAACAGGTTTCTGAGCCGTATAACGGGCAATGACAGCATCCAGCGTGGCATTATCAGGGTAGGCAAAGAATACAGGTTCAATGTTGGCATTGTTCACACGCACATGCTTCATGCGGTCTTCTTCCTTATCCCGACGGGTAAGCTCATGTTTCTTGATGACACCGTTCATATAATCGGGAACGTATGCCCCCACCACCAAACCATATTGCGTTTTGCCATTCATGGTCTGGGCATATACATAATAGTTTTCTTTATCGTCCTGCACCAGCCAGCCTTTGTCCTGAAACATCCGGAAGTTTTCAGCAGCTTTCTGATAAACACGTTCATCATGTTCGTCCGTACCGATAGGAAAATCTATTTCGGGCTTGATGATGTGATACAAAGACTTTTCGTTTCCCGCCGCTTCTTCACGAGCCTCGGCAGAATTCAGTACGTCGTAAGGGCGGGATGCCACCTGTTCTACTAAATTCTGTGGGGGACGAATCCCTCTAAAAGGTTTTATTGTTGCCATGGTTATTAGAATATAAATTTAAATCAGGCATGAATTACATGGAGTTTCACAGAACAAATAATATGTCCAAAGTTCTGCAAGGTTCCATGCAATCCATGCCTGAATCCAATTACTTATTTACTCGGAACTTCTCGCAACCGTCTTTCAGGAAGCCTACAATCTGCTTGGCAGCGGCAATACCTGCATTGATATTGGCTTCGGCAGTCTGCGCACCCATTTTCTTCGGTGTGGAGAAATAACGGCCGGCAAACTTGGCAGCGAAAGTCTCATTGGCTGCAGGCATGATGTCGGTCATGTATTTCAGGTCGGGACGTTCTTCCATGAGCTGAATCAACTCGGCTTCGTTGATAACCTCCTTGCGGGCGGTATTGACCAGCAAACCGCCTTTCGGCATCTTGTTCACCAAAGCATAGTTAATAGAATTCTTGGTTTCTGCCGTTGCAGGAATATGCAGGGAAACAACATCACAAGTAGAATAAAGCTCTTCGGCAGAAGCGACAGCTTTTACGCCATCCTTCTCGATCACTTCTTTCGGGCAGAAAGCGTCGAAAGCATAGATGTCCATGCCGAAACCCTTGGCGATACGCGCCACATTGCGTCCTACATTGCCATAAGCGTGAATACCCAGCTTCTTGCCCATCAGTTCCGTACCGGAGGTGCCGTTGTACATGTTGCGGACAGCCATTACCATAAGTCCGAAAGCCAGTTCGGCTACGGCATTGGAGTTCTGTCCCGGAGTGTTCATCACACATACGTTGTGGGCAGTGGCGGCAGCCAAGTCCACATTGTCATAACCGGCACCGGCACGTACCACGATTTTCAGTTCTTTGGCGGCGTCCAACACCTCGGCATCGATGATGTCGCTACGTATAATAATAGCATTGGCGTCTTTCACAGCTTCCAGCAATTTCGCCTTGTCACCATATTTTTCCAGCAAAGCAAGTTCATAACCTGCTGCTTCAATTTCTTTGCGGATACCGTCTACTGCAACCTTTGCAAACGGCTTGTCTGTTGCGACTAATACTTTCATGATTTAATGGTATTAAAAAAGATTCACCACAGAACCGCACAGAGTTTCACAGAGTTTTCCTTTTCATTTCTCTGTGGGACTCTGTGCCCTCTGTGGTGAACAAATATTATTAATGAAGTTTCTCAAATTCCTGCATGCAGTCTATCAAAGCCTGTACGCTTTCTTTCGGCATAGCGTTGTAGCAAGATGCGCGGAAACCGCCTACTGAACGATGTCCTTTGATACCTACCATACCTTTTTCGGTAGCAAACTTCAGGAAGTCTGCTTCAAATTCTTTGTATTCGGGGGCCATTACGAAGCAGATGTTCATACGTGAACGGTCCTCTTTGGCAGCAGTACCTACGAACATTTTGTTGCGGTCTATCTCGGCATACAGCATATCGGCCTTTTCGATAGCGCGACGTTCCATTTCCTTCACACCGCCTTGTGCCTTGATCCAGCGCAAAGTCTGCAATGCTGCATAAATAGGCACAACCGGAGGAGTATTGAACATTGAGCCACCGTCGATATGTGTCTGATAGTTCAGCATGGTGGGGATGTAACGTGACACCTTGCCCACTGCATCGTTCTTCACGATAACGAATGTCACACCCGCAGGAGCCAGATTCTTCTGTGCACCGCCGTAGATACAGATATATTTGGACACGTCGATAGGACGGGAGAATATATCGGATGACATGTCAGCAATCATCGGCACGTTTACATCCAGGTCTTCTTTCAGCTCCGTACCATAGATCGTATTGTTGGTGGTGATATGGAAATAGTCCACATCAGCCGGTACTGTGTAATCTTTCGGAATATAAGTATAAGTGGCTTCAGCAGAAGAGGCAACTTCTACAACCTCGCCAAAACCTTTGGCTTCTTTCATGGCTTTCTTGGCCCACACACCTGTGTTGAGGTATGCAGCTTTCTTTTCGAGGAAATTGAAAGGAACCATGCAGAATTCCATACTTGCGCCACCGCCCAAGAACAGTACCGAATAACCTTCGGGAATGTTAAGTAGTTCTTTGAACAGTGCTACGGCTTCGTCCACTACGGGCTGGAAGTCTTTAGCGCGGTGGCTAATCTCCATAAGAGAAAGACCGGATCCATTGAAATCTAAAATAGCCTTCGCTGTATCCTCTATCACCTCACGCGGAAGAATGGAAGGTCCTGCATTGAAATTATGCTTTTTCATTTGAAGTTTGTTTTGGTTATACAATTTCGTTCATTTTGTGTCTTTCGACATGGCGAAATTACGGAATTATTTCTGTATTGCAAATCTTTCCTTATAAAAATCCTTCTTTATGGCGCATTTGCCTTACTTTTTATTGGTATATACAAGAATTATACACCAATCTGTTATGTATACTTACCAAAAAAGGTGTTAAAAGGTAAACTGAAAGAAAGAAGCGGAAATAACTTTCTACTACGAATAAAAACTGAAAAGAAAGTGCATATTTATCAGAAACAAGCCATTCTCCTATGCTTAATAACATTCCCCGCCATGCTTAATAACATCAGTCTACCGGGCTTCTTCTATCAAGGTCTTCATGCCTTTGATTTTTTCTCCACGCAGCAGCATGAGCAGTTGCTTCACCTTGCTGCGGCGAACTGCCACAAAAGCGTAGTGTTCTTTTACGTCCACCTGTCCCACATCTTCACGCGCCAATCCACCTTTTTTATATAGGAAGCCCACGATGTCCACTTTGTTAAGTTTGTCTTTCTTGCCTTTACCTATATATAAGGTAGTCCAACGGGATTTGGCAGGCTTCGGCGTTTGTTCCGGCAGCCCGAATACGGGGATTTCTTCCGGAAGATAATCGGGCAAACGCTCTTCCGCATGGAGAAGCAGGAAGGACGAGCCGCGTGCCTCCCAGCGTGCCGTACGTCCGTTGCGGTGCGTAAAGGCTTCCTCGTTGACGGGCATGTGGTAGTGGACAACATTGTCGATACCCGGAATATCCAATCCGCGTGCGGCAAGGTCGGTGGACACCAGAACGGGGCAACTGCCATTACGGAACTTATAGAGCGCCCGTTCGCGATCTTCCTGCTCCATGCCGCCATGAAAGGCGTCGCAGGGGAATTTCTTTGACTTCAAGTAGGCAGCCACGCGCTCCACACTCTCGCGGTAGTTCACGAACACCAGTGTAGAACGGTCGCCCAAGGTACAAAGCAGGCGGTACAATGTTTCCAGTTTATCTTTTTCGGGCGAAATGACCTTCTGTAAGTCAAGGCGATTGGAAACGGCTTCTTCCGAAAGGAAGTTCAGCCTGATGACTTGTGACGACGGTGCGTCACTGCCGGATACCACTCCCCCTACTCCTGCAAATTGCGGGATCTCCTCGGCATCTGTTGCCGAAAGCAGCACGCGTTTCTGCAAGGCGGGCAGTTGCCCGATAACCTCTGCCATTTCGTCGTGGAAGCCGAATTCAAGACATTTGTCAAACTCGTCAATCACCAGTGTGGTGATAGAGTGCACCTCGAAGTTCCGTTTCCTCAAATGGTCGTTCATACGGCCGGGAGTACCAATGATGACAGCCGGATTGATGCCCCTCATTGTGCGATGCTCTTCCATTGCCGGGCGTCCGCCATAGCAGCTCATCGCCTTGAAGGGTACATTCATCGACTTGAATACGGTTTCTATCTGCAAGGCAAGCTCACGCGAAGGAACAAGCACCACTGCCTGCACGCCCTGCACATCCGCTTTGAGCGATTGTACCAGCGGCAACAGGAATGCCAGTGTCTTGCCCGAACCTGTGGGCGACAGCAGGACGAGGTCTTTATTGGATTGGTAAGCATCCCGCGCAGCCTCTTGCATCGGGGTGAGCTGTTCTATCTGTAAGTTGCGAAGTATATCGGATTGTTCCATAAATTTCTTTGAATTAATGGAGCAAAGATACGAAAAGATTATATGTTTGATGTACCGGACAATCCTTTTGATTAGCCTGACTATAAAAAAACTCCGGCAAGAGCCAAAGCCCGCCGGAGTTTCCTCACTATTTTACTATTATGTATCTTAACAATGCACCTTATCCGCCGAAGTTGTCGAACATCAGGTTCTGAGCCGGAACGCCGAGGTCGTCGAGCATCTTCTCAACGGCTTTGGACATCGGGCCGGGACCGCACATGTAGTATTCGATATCTTCGGGAGCTTCGTGATCTTTCAGGTAAGTCTCGTAGATTACGTTGTGAACGAAGCCCGGAGTGTACTTCACGCCCGCTGCATCGGCTGCCGGATCGGGACGGTCCAGTGCGAGGTGGAACTTGAAGTTGGGGAAGTCTTTTTCAATCTGCAGGAAGTCTTCCAGATAGAACACTTCATTGAGCGCACGTGCACCGTAGAAATAGTTCATCACGCGGTCGGTAGTATGCAACGTCTTTGTCAAGTGCATAATCTGCGCACGCAACGGAGCCATACCGGCACCACCACCAATCCACATCATTTCCTTCTTGGAGTCGAAAATCGGATGGAAGTCTCCGTAAGGACCGCTCATCGTCACCTTATCACCCGGTTTCAGCGTGAAGATATAGGATGAAGCGATACCCGGCATTACATCCATGAAGCCCGGACCTTGGTCTTTCGGCTTGAACGGAGGAGTGGCGATACGTACCGTCAGCATGATGCGGTCACCCTCGGCAGGGTAGTTCGCCATAGAGTAGGCACGAATGGTCTCTTCATCGTTACGGCACTTCAAGCCCATCAGGCCGAATTTCTCCCATGCAGGCAGATACTCTTCGCCGATAAGGGATTTGTCGATGTCCTTGTCGTAGTCCATGGAGTATTTAGGAATCTTAATCTGTGCATAAGAACCCGGGATGAAGTCCATGTGCTCACCCTTGGGCAATGCAACGATAAACTCCTTGATGAACGTAGCCACGTTCTTGTTGGAGATGACCTCGCACTCCCACTCTTTTACGCCGAGTACAGACTCGTCGATCTTAATTCCCATGTCGCTCTTCACCTTCACCTGGCAACCCAGACGCCAGTGGTCCTGAATTTGCTTACGGCTGAAGTGAGGTATTTCGGAGGGCAGAATCTCACCGCCACCTTCCACAACCTGGCATTTGCACTGTCCACATGAGCCTTTGCCACCGCAAGCGGAGGAAAGAAACACGCCGTTTACGGACAGCGTATTCAGCAGCGTCGAACCGGAAGCTACCTCCAGCTCCTTGTCGCCGTTGATCGTCAATTTCACATTGCCTGAAGGAACCAAGAAGTTCTTGGCTACCAACAGAATAACCACAAGCAACAGAACAACCGCGAGGAATACTCCAATGCTTGCTAATATCATATTCATATCCATTGTCTTATTCCTTTCTTTTAGATGTTCAAACCAGAGAAACACATAAATGCCATTGCCATCAGACCCACTGTGATGAAGGTGATGCCCAGGCCTTTCAGCGGAGCAGGCACATCAGAGTAGGCCATCTTCTCGCGAATGGCAGCCAGACCGACAATAGCCAGCAACCAGCCGATGCCCGAACCCAGTGCATAGGAAACGGCATCTGCCACGTCACCGATATATTTCGGATCGCTCTCTCCCACGTTGATGCGTTGCTGCATGAAGAGTGACGCACCCATGATGGCGCAGTTCACAGCGATCAGCGGCAGGAAGATACCCAGTGAAGCGTAGAGCGAAGGGCTGAAACGTTCCACAATCATCTCCACCAACTGAACGATAGCGGCAATTACGGCAATGAAAAGAATAAAACTCAGGAAGCTGAGGTCGACACCTTCAATGATGGCGTTGGGACCCAGTACTTTCGTTTGCAACAAATAGTTGACCGGAAGTGTCACCACCAACACGAAAGTTACGGCGATACCCAGTCCTACGGCAGTCTTTACATTCTTTGATACGGCCAGATAAGAGCACATACCGAGGAAGAATGCAAATATCATATTGTCCACAAAAATGGAGCGGACGAATAAACTTAATAAATGTTCCATAATTCTTTTAATTAAGAACTAAGAATTAAGAATCAAGAATCTCCATACAGCAACGGCACAATCTTCATTCATCATTCCTCATTCTTCATTTATATTACTTTTCCTGCAATTCTTTATGGCGTGCACGTTGATACCAAATGATGCAAGCGCAGAGAATCAGCGCCATAGGCGGCATCAGCATCAAGCCGTTGTTCACATATCCAATCTTCTGCAAAGGCTCGTAGTTCAGGATGTTGAAACCAAGCAACGTGCCCGAACCCAGCAGTTCGCGGAAGAAAGCCACGATAACCAAGATCTTGGCGTATCCCAAACCATTGCCCACACCGTCAAGGAAGGACTCCCAGGGACCGTTCTGCATGGCAAATGCTTCCAAACGTCCCATGAGGATACAGTTTGTGATGATCAGACCCACGTATACGGAAAGCTGTACGCTCACGTCGTAAGCAAAAGCCTTCAGAATCTCACTTACAATTGTCACCAACGCTGCAACTACCACCAACTGGACGATGATACGGATACGGTTGGGGATGGTCTTGCGCAGCAATGAAATCACTACATTGGAGAATGCCGTAATCACCGTTACGGAAAGTCCCATTACGATAGCCGGTTCCAGCTTGGCGGTAACGGCCAAGGCAGAACAGATACCCAGCACCTGTACGGTAACGGGGTTGTTCAGTCCAAGCGGAGTAGAGAATACTTCTTTATTCTTTTTTGAAAACAATGCTCCCATATTCTTATTTCTCCTCATTATTATTAGTTAAAAAGTTCTTGTAGCTGCTCAGACAGGTTTTCAGCATGGCATCCACACCTACCGAGGTGATAGTACCGCCTGAAATGCCGTCCACCTGATAGTCGGGTTTCTCTACCTTTCCGTTCTTCACAACGCCGAGGGCGATTTCACCGTTCTCCAGTGTCTTCTTGCCCGGAAATTCTCCCTGGAACTGGGCGGTTGCGATTTCGGCACCCAGGCCCGGAGTTTCGCTGGCATGCGAGAAGTAAACGCCATAAACGGTGTCCTTGTCGCTGTTCAGGGCAACATAACCCCAGATGGCGCCCCAAAGGCCGGCACCGTAAACGGGGAATACATATTTGGTTTCTCCGTCCACTTCTGCCACAAATACGTGCAGGCGGTGGTTTTCCTTAGCTTCCTTTTCGTAGGCGGTGGCAAATGCACCGGTGTTCTCGGCCAGCGTACCGTCCTCGTTCATCAGCATGTCACCCTTGATGTACTTATTATATTCTGCATCGGCATCCTTCACATCCTTGATGTTGAGGGCGGCAAGAATCTGCTTCTTCGTATCCAGCTCCACGTTCTTGTTCTGAGTGGCACGCAGAGAGGAGCTTACGAATGCCAGCAGGAATGCGACGATAACAACCATTACCGAAGCATAAATGATAGTATAACTATTACTATTGGTATTCATTTCTTTTTCCGGTATTTTAATTGTTAGACTTAGCGGTTGCACGTTTCTCGCGGCGGCTGATATTACCCTGTACCACACAGTAGTCAATCAGCGGAGCGAAGATATTCATCAGCAGGATGGCAAGCATCATACCTTCGGGATAACCGGGGTTCAGCACGCGGATAATGATAGCCATTGCGCCGATCAGGAATCCGAAGATGTACTTACCGGTTTCTGTGCGGGCAGAAGTAACGGGGTCGGTAGCCATGAATACGGCGCCGAAGCAGAAACCGCCCAATACGAGATGTTCGTACCAAGGCATTTGAGCCATTGCAGTGTCCGGTCCGATGGTGTTGAACACCCAGCCCATGAATGCACCGCCCACAAATACGGAGAACATCGTTTTCCAGCTTGCGATGCCTGTCCACAGCAGCAGAATGGCGCCGAGGGCGATGGCTATGACGCTGGTTTCACCGATGGAACCCGGAATAAGTCCGGTCACCATGTCCCATGAGAACTCCGGATATGCACCCGCAGTAGCGGCAGCTCCCAGCGGAGTGGCAACGGTGAGTCCGTCTACCGTCTGTCCCAAACCGAAGATGCTGTCGCCCGATACCCAAACGGCATCACCGGACATCTTCGTTGGATAGGCAAAGAACAGGAAAGCACGCGTAATCAGGGCAACGTTGAACACGTTCATACCCGTACCGCCGAATACTTCCTTGGCAAAGATTACGGAGAATGCAGTGGCTACAGCCAGAATCCACAACGGACAGTCCACCGGCACAATCATCGGAATCAGGATACCCGAAACAAGGAAACCTTCCTGAATTTCTTCCTTCTTCCACTGAGCCACAACGAACTCAATGCCCAGACCCACTACGTATGATACAATGATTTTAGGCAATACAGCCAGAAAACCGTAAGCAAACATTTCGATGAAACTGCCGGTTACCCCGGTAGCGTGGAAATGCTGGTAACCTACGTTATACATACCGAACAGCAGCGCCGGTATCAACGCAATAACCACCATCGACATGATGCGTTTGCTATCGATGGAGTCGTGAATATGCGTTCCCGATTTCGCAGTGGCGTTGGGCACGAACAGGAATGTCTCGAAGCCGTCGAACACCGAACGAAATGCGTGGAATTTGCCGCCCTCTTCAAAGTTCGGCTTTATCTTGTCGAGATAATTTCTTAACGCTTTCATTTATAGTTTTGAATTTTGAATTTTAAATTTTGAATTCTAAAGTTATAAATCGGCGAACTGCCTTTTGGCGCAATTCATAATTCATAAATTTATCATTCATAATTAGTTTACGCCATTTCGGCACGAAGCATGTCGAGACCGGCACGAACAATGCGTTGGATTTCCACTTTGGAAGAACATACGAATTCGCAAAGTGCAAAGTCCTCAGGAGCTACTTCGTAGATGCCCAAAGCCTCCATGCGGTCGATGTCTCCTGCAATAATGGCCTTCAACAGATATTCGGGGAAAATGTCCATAGGGAATACGCGGTCGTACTCGCCCGACATAATCATATGACGTTCGCCACCCTTGATGCGGGCGTCGATCACATATTCTTTCTTGCCCATCAGCCAACTGAAATAAGAACGGTTGACACTGAACTGATTGAAGCGCGGCATAATCCAGCCCAGCATTTCGTGGATTTCATCTCCTTCGGGGATTACGGTGAGCTGGCTGTCGAAAGCGCCGAGGAAACCGTTGGCGGCAATCTTCTTGCCTGTCAGCACGTTGCCGCTGATGTAGCGCAGGTCTTTATCGGTGGTTACGTTACCCTTGAACACATCGGTCAGCAATGCTCCTACCTGCAATTTGCAGTAAGCGGGTTTCAGCACTTCGCTGCCTGTTACGGCTACGGTACGGGTGAAATTCACGCGACCGGTGTTCATCAAACGGCCGATGAAGATTACGGCTTCCGCACCGATGGTCCATACCGTCTCGCCTTTCACTACGGGAGAGATGTGGTTGATTTGTACACCTACGTTGCCAGCCGGATTAGGACCGTCGAAAGCAGTAACGGTAACGTTCTTTGCCTGTACGAGTGCGGCTGATTTTTGTTTTACACTGATACTCAGGTACGTCTTTGCCATTCGGGCCAAAGCGTCAAGTCCTGTCTGGAAGTTTGCTTCCTCGCCTTTCAAGACGAACTCGAAGTCGGGAGCCAACGGATTGCTGTCGAAAGCAGAAATGAAGATTGCCTTCGGAGTCACCGTCGGATCGGCGATCACATCATACGGACGTTGGCGGATGAAAGCGAACATACCGGCTTGCAGCAATGCTTCCTTCACTTCCTGCGCACTCATCTTGGACGGATCCATCTTGCCGAATTCCTCGTAGTCCTGCTCAGCGGCAGCCTCTACCACGATGTTCAGCACCTTACGACGTGCACCGCGTTCCACGCTCGTCACTACGCCGCTTACGGGCGAAACAAATTTCAATTCAGGATGATTCTTGTCGATAAACAAGGGTCCCCCGGCCATTACATACTCCTGTTCTTTCACCACCACTTTCGGAGTGATACCTGTAAAATCATCGGGCACCAACGAGTAAAATCCCGGCTCTTTCACAGACATAAACTCTTCGGCAGCTTTGCCTTTCAGGTTGATGTCAAGGCCTTTGCGTAACTTAATTACATTTGCCATGCGTTTATATAAAATAATGGTTTCATTAATTTGCCCGCAAAAGTAGCAAAAAAGAATGTGAATAAGTAGCAAAAAAGAAAGGAATTACGGAGAAATTTCCGTAATTCCTTTCGTTAACGAACACGAGAAGAGTGAATAGCGATTAGGACGGAGAGATCGCTAATCACTAACCACTAATCTTTTTCTTCTGCGAACATCGGGTCCCATGCCGGCAGGCGGACAGGTTTTTGTTTGAAAAGTTCCATTATTTGAGCGGGGACATATTTGGTTTCCACTACCAGGCGGAACATATATTCGTCGAACCAGTTGTCCGTCATGATGAGGTGGCCTTTATAGCCGCTGTCGGCGCCCCAACTATTCTCAACCATCCATTTGACCGGCTTCCCGTCTTTATCCAAATCCACAGCCATCAGCGTCATGGCATGCGAGGAGCCGCTGGAGAAGGTCTGGATGCGTTGCTTCTTATCCATTCCGAAGGTGGTTCCCATGAGTGATTCGTAGTCATAATTTTTCACATCAAGCAGACCGCGTTCCGAGTTCAGGAACTTACCCACGTCGCAGGAGAAATACATCATGGTGCTGTCTTTCAGAGAAGCAATGGCCATTTGCTTGATGTCCTCTACGGGCAGGTTGACGTAAGTCCAGTTCTTGCCGTCGTAGCGGTGGCGGTCGTAGTCAATCTCATAGCATTTGTAATACTCGCGGCTGGGATCGTTCATCAGCATCACGTAGTTGGTGAGCAGTTGTTTGTCGCCATACTTCTCAAGGAAAGACATCGGGGTGTGATGTTCCGTCTCCACCGGGTTGCCTTGTGCATCGGTGCGCACGTAGTCGAACTCCGTAGGCGGAACGCCCAGGTTCAGCACCAGCATGCGGTAGACAGTGCCGAGCATGGCGGTTTTCTCCTTCTCCAGGGCGGCAGGCTTGGTGCCTTTGGCAGCAAGGTCACGAAGCCGGAGGGCGTATTCCTTCAGCTTCAGAGAAATGAGATTGGCCATACGGGCGGTGTTCTCGCTACTGTTGGTCTCCGGCATGGCACACTTGGGCACAAGGCCGTATTTGGAAACGATATCCGCCACTCCGGTGAATGTGCCTCCGTCACTCAACGGATGTTTCAGCAGCCACTCCACTGTTTTGTCGTCCAACGGCTTTTCCGCAGTATCGATGATGCCTTGCAGAAAAAGGTTGGACTTCTCCAGCTGGTCCCAAAAGAAAGGATATATCTCCGAGAACTCGAAAGACCGGAAACCATAGCGTGCAAGGGCTTTGGCACGCATCACATTCAGCCCTGTGAAGAGCCAGCAACGCCCTGAGGACTTCTGGTCGGTGATGCCTTTGGAGTCCACCTTAATGGAGAAATGGGTATCCATGCCCTGCATGTTCTCCTGATTGAGCGCCAACTTGCGGATGTCGTTGTTGCCAATGGCATTGCGCAGCGCCTTGTCGGACGCCGTCCCTTGATAGCTTTGCTGGATTTGACTGAGCATGGCAGAAGTGATTCCGCCTTGGCCGTCCTGTGCCTGCACCGAAAGCAGTGCGGTGCCAAAAACAATTACAGATAAAAAACGTTTATTCATGTCAAGATGTATATATGTATGTATTATGTATGTTGATATAAGAAACAAATTCACCCCACGAGCCCCCAAAAATCATCTCGTGAGATGATCCGTCTCATCCCGCAAGGCAAACAAATTCATCTTACGGAACGGATTTTTCCGTACCACGAGACCGATGAAAAGGCAAATGTAATGTCTTTTTTGATAATTTTAGCGCCCTCTTTAGATTTATTATCTATTCTTCTAAAAACCGATTCAAATAAAATAGTTTTCTTTGCAGTCACATTCGTACGATATGAAAAGATATATACTGGGTATATTTACTATTATACTGACAACTGTAAGTGTTTCAGCACAAGAACAGTCCCCTACGGTTACCAACGACACAACTCCCGCACTGAGCAAAAAGGAACTGCGCAAACAAAGGGTGGCTCGCAGAAATTTCCATTACAACATATTGGGTGGCCCAAGCTATACACCCGACTTCGGTGCGCTGATAGGCGGAAGCGCCCTGATGACCTTCCGTATGAATCCCGGCGACACCACACAACTGCGTTCGGTGCTGCCGATGTCCATAGCCTATATGTTCAAGGGCGGCGTCAACCTGATGGTGAAACCGCAACTCTTCTTTAAAGGCGACCGCTTCCGCATCTTCGGAAAATTCGTCTACAAGAACACTGAAGACAACTTCTACGGCATAGGCTACAATACGAACAAGAATTACATCCGTAGCGACAGCACCAGCAAATATCGTTACAGCGGCATACAAATCAATCCCTGGTTTCTGTTCCGTTTGGGCGAAAGCAACGTGTTTGCCGGCCCCCAAGTGGACATCAACTACGACAAAATCACCGATCCCGCCAAACATCTCATAGAAGAACCCGACTACGTGGCAGCCGGCGGTACGGCAAGCGGTTACAAGAACTTCAACTCCGGCCTGGGCTTCCTCCTCACCTACGACAGCCGCGACATCCCCGCCAATGCTTACAAAGGCGTCTACCTTGACTTCCGGGGTATGATGTACAGCAAGGCGTTTGGCAGCGACAACAACTTCTACCGACTGGAAATGGACTACCGCCAGTACAAGTCCGTAGGCCGCCGCAAGGTGCTCGCCTGGACAGCGCAAAGCAAAAACGTGTTCGGCAACGTCCCCCTCACCCAATATTCACTGACCGGCACTCCCTTCGACCTGCGCGGTTACTACATGGGACAATATCGTGACAAATCCTCTCATGTCATCATGGCCGAATACCGCCAGATGATAAATACCGACCGGAGCAACTGGATGAAGCGCATGCTGCACCACATCGGCTTCGTGGCATGGACCGGATGCGGCTTCATGGGCCCCACCATGGGCAAGATTGAAGGTGTGCTGCCCAACTATGGCGTAGGCCTGCGCATCGAAGTGCAGCCCCGTATGAACGTGCGTCTGGATTTGGGTAAAAACACAGTAAACAACCAAACATTGTTCTACTTCAACATGACCGAGGCTTTTTAAGAAAAAGGATTATTCTGTGATTGACATTGACAATTCTGTAATCAACATTGACAATTGGATGATTAACATTGACAATTGGGTGATTGACATTGGCAATTGGATGATTGATGATTAACCGCTCACCATAAATCAACAATATATTCCTCCTTTCCCTTGCAGCACTAAAAGATTATACATATCTTTGGACGTTAATCTCAAATTACTGAAAGATAATTATTTATATTCTAATACTGATGGGGGTTCTCGAAATCATCTTTTGGATCGGCTTATTCATTGTGTTCTATACATATATAGGTTATGGAATGATCCTCTATGCCCTTGTCAAACTGAAGGAATGTTTTCGCAAAACAGCCGCCACACCCCCACCGACAGATGACTCCCTCCCCGACCTGACGCTGTTCATCGCCGCCTACAACGAAGAAGACGTCGTAGATGAGAAAATGCGCAACTGCCTTGCTCTGGACTATCCTGCCGACAAACTGCATATACTTTGGGTGACGGACGGCAGCAACGACCGGACCGTACCAACGAACGCCTTTCGCACTGGCCGCAAGCCACCGTACTCCACCAGCCCCAACGGCAGGGAAAAACCGCTGCGCTGAACCGGGGAATCCGCTTCGTAACCACACCGCTCGTTGTCTTCACCGATGCCAACACGAACCTCAACCGCGAAGCATTGCGCGAAATAGTGCATGCGTTTGCCACCCCCGAAGTGGGCTGCGTGGCAGGAGAAAAGCGCATCGCCGTACAGGCCAAAGACAACGCCGCATCCGGTGGCGAGGGCCTCTACTGGAAATACGAATCCGCTCTCAAGAAACTCGATGCCCGCCTCTACTCCGCAGTAGGAGCAGCCGGCGAGCTGTTTGCCATCCGCCGCGAACTGTTCGAGGAAATGCCTGCGGACACCTTGCTGGACGATTTCATCCTCTCCCTGCGCATCGTGATGCGCGGATACACCATCGCCTATTGTGCCGATGCCTATGCTACCGAAAGCGGTTCGGCAGACATGCACGAAGAGGAAAAACGGAAAGTGCGGATCGCTGCCGGCGGTTTACAGTCCGTCTGGCGCCTGCGCACACTGCTCAACCCGTTGCGCTACGGCACATTTTGTTTCCAATATATCTCCCACCGCGTACTACGGTGGTCGCTGACACCTGTTTTACTATTCTCATTACTTCCTCTGAACACAATTCTTATTTTTACGACAGACTCTCCTTTGTTCTATGCCGTCATCTGGCTCTTGCAAACATTGTTCTACCTCATGGCGAGCTGGGGATATTATTTGTCAAAGAAACGCATCAAAAATAAGATACTCTTTGTTCCCTACTATTTCCTTTTCATGAACATCAACGTTGTACGTGGCTTCAACTACCTGCGCAAACGCCGGGGACAGACCAATGGCGCATGGGAAAAGGCACAAAGAGCTTAACCGATAGAAAAATGAAAAACATCCTGAAAAAGGCAGAGAATGCCGAAAAGCTGTTGAACCTGACGTCAGACACCATGATCCTACTGGATCGGAACGGCGTTTGCGTGGACATCGCAGTGCACGACATCAACCTATGGTTTCTGACAGAAGACCAGTTGTTGGACAAGAACATACTCCAGCTGCTGCCACCCTCCACTTACCGGAAAATCTACCCGGAGTTCAAGAAAGTGCTTCTGCGAGGAGAAGTCTCCAGCCGGAACTATGAGCTTGCCACCGACAGCAAGACCTACTTCTTCAAGTGCATCATGCGCCCCTACGAAGATATGGTGCTCTGCCAATATCGCGACATCACAGAACGAAGCCAGCGCAAACTGGAGTTGGAAAAGAAGAATTACGAACTGAACGAAATACAGAAAGTAGCGCTCATCGGAAGGTGGTGGTACGACTCCGGCAAGGAATGCATCTGCTACTCCGGATACTCCGACATCACGCTCGATGAGGAACAACAGACCGTCTCACTCGACAGCTACATAACACACATACTGCCCGAAGACAGGGAGATATTCTGCAAATGGCTCGACGAGAACCTGCAAGGAGACATGAAAGAAAGCGTGGAGTATCGCATCCACTTCCGGCAAAAAGTGTTCTATATCCGCCAAAAGACCTTCTCCTGCGAGAAACGACCCGGTGGACACACTGTCCTCGAAGGATACATACAGAACATCACCGATATCCAGCAGCGGCGCAATGACATCACCCTGTTGACGCATGCCATCAACAATGCCACCGAAGACATCTTTGCCGCCCACGAAGACGGAACCCTCATATTTGCCAACCGCTTCTTCAGGCAGCACCACAACATCGGACTGACAGATGATATCACCCAACTGAAAATCTATCAGGTGAACTCGCACGCACGCAACGAGGAAGAGTGGAACAGAATAAAAGCGTCCATACCCAAAGGAAGCCAACGCAAAGGTTTCATCTTCTACAACCCTCTGCCCCTCCACCCGGAAGTACTGGCCATGGAAGGCAATGCCTTTTGGGTGACAAGCGACGAAGGCGAATACAGCCTGTGGGCGTTCGGAAAAGACATCACGCAGCGCATCAAGGACGAGCAACAGATCAAACGGTTCAGCCAAGTGATGGACAAGACCATTGAGAATCTTCCGGCAGGCATCGTCGTGAAAGACATCAAAAACAATTTCAAGTACTTATACCGTAATCGTGAATCGTACAACCGGAACATCCCCATGAAGGAAGCGTTGGGCAAAGACGACTTCGACTTCTACCCCTTTGACATCGCACAGAAAAAGAGAAAGCAGGACATGGAAATAGCTGAAACCGGCATCGAAAAGCATTGGATCACCGAGGAGTACGACCAAAACGGCAAATCCATCATCCTCGACAAACGGAAAATGCGCATCAAGAGCAAAGACTTCTCCCCTATCCTGCTGAGCATCGAATGGGATATCACCGAAATGGAACGGATGAAGCAGGAACTCCTCGTTGCCAAAGAAAAGGCAGAGGCTTCCGACCAATTGAAGTCCGCCTTCCTTGCCAACATGAGCCACGAAATACGCACCCCGCTCAATGCTATTGTAGGCTTCTCCAGAATCATTGCCGAAAGCACCGATGCCGAAGAACGGAAAAGCTTCTACGACATTGTGGAAGCCAACAACGAACGGCTGCTGCAACTAATCAACGAGATCCTCGACCTTTCCAAGATTGAAGCAGGCATAGTGGAGTTCACCATCACTCCCGTCCGCCTACATTCACTCTGCAGGGAGATATTCGATGCGCTGAAGTTCCGCTGTCCGCAGGGGGTGAAACTCATCTACGAGCCTTCGGACGAAGAGATAACCATCGAAGGAGACAAGAACCGCATCTTCCAGGTGATATCCAACCTTATCGGAAATGCCTTTAAATTCACCACCCAGGGCAAAGTCAGCTATGGGTATCGCCGCAAAGGAGACGGGATAGAGTTCCACGTCAGCGACACCGGCATCGGCATCGAAGCCGGCAAGTTGGACAAGGTCTTTGAACGTTTCGTCAAGATGAATAGCTTTGCACAAGGCACAGGACTGGGATTGTCCATCTGCAAAACCATTATTGAACGATTGGGCGGCACAATCTCTGCCAGCTCGGAAATGGGCAAAGGAACCACCTTCACCTTTACCCTGCCGGAGAAACAAGAAGAAACAGCAGACAAGCATGCCGACATACATAAATCGGGCGTCAACGCCCCAACCTATGCCCAAAAGGAAAACAATGCCTCCCTTTCCGGCGAAGAGCATCAAGGCTCCGAACAGCCCCATGAATCCTCAAAGCCCGGTCTTCCCACCATACTGGTGGCGGAAGATACAGACAGCAATTATATTCTCGTCAGGGCCATTTTGGGAAAGTCATACCATTTGGAACGTGCCAAGGACGGTATGGAGGCCGTAACAATGTTTGAAGAGCTGCATCCCGACCTCATCCTGATGGATATGAAGATGCCCAACCTCGACGGTCTGGATGCTACGAAAATCATTCGTGAACTTTCGCCCAAAATACCCATTATCGCCCTCACCGCCTATGCCTACGAGTGTGACAGGCAAGCAGCCCTGAAGGCCGGATGCAATGAGTTCCTGACAAAGCCCTACAAGCAAGAGGAACTTAAAGAAGTGATAGAAAGACATTTGGAAGAGAAAGATGTGCAAAAGCAGAAATGAGCGCCGGGGAAAGCCGCAACTTGTAAAAGGTAAATATAAAAGGGCCGTATCCTCCCTCCCTTTCGGAGAGCAATGATACGGCCCTTTTCACTTATTCTTCTATTTACGCAAAGATATCGCTTCTTTGGATATATGCTATCACATCTCCTTTATTGACATTGGCGCCTTGCTGGGCACATATTTCCACAACACGACCGGTAAATCCGGTCATCACCTTTTCGTATTCTCCCCAAGGGGTGGAGAGATAACAGAACACCTCGTCATGCTGATACTTGCGTCCGATGAACGGTGCTGCCGACGGCCCTTCTACCGAAACCTCCCAAAGCACCTGTCCTTTGGACGGAGCTATGATAGGGTCTGCTTTGGCCCGTTTCAGTTTCTTTATTTCCTCTTCCGAATATCCGTTCTTCATCATAGATGCATCCTTGACACGTTCCAGCTCATCTTGGAAACGCTTCTTGGCAACACCCGACTTATAGTCACGATATTGCCGGTCGTGCATGGCCAGTTCAAAAAGCTCCTCATCGTCCTCGCCATATTCCCAGCCGTTCTCGTCCATTTCTTTACGGTAGTCGTCCAAAGCGTCCGGATAGTTGGATTGCGGGTCGGTATCGACAAACTCGTAACCTTTGGATTTGGCAAGTTCAATGATTTCAGGAGCCAGTTCGCCCGGCAAGCGGCCACTCTTGCCCAGAATCATGTCCCAGGTATGATTGTCGATCATTGTCCAGCGCTCTTCACCTTTCACCAGTTGCATCACGTTCATCAGCGCCACATTCTTGACGTACTGGCTGAACGGAGTTACCAAAGGCGGATACCCCAGTTTGGGCCATACATATTCCACTTCATCAAAGAGCATCACCAGCAGGTCGTCTATGCTGAGTTCGGGCTGGTTCTTACCTTTCAGTATCATATTGATGCCGGAATGTACACCTTTCAAATCTGCCATCATAGAGCCCATCATGCCGCCCGGAAGCCCGCATTTCAAGAGCAGGGACGACATATGCTTGTTGGTGGGATCCATAAAATAGCCGAGAAAGTCATCTATAAACTCCTGCGTCATGGCACGAGCTTTCATGTAGGCTTTCATGTTGATGTCGGGCACTTGGAAACCCTTATCGCGCAACATTGCCTGTACGGAAATAACATCCGGGTGCACCTTTCCCCACGACATGGGTTCCATGGCCACATCTATAATATCGGCGCCGTTCTCACAGACTTCGAGGATGGAAGCCATCGAAAGTCCCGGTCCGCTATGCCCATGATACTGTATCAATACGTCGGGATGCCTTTCTTTGATTGTCTTCGTCAGTTCTCCCAGCATTCCCGGACGACCGATGCCCGCCATGTCTTTCAAGCAGATTTCGGGGGCTCCGGCCTCAATGAGTTGGTCGGCTATGCGGGCATAATACTCCACTGTGTGTACAGGCGAATGGGTGATGCAGAGCGTCGCCTGCGGAATCATTCCGGCTTCGAGTGCATAACGGATGGAAGGGATGATGTTGCGCGTTTCGTTCAGTCCGCAGAAGATGCGGGTGATATCCACGCCTTGCGCATGTTTCACCTTGTACATCAGGCGGCGCACGTCGGCGGGTACGGGATACATGCGCAACGCATTCAGCCCGCGGTCGAGCATATGGGTCTGTATGCCTGCATCCTTGAAGGGTTGGGTAAAGGCACGAACCGCTTTATTCGGGTTCTCGCCATAGAGAAGGTTCACTTGTTCGAAGGCTCCGCCGTTGGTCTCGACGCGGGCAAAGCATCCCATTTCGATAATCAGCGGGGCGATGCGCACCAACTGATCCACTCTCGGCTGATATTTACCGGACGACTGCCACATATCGCGGTAAACAAGACTGAATTTGATTTCTTTTTTCATTGCAATAGGTAATTTACGATTTGTTCATCAGGTTAACTTGGTATATACAAATATAAAGGATTATTCTGACATATAGTCAAAATAACCCTATAATTATTCATTCAAAAGATATGTTTTATATCATTTAGTAAATCGAGCATTAAAAGTTTTCTAATTCTTAATTTATCAAATGAAATCCTTCAATTCCTCCTGCAGCTTCTGTCTTGTGAAGAAGATGCGGCTTTTTACTGTTCCAAGAGGCAGTCCCAGGCGTTCGGCTATCTCGCGGTACTTAAATCCGGAGACGTGCATGGAAAACGGCACTTTATAATCACGTGGCAATGAATTGACGATGCGGTGCATTTCCTTCAGGTCGTAAGCTCCTTCGGTGCTGGCAAAGCCGGAATCTTGCGGCAGGCTCAGGTGGTACAGGTTGTCGGTCTGGTCGACGAACGTCTGCTCACGTACTATCTTGCGGTAGTTATTGATAAAGATGTTACGCATAATGGTGTACATCCAACCTTTAAAATTGGTATCGGGCTCGTATTTGTCTTCATTATCCAAGGCTTTAAGAGAGGTCTCCTGCAACAAATCATTCGCTTCTTCCCGATCGGACGTCAATTTGTATGCAAAGCGAAGCAGTTCTTCTTGCACAGCAAGCAAATCTTTTCTAAAACTGTAAGTGTTCATACTTTGCTAATTTTTTTTATGGTTAATATTCGTTTAGGTTTAGTGGTTGCAAGTATACGGAAATTTCCGAATCAGGAGGGATGGAATACGGGTAGTCTTTGGGGTGAAAACTAACATTTGACAGATATTACCCCCTGTTTTGGCAGTTTTCAGGCCATGCGAAAACAACATAAACGGGCTTGAGAGGTGATTTTAGCGCTAAATTATAGTAATATTACCATAAGATAAATAAAAACAGGCCCTATGAAGAGAAGAGCACAGGTTGGGGTCACAAGAAATGTTTGCCTGTAATGAAAGCACACCGTCATTACAGGCAAACACAAGCACCGGAAAAGGCATCTAAAAGTCAGCTTTCTTTCCCCTCTTCCTCCCCGTCGTTTCCGGAGAGTATGGGCAGACATATCTTATATTTCACAGCAAGGATACGGGTGATGAACACAGACATCCCGCCTATCACCTGGCAACCGTAGGAGTGCATGCCCGCCAGCTCGCATATCCAGTAGGCCGTACCGCCCACCACACATGCCATTGCATAAATCTCTTTACGGAATATGAGAGGAATTTCATTGATGAAGACATCGCGTATCACGCCCCCCGCAGCTCCGGTAATGCTGCCCATGATGATTGCCACCCAGAAGGGATAGCCCAGAGAGAGGCTCTTGCCCACTCCCACCACCGTAAACAGTGCCAAGCCGATAGTATCGAAGATGAAGAACGTGTTGTGCAGGTGTATGAGGTGCTTCCCGAAGAAGATAACCCACAGCAAGGCCAGTCCGGTACATATCAGATAAATAGGATCTGTCATCCAGCCGGGAGTGACATCCAGCAGGAGATCACGTATCGTACCGCCTCCAATGGCTGTTACGAACCCCACCACATAAGCGCCGAACCAGTCGAAGCGCTTCGCCGAAGCAAGGCGTATGCCGCTGATGGCAAAGGCAAATGTGCCAATAAAGTCGAGTATCTGAACAAATGTAGGCATGAAAGGATTTCTTTTTTTGCAAAGTAACAAATAATTTCCCTAAGAAAATGTATTTTTGTCTCACCAATTTATATGAGCAATGAAAATAACCATCGTATCGGGCGCACGTCCCAACTTCATGAAGATTGCCCCCCTGTGCCGCGCCATAGACGCAGCCAGAGAAGCGGGTAAAAACATATCCTATCGCATAGTCTACACCGGTCCTCAGGACGACACCACTTTGGATGCCTCGCTCTTTTCCGACCTCGCCATGCCTAAGCCCGACGCTTACTTGGGCATCAGCGGACGCGACCATTCGCGGGTGGCGGCTTCCATTATGCTCGCTTTCGAAGAGGAACTCAACGGACATCCCGCCCAAGTAGTGCTGGTGGTGGACGACATGACCGCCACCATGAGCTGCGCCATCGTAGCCAAGAAGCGCGGTCTGAAGGTAGCCCATGTCATTGCCGGTACGCGTTCGTTCGATATGAATATGCCGCGTGAGGTGAACCGCACGATCGTAGACGCCATTTCCGACTACCTCTTCACTGCCGGAATGGTGGCCAACCGCAACCTCAACCAAGAAGGGATGATACCGGAATACATCCACTACGTGGGCAATATACTCATCGACACCATCCGCTACAACCGCCACCGCCTGATGCAGCCGCTATGGTTCTCCACCCTCGGACTGCGCAAGGGAAACTACCTCTTGCTCACCCTGAACCGCCACGACCTGCTGGAAAAGAAAGCCGTACTCTGTTCCCTGATGCAGACGCTGGCAGCGAAGGCTGGCGACATGCCTGTCGTGGCCCCCATGCATCCCTACGTGGAACGCGCCATAAAATCACTGGGGCTTGACATGCCCCACCTGCACATCCTGCCGCCCCAGAGCTATCTGCACTTCGGCTTCCTCATCAACCAGGCCAAGGGCATCGTGACCGACTCCGGCAACATTGCCGAAGAAGCCACTTTCCTCGATGTGCCCTGCATCACGCTCAACACCTACGCCGAACACCCGGAAACGTGGCGTTTCGGAACCAATGAGCTCGTCGGGGAGAACTCCATTGCCCTCTCCGCCGCTCTCGACAAACTGCTGCATGGCGACTGGAAACACACCACCCTGCCCGACCGCTGGGACGGACGTACAGCCGAGCGCATCGTACAGACGTTGATAAACGGAGAAAAGATATAGAAAAGCTCTCGCTCTCTCTTAAGTATCCCTCTTATTCTTTAAAAAATATTTGCTTCTTGATTAACTGCAAATTGCTAACTTTGCAAATTGATTATGAAATGTATGAAACAAATATATAGCATAGCTCTGCTTCTCCTGCTTCTGTTATCCGTCTCCACCGGTGTGTCGGCGCAGATAAAAGGGGTCATAACAGACTCTCTCACCCACGAACCGCTGATGTACATCACCGTACAATATGAAGGAAAAGGCGTGGGAGGCATCTCCAATGCAGAGGGAGAATACCAGGTAGAGACTCGTAAAGGCTGGAATGAGCTGACATTCTCCGCCATAGGTTACATCACCAAAAAAGTGAAATTCGCCCCCGGCACAAAAGTACTCAACGTGGAGCTGGCTCCTGCCGATGTGATGCTCTCCGAGGTTGTTGTCAAGCCCAAGAAAGAGAAGTACTCGCGCAAGAACAACCCTGCCGTAGAGTTCATGAAGAAAGTCATCGAGAACAAGAAAGCCCTGAAGCTGGAGGAGAACGACTATTACCAGTACCAGAAGTACGAGAAGATGAAGATGTCCGTCAACGACGTCACGCCGGAGAAAATGGAGAAAGGCATCTACAAGAAATTCTCCTTCTTCAAGGATCAGGTGGAGGTATCGCCCAAAACCAACAAGATGATCCTGCCCATCTCCATTAAGGAGACCTCCTCCAAGACCATCTACCGTAAGAATCCCAAAAGCGAAAAGACCATTATCGAGGGTATGAACTCCAGCGGCATCGAAGAATTCTTCAATACAGGCGATATGCTGGGCACGATCCTCACCGACGTCTTTTCCGACGTCAACATCTACGATGACGACATCCGCCTGCTGCAACGCCGCTTCGTCAGCCCCATCGGACGCGGAGCCATCAGCTTCTACAAGTTCTACCTCATGGACACGCTCATGGTGGACAAGCAAGAATGCGTCCACCTCACTTTCGTGCCCCAGAACTCACAGGACTTCGGCTTCACCGGACACCTGTACGTGGTGAAAGACTCCACCTACGCCGTAAAGAAAGCCATTATGAACCTGCCCAAAAAGACAGGCGTCAACTTCGTGGAGAACCTCGACATCGTGCAGCAGTTTGAGCAACTGCCCGACAGCAACTGGGTGCTCACCGACGACGACATGACCGTAGAACTCGCCCTGATGAAAGGCATACAAGGACTGGAAGTGCAGCGCACCACCAAGTACAGCGACTATAAATTCGACGAGATAGAACCCCGTCTTTTCCGCCTGAAAGGGAACGTCATCAAGGAAGCCAACATGCTTGCCAAGAGTGACGAATACTGGGCCAAAGTGCGTCAGGTGCCACTCACCAAGAAGGAAAGCTCCATGGACGTATTCATGAACCGCATCGAGCAGATACCGGGCTTCAAATACGTCATTTTCGGTGCAAAGGCGCTGATAGAGAACTTCGTGGAGACGGGCAGCAAGAAGCACCCCAGCAAGTTCGACTTCGGACCCATCAACACCATGATCACCAGTAACTACGTGAACGGCACCCGCTTCCGTCTCAGCGGCATGACCACCGGCAACCTGCATCCTCACTGGAGTTTCAGCGGTTACGGGGCCTACGGCACGCGGGACAAGAAATGGTTCTACTCCGGACAGGCCGCCTACTCCTTCAACAAGCGCGAATACGTCCTTTGGGAATTCCCCAAGCACTACCTCGCCTTCCAGTACACCTACGACGTGATGTCTCCCATGGACAAGTATCTGGCAACGGACAAGGACAATATGTTCGTCGGCTGGAAATGGACCACCGTAGACCAGATGTCGTACATGCGCGACGCCACCCTCACCTACGAACTGGAGACCAACACCGGCTTCTCCGTCAAGGCCATGGCACGCCACCGCAACGACCAGCCTGCCGGCATGCTGCAATACTGGAAAAACAACGGGACCACTCCCGGCGAGTGGGACGAGAAGAACACACTGGTGCACGACATCACCACCACCGAACTGGGTCTGACCCTGCGTTATGCCCCCGGTGAGACGTTTGTCAACACCAAGCAGCGCCGCGTACCCGTATCGCTGGATGCGCCCACCTTCACCCTTTCGCACACCGTCGGACTGAAAGGCGTGCTGGGCGGCGAATACAACTTCAACCTTACGGAAGCCAGCATCCGCAAGCGCTTCTGGTTCGGCTCATGGGGCAAGCTGGACATCACAGCCCGCGCAGGCGCACAGTGGAACACCGTCCCTTTCCCGCTGCTGAACCTGCCTATGGCAAACCTTTCATACATCACCCAGAACAACGAATCGTTCAACCTCATCGACAACATGGAATTCCTGAACGACCGTTACGCCTCGCTCGCCCTCAGCTACGACATGAACGGGAAGCTCTTCAACCGCATTCCCCTCATCAAGAAGCTGAAGTGGAGAGAGATGTTCCGCATCCGCGGCATGTGGGGCACACTGACCGACAAGAACAACCCCTACAAAAGCAGCAATTCCGACCTGTTCCTCTTCCCTATGCGCGACGGCATGCCCACCAGCCATGTCATGGGCCATACGCCCTACGTCGAAGCCAGCGTGGGCATCTACAACATCTTCAAGTTGCTGCATATAGAATATGTGCGCCGCCTCACCTATACCGACATTCCGGGAGTGAAGAAAGGCGGAGTACGGTTTATGATACTGATGATCTTTTAGCGATTTATGCAACCATTGGCAGAACGTCTCAGACCGAAGACATTAGACGAATACATCGGTCAGAAACACTTGGTAGGACCGGGAGCGGTGCTCCGCAAGATGATTGACGCAGGACGCATCTCCTCCTTCATCCTGTGGGGCCCTCCGGGAGTGGGCAAGACAACGCTTGCGCAGATTATAGCCAACAAGCTGGAAACGCCATTCTACACCCTCAGCGCCGTCACCAGCGGTGTGAAGGACGTGCGCGACGTGATAGACCGCGCCAAGAGCAACCGTTTCTTCTCACAGGCAAGCCCCATACTGTTCATCGATGAAATCCACCGTTTCAGCAAGTCGCAGCAAGACTCGCTGCTCGGTGCGGTGGAGCAGGGTACGGTGACACTGATAGGCGCCACCACCGAGAACCCCTCGTTCGAGGTGATCCGTCCGCTGCTGTCGCGCTGCCAGCTCTACGTGCTGAAATCGCTGGAGAAGGACGACCTGCTGGAACTCCTGCAACGTGCCGTAACGACGGATGTCCAACTGAAAGAACGGCAGATAGAGCTCAGGGAGACTACCGCCATGCTCCGTTACAGTGGCGGCGATGCCCGTAAGCTGCTCAACATCCTCGACCTCGTTGTGCAGTCCGAAGCCGGCGACCCTGTGGTCATCACCGATGAGATGGTGACCGAACGCCTCCAGCAGAATCCCCTTGCCTACGACAAAGACGGCGAAATGCACTACGACATCATCTCCGCCTTCATCAAGTCCATTCGCGGCAGCGACCCCGACGGAGCCATCTACTGGCTGGCACGCATGGTGGAAGGCGGTGAAGACCCCGCTTTCATAGCCCGTCGCCTTGTCATCTCCGCTTCCGAGGACATCGGACTGGCAAACCCCAACGCCCTGTTGCTTGCCAATGCCTGCTTCGACACCATCATGAAAGTGGGCTGGCCCGAAGGACGCATCCCACTGGCAGAGACCACCATCTACCTCGCCACCAGCCCCAAAAGCAACTCCGCCTACATGGCAATCAACGATGCCCTCTCCCTGGTGCGGCAAACAGGCAACCTGCCCGTCCCCCTGCACCTGCGCAACGCCCCCACCCAACTGATGAAACAGCTTGGCTACGGCGACAACTATAAATATGCCCACGACTATCCCGGCAACTTTGTCCGCCAGCAGTTCCTGCCCGACGACCTGAAAGACCACCGCATCTGGCAACCGCAAGACAACCCCGCCGAACAAAAGCACAAAGAAAGGATGCAAGCCCTATGGGGAAAGAAAGGGAATGATTAGGGACAGGAGGCACTTAGCATAAGATTAAACTGTAAGTATTAACACCAAATCACCGATAATCATGAAAATAGTAGTTCTCGACGGTTATGCCGCCAATCCCGGAGATCTTTCCTGGGACGAATTGAAAAGTTTGGGAGAGTGCATTGTTTACGACCGCACTGCACCTTCGGAAGTTACGGAACGCGCTGCCGGAGCGGATATTCTGCTGACCAATAAAGTTGTGCTCAACGCAGATACCATAGCTGCGCTGCCCCATCTGAAATACATCGGCGTCCTTGCCACCGGATACAACGTTGTCGATATTGCCGCTGCCAAAGAACGGGGCATTGTCGTCACCAACATCCCGGCATACAGCACCCCTTCCGTAGCCCAGATGGTCTTTGCGCACATCCTCAACATAGCCCAGCAAGTGCAGCACTACACCGACGAAGTGCGCAAGGGCCGTTGGAGCAGCAATCCCGACTTCTGCTTCTGGGACACTCCGCTCATTGAGCTGCGCGGCAAGAAGATCGGTATCATCGGCTTGGGACAAACCGGCTACAACACCGCCCGCATTGCCATCGGTTTCGGCATGGAAGTGCATGCCTACACCTCCAAATCCACCTTCCAGCTTCCCCCCGAAATCAGAAAGACGGAGCTCGACGAACTCTTTGCCAACTGCGACATCATCAGTCTGCACTGTCCCCTCACCGACTCCACCCGCGAACTGGTTAATGCCGCCCGCCTGAAGCAGATGAAGCCCAACGCCATCCTCATCAACACCGGACGAGGCCCGCTCATCAACGAACAAGACCTTGCCGACGCCCTGAACAACGGCACTATCCTTGCCGCCGGACTGGATGTGCTCTCACAAGAGCCGCCCCGCCCCGACAACCCGCTGCTCACCGCCAAGAACTGCTACATCACCCCACACATCGCATGGGCAAGCGCTGCAGCACGCGAACGCCTCATGCAGATCATGCTGGACAATGTGAAAGCGTTTCTGGACGGGAAAGTGATTAATGCAGTGACAAAGTAAAAACTAATCACTAAACCCTAATCGCTAATCCCTAACCACTAATCACTAACCCCTAAAATCTCGTTTATGGGAAAATCCGCTGTCAAAGGACTCTTGCGTTGGATGCCGGTAGGTGCCACGTGGATGCTGGCTGCCGTTACCATTGCAGCATCCCGTTCCGGACATTATCATCCGGACAGCTCTGTGGTGATGCCCCTGCTGGGACTTGCCGTACCGATATTACTGGTGTCCTGCCTGATAACAGCCCTTTGCTGGGCGCTGGCACGCAAGAAGTGGGCTATCGTTCCTTTGGCAGCCTTCTTCTTCAACTGGGAATATCTGACGGCAGTCGTCCGGTTCGGTTCCACCGATGATGATGTGCCTGCCACTGCTCCGGCGCCGAACCGGGAAGGCAAGTCCGGCGGCTGCCTCACCGTAGCCACCTACAACGTACATCATTTCGGCAACGAAATCACCGGATACTCCTGCAAGGAAATAGCCCGTTACATGCAGCAGCGTCATGTCGATGTGCTTTGCTTCCAAGAGTTCGGAGACAATCCCCACTTCACGACAGACAGTCTGCGCCGCGCCCTTTCGCACTGGCCCTACGCCCTTATTCCTGCGGAAGACTCCATTCGCGGCATTCTCCCCATTGCCGTATTCAGCCGCTACCCGCTTGCGGGAGGACGTTTCATCACCTACCCACGAAGCTCCAATTGCAGCATGGCGTGCGACATTGTTCTGGGTGCAGACACCCTCCGCCTGCTGAACAATCACTTGCAGACCACCAGCGTCAGTCAGAACCGCAGGAAGTGGGAACGCGAACTCGCCGCCAACGACACCCGCCGCGAAGCGCAAGCCGTACAGGATGCTGCGGAAACCCTGCACGAGAACTTCGTGAAGCGTGCCGCCCAAACCGACAGCATCGTCCGCCTTGTCATCGCCAGTCCGCACCCCGTACTGGTGTGCGGAGACTTCAACTCTCTGCCCTCGTCCTACACCTATCGCCAACTGTCCGGAATCCTCCAAGACGGTTTCAAGACAGGCGGACATGGATATATGTACACCTATCGCTACGCCAAACGCATGCTGCGCATCGACTATGCTTTCCATTCGTCCAAACTGGACTGCACCGACTATTACTCTCCCGATCTGGATCTGTGCAGCGACCACAATCCGGTGATATTTACGGTGAAATACTAAGAAAAAGATTGCTTATAAAAGAAAGAAAAAAGAAAAGAAAGAAACTCACAAGAATTACTTTTCAGAAGCCCAGTTCTCAATCCGGATATTCTCCATCCTATTGAGATGCTTCACGTTTTCTGTCACCATAACGGCATCAATAGCAACGGCTGTTGCACCGATAAAAAGGTCTATATCATCTATCAAGGTGCCTTTTCTTCTCAATTTAGCTTTCTGCGAAGCATATTCAGACAGAGCTATACCAACAGGTATGACTTCCATATCAGCACAAAAGGACAGCACTTCTCCTATATTTTCCGATACGGAATTACTGCATTCCGCACCATACAAAAGTTCGGCAACGGTCATTTCTGAGATACAGCAATTATGCCAGCCTATTTTTTTCAACTGCTCACACATTCCCTTTTGCCCTCTAAGGATATAAATGCAGATATTACTATCAAGCAGGTATTTAGGCAATTTATTCATTTCAATCAAAGTTCAGGGGAGCTTTTATACTTTTCCGGCCTTCATACATATCTTTTATGATTTTCTCCGTACTCCGTTCATCTTTCCATTTGCCCATATGTTTCTCTATCATATCCTGCGTCCTATCCTTATGTGTGACTTTTCCGGCTACGACAGAAGCCGTAAGGCGTGTAGCCAAACGCAACTTTATATCATCGCTCAACGATTTCAGCATTTCCCAATATGTATCGGTCACTTTCAATGTATCATCCATATCATTCTGTTTTTAGTCATTTATTCTTCTGTCCGTCAGATAGGATGAAACAAAAGTAACGGATTTATTATATCTATACAAGTAAATAACGAATTATTTCAATAACATATTAATGCTAAAAAAGGCTATCCCGGTTTCCCGGAATAGCCTTTACTAAAATATAGAAAAACAAAAAAAATGGCTTTAGAAAGTCAAGCGGATGCCCACTTGTGCATGCCAGCGTGAAGAGATGTCACTCTTGTTGATTTTGGCATTATTAAATGCGTAACCCGGGTTTCTGTTACCATTTTCATCCGTACTCAGGCTTACCACTGTCAGCGGTGACAAGTTGTAGGCAGAGCTGTAGCTTGCGCCCCACTTCTTGTTCAGCATGTTGGCAAAGTTGATGATGTCGAATGTAAATTCCAGTTTGCCCAGTCCTTGAGCGTTGTAGATGGTCTGCGCCAAGTGCAGGTCTATCTCATGTTCCCAGTTGCTCAGGTTGGAGTTGCGTTCGGCATACTGTCCGCGGTGGTTCTTGGCATAGTCGTCGTTGTTCACCCATTCGGTGAAAGCTTTACGGCTGTCTGCTGCGCTCATAATCAGTTTGCCGGTCTTCTGATCCGTATAATCCACGAAGTTCATGTTGTCCATTTCGGCTTCGGTAGGGATGTAAAGCAATGAGTTACCTTTCTGGCCGTCACCGTTGAAGTCGCTGACTTCGTTCATCGTCAGGCTGTAACGGCTACCGGAGAAACCGTTGTAGATAACGGAAATGGTGGTGCTTGTCCAGCCGTTCAGATACTTCGGAGTGGTGTAAGAGAGCTGTGCCATGAGGCGGTGAGGAACATCGAACTTGGAGAAGCCGAGTTCGTTTTCGGAGTTGGTGTCGCGGGAGTAGTTATACTTCCAGTTGGAGTAAGCCACCGAGCTTGTACCGTCATTCACAGACTTGGAACGTCCGAAGGTATAAGATGCCGACATGTCCAGACCGAAGTCGAAGCTCTTCGCCAATGAAGCGGAGAAAGCGTAGGTATAACCCTTGTTCGTATTTCTCAGGTTCACGATGGAGTAGTAATTACTCCTGGTCTTGGAGTAGAAAGGAGCGGCAGACGCTTCCACACCGGGGATGGCATATACCTTCTCGCCGTCGTTGTTCAGTGCGAGATTCTCAAAGAACACGTTGTTCATGGTCTTGGAGTAGATACCCTCCAGAGTCAGTTTCACGTCACCCGGCAGGCGTTGTTCCAGTGCGAGGTTAGCACGCAACACTTGCGGATACTTGAAGTCCTTGTCTACGGTAACGATGTCCGGTCTCAAAGCTCCGGTTTCCACCGATGTGGCTGCACCCATAGGATCTTTGGCATATTGTGCCAGTGAAGGAGCCGTATTGGTGTGGTTGTTGCCTTGTTTGGGTTCGATGGTAGTACCCATGGACTCCATACCCGTATTGTTGTAGGCATTGGACAGCCATACAAAAGGCACACGTCCGGTGAAGATGCCCACACCACCGCGGATCAGTGTCTTATGAGAGTCGTCCGTATACCAGCGGAAGCCTACGCGCGGAGAAACCAGCACTTTGGCACCCGGCATTTCGCCTACGCGCGATGTGATGTCGTTCTCGGCAGCGAATGTATTGAACGTTTCGTTCGTTGTGGGGTCGTTGAAGAGCAACGGGATGTCAAAGCGGATACCGTAGGTCAACTCAAGGTTGGTGTTGATGTTCCACTTGTCCTGTGCATAGAAGCCGAACTGTCCCGACTTCATGATGGGGGCGTAGCGGAGGTCACCGCCTGTCAGTTCGGGGTTGGTGTACTTATACGTATATTTATAGGGTGCATCGTTCAGGAAGTTGTCCAAAGAGTTGAAGTACCATGAACCGTTTACGGCCTGAATGAAGAGGTTGCTCATGCGGTAGATTTCGTTGTGCGTACCGAAGGTCATCGTATGGCTTCCCAAATACCATGAGAGGTTGTCCTCGAAGGTATAGATGTCCTGATCCAGTTTGTTGGCTCCGGAGGAGAATTCCGTACCGATGTTGGCGGTAATGTTGGTTTTGCCGTCGTTTCCTTTCACGTTTTCAATCTGTACGGTGGGTCCCTGATAGGCCACTTCGCGGTTGTCGCGAACGAAGCTGGCCGAGGCGCGGAACTCGTTGTAGAGGTTCTGTCCGAGGCGTGAGTTCAGTTCGGCAACGATGGAGTTGGTCTTGTTGTTCATGCGGTAGCCGCTGTTGTTGAACACGTAGGAGTATGCTCCGGGAGAGTAGTTGTCATCGAAGGAGTTGTTGTGCTGGTAGCGCAGTGCCAGTTTGTGGTCCTGATTGATGTTCCAGTCCACACGTGCCAGCAAGCCGAAAGACTTACGGTCTACGTCGCGCTGTGAGTAGGCTTCGTCGATGCCTGTATATTCCTTGTATTTGTCGGCAATCTGCTTGGCAGTGGCAGAAGTGAGGTAGGAGTTGATGTATCCCGGATAGATGCTGGCGGGATAAGACTCTTTCTGTGCTTCCGCGCTCACGAAGTAGAACAGTTTGTCCTTCACGATTGCGCCTCCCAGCGTACCGCCGAAGGTGCGTGTGTATTGCTGTCCGAGTTCGCTCTTGGCATAGTCGCGTACGGCGCTGTACTTGCCGTACATGAACTGGTTGTTGAAGTAGGTATAAGCAGAACCTTTCGTGGTGTTCGTACCCTGCTTGGTGATGGCGTTGATGCCACCGCCTGTGAATCCGCTCTGGCGAACGTCGAAGGGTGCTACGACCACCTGTATTTCCTGAATAGCATCCATTGAGATGGGGTTGGCTCCGGTCTGTCCGCCGTTGGTTCCGGAAGAGGCAAGGCCGAATACGTCGTTGCTCACCGTACCGTCAATTTGGAAGCTGTTGTAGCGGTTGTTGGAGCCTGCAAACGTCATACCGCCGATTTTGGAAGGCATGGCGAAAGGCATGTTCTTCACGATGTCGTAGACGTTGCGGTCTACGGTCGGTGTGTTCTCAATCTTTCCCAGGGAGAAGTTCTGTCCGGCTCCGGCAGCAGCTTTGGCTTCAGCCACAACCACTACTTCGTCCAGCAGCTCCGAGCTGGGAGTCAGTTTCACATTCTGTGTATAAGTGTTACCCAGTTCAAGCATGATGCCTGTAAAGGCGGCACTCTGATAGCCCACGTAGGACACTGTAAGTTTGTACGGGCCGCCGGTACGCATACCTTGCATCGTATAGCGTCCGTCCACGTTGGTGACAGCGCCATACTGTGTACCCGAAGGTTCATGAATAGCTATAACCGTCGCTCCGATTACAGTCTCATTCTGTTCGTCGGTCACCTTGCCGCTAATGGCCGAGGTAGTGACCTGCGCATTTACGCCCATAGCCGCCAAGACCAGCATCAGCGTAAAAATAACTCTCATTCTTTTTAACATAATTGTTTCAAATTGGTTTTGGAAAATGTTATATTTCTTAAAACACTTGCAAAGGTACGCAAAAATATATGTAATACCATTACATTTCTGCTACATTTTTTAAGAAATTATTCTGAAGCAGAAAGATGTATTATATAATAAGGTGTAACGGAAAAGCAGCGGAAAAGAAGTGCACCGTATGTAAGAACAGAAGCAGAAGTTCACTGTATGCAAGGTATGAGGGAAGAGCAGAAAGAGAAGTGCACCGTATGCAAGAGCAGAAGCAGAAGTGCACCGTATGCAAGGCATAACGGAAAAGCGGAAGCAGAAGTTCGCTGCAATGAAAAAAAAATTAAATACCTTTGCCGCCTTTATTCTAAAAACAATTTATTATGATGGAAAATAAAAAAAAGAAGGCTGGGTATATCTGAACCACATCAGAAAAGCCATGGAGTGCATCAAAACCGTTACCGAGGCGAACTATGAGGTGAGCGACGAAGCCTACCACACATTGAAACGTATAGTGAAAAAATGTGAGAAGCTGATTAAGGCCTACGAAAAAAAGCTGGCACAAAGGGAAAAAGAACGTGAAAAGGCCCTGAACCGTTAACAAAGCACAAATAAACGCCAAAACCATGTTTATACATTTTTACAAAGGCAAAGTGTTGTCACACACCGTTATAGGTGTTACAAAGTGTATAAACAGGACAAAGCATCTATCTTATTTTCAGTACATTTGCGGTAATAAACATTGAACGGGCACTTTCTCTCCCTCCGCCATAAAATTGCAAGCGCCGGGAGCAGAAGTCTGCTTCAATAAGTATTCATTTTATAAAAACAAGACATGGCAATTACATGTACGGAAGGAGACGTGAAAATCTCCGAGTTCGGGTCAGTCCGAAGCAAACAATCACAGACCATCAGTCTGCAAGAGTATGTAAACAAAGTGCGCAGCGACACATTCAAGGCACAGGTGGAGGAATACCGCCGCCTTGCCGACCAACCGGGGCATGAAGCCGAAGCGCAAGCGGTGAAGGACAGGATGCCCTGCATCGTTCCCGCCGGAGTGTGCAGCGGCGGACACGCGGTGAAGAACCTCGTCAAACACAGCGGACTGCTCCAGATAGACATGGATCACACCCTGCTGCGCACCGCCGAAGTGTGCCGGCTGCTCTGCGAACTGCCCTACGTGACAGTGGTGCACAAGAGTTTCTCGCAGAACGGGGTACGGGCGTTTGTACGCGTGGCAGCCGAAGATGTGATGCGGAACTATGAGCAGCTTTATGCCGCCGTAGGCGAAGCCGTCAGCCGGCATGCCGCACACAACTACGACTCCAAATGCAAGATCCTGACACAACCCAGCTTCTATTCGTGGGACGCAAATGCGTATTACAATCCCGATGCGGAGACTTTCAAGATGCAGTGGGGAGAAGAAACGGGAAAGGAAACGGGAACAATTTCAGAAACAGCAGCAAATGCAGGAAGAACTGTTTCAAGAGGAATAATCTCAGAAGTGACAGACTCAGGAAAAGCTGTTTCAGGAGGAGCAATCTCAGAAGTGACAGACTCAGGAAGAACTGTTTCAGGAGGAGCAATCTCAGGAGTGACAGACTCAGGAGTGACAAACTCAGAAAAATCAGCATCAGGAGCAACAGCTCCCGGTTTTCTGGTGCAATTCCTCAACGACTTTGAGCACCGCAACCCCTTCCGTCGTGGTGAGCGAAACGACCTTGCGTTGAAGCTGGGTCGTGTGTCTCGCAGTAAAGGTTTTTCAAAAAAGGAGTTGGAAGAAGTTATCAGCCTCTTCATCCGCCGCTATGCTGCAACCGATTTCACAGCCGAAGACATCCGTCAACGTATAACCGCTGGTTATCAATTCATTGACTCCCTTCCGCAAAAAACGGAAATTCCCGGCGAGGGTTCAAATAGGGTTCATTTCCCTTATGACCCCGCCGAGCCGCCCGATGCGGGCTCCGAAGAAGAAGATTTGTTGGAAAAAAACAACGAACTTCGTGCCCAGTCCCCCTACATTCCCGACAGCGCATACAGCGGTCTGCCCCAATTCCTGAAAGACTGTGTGCAATACGCTTCCGACCCGCGCGAACGCGACATCACGCTGCTTGGCAGCCTTAACTGTTGCAGCGCCCTCTTCCCCGGTGTCAGCTTCTTCTACAAGAACGCCCTCTACTCTTCCCACTTCTACCATGCCCTCGTGGCAAACGCAGCAGCCGGAAAGGGCGTCGTGGCATTCATCCTGAGTCTGCTCGATGCCACCCAGGAATATTACGACCGCCAGCGTCGCGATCAGAAGAAAGCCTTCGAGAAAGCCCAAATGGCATGGGAAGCCGAGGTGCATCAGGCACTGCGCGAACACCGTTCTCCCGACTCCGACAAGAAGCCCGAAGAACCCAAAGCCAAATACCTGAAGACCTCCTCCACCACCAGCAAGAGCCGTCTGCTGGAGCAGCTCGCCACCAACGGCGAACTCGGCTGCCACATGTCGTCCACCGAAATCAACACCCTCATCTCCTCGCTCGCACAGGACTACGGCAAGTATGAGGACATCCTCTGCAAGGCTGCCCACCACGAGGAAATCTCACAGTCGTACAAGATAGACGGCGACCCGATAGTCGTTCCCCGCCCCCACCTGGCACTCATCATGTCCGGCACACCGGAGCAGTTCACCGGCTTCTTCCGCAGCCACGAAAACGGTCTGTACAGTCGTTTCCTCATCTACACCCGCCAGCTCAACCCCCATTGGGAGACGTGTGCCCCCGGCGAAGGACGCGTGGATCTGCGCGAACACTTCCATACGCTGGGAAAGAAACTCTTCGAGATGCACAAGTTGCTGCTGGAATCCCCCACCCTCGTCACCTTCACCCCCGGACAATGGGAACGCCATACGCAACAGTTCGGCGTGTGGCTCAAGTCGGCCCTGGTGGAAGGAAAGGAGTTCCCCACCAGCATCGTCTTCCGTCATGGACTGCTTGCCATGCGCCTCGCGTCCATCCTCACCATCTTCCGCAAGTGGGACGACTACCGCTATGCCAAGGAATACTGCTGCACCGATGCCGACTTCGACACCGCCATGCAGATTATAGCCACCGTCATTGAGCACAGCCTGCTGCTGGGCACTTCGCTGCCCGACACCGGACACCCGCCGGTAGCCATGCGTAAATTCCACCAGTTTGAAGACGTTCTCAAGAAATTACCGAGGATTTTTTCTTACATCGACTTCATCAATGCCGCCAAAGAACTCGGCATATCTGTGTCCACAGCCAAACGTTACCTGAGAAAGGCAGTTGAACAAGAACTCGTTGTGAAACAGAAAGATAAGTACCGAAAACGCAGAAAAAGGCAAGGTAAACAGGGGCTATAAGGAAATGAACCCTAAATGAACCCTCGCCCCGACAATTCGACGGGCGGGGGCTCTTTGGAAAAATAAGGACAAAAATGAACCTGATAAGAATACGCGAGCGCATGAACAGCCGCCTGAAACAACGAATTCTAAAAGAAAGCATCTATGTATGACAAGGAATTAGCACTCGACAGCCTGTATAACATCCTATTTCTTCCTGTGAGACAGATAATTTCCCCTTGCGGGATAAATAATTTCATCCCGTAAGACGGTAAGTTTCGTCCTACGGGATGAAAAGTTTTGTCCTGCGAAGCGGAAAGTTTCGTCCTGCGAAACGGAAAACATTCATTCTGCGAAACATGGGGTCATGGTGTTCCCAGCACCCCTATGATGAGCCGCACTTGTGCGGGCGTGTACCGTCGTGCGGTAGGCGCCATGCCCGTTTCCTGCAACTGCTGCTCCAGTCCGGGCGCGGTACGTATCCATTCGTTGAACTGCTTGACGGCTGTCTGCTGCTGCACACCGTCTATATACATGCTTGCCAATTCGCCCTTGCCGTAGCTGCGCACCACAAAGGCTTTCTCTACAATATCTTCATCGGGCTTTCCCATACAGAGTCTCCATTAGTGTAATTTTCATTCGGATTGGAGACATAAAGATAGTGATTTTCAGCGAGATAAGCAATCAAACCCGGAGAAATTCATCTCCGATACCACTTTCTTTTTTTCTTCTTGCGGGCTTGCTGCAATGCCGTCCCAAACAGGCAACAGGCACATTTCAGTTCTTTCGGGGAGAGTTTATCCAAATTGTCAAGAATACCGGAAATAGAAAAGTTCTCATCGAGAAATTCATAAGGATCGGCGGCCTCTTCCAAATCCCGCTTCATGAGGCAGGCACATACAGGACATTTATCCATTGATCTGTTATATTTTTTTAGTTTATGTGAGGAAATATCTTATCAACTTTACACAAAAACACCTAAGGGAAAACCCCTCAAAAAACACATACCTCACTCCCCTTTCAGAAAGAAAGATGCTCAAAGATAACACTTTTTGGTTATTATTTGCATGATTATTATAAATTAATACAATATCGGAGCAAAAAAAATACGACTACCGGAGAAATAAAAGGAAACAACCTATATATTATTACTAAGCATGCACAGCATTTGTTAAGGCATGCACAGTATCGTTAAGGCATGCACAGCATTGTTAAGGCATACACAGCATTGTTAAGGCATACACAGCATTGTTAAGGCATACACAGCATTGTTAAGGCATACACAGCATTGTTAAGGCATACTTATCGTTACTAAAGCGTACTTATCGTTACTAAACCTTACCCAACCTTACCGAATCGTATTTTCCGCCTTGCCTCTGCCGTATCTTTGTTTCAACGAAACGAGGTAAGGAATATCGCCGCGGAGACTTCTTCTCCTCCAACCGTCAGAGACAATCAATCAGTATTAACATTAGAAAAAACTAACTTCATTATGGCAATCATCGTAGAACCTGTGCAACGCTATCAGAAGGTCGGTGACAAGACTTCCCCGCAACTGTACTACCTGAAGCGGAAAGCCAACAACTCCCGCCTGTACAACACCAAGCGCATCGCGCAAGAGATTGAAGAACTGGGCGGTATGTCCGCCGAAGACGTGGAACACGTGGTCACCGCCCTCGTACGCAACATCAAACGCAAGCTGACAGACGGCGACAGCGTAAAACTGGACGGCCTCGGTGTGTTCTACACCACTTTCCACAGCAAAGGAACCGCCAGCTCGGAAGAATGCACCGTAAAGAACATCGACAAAGTGAACATCCGCTTCCTCACCGACAGCGGTCTGCGCCTTGTCAACGACTCCGGAGCCACCACCAAAGGCAGCCCCAACAACGTGGCGTTCAGCCTCTACAACCCCAAAGAGGACGGTCCCTCCGGTGGCGGTGGCAGCGGCAGCGGTGACGACGGAGAAGAAGAAGATCCGCTGGGATAAGTCACGCAGGGAAAGCTATCCGGTTTCCCCCTCTCCCTGTGTATGAGGGGGGGGGAACAAAGCAACAATTCGCAATTACAAGGTAATCCTTCACAATTAATGCGAATCAGTAGTTGAATTTATAGTTCATTATTATACGGATTTGAGCTTTTTCACCACAGAGGGCACAGAGACTCACAGAGTCTTTCTCTTTTTATGAGGCAAAACATTTTATTTATGAGGCAAAACATTCTGTCATTCAGAGCGTAGCGAAGAATCTGCTCTCCCTATACTGGGATGAGTATTGACATGAGTGAGTATTGACATGAGAGAGTAGATTCTTCGCTACGCTCTGAATGACAGATACTATCGAGTAGCAAGATTAACACTCTGTGAAACTCTATGCACTCTGTAAAACTCTATGCGCTCTGTGCACTCTGTGGTGAAAGCATTCATTACTTGCAAGGTTATAAACTTAATTCAAATACTGATTCGCACAATTAATTAATAATCAAAAAAATCAAAACTCCTATGGCAACAAAATCATCTTGGTGGGACAAGTTCCTCAAAATCGTAATCGCAGTAGCATCGGCCGTTCTCGGCGCAGTAGGCGCCAAAGCCATGCCCATGTAACTCATCACTCATCGTTCCTCACTCCTATCTCCTCATTCCCATGCGTACAATCACCCTGATCATCATCCATTGCAGCGCCACGTGCGAAGACCGCCCCTTTACGGAGCAGGCACTGGAAGCCGCCCACCGCCAACGCGGTTTCGACGGCACAGGCTATCACTTCTACATCCGTCGCGACGGCCGCATACTCACCACCCGCTCCCCCGAACGTCCCGGAGCACATGCCCGCGGCTACAACGCCCACTCAATAGGCATCTGTTATGAGGGCGGTCTGGACCACTATGGCATGCCCAAAGACACTCGCACCGAGTGGCAACGCCATTCGCTCCGCGTCCTCGTCAGGACGCTGCTGCTGGACTATCCCGGCGCCCAAGTGGTGGGACATCGCGACCTGAGCCCCGACCTCAACGGCAACGGCGAGGTGGAACCCATGGAATGGACAAAGCAATGCCCTTGCTTCGAGGTGAAGAGGGAGAAGTGGTAGGCGGACAGTCCGGAAAGAAGAGCTCGGAAAAAAGAACCGGAAAGAAGAGCCGGGAAAAAGAGCTCGGGAAGAAGCATCGGGAAAAAGAACCGGAAAGAAGCATCGGGAAAAATAAGAAAAGTCTGAAGAGTAAGAAAGAGACAAGAGATGCTTAAAAGAGAGAAAGGGTGATGCCCAAATCAAATTCAGTTATCATTCTGCCATTCAAAGCAGCTGAATTTTATTGGGGCGTCACCCTTTCTCTTTTTATTCGTAACCGGCAGAATAAGTTCTGACTAATTCATTTTATATTATGAAAGTAACCGGCAGGACAATTACCATGCCCAATCGTCCAGATTCATACTGCTTTCTACTGTATTTTCCAAATCATCCGGCAGATTGCAGAAGAAATCGATTCCGGTCTTTTCCTCCAACTCATCAATGCTCAAAGCACTGGCTTTCAGCTCCTCCAATGTAGGCGCTTTGCTGTATTCCTTATGCTCCACTCTGAAACCAATGGCATGATATGCACCGTCCGTTTCGGAGAGGACGGCCATAAAGTAGTATTTGGGGCAAGCCAGCCCGCCTTTGGTAAAGCCGTTTGCATCGGTCGTAGGCTTTATGTTGTCACCGCCATTCTTCTGACCTGTGTAGCTGACCAGCAGTTCATTGAGCGCACCGCCTTTAACCACGTACAGCTTGCTGTAAGTAGTGGTGAAGTCTTTTTCCGCACCGCCCCACTTGCGTACCTGTTCCTCAAATTCAGCCCAGTAAGGACTGTTGAAGGAGTGTATCATGGGAGACATATTGCTGAAATAGAATGTCTGGTCGTTGGCTTCCTGCGTGAAAAGACGGTCGGCAGAACCGCAGATGTGTCCGCGGTCAAAGCCATCGCTCTTGTGCTGTTCATCGGTGACCTGCATGGCTTCGGGAAGCAAGGGGTCGACGACGAAATTGTCTTTGCGCTTCACTCCATCGCCTGCCTTGCGGGTTGTTTCATCGAACGCGAAAGCCACCCATGAGGAGTGCTTCTTTGTGTCGTCCCACTCCAAAGCGTAGTTCAGCAGCTCCGCACCGTTCACTTTCAGCGAATGTGCCACGAAAACGTTGGCTTCGTTCAGGCGGGGTATCTCAAGGTTGAGCGAATAGCCGCTTTTGTCCTTGGCGTTGGCATTGGCATTGGGCTTTACGTCTTCCTCTACCACATATTCTATTGTGACATTGTTACCGCTGATGCTGCACACGCGGAACTTGACGTATTGGTGGGCAGCCAGCGTTTCTGTATGTGCCCAATAGGTGGCGCCGTCCACTACGGGAACACCTTCAGCCTGCCAGGCATCGGCTTCGGGACGGTTTTTCATCTCGTCCAGACGGGTCGAGGTGCTCTTCACAAAGGCGTATTGCTTGCCGTAGAATGTCTTGTCCTGAATGTAGAACGGAGACTGGAAACCGTCCGGCTCGAACACTGTAAATCCTGCCTGCGGATTTTCATAACCTTTCAACACGAGTGTGGCGGCATTGTCCTGCGTTGTTTCAACGTATCCGTTATAGGGCGCATCGGAACCTTCGCATGCAACCACCGTAACCATTGCAAGCATCAACAGCCACAATCCTAATATATTGCTTATCTTTTTCATTTTTCTTTTTGATTTTCTGTATTAAAGAATACAACTCTGAATTATGACGCCCGGACGGGGCGGAATGTTCCGCTCCGCCTAAGCGTCGTCTTTATTTATTCGGCAGGAGTTTCGGCATCTCCGCCTTCTTCTCCCTCTCCTTCTGCCACTTTTTCACGAACTACCACGTTCTGTACCTCCCAGGTAGGAGCAACATTATCGGTGCTGACATACTTGAAGGCTATGGTGACTTTCTGTCCGTTGTAGGCACTCAGGTCTATCTTGTTGCTTATGAAGTCCCACTTCGTGCCATCTGTCCAGTTTTCCACTGTCAGGGCTGTCCATGTAGCGGTTTTCACATCATCAGAGTAATCGGTGGATACCATTACATTGAGGTTATCGGAAGGAGTTTCAGTGCGGAAGCGACAGGCATGGTCGAACAACAGTTCGGGTGCTTTCGATTTCTTGAAGTTCATAACGGGCGACACGAGCCAGCTTTCGGCTGCATGATTAGCCTTGTTGGCATAGGCGGATGCCTTCATATAGCCGTAAGAGTCCAACTTCCATACCCAGTTCACGTCATTGAGGAATATGTCCTGAATAGTAAAGCTGCCCATATCCTTCTTGAACGTTTCGTTCAGATACATGCTTGCCTCAACACTGATGCCCTCGGCATCCTGCGTAAAGGTGGTAGTGACGAGCTTACAGGAAGTTGTCTCTGTCCAGTCCTCTCCCAGCGTGTATTCGGCAACCACAGGCGTATCGGCTTTCTTGTTGTAGACCACCGCAACCATGTCACCCACAGCAGCGTAAGGGTATTTTTGTTTCAGATAGGTGGGCAACACAGCTTCCGGTTTCTCAATCATGTCTGCACCCAATGATTCGTAGAGAGCAGGCTCTGCCACAAGCAGTTTGGCTTCTTTCAGAGTGTATGGCTTCCATGTCTTGTTCTCACCGTCGTACACGTAGAGCGCAGAAGCCGTAGGAGAAACGGTAGTGGCACGAGTGGCGGCAAGAGAACGGGTCTCTACAACGTCATTGTCCAGAATTTCTTTATAGAGAGATACATCCCAATAATCATTTTTCTCTTCTACAAGGAAGTTCTTCATTTCCCAAGTGGTACCTCCCTTGTCGGTACTTGTATACTTCAACGCAAAATGTATCTTTTCACCTTTAAACTTCGACAGGTCTATACCACCGGTATTTACCATATCCCAACTGTTTCCGGCAGGCCAATTAGGCACCTCAACATTTTCCCATGTAGCCGTTGCATAATCTCCCGTATAATCCTTGGATACCTTAACTCCTAAGACAGCCGATGCATCCGCACCTTTCAAATAATTCAGAGCTGCATCAAAAGAAAGCTGTGGATTGTTTGCTGTTGTCAGATCTATTTCCGGAGAAATAAGATAGCTTTCCGTAGCATAATTATTTCCCTTGATATACCCGGTAGCTTTCCAATATTTATATTTACTGTCATAGGTCCAAATTGCACCTGGAGCACCGCCATCGGATACGTTATGCACCTTGAAGCCTCCGTCATTTTCTGCTACTGTTTCAGTCCAATAAACTTTTCCTTCGAACATATCAGCCGGATAAGAACCAAATGAGAACTTGCTATTAGTATAGGTCAGTTTGATAGTCTTTCCCTTTTCCACGTTGGATACGGCAAAAGTTCCATCGCCATTGCTCTTAAACGCCCATTCGGCTCCTTCATCAGGCAGCTTGCTGCTTACATTAAAGCTGTTGTACGTCCCTTGCTGATAGATGTATTTTTCCAGCGGATTAAGCATTGTATAACCATTTGCACTCTTTGCAATGGTTATAACCCAGCCGCTGCCGTCCTCTGTACTGATAACATTGTTTTCTCCAACGGCTATCGGGGCAGGATTCATATAACCAAAAGAATACGAGTCCTTGTCCAACTTTCCAAACGGATAATATTTTCCGTCTTTTCCCTTAGCAGCTATCACATATCTTCCACCTTCTTTGTCCAACGTTTTGGTAAGCTGATAGACAGTTGCCAGTCCTTCTCCCGAACTGGATTCTAAGTTGGAGTAAGCATAGTTCACCACCTTCATCTCACCGTCAGTAGGATTGCTGACAGCAGCGGTCAGCAAAGCCGGAATCTTCTTCAATGTGGACGGAGAAAGGAAAGAAGCCTTTACACTCTCGCCCCATACCGTTTTGTAATCCTCCTCTGTCAAATCATAAGTGGACAGTTCCTTGAAATCGTCCATATAGTCCGACGGGCTGAAAAGCTTGTAGGTCACCACAAACTTGGAGCCTGCATCGGCATTGGGGTATTTGGACTTCAGATAGGCGGGAACGTAATCTTCCGCCGGAGCTTCCTCCGTAAAATAGTGGTTGGTGCCTACTGCTTCCAAGGCTTTTACAAACGTCTTCCCCTCAGGGTCTTTGGAAAGTGCCAGTTCCTGGTTGGCGGTCAGCTTGGAGATACTGCCGTAGTCGGATGTCTCCAGTGTCATGGCAATGTCCTTTACGTCGGTAATGCCGGGATTGATGTTGAATTGATCATCGTAATGGTCGTCACAAGCAGTCAACAGAGCCAGTAACGCTATCGAAGCGAATATTTTCTTCTTCATATCGTGAATGTTTTTTCGGTTTAGAAGTTAACTTTCAATCTTATGTTATATGTACGTCCGAAAGAATAGAACACATATACATTATCGGATGTAGCCACTGCACTCGCACTACTTGGGTTCCAAGCCTTGGAGATGTACTGATAGTTCAGCAGGTTGTTCACATTACCGGAAAGAACGGCATCCAGCTTGCCAAACTTGAAACGATACGAAGCGTTCATGTCCAACTGGCTTGCAGCAGGTATCTTCCAGGGCTCTGCCACTGCCGTCTCTTTTCCGACAGAAAGGATCGTGCCGTCTACGGCATAGTATGCATAGTTGCGTCCGTAGTAGGTCCAGTCTGCGCCTACACGCAATGCTTTAGTGATGTTTACGTTGGCTCCCACAGCAGCCGTAGTCTGTGCCGAACCACCCACACGTACACCATTCATCTTAACAACAGCCTTGGCATGATCTTCCGCACCGGGAGTAGTCACTGTTCCGGCTTTGGTCATGGCATTGCCCATCTCGTCATACACGTAGCCTGTGGCATCGCTATCCCACTTCCAGTCGCCCAGAGAAACCATACCGGTGAGCTCCAGCCAACGGAAAGGACGGACTTTGACATCCAGTTCGGCACCCTTGTGCAAAGCGGCAAGACCCGCCATATTGATGTTACCGTTCTGCTGATTGTCCAGCGTCACGCTCTTCGTCATGGTCTTGTCCATCCAACGGGTGTAGTAGAGGTTCAGATTGGCGGTAATCCAAGAGTTGCGGAAACCGTAGCCCAGCTCTGCCGAGAATACTTTCTCGTTCACCGCTTCCTTGTTCAGGACGTTGCTCTTGTCGGCTGTCATGAACGCGCCGTAAGAGTATTTGGGAGCGCGGCTGATATAACCTACATTGGCAAACACATTGTGGTTGTCATTGAAATTGTAGTTAGCACCACCTTTGGCTGTGAAGCCCAGGAAGTTCACCACATCAGACTTGGCGTGCTCCTTGTCGTAGTAGAAACGGTCGTAACGCCAATACCCCGTATTGGAAAGCGAACCTGCCACAAATGCCGACAGACGGTTTTTGTTATATTCCAATTGGAAGAATCCGCCTTCCTGCATCACAAATCCGTCGTAATCGCGGAAAACAACATCGCCTACACCCAATTTCTGATAACGCCAGTTGGAATCGGACGCATGTATATTATTCTTCGGATCCACATTTCCACGCTCGGAGTCGAGATAATAGGAACCGCCGAAAAGATCGGAAATCTCATTGCGGTGTACACCTTTATAATAACGGTAGTCCACACCACCGTAGAAGTCAAAGTTCTGCCCTATCTTAGTGGTATAGGTGGAAAGCAATCCGTACCAGTCGTGACTGTTGTTGGAACGTGCCGCAACCATGGCAGAACCGTACTGGCTCGTACGGTTAATCTCTTCGATGGCAGCATAGTCGAACGTTCCGTCACTGCGGCGGAAAGTGTCGTACAGCGTACCTTTATAAGCCCCTCTCCAAGAGGAATAGGAATAGGGAGAGAATTCTGTATTTCCCTGACCTGAGAAGCCGGAACCACGTCCCAATGACACATACAAGGACGTACTGAGTGATGATTTGGAGTTTATCTGCCACTGGTGATTCAAGCTGATCTGCGGCTTATGATACTTATTACGGTAAGAGTTATATGCCTCACCGTTGGAACGATAACCAAAAGTAGGATTGTATTTGTGGTCTTTCACGCCATAAACAGTTTCCACCATTTTCCAGTCGGCCAGCGTAAGACCTCCGTATGAGGAACTGCGCTGTCCATGTTCCTGCGGAGCGCCGAAAGCCGTCAGCGTAAGCTGATGCTCATCATTGATGCGCTTGGAGATAGAAGCAAACCAGTTGTATCCCTCGAAGTCGGTTCCCTGAATGTATCCGTCTCCCCAGTTCTTACCACCCATCAGGGTAAAAGCCCAGCCACTCTTGCTGATGCCCGAAGAAATAGAAAAGAGTATTTTGTTCATCCCGTCATTGCCCATTCCATAGGAAAGGAATCCACCTTTCTTGGCATCCAGGTTGCGGGTCACAATGTTAATGGTACCTCCCACAGAAGGAGCCGACACCTTGCTCGCACCCAGACCGCGTTGCGTCTGTATGCTACGGGCCACATCGCTAAGTCCCGCCCAGTTGGACCAGTACACGCCGCCATGCTCCATTTCGTTCATGGGCACACCGTTCACCATCATGGCAATGTTACTATTGTCAAAACCACGCATATAGATTTCGGAGTCTCCAAAACCACCGCCTTGCTTATTGGCATGCACACCCGGAGTGGACTTCAGCAACTCCGGAAACTCTTGCGTCCCCAATTTTTCTTCGATGAAAACCGGATCTACCGTAGACAAGGCTACCGGCGTTTTACGAGCCACTGCCACAGATGAAGTGATAACCACATCCTTCAGCATCACAGCATCGGGGGTCATCCGGATAATACCCAAATTAACAGAAGCGCCCTTCTGTTTAACTTTCTCCTTCAAGTCTTTATAACCCACATACTTGAATAACAATGTGGCATTAGAAGCAACGCTTTGCTTGAAATAGCCGTCAATATCGGTCACCGATCCCTGAGTAGTCCCTTCTACCATTACGGCGGCTCCGACTAAAGGCTCACCTGTTTCAGCATCAACAAGCTGACCTCGTACTGTAGTCTGAGACCATGCAACGGCAGTATAAGCCGACAGCACAGCCATCAACAGAAATTGAATTAGACTTTTTCTCATAATTCTACTTTTAGTTAATAGATAGTGTTAATTAATATTTAAAAAAGTTCGTGAGTTGCAAATATAATATTATTAAATTAGATATTCATTACAATTATGCTACAATTTTTCAAGTTAATAAACGATTCGGGAAACTCTAAAAACAAAAAAGCTCCGCCAATTTCTCGCGGAGCTTTCTTTTTGTCACAAATGCAACGTATATTCTTTCAAATTAAAATCTAAAATCAGTCATTCATTAACTTTCTATAACGTACACGAGTCGGTTCTTCTTTACCCAGACGTTTCAATTTATTTTCTTCATATTCCGAATACGACCCTTCGAAGAAGAACACATTGGAGTCGCCTTCAAACGCAAGGATGTGCGTACAGATGCGGTCGAGGAACCAGCGGTCGTGGCTGATGACAACGGCGCATCCGGCAAAGTCCTCAAGACCCTCTTCGAGGGCACGCAGGGTGTTGACGTCAATGTCGTTGGTAGGCTCGTCGAGGAGCAGCACATTGCCTTCTTCCTTGAGGCAGAGGGCCAGGTGAAGACGGTTGCGCTCACCACCGGAGAGTACGCCGCAGAGCTTTTCCTGATCGGCACCGGAGAAGTTGAAGCGCGACAGGTAGGCACGTGCGTTGATGTCGCGTCCACCCATGCGGATGAGGTCGTTGCCGCCGGAAATCACTTGGTAGACACTCTTGTTGGGGTCGATGTCCTTGTGTTGCTGGTCCACATAGGCTACTTTCACAGTCTCTCCTACCTCGAACTCGCCGCTGTCGGGAGTCTCCAGCCCCATGATAAGGCGGAAAAGGGTGGTCTTACCTGCACCGTTGGGACCGATGATGCCCACAATACCGTTAGGCGGCAGCATGAAGTTGAGATCGTCGAACAGGAGCTTGTCGCCAAACGCCTTTGCCACGTGCTTGGCTTCGATGACCTTGTTGCCCAGACGGGGACCGTTGGGGATGAAGATTTCGAGCTTTTCCTCCTTCTCCTTCACATCCTCGTTCAGCAGTTTGTCGTAGGAGTTCAGACGGGCCTTTCCCTTTGCCTGACGGGCCTTGGGAGCCATACGCACCCACTCCAGCTCGCGTTCCAGCGTCTTACGGCGCTTGCTGGCTGTCTTTTCTTCCTGCTCCATGCGCTTGGTTTTCTGCTCCAGCCAACTGGAGTAGTTGCCCTTCCAGGGAATGCCTTCGCCGCGGTCGAGCTCAAGTATCCAACCTGCCACGTGGTCGAGGAAGTAGCGGTCGTGGGTTACGGCGATTACCGTACCTTCGTACTGCTGCAAGTGTTGTTCCAACCAGTCGATGGACTCTGCATCGAGGTGGTTGGTGGGCTCGTCGAGGAGCAGCACGTCGGGCTTCTGGAGCAACAGGCGGCAGAGTGCCACACGACGGCGTTCACCACCGGAAAGATGCTCTACGGACTGGTCTTCGGGCGGACAACGGAGTGCATCCATCGCACGCTCCAGCTTACTGTCGAGGTTCCATGCATCGGTAGCGTCGATGATGTCCTGCAACTCTGCCTGACGGGTGAAGAGCTTGTCCATCTTGTCCTGATCCTCGTAGTATTCGGGCAGACCGAACTTCTGGTTGATCTCCTCGTACTCTGTCAGCGCATCCACAATGGGTTGCACGCCTTCCATCACCACTTCCTTCACTGTCTTCGTAGGATCAAGATAAGGCTCCTGAGCCAAATATCCTACCGAATATCCGGGTGAAAACACCACTTCGCCCTGATAGGATTTATCCAAGCCGGCGATAATCTTCAGCAAGGTTGATTTACCCGAACCGTTCAGACCGATGATACCGATTTTCGCTCCATAGAAGAACGAAAGGTAGATGTTCTTCAACACCTGCTTGTTGTTCTGCTGAATGGTCTTGTTCAGCCCTACCATAGAAAAGATAATTTTCTTATCGTCTACTGTTGCCATGTAATTTTAAGTATAAAGTATGAAATATAAATTATGAATGTTCCTTTATAATGTTTCCTTATAATGTTTCCTTATAATGTTTCCTTATAATGTTTCCTTATAATGTTTCCTTATAATGTTTCCTTATAATGTTTCCTTATAACGTTCTTTTTATAATGTTTCTTTTATAATACCGCTATTACGACATCGCTTTATAATGTTCTTTTGTGATACTCTTGTGATACCCTTTGTGATACCTTTCTTTATTTTAGCAATACATTTTTTTAATGGAATATCAATGTATCAAACATTGTATTATCAGGGAATTAAGAACTACCGCATCTATAATCCCGGTACAAAGATAGGAAAAAAAGCGAAATTCCTTTGCAACTTCAAAAAAAGTCTCTATCTTTGCACCCGCTTAATAGCAGTAAAGGATTGATTCGCTAGCTCAGCAGGTAGAGCACAACACTTTTAATGTTGGGGTCTTGGGTTCGAGCCCCAAGCGGATCACCAGAAAATCAGAGAGTTACACCAAAGTAACTCTCTTTTTTTATGCTCAAATTGCGTTGATTTACATGGTTCGGTTAAACCGAGAGTTAAACCTAGAATGAAAGCGACAGTCAATGAAGCACTGACACTGAAAAATCCGTCTCTTATGTATCAAAAGACTTTTCACTGGAATTGAATTAAATACTCGATAAAAATCTCACAAAAGAAACTATATCTCCCTCAACGCTTGCTTTTTCGAGGACCGCCATATATTCATCTCGTCTTTCCACCGGAATAATCAGCCAATCGTAGCCACCCGAAGCCAACATGGCATTCATTAAGAACCGCCCGACACGACCGTTTCCATCCATAAAGGGATGAATATAAGTAAACAGGAAATGCCCTAAAACGGCTCTTACACAGGCTTCCGGTTCTTCTCTAAGCAATTCGAACAAAGTGGTCATGGCATCACGAAGTGCATCCGGATTCAGAGGTGTGTGCATCGAGTTACGAATATAGACCTGATGGGAACGATAACCGACAATATCGGATGGTTTGATAATGCCTGCCGTTACGCAAGGCATGAACATTTCACTGTGCCATACCGATAAGTCCCGTTCCGCAACCTCAGCACTGTTACTACCTTCGAAAATATCGGATACGCTCTTTTTGACCTCCTGAAAGGCTTGCCAATAACCACGTGCCGCAAGCGCATTCTTTGAATCCATATCCTCTCCATCCGGCTTCCATACACCGCTTTTTACTTTATTTATTAATTCATCAGTGACCCGATACCCCTCAATAGACAAAGAGTGATAAGCATCCAACTTGTACCGGGTTTCCATTCGCTCTAAAAATTCTTTGGCGGAAAGATTACTTTTAAGCCGGGTGAAATTAGCTATTACATCTTCTCTCATATTCTGCCACATCAAGCGCAAACGGACAGCGTATGGAGATTGCGACACATGAATTTCCATCACCCTTTCGAATGGGTCTTCTTCATAAATGATATATCCCATGCGTTTCATAGTTCCGGCAATTTCATCGGCCATGTCCGTTCGCCCGATATTACGGAATGCTCCAATCACCCTGCCTGCCCGGACTGTTTGCCCTGTATCAACCAATATCTTCAAAATATCCGAGCTATCATGAACCATTGCAAGGGCAGTCCGCATCGTTAGCGCATCGTTGCGATACATGGTAGGCGTAGCTACAATAATAGCTTCCGCCAATGTATAGAGGTTGAGATTATACGGATTGTTCGTATCAATCTTTGAGGGCAATTCCGCCCCTAAATTAAAAACAGAGGTCGGAGGAATTAATGGAACCATATAGTCGTTACCTTTAGGTGCTCTTATAAGAACTTGGTTCGGTATGATGGTGGCACCTGTATATATCGACAACGATTGTTCGGCAGATAGACACCATTCATTGCCGTAGCGTTCATTTGCATACCGGGTAATAAAGCTCCAAAACGAAGCATACCATGCCGTACTGTCGCCCGGCGTTGCCCTTGGGTCGGTAACCACATACCAGCCCTTAATGATGGGCTTGAGAAAATGATTATCTACCAATCTTTTTATGTGCGTCCGGGATAAGTCGCTACTTTTAATTATCGTAAAATCCTCACCCCGTTGTACTTGTTTCAGCGCATTCAAAGAAGATGCTAACAGTTCTGCTATCGTTGCCATAGTTCCGATACATTTATGTATTACACGAATATTCTATTATTGAGAAACACGAATATATCGCTTTTGTATTCCACGAATATTTTGCAAATATAGCCATATATTATTTGAAAAACAAATAAATAGAAGCACAACAAAGTGCAAAGGCTGATTTAATCTTTCAAGTTACACTCAAGCAACTCTCTCTTTTTTTATGTCTGAAAAGCCCGTTTTACCTCCCGGTCCGGGCAAACCGGGAAGTAAAACGGAGAAGCATTTACTTTCGGCTGACGATTGTCCCGGTGGCCTGGTTGGCAGGCATCACCAGCACCTCCGCCACTTGTATATGTTCGGGTACGGCAGCGGCAAAGTACACCACTTCGGCAATGTCGTCACCGGTAAGCGGACGGATGCCCTTGTACACATTGTCGGCAGCGGCTTTGTCTCCACGAAAGCGCACTACGGAGAAATTCGTCTCCACAAGGCCGGGCTTGATGTTCGTCACCCGGACGGGAGTATCCACGAGGTCGATGCGCAAGCCGTCGGACAGGGCTTTGACGGCAGCTTTAGTGGCACAATACACACTACCTCCCGGATAGGCATAATCGCCGGCAATAGACCCCATGTTGATGACATGACCGCGTCCGCGCTCCACCATTCCGGGCACGACGAGGCGGGTCATGGCAAGCAAGGATTTCACGTTGGTATCAATCACCACATCCCATTCGTCCAGACTGCCCTCATGCTCTTTGTCCACGCCGATAACCAGTCCGGCATTGTTAATCAGGATGTCTATTGCCTTCCACGCTTCGGGAAGCGAATCGAGGGCGGCTGCCGCAGCCCGGCGATCGCGCACATCGAAAGGAAGCAGGCAGACGTCCGCATGATATTCCGTTTCCAGCTCACGCTTTACGGCTGCCAGTTTCTCTACATTCCGTCCGTTGAGGATGAGACGGTAACCATTCATGGCAAACTTACGCGCACAGCCCTCTCCTATACCGGAAGAGGCGCCTGTGATAAATACAATTTTCTTTTCCATACTGATAGTTTATAATTCATTGTTTGAATTTCATTGTTTGTAATTCGTCTTCTGTAATTTATCATCAGCAAATCTTCTTCTGTTTCTTTTTTTTCTTCTTCTTCTTCTTCTGCTGCTGCTGCTTCTGCTGCAATTTGTCATCAACAATTTATCATCAGCAATTCGTCATCAGCAATTCATAATCAGATGTTACGAAGTGCAAAGTTATGACTTATTTGCGAGCATCAACAAATAACTCGCAACTTATCCTCCATAACCCTTAAAGTTTTCAAGAAATATATGTACCTTTGCGCCACTTTTTGTGATGACTGACTATATCAGGTAGAGATTTGTTTAATTAGTTTGGATAAAGATAAGAAACGCTTATGCAAAAGTCCGATTGCATCATCGGTGTAGAGCACGTATCGAAATTCTTTGGAGATAAAGCCGTACTGAATGATGTGAATTTGTCTGTCCGTAAGGGCGAGTTTGTAACGATATTGGGACCGTCCGGTTGCGGAAAGACGACGTTGCTGCGTCTGATTGCAGGTTTCCAGACCGCCTCGGAAGGAGTGATTACCATTGCAGGGAAAGACATCACGCAGACCCCGCCCCACCGCCGTCCGGTGAACACAGTGTTCCAGAAGTATGCCCTGTTCCCGCACCTCAACGTATTCAACAACATTGCCTTCGGCCTCAAACTGAAGAAGCTCCCCGCCGCCACCATCGAAAAGAAGGTGAAACAGGCGCTCCGCATGGTGGGCATGACCGACTATGAAGACCGCGATGTGGACTCCCTCTCCGGCGGACAGCAGCAGCGTGTGGCCATAGCCCGCGCCATCGTCAACGAACCCGAAGTGCTGCTCCTCGACGAGCCTCTTGCCGCCCTCGACCTGAAAATGCGCAAGGACATGCAAATGGAACTGAAAGAGATGCATCAGAAGCTGGGCATCACTTTCGTATACGTCACCCACGACCAGGAAGAAGCGCTCACGCTGAGCGACACGATTGTCGTCATGAGCGAGGGTAAGATACAGCAGACAGGCACCCCGATAGACATCTACAACGAACCTATCAACTCCTTTGTGGCCGACTTCATAGGCGAAAGCAACATCCTGAACGGCGTCATGTTGCACGACCAGCTCGTCAGCTTCTGCGGACATGAATTCGACTGCGTGGACACCGGTTTCGGCGAACAGGCACAGGTGGACGTCGTGATCCGTCCGGAAGACATCTACATCTTCGACCCCTCGGATGCGGCACAACTGACGGGAACCGTAACAAGCTCCATCTTCAAAGGCGTGCACTACGAGATGCTGGTGCAGACCCGCGAAGGCTACGAGCTGATGGTGCAGGACTACCACTGCTTCGAAGCCGGTCGCGAGGTGGGCTTGCTGGTGAAGCCCTTCGACATCCACGTGATGAAGAAAGAACGCACCTGCAACACCTTCGAAGGCAAACTTCTGGACGAAACCCATGTGGAATTCCTGGGATGCAGCTTTGAGTGCAGTCCGGTGCACGACATCCGTCCGGAAACACCCGTAAAGGTGGAGGTGGACTTCCAGAACGTCATCCTTGAGGACAACGAAGAGGACGGACGACTGACAGGCGAAGTGAAATTCATCCTCTACAAAGGCAACCACTATCATCTGACTGTGTTCACCGACTGGGACGAGGACATCTTCGTAGACACCAACGACGTATGGGACGACGGCGACAGAGTGGGAATACGAATAGCACCGGAGAATATACGAATCACTAACCACTAACCACTCAAAACAATTTGCCAATGAAAAGTTTCTTCATGCGGCGGCGTAACTGGACACTACCCTACGCACTGTTCCTGCTGATATTTGTGATAGTGCCGTTGCTACTGATTGTGTTGTATGCCTTTACAGATGCCGAGGGAGCATTCACCCTTGCCAACTTCCGCAAGTTTATGATGCACCCCGAAGCGATGAACACCTTCATCTACTCCATCGGCATAGCCATCATCACCACGCTGGCGTGCCTGTTGCTGGGCTATCCGGCTGCCTATATCCTCAGCCAGAAGCAGTTCAACACCTCGCAGACCATGGTGGTGCTGTTCATCCTGCCCATGTGGGTGAACATACTGATACGCACGCTTGCCACAGTGGCGCTGTTCGACTTCCTGAACCTGCCGCTGGGCGAAGGCGCACTCCTGTTCGGCATGGTGTACAACTTCCTGCCGTTCATGATATACCCCATCTACAATACATTGCAGAAAATGGACCACAGCCTCATAGAAGCTGCCCAAGACCTCGGAGCCACCCCCTTGCAGATATTCGGCAAAGTGATCCTGCCCCTCTCCATGCCGGGCATCATGAGCGGCATCGTCATGGTGTTCATGCCTACGGTAAGCACCTTTGCCATTGCCGAACTGCTGACGATGAACAACATCAAGCTCTTCGGAACAACGGTGCAGGAGAACATATACAACGGAATGTGGAACTACGGTGCGGCCCTGTCGCTCATCATGCTGCTGCTGATAGGCGTCACCATCCTCTTCACGAACGAGGAGGACAGCGCATCCAATGAAAGCGGAGGTGTGATATGATGACACGTATTCTTGCCAAAGGCTATCTGTGGCTGCTGCTTGCGCTGCTCTACTCGCCTATCCTTATCATTATGATCTTCTCCTTCACCGAAGCCAAGGTGCTGGGCAACTGGACGGGATTTTCCACCAAGCTGTACAGCTCCCTCTTTACGGGCGGCATGCACCACTCACTGATGAATGCCATTTGGAACACCTTTGCCATTGCCATGCTGGCAGCCACCGCATCGACGGCACTGGGCAGCATTGCGGCTATCGGCATCTTCAACCTGCGCACACGCACACGTCAGGTGATGAACTTTGCCAACGCCATTCCGATGATGAACGCCGACATCATTACGGGTGTGTCGCTGTTCCTGCTGTTCGTCAGCTTCGGCATATCGCAGGGATTCACAACGGTGGTACTGGCGCACATCACATTCTGCACCCCCTACGTAGTGCTGAGCGTGATGCCCCGTCTGAAAAAGATGAACCAAAACGTGTACGAAGCCGCCCTCGACCTCGGCGCAACCCCGTTCCAGGCATTGCGCAAGGTCATCCTTCCGGAGATATTTCCGGGCATGATAAGCGGGTTCATCCTTGCCTTTACACTCTCCATCGACGACTTCGCAGTAACCATATTCACCATCGGGAACGAAGGACTGGAAACGCTCTCCACCTACATCTACGCCGATGCCCGCAAAGGCGGACTGACACCGGAGCTGCGCCCCCTCTCCACCATAATATTCATTACGGTGCTGGTGCTACTGATCGTCATCAACAAACGCGCGGAACGTGCACAGAAGAGTTGAAAAGAGAGAGCCGGTATCGTAAAGGATACGTTCATCCCGCGGGACGGATGTTTTCATCCCATGAGACGGCAACAGCCCGCCCATGAGACAAATAATTTCATCCCGCAAGACGGAAAAATCCATCCCGCAAGCCGAAAACTGAAAGTATAGTCAAAATAAACTTACCGAACAAAAAAATGAAAAGACTGACAGGTATACTCCTTCTCCTCTGCCTTGCCCTTGCCGCCGTTTCGTGCAAAGGTTCAGGCGAAGAGCGCAGCCACGTACTGAAAATCTACAACTGGGCGGACTACATCGACGAAGACGTGCTTGCCGAATTCCCCGACTGGTACAAACAGCAGACAGGCGAGGACATCCGCCTTGTCTACCAAGTGTTCGACATCAACGAAATCATGCTCACCAAGATAGAACGCGGGCACGAAGACTTCGACGTGGTATGCCCCTCGGAGTACATCATCGAACGCATGCTGAAGAAAGACCTTCTCCTGCCCATCGACCGCAGCTTCGGCAAGACCCCGGACTATCTGCCCAACATTTCCCCCTACATCCGCCGGGAACTGAACAAGACCAGTCAGCCGGGACGCACCACCACAGACTATGCCGTACCCTATATGTGGGGCACAGCCGGCATACTCTACAACCGCAGCTTCATCACCCCCGACGAAGCCGGCAGTTGGCACTGCCTGTGGAACTCCAAGAACAAAGGCAAGCTCCTGATGAAAGACAGCTACCGCGACGCCTACGGAACCGCCATCATCTACGCCCACGCCCGCCAGCTTGCCGACAGCACCGTTACGGTGGAACAACTCATGAACGACAACTCCCCCGAAGCCATAGCCCTTGCCGAAAAGTACCTGAAAGCCCTGAAACCCAACATTTCCGGTTGGGAGGCCGATTTCGGCAAGGAGATGATGACCAAGAACAAAACATGGCTCAACCTCACCTGGAGCGGCGACGCCGTATGGGCAATTGACGAAGCCGAGGCCGTAGGCGTAGACCTTGCATACGAAGTGCCGCGCGAGGGCAGCAACATCTGGTACGACGGCTGGGTAATCCCCAAATACGCCCGGAATCCCAAGGCAGCCAGCTACTTCATCAACTACCTCTGCCAGCCCGAAATCGCCTTGCGCAATATGGACGCCATAGGCTACGTCAGCGCCGTTGCCACCCCCGAAATCATGGAAGCCAAACGGGATACTTCCATAGAAACACGCTCCGACCTCAGCTACTTCTTCGGTGAAGGCATGGGCGCGGACAGCCTGCAAATCAATCCCGTACAATATCCCGACAGGAAAATCGTGGAACGCTGCGCCATGATACGCGACTTCGGCGACCGCACCGAACTGGTTCTCGAAATGTGGAGCCGCGTGAAAGGCGACAACCTCAACACCGGCATCGTACTGCTGATATTCTCCGTATTCGGAGCACTGTTCGTTTGGCTGGTATACGGCAAGATACGCAAGTACCGGCAGAAGCAACGCCACCGCCGGAGGCGGAAGGGAAGGCCGGCGATTTAAAACACCGGATAAGCCATTTAAACCCCCGGATGTAGGAATTCTGATTTATAATACTTAATTTTGGCATCCGATAAACTTAAAACCTAAAAATGCTTACTCAAATTATAAACGGGCGCATATTCACCCCGCAGGGCTGGCTGAATGAAGGTTCTGTCCTGATACGTGACGGAAAGATTCTTGAAGTGACCAACTGTGACCTCGCACTGATCGGTGCACGTCTCATTGATGCCAAAGGCATGTACATAGTGCCCGGTTTCGTGTGTATGCACGCCCATGGCGGCAGCGGACACGACTTCAACGAATGTACCGAGGAAGCATTCCGCAGCATCGTGCAGGCACACCTCAAGCATGGCGCCACAAGCTTCTACCCCACCATCTCCTCCTCCCCCTTCAGCAAGCTCCACCAAGCCGCCCATGTGTGCGAACGGCTCATGGAAGAACCGGACAGCCCCATACTCGGACTGCATATCGAAGGCCCTTACCTCAGCAGGAAAATGGCCGGCGAGCAGTTTGCCGGACAGGTGAAAGAGATTGACGAACAAGAATACAGGGAACTTGTGGAAAACACCCGCTGCATCCGCCGCTGGGACGCCTCTCCCGAACTGCCGGGAGCATTGGAGTTTGCCGGCTACCTGCGCGAAAAAGGCATACTGGCAGCCATATCCCACACCGAAGCCGAGTATGACGACATCTGCGCCGCCTACAAAGCCGGATTCACCCATGCCGCCCACTTCTACAACGCCATGCCGGGCTTCCACAAACGCCGCGAATACAAATACGAGGGCACAGTGGAAAGCGTCTACCTGACCGACGGCATGACCATCGAACTCATAGCCGACGGCATCCACCTGCCTTCCACCATCTTGAAACTGGCCTACAAACTGAAAGGCGTGGAGCACACCTGCCTCGTAACGGACGCCCTCTCCTGTGCCGCAACCGAAGGCAAGGAAACCAGCAACCCCCGCTACATCATCGAGGACGGCGTATGCAAACTCGCCGACCGTTCCTCACTGGCAGGCAGCATCGCCACAATGGACGTGCTGGTGCGCACCATGACACAGGCCGGCATCCCGCTGGGAGACGCACTGCGAATGGCTTCCGAAACTCCGGCACGCATCATGGGAGTGTACGACCGCAAAGGCTCCCTGCAAAAGGACAAAGACGCCGACATCCTGATTATGGACAAGGAACTGAACATACGCGCCGTATGGCAAGCGGGAAAACTGGTGCAGGAAAGCTTCCTGAACTATAAGTAGCGACGCGCCCGAAAGCCTGTTTCTAAAAAAACCTTTTTATAAGTTTCTTATAACTCTTTTTCAGTATCGTGCTCGGAGCCAAAAATCTCACACAAGGACCCATCAACCGCCAACTGTTCAGCTTGGCAATGCCCATTATGGCCACCTCCTTCATCCAAATGGCATACAGCCTGACGGATATGGCATGGGTGGGCCGTCTGGGCAGCGAAGCGGTGGCGGCAGTGGGCGCGGTGGGCATCCTCACGTGGATGTCAGGCTCTATCGCTCTGCTGAACAAGGTGGGGTCGGAAGTCAGTGTGGCACAGTCCATCGGGGCGCAGAACCGGGACGACGCGCGTGCGTTTGCCTCGCACAACATCAGCATCGCATTGCTCATCGCCATTTGCTGGGGCGGACTGCTGTTTGTTTTCGCCCGGCCCATTATGAGCCTTTTCGAACTGGAAGCACATATCACCGACAACGCCGTCACCTACCTGCGCATTGTCTCGACAGCATTGCCCTTCGTCTTTCTCTCGGCTGCCTTTACGGGCATCTACAACGCTTCGGGACGCAGCAAGACACCGTTCTACATCAGCGGTACGGGACTTGTGATGAATATCCTGCTCGACCCTCTCTTCATCTTCGGGTTCGGCTGGGGAACCGTAGGGGCAGCGCTTGCCACGTGGCTGTCCGAAGCTGCCGTCTTCCTCATCTTTGTCTATAAGCTCCGGCGAAAGGACGACTTGCTCGGAGGATTTCCGTTTTTCGTCCGGCTCAAGAGGAAGTACAGCAGACGCATCTTCAAACTGGGACTGCCCGTTGCCACGCTGAACACACTGTTTGCTTTCGTCAACATGTTCCTCTCGCGCACTGCAGCCGAGCAAGGCGGGCACATCGGACTCATGGCATTCACCACCGGCGGACAAATAGAAGCTATCACCTGGAATACCTCACAGGGATTCTCTACGGGGCTCAGCGCCTTCATCGCACAGAATTATGCCGCCGGACAGAAAACGCGCGTGTGGCAGGCATGGAAAACGACGCTCTGGATGACAGGAGTGTTCGGCACGCTCTGCTCGCTGCTGTTCATCTTCTACGGCAGCGAGGTATTCTCCATTTTCGTGCCCGAAGAAGCAGCCTACCGCACTGGCGGCAATTTCCTGCGCATCGACGGCTACTCACAGTTGTTCATGATGCTGGAAATCACCATGCAGGGCGTATTCTACGGCATAGGACGCACCGTACCGCCGGCCGTTGTCAGCATCGGATGCAACTACATGCGCATTCCGGTGGCCCTGCTACTGGTAGAAATGGGTTTGGGAGTGGACGCCATTTGGTGGGCAGTGAGCAGCACCACCATCGCCAAGGGGCTGATTCTGACAGGATGGTTTATCTTTATTAAAAAGAAAATTCTCTAAAAAAACTGCAACAGTAAACTTTTTGATGCCAACAAATGTAATATATACATAAATTTGCATTAGTAAAATTTGAACCAACTAAAAAATAAAAGGTATGAAAAAGATGAAATTTACAGCATTTTTGCTGAGCGGCACTATACTATTGGGTAGTTGCGGAACCATGAACAACACAACCAAAGGCGGAATCATTGGCGGCGGTTCGGGCGCAGCTGCAGGAGCCATAATCGGCGGCTTGTTCGGCAAGGGCAAAGGCGCGGCTATCGGTGCGGCAGTGGGCGCAGCCGTTGGTACGGGTGCCGGTGTGGCAATCGGCCACAAAATGGACAAAAAAGCTGCCGAAGCCGCCAAGATTGAAGGCGCACAGGTGGAAGTGGTGAAAGACGCCAACAACCTGGATGCCGTAAAGGTGACGTTCGACTCCGGTATCCTGTTTGCTTTCAACTCCTCAACGCTGAGCAACGACGCGAAGGCATCCCTGCGCGACTTGGCCAAGATTCTGAAAGAGGATACTACTACGGACATCGCCATCATCGGACATACGGACAAAGTAGGCACGTATGAAGCCAATATGAAGGTTTCCAAAAATCGCGCTTATGCCGTAGAAAACTATTTGCAGGACTGTGGCGTGTCTCCCTCACAATTCAAGCAAGTGGAAGGCGTGGGATACAATGAGTACGATGAGAGCCTCTCTGCCAGCCAGAACCGCAGGGTGGTAATCTTTATGTATGCCAGCGAACAGATGATTAAGAACGCTGAAGCCGGACAATCGTAATCATCCTTCTCCCATGAAGTTTTCCAACCCCTTGCGGATAATCCGCAATCTGTTGCTCTTCTTCTTTGTATCCACTACTGTAATGGTAGTGGTTTATCGTTTTGTGCCGGTGTACGTCACGCCGTTGATGGTTATCCGAAGTGTGCAACAGGTTTTTAAAGGAGAAAGTCCCGCATGGCATCACGAGTGGGTGCCGTTCGACAGGATTTCTCCCCACCTGCCTATGGCCGTCATCGCATCCGAGGACAATCGCTTTGCCACCCACAACGGCTTCGACTTCATCGAAATACAGAAAGCCATGAAAGAGAACGAAAAGCGCAAGCGGAAACGCGGAGCAAGCACCATCAGCCAGCAGACGGCAAAGAACGTGTTCCTGTGGCCGCAATCCTCATGGCTCCGCAAGGGATTTGAAGTCTACTTCACGTGGATGATAGAACTCTTCTGGTCTAAAGAACGGATAATGACGGTCTACCTCAACTCCATTGAAATGGGCAAAGGCATCTACGGGGCACAGGCAGCCGCCCGTTACAAGTTCCATACCACTGCCGCCAAACTCTCTGCCGGCCAATGCGCACTGATTGCCGCAACATTGCCCAACCCCATACGCTTTGACTCCGCACACCCTTCGAGCTACATCCTGAAAAGACAGGGACAGATACTGCGGTTGATGAAGCTCGTAGCGAAATTCCCACCGGAAAAAACTGCGGTTTCCAAGAAAAAAAAGAAATAAACAGCTTTTGCCGATGCAACAAAAAGGAATATTCACTACATTTGCAAAAAGCATATCAGTAAAAATAGAATATTAAAAATAAAAAGTAGAAAAAAACATAAACTATTAAGTAAATGTAAAAAATCAGCTGATAATGCCATTTACTTAAATGAACAGAATTCATATAATTAAGGAAAAGCGTTTCCATTCATATACTTATTAGATATTGAGCTTTAGCTCTTATTCTCTGTTCTGAAAACCGCCAAATTGAAAGACCGTTGAGAATAAGTAAGTAAAAGTTCACGCTGTGAGGCGTGAACTGTTCGTACTTATTTATACGGTTGGGTGCTTGGCGGTACCTCGGAACAAGATAGGTTACGAATGGTTCCGCCTTTTTTTCATGCCCAGCACCATGATACACATCGGACAAATGATAGAAGCAGAACTACATCGCCAGGAACGTTCCGTCATCTGGTTTGCAAGGAAACTGTATTGTGACCGCACCAATGTGTACTCCATATTCAAACGGCAAAACATAGACACTGACTTATTAATGCGCATCTGCTACATATTGAACTGCAATTTCTTCGATTATTATTCCACTGAGTTCAAAGAAAACCCTCTCTCCCATTCCGGCAAAAAAGACGGCATCAGGAAATAAATTCAACAAATATGTAGAATACAATTCTACACTTTTGTATAAACACCAACGACATCCGGAAAGACGTTTTCTTTTGTAAAGCAACTACCTTTGCCTCGTTTTTAATACTAATTTAATTAAAAAGATAAAATGAAAAAGTTTGAACTTAAATTTTGGCTGTCATGCGTAATGATGGCTTTGTGCATTGGCTTTACAGCTTGTAGTGATGACGACGAAGAAGGCATTGCCGGAGATGCCAAAACACTCATTGTAGGTACTTGGGAATCTACCTGGAGTAAAGGATATGAGATATACGAAGGTGAGAAAGAAGAATGGGACGAGGCCTATACCGAAGATGTGTACACCTTTAAGAACGACGGTAGCGGAACATACAAAGATGTATCAGGAAGCACTCCCTATACGGAGGACTTCACCTGGAGCATTTCCGGAAACAAACTTAAAATCACTTTCAACGGTTATAGCGATGAAGCTACCATCAAAACTCTGAACGGAACCACATTGGTAATCATTGCTCAGGAAAAGGATGAAAACGAAGAGTTTTATGACGAAATCAGTTTCAAGAAAAAATAACCAACCGGAAAGGAACGGATTATAGTTTCCGGTTATCGGGAAAGCATCCATAAAAGCGGGTGTGTCAAAACTATGGCAATCATATCATTAGCTTCGCTCAAAATATCTTTTATTTCTTACGCTAATGTATAGTCTGTCATGCAGAACGTAGTGAAGCATCTCTTCTCCTACTCACACAGAGAGTAGATTCTTCGCTTCGCTCTGACTATACCTTAATAAAAAAAGGCAGAAGAGGTTTTGAGCGAAGCTAATGACAGAGTAAAATGATAGTTAATGTTAGTTTTGACACACCTTCTTTCTCTTATATCTCCGGGCATCTATGATGAAAACTCCGGGACAACCGGAAGCAGATCTCCGGAGTTGCAAAATCAATAAGCATGTCCCCCTTCATCCTGCATCTCCTTCGCATCAATCTTCTTCCTGTCAATGCTGCGCCATGCGTAGAATATGTATGCAAGCACAAAGGGAACCAGAATAGACACGTAGGCCATCACCCTCAGCGTGAACTGGCTGGAGCAGCTGTTTGCCAATGTAAGCGAGCTTTGCAGGTCGGCGGTGGAAGGATAATAGGCAGTGTTATTATAACCTGCCACAAGCAGCAACGCCAACACCGTAAGCACCGTACCTGCACCTGCAAACCATATTCCTTTATCGAAAGCCGGTTTCCACAACGTACGGATAATTCCCCACAGCACAGCAAGCACACCGATCAGGAATACAACCAGCACCACAGGCATCTCGATGAAGTTTGTCAGATACTTATAAGGCTCCATAAAGATCTCCCCGTTCTCCGGATTCACCGCATAGCCATCGGCAAGCAACGTGCGGATGACGAATGACAGGAAAAAGATCAGGAACAAGCCCGTATTGCCCCACAACGCACGACGGCAACGCTTCACCAAATCGGCATCACTGATATTATTGATGAAATAGAGCGAACCGAGAATACGCGCCAGGAAGAACACTGCCAGCCCCAGCACCACATTCCAAGGATTGAGCAACGCGTCCAGACCATGGCCGGCATTGGCCCAACTGCTGATGACAGGCATCATCGTATCTGCAATATTGCCTTTATTGATATAGAACGCCGACCCCGTAAAGAACGTTGCCACAGCACCGCCCAGCAACACCGGTCCCACCACTCCGTTCAGCACAAGGAACACACGATATGCCTTCTTTCCCAGCAGGTTACCCGCCTTCGACTGAAACTCATAGCTGACCGCCTGCAACACGAAAGTAAACAGGATTATCATCCACAGCCAATAGGCACCGCCGAAGCTCGTGCTGTAAAACAACGGAAACGATGCAAAAAAAGCACCGCCAAACGTTACGAGCGTAGTGAACGTAAACTCCCATTTACGCCCCGTAGAGTTGATTATCATTTTGCGCTGCTCTTCCGTCTTGCCCAAACAGAATATCAACGAATTGCCACCCTGCACGAACAGCAGGAAAACAAGTATAGCGCCCAACAGGGATACTACAAACCACCAGTATTGTTGAAGAAATATATAGGTATTCATGTGAATTATAAATTATGGATTGTGAATTATGAATTATGAGTTACTCCCTTTTCCGGACCTTTCCGTATCGCTTTCAGCATAATACCCACTTCGGCAATCAACATAACGGTGAACAATACGAGGAAGATGAAGAACGTGGTCTGGACAGAACCCACATCCAGTTTGGAGATAGCCGCACCGGTGGGCAGCATATCCTGAATGGCCCAAGGCTGACGACCGCACTCGGCAACCACCCAGCCTGCCTGTCCGGCAAGATATCCCAGCGGAATGGTGAGCATTGCCACCCAATGCATCCAGCGCATCCGCGACAGATCTTTCTTATAGGCAAAAACAAGAACTGCAATGAAGAAAAGGATGAAGTATCCGCCCAATATCACCATTACGCGAAACATATAGAACGTAAGCGGCACATTGGGAACCAACTCGTTGACATCCTTTATATAACCATAGCCGAAATAGGCCACATTCTCCTTCAGCACCTTAGCTGCCACCTGCGCCTCGGCATCGTTGCCAGCGGCCTTTGCCTTACGATAGTCGGAGAAAGCGCCGATAGCCGTTTTCCCTTTCTCAATCTTCTCCCGGGCGGAAAGCGCGGTTGTGCCGTCTTTCAGAGGATAACCGCCTTTCAGCAAGTCATTGATGCCCGGCACAAAAGCCTTTGAGTCGCGCTCGGCAAGCAGCGAAAGGAGATTGGGAATCTCCATGCGGAAAAGGAAGGCATCCTTTCCGTCATCGGCGGTCTTCTTCTCCGGATTGAGAATGCCAAAGGCCACCAGTCCGGCCCCTTCCCGTCCCTGATAATAACCTTCCATGGCAGCCAGCTTCATGGGTTGTTTCTGCGCCACCTGATAACCGGAACCGTCGCCCGTCCATGCGGAGAGCAAAGCGGCAGCCAGTCCCACCCAGGCAGCTATCTTTATACTCGACAAAGCAAATTTCTTCTCACGATTCTTCCACAAATACCAGCAACTCACTCCCACTACGAACACAGCCGCCAGCACCCAGCCGGACAAGATGCTGTGGAAAAACTTGTTGACTGCCATCGGAGAAGTAGCCACCGCCCAAAAGTCCACCATTTCATTACGGGCGGTATCGGGATTGAACTCCATGCCTACCGGATTCTGCATCCACGCATTTGCCACCAGAATCCACCAGGCAGAGATCGTTGCACCCAGCCCCGTAAGCCAGGTGGAAGCCAGATGAAAGCGTTTGCTCACCTTGTCCCAACCAAAGAACATCACTGCAATGAACGTGGCCTCCATGAAGAATGCCAAAATGCCTTCGATGGCAAGCGGTGCACCGAAGATGTCGCCCACAAACCAGCTATAATTACTCCAGTTCGTACCAAACTCGAACTCCAAAATCAACCCCGTAGCCACACCTATGGCAAAGTTGATTCCGAAAAGTTTCATCCAGAACTTGGCTGTGTGTTTCCAAAACTCATCACCCGTACGGTAATACGCCGTTTCCATGATGCCCATAATAACCGCCAGTCCCAAAGTCAGCGGTACAAAAATCCAATGATAGATAGCAGTCAAGGCGAATTGCGCTCTCGACCAGTCAATCAGGGAAGTGTCAATGTTTTCAAGCATGAGAGTTAAATATTAATTGTTAAGTATAAAGTATGAGATATAAGTCGAGGCAACGAAAATAGCTGTCCTGCCTCACTCCTCACTGAGCATTCCTCACTAATCGCTGTCCCCCCCTGCCCGCAGAATCAGTTCACGACTGACATAATCTTCCTTATCAGCGCCTGCGGCAGCTTCATTCAAATAGTTCGGGAAGAAGAAAAGACGGAGGATGAAGAACATAATAAAAAGCTTTATGGCTATTATCAACCATAAAGTGCGTCCTAACGTCATACTTCGGAAGCCTTCAACGTAGAATTGCCAGATGGCGGTCACGAGGTTTCTCATAGGGATTCAAATTATAATCATTACAAATATAAAATACTTTTATATAAATAACAAATAAAAGCCTGAAAAGTTAATTGTCGGCAGAAAAAAGCGATCCGACGGCATAAATCCGGCAAACGTCTATCTCTTTTGCAACTTCAAGAGAGGCGGCATACCTTTGTCAAAGTAAAATTATAGACATTAGGCAATATGATAAACGTAAAAAGATTGACACTGATATCACTCTGCATGGCAAGCCCCTGCATCGGCAGCATGACGTTGCAGGCTCAGGAAACAGCCGCCGGCACACAGCAGCAGAACAGTGCACAGCCCCTTCCGGCACAATGGGATTTGCAGACATGCATCGACTACGCCCTGCAACAAAACATTACCATTCGCAAAAACCGCCTCAACGCCGAAAGTGCTGAAGTGGACGTCAAGACCGCCAAAGCAGCCCTCTTCCCCAGCCTTACGGCATCCGTCAGCCAGCGCATCGTGAACCGCCCCAACAGCGAAACCAACACCATCATCAACGGCGACAACATCACCAGCAGCCAAAGCAAAACCAGCTATAACGGCAGCTACGGCATCGATGCCAACTGGACACTCTACAACGGCAGCAAACGACTGAACACCCTAAAGCAGCAGCGAATGAACAACCGCATCGCCGAACTGAACGTAGCGGAAAGTGAAAACAGCATTGAGGAAAGCATCACGCAGATTTACGTGCAGATACTCTATGCCGCCGAAGCCGTCAAAGTAAACGAGACCACCCTCGACGTGAGCCAAGCGGAATGTGAACGGGCGCGCGCCCTGCTCGCAGCGGGAAGCATCGCCAAAAGCGACCTTGCCCAACTGGAAGCGCAAGTCAGTACCGACAAATATCAGCTGGTAACCGCACAAGCCACCCTGCAAGATTACAAACTGCAACTGAAACAGCTCCTCGAATTGAGCGGCGAAGAGGAAATGGACCTCTACATCCCCGCGCTCGGCGATGAAAACGTGCTGTCTCCGCTACCTTCCAAGAGCGATGTGTACCGTTCCGCCCTCACCCTGCGCCCTGAAATAGAGGCCGGCAGGCTGAACGTCAAAGCCTCGGAGCTCGACATCAACATAGCCCGTTCCGGCTACATCCCCACCGTCAGCCTCAGCGCCGGTATAGGAAGTACAAACACCAACGGCAACGACTTCACCTTCGGAGAGCAAATCAAGCAGAACTGGAACAACTCACTGGGAGTGACCGTAAGTGTGCCCATCTTCAACAACCGTCAAACCAAGAGTGCCGTACAGAAAGCCAAAATCCAAAAACAGTCCAGCGAACTGGATCTGCTGGACAACCAGAAAGCCCTGTATAAAACTATCGAAGGATTGTGGCTGGATGCCAGCAGCGCACAGCAGCGTTACGTTGCCGCCATAGAGAAGCTGCGCAGCACGCAAACCAGCTACGACCTCATCCAAGAGCAATTCAACCTCGGCATGAAGAATACCGTAGAACTGCTGACAGAGAAAAGCAACCTGCTCAACGCACAGCAGGAAACCTTGCAGGCCAAGTACATGGCGATACTGAATACCCAATTGCTGAAATTCTATCAGGGAGAAAAGATTACGCTTTAATCCGTCTCCCCCCGAATTCTCAATCACCAAGTTAAGATAAAACAAATCAATAAAGAAGATATAGCACTATGAACAAGAAGAAAATCATTCTTATCGCCGTAAGCATTGCAGTTGTGGCCGGCGCAGGCTTCTGGCTCTTTGGCAGCTCTAAGGCCCAGCATAAAGTGACCTACGAAACGGCTGTCGTAACCAGAGGCGAAATATCGGAATCTATCACCGCCACCGGAACAATCGAACCGGTGACGGAAGTGGAAGTCGGCACGCAGGTCAGCGGCATCATCGACAAGATATATGCCGACTATAACTCCGTAGTCACCAAAGGCCAGCTCATAGCCGAAATGGACCGCGTGACACTGCAAAGCGAAGTAGCCTCGCAACGCGCCGCCTACAACGGGGCAAAAGCCGAGTACGAGTATCAGCAGAAGAACTACGAGCGCAACCGGGGACTGCACGAGAAACAACTCATCAGCGACACCGACTACGAACAGTCCGTCTATAATTATGAGAAAGCAAAAAGCAACTACGAAAGCAGTCAAGCATCACTTGCCAAGGCAGAACGCAACCTTTCGTACGCCACCATCACCTCTCCCATCGACGGCGTCGTCATCAATCGTGCGGTGGAGGAAGGACAGACGGTAGCATCCGGTTTCGAGACTCCTACGCTGTTCACCATTGCCGCCGACCTGACGCAAATGCAGGTAGTGGCCGACGTGGATGAAGCCGACATAGGCGGTGTGGAAGAGGGACAGCGCGTTTCGTTCACCGTAGACGCTTATCCCAATGACACGTTTGAAGGCACAGTGACACAAATCCGTTTGGGAGAGGACAGCTCCACAAGTTCCGGCAGCAGCACTTCCAGCACAGTTGTCACTTATGAAGTCGTAATCTCCGCCCCCAATCCCGACTTAAAACTGAAACCGCGCCTGACGGCCAATGTCACAATCTACACGCTCGACCGCAAAGACGTACTTTCCGTTCCGGCACGCGCCCTCCGCTTCACCCCCGAAAGACCGCTTATCGGCGAAAACGACATCGTGAAAGACTGCGAAAGCCCCCACAAACTCTGGACGCGTGAAGGAAACACATTCACCGCGCATCCAGTGACAGTGGGCATCTCCAACGGCATCAATACGGAGATTATAAGCGGCATCAGCGAAGGCGCAACAATAGTGACCGAAGCCACCATAGGAAAGATGCCGGGAGGAGGAGCACCGGCAGACATGCAACAGGCTGCCGGCGGAGAGAGAAGCCCTTTCATGCCCGGCCCTCCGGGAAGCAACAAGAAGAAGAGCAAATGATAACCCATATCCCCATAAATATACATCATCAGCCATGAGCAAGACCGTAATTGAACTTCAAAACATAAAACGCAACTTCCAGGTGGGAGATGAAACGGTGCATGCACTACGTGGCGTGTCGTTCTCTATCAACGAAGGAGAGTTCGTCACGATTATGGGTACATCCGGTTCGGGAAAATCGACCCTGCTGAACATACTCGGCTGTCTGGACACACCCACAACAGGCGAGTATCTGTTGGACGGGATTTCCGTACGCACCATGAGCAAGTCCCAACGCGCCGTACTCCGCAACCGCAAAATAGGTTTCGTTTTCCAGAACTACAACCTGCTGCCCAAGACCACCGCCATAGAAAACGTGGAGCTTCCGCTAATGTACAACTCGTCCGTATCGGCCTCCGAACGCCGCAGCCGGGCCATCGAAGCGCTCAAAGCCGTAAGCCTGGGTGACCGTCTGGAGCATAAGTCCAATCAGATGTCCGGCGGACAGATGCAACGCGTGGCCATTGCCCGCGCACTGGTGAACGACCCTGCCGTAATACTGGCAGACGAAGCCACCGGCAATCTGGACACGCGCACCTCGTTCGAGATTTTGGTGCTCTTCCAAAAGCTGCATGCAGAAGGGCGTACCATCATCTTCGTAACGCACAATCCGGAAATAGCCCAATACAGCAGCCGCAACATCGTATTACGTGACGGACAGGTGAAGGACGACAAAGTGAATCCCGACATTCTGAACGCCGCCGAAACTCTGGCAGCATTGCCCAAACAGGAAGACGACTGATGCGGCAGTCTCAAAAACATTTTTCATAAAACATCAAACTAATGAACGGAACAAACCTCTTCAAAATAGCTCTCCGGGCACTTGCCAACAACAAGCTGCGCGCCTTCCTCACCATGCTGGGCATTATCATCGGCGTGGCATCCGTCATCACGATGCTTGCTATCGGACAAGGCTCAAAGAAAAGTATCCAGGCGCAAATCTCCGAAATGGGCTCCAACATGATAATGATCCATCCGGGAGCGGATATGCGCGGCGGCGTCCGTCAAGACCCCAGCGCCATGCAGACCCTGAAACTTGCCGACTACGAGGCGCTGCGCAACGAGACGAACTTCCTGTCCGCCGTCAGCCCCAACGTCTCCTCCTCCGGACAGCTCATTGCAGGCAATAACAACTATCCTTCTTCCGTAAGCGGTGTAGGTACGGAATACCTTGAAATACGCCAGCTTACGGTGGACAACGGAGCAATGTTTACCGAAGCCGATATACAGACTTCAGCCAAAGTATGCGTCATAGGAAAGACGATACAAGAGAATCTTTTTCCAACGGGAGAAGACCCCGTAGGACGCATTATCCGGTTCAACCAAGTGCCCTTCCGCGTGGTGGGTGTACTAAAGGCCAAAGGATATAACAGCATGGGAATGGACCAGGACGACGTCGTGCTGGCCCCCTACACCACCGTAATGAAGCGTCTGCTTGCCCAAACCTACCTGCAAGGCATCTTTGCCTCCGCACTCACCGAGGACATGACGGACAATGCCACCGAAGAAATCACCGAAATCCTGCGACGGAACCACAAACTGAAAAGCAGCGATGACGATGACTTCACCATACGCAGCCAACAGGAACTCAGCTCGATGATGAATACCACCACCGACCTGATGACGACACTGCTTGCCTGCATCGCAAGCATATCACTGATAGTAGGCGGCATAGGAATCATGAACATCATGTATGTGTCTGTAACGGAACGCACCCGCGAAATCGGCCTACGCATGAGTGTGGGCGCCAGAGGAGTAGACATCCTGTCGCAATTCCTCATCGAGGCCATCCTCATCAGTATCACCGGCGGACTGATTGGCGTAATCATAGGCTGCGGCGCAAGCTGGATAGTGAAAAGCGTGGCCCACTGGCCCATCTACATACAGGCTTGGAGCGTATTCCTCAGCTTTGCCGTCTGCACAGTGACGGGAGTGTTCTTCGGCTGGTATCCCGCCAAGAAAGCGGCAGACCTGGATCCGATAGAAGCAATACGGTATGAGTGAGCAAATGATTGGTGATTAATGATTAATCGCCAGTCATTAATCCTAAAAAAATCCTATCTTTGCATTTGTATGAAACAGTTTCTTTATTCACGATCACGCATCATCGAATCTCTGATTCACATCATCGGCTGGGGAATTGTATTTGCATTTCCTTTCGTGATGATGACACGTGGAGGATTCGATATAACATTGGTGGAATACCTGCGCCATGGCAGCATTGTTCCACTTTCGTTTCTCATCGTCTTCTACACCAACTACTGTTTCCTCATCCCCCGGTATCTGTTCGAAGGACGCATCAAGCAATATCTCCTGCTGAACATAGTGCTGATAGTCTGCATCACCGCCGGAGTGCACTTCTGGCAGGAATATGCTTTCCACACCTACACCAAAGGAGGAAATGAAGGAAGAAGCCACATGGGACCTCCGAAATGGATATTCATCATGCGCGACTTATTCTCCATGATACTCACCGTCGGACTAAGCGCAGCCATCCGCCTTAGCGGACGTTGGGTACAAGTGGAAGCTGCCCGCCGCGAAGCCGAGAAAAGCCGTACGGAAGCGGAATTGAAGAATCTCCGCAACCAGCTCAACCCCCACTTCCTGCTCAATACGCTGAATAACATCTACGCTCTCATCGCCTTCGACACCGACAAGGCGCAAATGGCAGTACAGGAACTGAGCCGCCTGCTGCGCCATGTTCTCTACGACAACCAGCAAAATTTCGTGCCTCTGGCCAAAGAGATAGATTTCATCCGAAACTACATTGCACTGATGCGCATACGACTCTCGTCCAATGTGACCGTTGAAACACGTTTCGACATTCGCCCCGACACTCCAACGGAGATCGCCCCGATGATATTCATCTCTCTCATAGAGAATGCCTTCAAGCATGGAATCTCTCCTACCGAACCCAGCTATATCCGTATCTATTTTAGCGAAAGCGCCGATAGCGTGTGTTGCGAAATAGCCAACAGTTATCACCCCAAGAACGAAGCCGACAAGAGTGGAAGCGGTATCGGTCTGGAACAAGTGCGCAAGCGTCTGGAACTCACCTATCCCGGTCGGTACGAATGGCAGCATAGCGTAAGTGAGGATGAGAAAGAATATAAATCGATTTTAGTAATCAACCATTGACAACATGAATCTGAAATGTGCAATCGTAGATGATGAGCCATTGGCCTTGGACCTTTTGGAAAGCTACGTCAACAAGACCCCGTTCCTTGAACTTGCCGGCAAATACTCCAGTGCCGTACAGGCAATGAACAACCTGTCCGGCAAGGACATCGATCTCCTGTTTCTCGACATCCAAATGCCCGAACTCAACGGGCTGGAGTTTTCTAAAATGGTAGATATGCATACACGAATTGTTTTCACTACCGCCTTTGACCGGTATGCCATAGACGGCTACAAAGTCAATGCTCTCGATTATCTGCTGAAGCCTATCTCGTATGTGGATTTTCTGCAAGCCGCCAACAAAGCCTTGCAATGGTTTGAATTGTTGCAGCAACCCAAAGAGGAAGTGGAAAGTATCTTCGTGAAAAGCGATTATAAACTGATACAAGTGGAGCTCAAAAACATTCTCTACATTGAAGGTCTGAAGGACTATATCAAAATCTACGAAGAGAACTCCCCCAAACCCATTCTCTCACTGATGAGCATGAAGTCTATGGAGGAACTGCTGCCTGCTTCCCGCTTTATACGTGTGCACCGTTCCTACATCGTTCAAAAGGATAAGATACGTATCATCGACCGAGGGCGTATCGTTTTTGGCAAGAATTATATTCCTGTCAGTGACAGTTACAAACAAATATTTCAGGACTTTCTTAATAAAAGGAGTTAAAAAAGTTATCAATCCGTATATATTTTATTGATTCCGGCTGATTTCTAATAATATCCTATTGCATATTAAAAGATGTTTCCTTATCTTTGCAGCGAACAGATAGGAGTTGTGAAACTCCCCAATAGAATAGTTTAGTTAAGTCTAGTTTAGTTTTTGTGTAAAGCACTTCCTCCGTAAGCGAACGTTGGAAGTGCTTTTACATTATGGTATATCCTTTATTCAGGCATCTTCTCAAAGTGCCTTTTCTATTGCAGCTTTAATCAGCGGTTCCATGACATCATATCCCTCACCCGTCGGATGAACGCCATCTTTGGTATAGCGGGAGTTTAAAGCCTTGTTATCGGCAGATACCATTGCCTGATAATAATCAACAAACGGTATTTTGTTGGCCTCTGCATATGCTTTTATGCGGGCATTCAGAGCTTGGATTTTTTGCGGAGCATCCTTTATTTCCATTCTCCACTTAAAGGCGGCGGCAGGAAGTACCGAGGTCAATATAACCTTTATTTTATTGACTTTAGCAAGTTCCACCATAGACACGATATTGCCAAAGGTATAATCCTCATTATACGGATTCGTATTTTCTGCCACATCATTGGTTCCGGCGTTAATGACCACCAAAGCCGGAGAAAGATTGATCACATCTTCCCGAAAACGTAACAGAAATTGATATGAAGTCTGCCCGCTAATGCCGCGACCAATATATCCATTCGTTTTAAAGAAATCCGGATGAGTCCGCACCCAGCCTTCCGTAATAGAGTTGCCTAGAAAAACAACCCTTTTCTCCTTTTTGGCTGGTTTTGGCAACATTGCGTTTTCTTTGGAATAGCGAGCCAAATTTCCAAAATCTTTCTTCTGAGCACAAGCCTCCCCTATTGAGAGACAACAACTGATAGCTGCCAGCAATGCCCACTGGCCAATTCTTTTTCCTAGCATGTTTCTGTTTTTAAGTATTAACATTAGTTCTGGCAAACATACAAATATATCAGGAAAAAAACAAGAATTCTCAATTTGTACAAATAGCATCGCATAACAAAGATCGGGATCTTTCTCCTCCTCCCATCCACAATCCCCTTTAAACAAGACGGCACACATTTGTATATTTTAGTCAATTTATAGAGAATTATATGTATAAAATAATCACTGATTCGAAAATTAATATATATTCACATCCCTCACTCCGTAAAAATCAAAATAATATAAGTAAGTTTGCATTGACTTATCGTTTAGAGAAAATCTTTTTCTAGATGATTGTTTGTTTTGTTTGCATATCATCCTTTCTTTAAGCGTAAAGAAAGGATGATCTCAACACTTTCCGCATCTTCATTGTTATCAACCTAAAGAATAGTATATGGAACTGCAACTCTCAAACATACGGAAAGAATACAAGAAAGATAAGTTGATGCGCAACACCATCTCCGAAAACCCCTTTGAGCAATTCGCCTGCTGGCTTAATGATGCTTTGCATTGCGGTGAAGACGAACCCACCGCTATGATCGTGGCCACCGTTGCTCCCGACGGCCGCCCTTCCACCCGCACAGTGCTGCTGAAAGGTGTAGAAAACGGCAGATTCATCTTCTACACCAACTACGAAAGCCGCAAAGGACAACAGCTAGCCGATAATCCCTACATCTCCCTCTCCTTCGTCTGGCATAAGCTGGAAAGGCAGATACATATTGAAGGCAAAGCAGAAAAGTGCCCCCCAAAAGACTCGGACGCTTACTTCTCCACCCGCCCCTACAAAAGCAAAATAGGTGCAAGAATATCCCCACAAAGCCGGATCATCAACAATCGGACGGAAATCATCCGCGCCTTTGTAAAGGAAGCGATTAAGCTGACCGGACAGAGAATACAGCGTCCCGGCAACTGGGGCGGTTTTGCCGTTACCCCTACTCGTTTCGAGTTTTGGCAAGGGCGGGAAAACAGGTTGCACGACCGCTTTCTGTACACCCTTTGCAAAGAAGAACATATCCCCTCATCTTCATCTCCTGAATCCGACGGATGGAGAATAGTGCGTCTTGCACCCTGACCCGGCCTGCCGCACCGAACAAAACAGCCTCCCCGAAAGACAACTGTTTTATCCGGTAATTTCTATGTCAGTAAAGATGTCCACGTCTTCGGCATGATGTGCTACATAGGCTGCCGGACCGGTATCACCCGATTCCAGTATATCGTAAACGACACCCGCTTTACCTTTGCCTGTAATTAGGAATACAATCTTTTTAGCACTGAAAAGCAAGCAGCCTGTCATAGCAATCCGCGGCTGGCCGTTATAAGGATTTATACTCTCCTCATACGGCTGAAAGGATGATAGCAAATATTCCTGACCGGGAAAAATGGAAGAAGTGTGTCCGTCATCACCTGCTCCCAGCAACACCATGTCGAAAGCGGGAAATCCCCGGCGCAAGGGCACTGTGCTGCATACCAAATCCGAATAGCGTTTCGCCTCTTGCGACGGATGACGGCACGTGCCGCAGATAGGAAATACAAATTCATCGGGCATCCCCACTTCGCTAAGCAACAGGCGGAACATTGTACCGTAATTGCTGTCCGAATCATTGACAGGCACACAACGCTCGTCCACCCAAAAGATGCGCATCCGCATCCAGGGAGTTTCTTCGCGATACTCATGCGCCCAAATATCAAACATTAAAGAAGGTGTTGTCCCTCCACTGAAAGCAAAATAAAAAATCCGATCCGGCTCTCGGTTCATCATGTCAATTATGTATCGGATAAGAGCACGCGAGGTCGAAGTAGCAGTAGGATATATATAACTTTTCATAATTCGCAATATTCATCGGTATTCGTCAAATTCTTGCATGGATTAGTCCATTCGGCTCCATGCTCGTTCATCATTGCTTCGCTTTCCAAAGGTCCCCAAGTCCCCACAGGATAACCGTAAAGCGGTGCGTCAGGATGTTCCTGCCAATACTTCAACACAGGATTAAAGAAACGCCATGACGCATCCACAGCATCGCTACGCGTGAAGAGGGTCTGGTCGCCTTGTATGCAGTCCTCTATCAGACGGGCATACGCATCTCCGGCGGGCAATCCTCCCAAATCGGAATAACTGAAGTCCATCATCACCTGTTTTACATCAAACCCCGGCCCGGGAACTTTCATTCCAAATTTCAGCACGATGCCTTCGTTGGGCTGTAAACGCAAGATCAATTTGTTGGCACGCGGGCAATGGCCGCCTTCGCAGCGAAACATCTGATGCGGTGTCTCACGAAAGTGCACCACGATCTCGGTTACTTTGGTCGGCATCTGCTTTCCTGTACGTATGTAAAAAGGAACGCCGTTCCAACGCCAGTTGTTGATACCGATTTTCATGGCAATATATGTTTCGGTACGGGAGTCCGGAGCAACATTCTTCTCTTCGCGATATCCCGGTTTCGTGGCAGATGCAGTGTATTGCCCGCGGACGATATGTTCTTTCAGATCTTCCCCGGTCAACGGCGAGAGGGATTCATACACTTTCACCACTTCATTACGGAAGTTGTCGGCATTGAACACAGCCGGCGGTTCCATTGCAGTGAGCGCCACCAGTTGGATCAGATGATTCTGAACCATATCCCGCAAAGCTCCGGCTCCTTCATAGAATCCTCCACGCTGCTCGATACCCAAGTTTTCTACTGCGGTAATCTCTACATAGTCGATATAATTACGGTTCCAAAGCGGTTCAAAGATGCCGTTAGCAAAGCGGAAAGCAAGAATATTCTGCGCCGTTTCTTTGCCCAGGAAGTGGTCTATACGGTAAATCTGCTGTTCTTCGAACACCGACGCATATATGCGGTTCAATTCGCGGGCCGATTCCAAATCATAGCCAAAGGGCTTCTCCACAATGATACGCGTGTGGGGGCGATTCAAATGGGCAGCCTTGAGGTGAAGGGGAATCACCCCGTACAAAGAAGGCGGTGTAGCCAAATAATACAACATGCCATCTGGCTCCTGCTCACCCGTCAGTTCCTGAAGGCGTACATTCAGTTTCCCATAATCGGCTGCATCGGCGGGATTAAGGGAAAGATAGTGTAAGCGTTTACAGAAATCCTCCATGCACTCAGGCGCATATTCTTCCGAAGCGACAAAACGCTCCAATTCGGAACGGATGTAAGCGCGGTAAGTATCATCTTGGTATTCGGTGCGTCCCACACCTAATACTGCAAAACTTTCCGGTAAACGTTTCTCCTTATATAAGGTATACAGCGCCGGCATCAACTTACGCTTCGTCAAGTCACCGGAAGCGCCGAAAATTATCATCACAAATCTATTCATAGCTTTATTTATGTTTGAGGACATTCCACTGAGTTCCATTAAGAAGGGCTACACATTATATGTTCCCGACTTTGTATCTCCGCCATGTCCGGTCCAGTTTTCATGAAAGAATTGTCCGCGCAATTCATCTACACGCTCAAAGGTGTGCGCGCCAAAGTAATCGCGTTGTGCCTGAATCATGTTTGCCGGCAGCTTGACGGAAACCAATGAATAGAAATAGTTCAATGCCGACGAAAAGGCGGGAACCGGAAGTTCCTCTTTCATGGCCTGTGCCACCAGATGCTTCCAACCGGGAAGCAACTGTTTCATCTCATTGCTGAAATAAGGGGCAAGAAGAAGATGCTGCGGCTTCTCGTTCTGTTCGAAAGCTGCAGCGATATCATTAAGGAATACGCTGCGGATGATGCAACCGCCCCGCCACATGCGGGCAATGGAAGCCAAATTGAGCTGCCATCCGAAAGCCTCGGAAGCACGCTGCAATACAGCGAACCCTTGTGCATAGGACACCAGTTTGGATGCATACAGTGCAGAATAGATGTCCTTCACCATTTCCGACTTGTTATATACCACATCCGTATGCCGACAGACAAAATGCCTGGATGCTGCCTCACGCAAATTCTTCTGCGCCGAGAGGCTCCGTTCAAAGACCGCCGTAGCAATCAGTCCCAACGGCATGCCCAGTTCCATAGCATTGACCACCGACCATTTGCCCGTACCCTTTTGTCCGGCAACGTCCAATATTTTGTCTATCAGGAAACCGCCCGATTTATCTTTATGTTGCAGTATGTTGGCAGTGATTTCAATGAGATAGCTGCGCAACTTGCCCTCGTTCCAATAGGAAAAGACGGAAGACATTTCTTCATTGCCCAGTTTCAGGAGATTCTTCATCAGCCAATAGGCCTCAGAAATAAGCTGCATATCACCATACTCAATGCCATTGTGAATCATCTTGACAAAATGACCGGATCCAGCCGGCCCCACCCATTGGCAACATGGCGTTCCATCCGATGCTTTAGCGGCAATGCTTTGTAGAACAGGCTTTACTTCTTCCCATGCACTTACAGAGCCTCCCGGCATGATGGAAGCACCGTTCAAGGCACCTTCCTCACCACCGGAAACACCTGCTCCAACAAAGCGGAAGCCTTTCTCTTCAGCCAGCGCCACGCGGCGGTTGGTATCCTCGTAATTGGAGTTTCCCCCGTCTATCAGTATATCCCCCGGCGACAGCAAAGGGAATAGTTGCTCCATCAGCTCGTCTACGGCACTGCCGGCACGAACCATCATCATTATTTTACGTGGAGTGGCAATGGACTCCACGAAAAGAGCCATGTCCGTATATCCCTGAATTCTTTTTCCGCGTGCTCTCCCGTTCATAAAACGCTCAACCACGCCTTCTTCCACTCCCGGAACCGTACGGTTATAGACTGAAACCTGCCAGCCTTTATCAGCCATGTTCAGAGCCAGATTTTCGCCCATAACGGCCAGGCCTATCAGTCCAATGTCTGTTTTATTTAAGTTCTTCATATACTTGTAAAATTTATCTTTATGATGAAACAAAAAGCAAAACCCATTTGTTCATGTAAAATTTGAAATTACCCCCTGCGATATAGTGCAAATGCCTAAAATATGAATAATTGTAAAATCATTTGCCGTATTAGCTTTGCCGTCTCACAATAAATCACGATTTTTGCACATCGAAACATGTAACGATCAGAAAAAACATAACATCAGAATCAATGAAGAAAGCTCTAATTTCCGGAATCACCGGGCAGGACGGTTCGTTCCTTGCAGAATTCCTGTTGCAAAAGGGATATGAAGTACATGGAATTATGCGGCGCTCATCATCTTTCAATACAGGCCGCATCGAGCATCTGTACTTTGACGAATGGGTACGTGACATGAAGCAGAAACGCACCATTAATTTGCACTACGGAGACATGACGGACAGCAGCTCGCTTATCCGCATCATCCAGCAGGTACAACCGGACGAGATATATAATCTTGCCGCACAAAGCCACGTAAAAGTTTCCTTTGACGTGCCCGAATATACCGCCGAGACAGATGCCGTAGGCACATTGCGTATGCTTGAGGCAGTACGTATCTTAGGACTGGAAAAGAAAACAAAGATATATCAGGCATCCACTTCCGAACTGTTCGGCAAAGTACAGGAAGTGCCCCAAAAAGAGACGACTCCTTTCTATCCGCGCAGCCCGTATGGCGTAGCCAAGCAATACGGTTTCTGGATTACGAAGAACTACCGCGAAAGCTACGGCATGTTCGCCGTCAACGGTATCCTCTTCAACCATGAGAGCGAACGGCGTGGAGAAACTTTCGTGACGCGTAAGATTACACTGGCTGCCGCACGCATAGCGCAAGGTTTTCAGGATAAGCTGTATTTGGGAAACCTCGATGCACGCCGCGACTGGGGATATGCCCGCGATTATGTGGAATGCATGTGGCTCATCCTCCAACATGATACGCCGGAGGACTTTGTGATTGCTACCGGAGAGATGCACACCGTACGCGAGTTCGCCACACTGGCTTTTGAAGAAGTAGGCATACCGTTGCGTTGGGAAGGTGCAGGAATAAACGAAAAAGGCATCGACACCCGAACCGGTAAAGTGCTGGTTGAGGTAGATCCCAAATATTTCCGCCCGTCCGAAGTGGAGCAACTGCTGGGCGATCCCACCAAAGCCAAAACCTTGCTGGGCTGGAACCCGCAGCAGACAAGCTTTGAGGAGCTGGTAAGAATCATGGCTGCACACGACATGAAGTTCGTAAAGAAGTTGCATGCCCGTTCAAAAGAAGAAGAATAACATTGCCAAGACAACATCAATCATGGAAAAAAATGCCAAAATATACATTGCAGGACATCATGGACTGGTAGGTTCTGCTATCTGGAAAAACCTGCAAGAAAAGGGTTACACCAACCTTATAGGAAAAACCCATAAAGAGCTCGATTTGTTGGACGGAGTTGCCGTACGCCGTTTCTTCGATGAAGAACAGCCGGAATATGTATTCCTTGCCGCCGCTTTCGTGGGCGGTATCATGGCAAACAGCATCTATCGCGCAGATTTCATCTACAAGAATCTCCAAATACAACAAAACGTCATTGGCGAGAGTTTCCGTCACAACGTGAAGAAACTGCTGTTCTTAGGCAGCACCTGCATCTATCCGCGCGATGCCGAACAGCCGATGAAGGAAGATGTCCTGCTCACCTCACCGTTGGAATACACCAATGAGCCGTATGCCATTGCCAAGATTGCCGGACTGAAAATGTGTGAAAGTTTCAATCTGCAATACGGAACGAACTACATTGCCGTAATGCCCACCAACCTCTACGGTCCCAACGACAATTTCGATCTGGAGCGCAGCCACGTGCTTCCCGCCATGATCCGTAAGGTGCATCTGGCGCACTGCCTGCAACAGGGCAACTGGGATGCCGTACGCCTTGACATGAACCAGCGTCCCGTAGAAGGTATCAGCGGCAGCAACAGCAACGCAGAAATACTGGACATACTTGCCAAATACGGCATCAGCGACAAGGAAGTCAAACTCTGGGGAACCGGCACGCCACTGCGCGAATTCCTCTGGAGCGAAGAAATGGCAGATGCCAGTGTATTCGTTATGGAGCACGTAGACTTCAAAGACACCTACAAGCCCGGTGATAAAGATGTTCGCAACTGCCACATCAACATCGGCACAGGCAAGGAAATCACGATCCGCCAACTGGCCGAACTGATTGTGGACACCGTAGGTTATCAGGGAAAACTCACGTTCGACAGTACCAAACCCGACGGCACCATGCGCAAACTCACCGATCCAAGCAAACTGCACGCATTGGGCTGGCATCACAAGATAGACATTGAGGAAGGCGTGCAACGAATGTACCGGTGGTACTTGGGCAACGATTAACTCCCAAAGGCAATCCAAACCTGCCTCACACAGGAAAGAACCGTAGCGTTTCAGGGCATCCGTCCAAATAGTATTTCCCACTAAAAGTTTGTATTCTCTAATATAAACCCTTATATTTGCGCAATTTTCAACTAAATGTGCAAATAAATGGAACAAAGTTTTATCGCCTATATAGAGAATAGTATCAAAGCAAACTGGGATCTGGATGCCCTGACCGACTATAAAGGAGCAACCCTGCAATATAAGGATGTAGCCCGGAAAATAGAAAAGCTGCATATCATTTTTGAGGCAAGCGGCATCAGGAAAGGCGATAAGATCGCCGTCTGCGGACGCAACAGTTCACACTGGGGAGTAACATTCCTCGCCACGCTGACTTATGGCGCGGTCATCGTACCCATTCTTCACGAGTTCAAGGCGGACAATGTGCACAACATCGTCAATCACTCCGAAGCCAAGCTCCTTTTCGTAGGAGACCAAGTATGGGAAAACCTCAATGAAAGCGCCATGCCCCTGCTGGAAGGCATTTTCATGATGACGGACTTCACCCTGCTCGTGTCGCGTAACGAACGTGTCACCTATGCCCGCGAGCACCTCAATGAGATGTTCGGCAAGAAATTCCCCAAGAACTTCCGCAAAGAGCATATCGACTATCACAAAGACCAGCCCGAAGAACTGGCGGTCATCAACTATACCTCCGGCACAACCAGCTACTCGAAAGGCGTCATGCTCCCCTATCGCAGCCTGTGGTCCAACACCAAATTCGCCTTTGAAGTGCTGCCGCTGAAAGCCGGTGACAAGCTGGTATGCATGTTGCCAATGGCACACATGTACGGACTTGCATTTGAGTTCCTGTATGAGTTTTCTGTGGGTTGCCACATCTATTACCTCACCCGCATGCCAAGCCCGAAGATCATCTTCCAAGCCTTTGCCGACGTGAAGCCCAACCTCATTGTGGCCGTACCGCTCATCATCGAAAAGATCATCAAGAAGAGCGTATTGCCCAAGTTGGAAACGCCCACCATGAAACTGTTGCTGAAAGTGCCTATCATCAACGACAAGATAAAAGCCACCGTACGCGAACAGATGATACAAGCCTTCGGCGGTAATTTTGCGGCAGTCATTGTAGGCGGTGCGGCCTTCAATCAGGAAGTGGAACAATTCCTGCGCATGATAGACTTCCCCTACACAGTAGGTTACGGCATGACGGAATGTGGCCCCATCATCTGCTACGAGGATTGGACACGCTTCAAACCCGGTTCTTGCGGTAAGGCAGCTCCCCGCATGGAAGTGAAAATCCTCTCTCCCGACCCAGAGAACATCCCCGGTGAGATTGTTTGCCGCGGTCCCAATGCCATGTTGGGTTACTACAAGAATGAAGAAGCCACCGAACAGGTGGTGGACAAAGAAGGCTGGCTGCACACCGGCGACCTTGCCCTGATGGATGCCGAAGGCAATGTCACCATCAAGGGACGCAGCAAGAACATGCTCCTCGGTCCAAGTGGACAAAACATCTACCCCGAAGAGATAGAAGACAAGTTGAACAACCTGCCCTACGTGGCCGAAAGCATTATTGTGCAGCAAAACGAGAAACTCGTCGGACTGGTATATCCCGATTTCGACGATGCCTTTGCCCATGGGCTCACCAACGATGACATAGAACGTGTCATGGAAGAGAATCGTGTGGCTCTGAACGCAGAATTGCCCGCTTACAGCCAGATATCAAAAATGAAGATATATCCTGAGGAATTTGAGAAAACGCCGAAAAAATCCATTAAACGTTTCTTATACCAAGAAGCAAAAGGATAAACGCATACTCTATTCCTATTCCCAAAGACAAACGAATCATGAAACGTATATTCTCATTCATCTGCCTGTCCTTGCTTTTAGCAGGGACAGTTGTTTATGCTCAAACAGACAAGCTCCGCCCAGCCCGCAAGGAAAGAGCAGGCATCAACCTCTCTCTTTGGAAGAACCTTGCCACACAACGTACGGACACAGTAGGGAGCACATTCCTCAATCTCGGCATCTTCTCTGCCATGAACCGCCTGAACGGTTTGGGAGTAAACGTATTGGGTTCCGTTACGGGCAGAGACATGAACGGTATGCAATTCTCCGGCATATCCAATATAGTAGGCGGAAGTATGCGAGGCATACAGGTAGCAGGCATAACCAATATCAACGGTGACAATCTCTGCGGCCTGTCCGTTTCCGGCCTTGTAGGCATCACAGGCAATCATGCGCAGGGAGTGGTATTCTCCGGTCTGGTCAACATTGCAGGCGACAACAGCAACGGAGTCATCATAGGCGGCCTGCTGAACATCACCGGCGAAAAGACCGGCGGCGTGCAGCTTGCAGGACTTGCCAACATTTCGGGCGGTGATTTCGCGGGTGTCACCACATCCGGCCTGCTGAACGTGGTAGGCAACAATATGAAAGGGATTCAGATCTCCGGTTTAGGGAACATCACAGGCGGAACGGCTACCGGCATTCAACTTGCCCCCCTAAACGTGGCTGTCCGCGCCAAAGGACTCCAGATAGGTTTAGTGAACTATTACAAAGAGAAGCTGGACGGGTTTCAGCTGGGACTGGTCAATGCCAATCCCGACACCCAAGTGCAGATGATGCTTTTTGGCGGCAACGCCACCAAGCTGAATATGGCCGCCCGCTTCAAGAACGAGCTGTTCTACACCATTCTTGGCGGCGGTACGCATTACCTCGATTTCAGCGACAAATTCTCCGGTGCACTCTTCTACCGCGCCGGCTTGGAACTGCCTCTTTACAAGCAACTGTTCATCAGTGGCGATTTAGGCTACCAGCACGTAGAGACCTTCAAGAACAAAGATTACGGTTTTCCGGCACGCCTCTACTCTCTCCAGACCCGCATAAACCTTGAGTACCGCCTGACGGAACGCTTGGGTGTGTTCGTGACCGGCGGTTACGGCTGGGACAGGTATTACAACCGAAATGCCAACTTCGACAAAGGAGTGATTGTGGAAGGCGGTATAGTATTATTCAAATACTAAAGCCGATACTGACGGAATAAAATCATCCCACAAGATAAAATAAATCATCCCATGAGACGAATAAATTCATCTTACGGGATGATTTTATTCATCCCGCAGGACCAAATTATTTATCCTGCGAGACGAATCCGAGTATAACTCAAAAAATCTCTTTCTCTTTGATCAAGCCGGTTCTATATGCCACCAACAGCTTTTTCAAGTCCTGAATCTGCGTTACAAGCTGTTTGCCTTTATCCGTATCTTTCACCATCATTCGCTGCGAATTGAACTCGATGACGAATGTTGTCGACTTAATATCCTGCCCTTCCTCAATCGCCTTCTGACGGCTTTGGAAAGGATCATGCTGCACCAGCTGCATTCCATGCGAATGATATACCAGCGTGTATCCCGCAATGCCTGTTTCGGGCTGGTAGGCTTTGGAAAAGCCGCCGTCAATCACCAGCAGCTTGCCGTCGGCCTTTATGGGGCGTTCGCCTTTAATCGTCTTTACAGGTACATGTCCGTTGATGATGTGTGAATGAGGGCCCGGCTCCACCCCGAACTCCGTTAAAATACTGTCACAGATATCGGCGCGGTTGCGAAGCGTATAATAATATCCCTTGTTCTCCTTGTGCAATGCCTTGTCGGCAACGAAATAACGCTCAAACGTCGCCATTTTATCCTTGTCGAAAGACGGTGCATCCGGTCCGCACCACATATACCACATATAGTCCAGTGCAAAGTTCTTCTCCTCCGAACCGTCCTCGTCAAAGTACGCGGTACGAATCAACTGGTCCGTTTTTTGCAGCAGCTTATGTCCCCAATATTCTTTCTTGCCGATGCGCACATGCTTGAAACTTCCGTCTTCGTTCAGGGGTACGGAAGCGTGGTACAGCAGGTTACTGTTGCACACCAGATACATGCCGCCATACGTAAACAGGCAACGCATGTGTTTCTTCAGCTTCTCGCTATTCATAAACGAAGCGTGTATCTTGTCCACCAGCTCCCGTTCCTCATCGGTCAGGCGGTACGGATCGGCCGGGTCAATGGTTGGGAAATTGGCATCGCGCAACTCATACTCTTTTCCTTCGTACACAAACACTCCCCGTTCAAAGTCTATCTTATGCAACAGCTTCCTGTTCTCCATGCCAAACTCCGGACGGCGGTTGATGATCTCCGCTTCCAGCTTGAATTGAATAATCGTAATGGCCTTATGCATCTGCGTAATCAGGCGCAAAGTCTTTTCATTATAATTGGCATCGGCAAAATTCATCTTCGGGGCAAAGATGGCACAAGAGTCATCCGCATAAGTATCCATTGCAAAGGTGGCCAGCGGCAGCAGGTTGATGCCGTATCCGTCTTCCAGCGTCGCCAGGTTGGCATAACGCATGGACATGCGGATTACGTTCGCTATGCAGGCATCATTGCCCGATGCAGCTCCCATCCACAGGATATCGTGGTTTCCCCATTGAATATCGAAGTTGTGATAGTCGCAGAGCGTATCCATGATGATATGCGCCCCCGGACCGCGGTCGTAGATGTCTCCTACGATGTGCAGGGAATCTATCGTCAGCCGTTGGATCAGCTTGCACATGGCTATGATGAAATCATCCGCACGCTTGGTCGAGATGATCGTGCTGACGATGACATTGATATACGCATGTTTGTTGGGCTCTACGCTCGACTCGTGCAGCAGCTCCTGAATGATGTAGGAGAATTCTGCCGGCAATGCCTTGCGCACCTTCGAGCGTGTATATTTGGAAGAGACATTCTGGCACACCTTCACCAACTGGTTCAGGGTGATGAGATACCAGTCGTCCAGATCCGTTTCCTCTTCCTTTATCAGCTGCAGCTTCTCTTCCGGATAATAAATCAGCGTACAGATTTCTTTCTTTTCACTTTCGCGCAGCGTGTGGCCGAAGATTTCATTCACCTTCCTCTTCACTGCGCCCGAAGCGTTCTTCAATACGTGCTGAAAAGCCTCGTATTCTCCATGAATATCCGTAAGAAAATGTTCCGTCCCCTTAGGCAAATTCAGAATAGCCTCCAGGTTAATGATTTCCGTACTGGCATCGGCTATGGTAGGAAAACTGCGCGACAGTAACTGCAGATAGCGCAAGTCGCTGATTATACTTTCCGGAGTAATGGTTCCCATGACAAGATTTATGATTTTAGATTTATGATTCATATTCGGTTGTCCGTAATTAAAACAACTCTTCTTTTCTCAACTTTTTAATTCTCAACCCAGCAAGAACATCAACAGCACTTGCGCTATGATTACGCGCAGGAACATACACATCGGATAGACCGTTGCATACGCCACCGACGGATTGTCTCCCGGAATGGTGTCGTTGGCATAATTCAGCGCCATGGGGTTTGCCATACTTCCGCACAGCATACCTGCTATGGAACCGAAGTCCACTTTCATCCATTTAAAGGCGATCACGCCCATTATCAGTACCGGAACAACAGTCAGCACAAATCCCGCAGCAATCCACAGCAGACCCTCCGGACGGAACACCGTCTCGAAGAAGTGCGCCCCCGCATCCAACCCCAGACAAGCAAGGTAGAGTGACAGTCCCAACGCGCGAAGCATCAGGTTGGCGCTGCGCGTGGTATAGGTCACCATGTGCATGCGCGGTCCGAAAGTGCCTATCAGAATACCTACAATAATCGGGCCGCCCGCCAGTCCCAGTTTCACCGGAGCGCTGATGCCCGGCAAGGAAAAGGGAATTGCTCCCAAAGCCAGTCCCAGGACAATGCCTATGAACACCGCCACCAGGTTCGGTTCTTTCAGGCTCTTGATAGCGTTGCCCAATACTTTTTCCACATTCTGTATGGCAGCTGCTTCACCTACCACCGTCAGGCGGTCTCCCAGTTGCAAGGTCAGCTCTGCAGTGGCAAGAAGTTGTACGCCGCTACGATATACACGACTGATGTTGATGCCGTAATGGTTGCGCAGATGAAGCGAGCCCAGCTTCTTTCCGTTCAGTTCGGGGCGCGTCACTACGATCCGTTGTGATATGAGCTGGCTGTCTATGGCATTCCAGTCAATATCTTCCTTATTCCAGTCGGTATGCTCCTGTTCTCCGAACAGCACAGTCAGTGCCGGAGCATACTTTTCCGAAGTCACCACCAGCAAGCGGTCTCCCTCCTTAATTATCTTCTCGGAGGTAGGAATACTCACGTTGCCGTCCCTCCACAAACGGGAAATGACGAACTTCGGATAGTTCAGCCCGCCTATCTCCTTGATGCTTTTATTGAAAATGGCCGGGTTGTGTACTTGAAACGCCGCAATGTAGGTTTTGTTCGCATCGTCCTTCTCTTTCAGCTCCAGATCTTCCTTGCGCACCAGCGCCTTGCGTATTGCCAGCACAGCAAGAATCACTCCCACCACACCAAGCGGATATGCCACCGCGCAGCCCAAAGCCGGAGTACTGGACTCCAGTCCCATTTGCTTCAGAGTCTGCTGTGCCGCACCCAGCGCCGGTGTATTGGTCGTAGCGCCGCAAAGGATACCCACCATGTCCGGCAGCGAGATATTCAGCCCGTAACTGCCCAGCACAGTCATCAAAGTGCCAATCAGCACCACACCCAGAGCCAGCATATTGAGTTGTACGCCTCCCTTGCGGAAAGAGCTGAAGAAACCGGGCCCCACCTGCAGTCCCAACGCATATACAAATATCACCAATCCGAAACTTTCCGCATAGTTCAGCATCTGCGGATCAATGGACAATCCGAAATGCCCGGCAAGGATACCGGCAAAGAACACAAACGTCACTCCAAGGGAAATGCCGCAAACATGCACCTTTCCCAAGCCCAATCCGATAGCGGAAATCAGCGAGAGCACCACCACTGCCTGCAAGGCAGAGTGTTCGACAAACAAACTATATAGCCAGTCCAAAGTTTTCTCAGTTTTATCTTATTTTTAGGAGTGCAAAGATAGGAAGTTCCTCGAAGCCGAAAAAAGATAAATACAGGAAAATCGCGTAAAGCCGAAAAAAACGGCTATTCATTCGAGCAAATCACAGGAAATACAGAATTTTACCCAAAAGATGTATCACCAAAGAAAAAACATGTAACACAAACATGACGCTTTTTCCTAAAAGAAAGCCTTATTTTGTAATTTGTAATAGTTTTCAAACACAAACCTTTAATTTATTATCACATGAAACATTTACTTAAATTACCCCTTTGTGCATTGGCCTTTGCCATGACTGCAAACACAGGATTCGCCCAAAGCAGTGCAACAGGGTTGAAGGATGCCTACAAGGATTACTTCTCTATCGGTGTGGCTGTCAACATGCAAAACATCACAAATCCCGAACAGATTGCCATCATCAAAAAAGACTTCAACAGCATTACGGCCGAGAACGACATGAAGCCGCAACCCACCGAACCCGCCTACGGACAATTCAACTGGGAAAACGCCGACAAAATCGCCAACTTCTGCCGCAGCAACGGAATCAAACTTCGCGGGCACTGCCTGATGTGGCATGCACAGATAGGAAAATGGATGTATCAGGATGAAAAAGGAAATCTTGTATCCAAAGAAAAACTGTTCCAAAACATGAAACACCACATCACAGCTATTATGGAACGTTACAAAGACGTGGTATACGCATGGGATGTAGTGAATGAAGCAATTTCCGACGGCGGACGGCCGGTCATGGGACAAAAGCCCAGCCCCTACCGCAACTCTCCCCTCTATCAGATAGCAGGCGATGAATTCATCAAGAAAGCCTTTATCTACGCTCGCGAGGCCGACCCCAACGTACTCCTTTTCTATAATGATTACAATGCCGCCGATCCCCAAAAGCGCGACCGCATCTACAACATGGTGAAGTCCATGAAAGAAGAAGGTGTACCCATCGACGGTATCGGTATGCAGGGGCATTACAACATCTACGGCCCAAGTATGGAAGATGTAGATGCCGCCCTGACGAAATACTCTACAATAGTGAAGCACATCCATATCACCGAGCTGGACATTCGCGCCAACGAGGAAATGGGAGGACATCTCAACTTCAGCCGCGAGGCCGGCGACATCAGTCAGACAGTAAAACTGCTTCAGGAGGACCAATACACACGTCTCTTCAAGATTCTCCGCAAACATAAAGATGTGGTGGACAATGTCACGTTCTGGAATCTTTCCGACCGGGACTCATGGGTAGGCGTGCGCAACTATCCGTTGCCTTACGACGAAAACTATAAGCCGAAACGCGTTTACAGCCTCATCAAGGATTTTGATCCGGCAGCCGACAATGCAGTGGTGAAAGAAGACTTCCGCCCATCCGTACTCAATCAGCCCGGCCAGCAGTATCCCATGGTCAACTCACAAGGCTATGCCCGTTTCCGCGTGGTTGCTCCTGATGCCAAATCGGTCATCGTCAGTCTCGGTCTGGGCGGTCGTGGAGGTACAGTTCTCCGCAAGGATAAAGAAGGCGTATGGGTAGGTACGACAGACGGCCCCATGGACGAAGGTTTCCATTACTACCACCTCACTATCGACGGTGGCGTGTTCAATGATCCGGGAGCCAAGAACTACTATGGTTCCTGCCGTTGGGAAAGCGGTATTGAGATTCCGGCACACGATGCCGATTTCTATGCAATGAAGGAAGTGCCTCATGGCAACGTGCAGCAAGTTTATTTCTACTCAAAGAGCACCAACACTCACCGTCGTGCATTTGTCTACACTCCGCCCACTTACGGCAAAGACAAGAAGAAATATCCGGTTCTCTATTTGCAACATGGTTGGGGAGAGGACGAAACAGCCTGGTCCAATCAAGGACACGCCAACCTGATTATGGACAACCTGATTGCCGAAGGCAAGATTGAACCTTTCATCATTGTGATGACATACGGCATGACGAATGATGTGAGATTCGGGCATATCAACCAATTTACAGCCAAAGAATTTGAAACAGTCCTGGTAGACGAGCTGATACCTTACATTGACAGCAATTTCCGCACACTGGCCGACAAGAAGCACCGCGCAATGGCCGGACTCTCCATGGGCGGCTTTGAAACAAGACTGATAACCTTGCGTCGTCCCGAAGTGTTCAATTACTACGGACTATTGAGCGGCGGCGTCTATGCACCGGGCGACATAAAGGACAAAAATCAGGTAGCAAGCATCTTCATCAGTTGCGGAAGCAAAGAAAATCCTGCCGGTGTAACCAAAGCAGTGGAAGACCTCAAAGCTGCCGGCTTCAATGCAACCTCTTTTGTTTCTCCCGACACAGCACATGAGTTTCTCACTTGGCGCAGAAGCCTGTATCACATGGCACAGCTACTATTCAAGTAAAAGCATGTATGCAATGAAAGAGTTGAACGCGTTATAAAAGCAGGAAACGATATTTGGACAAAGCGTAATGAATCAGCCCGAAAAGCCGTTCATTACGCTTTGTTTTTCATACTTATTTTGTAAAGCTCCAGTAATCCATGCGGAAGAGTTCTCCCTCCTCCCCTTTAAACACCAGATACAAGTCATAAACTCCTCCCAAGTGCTTGACATCCGTTGTCATCGTCTGCCATTTCCCCCAACTGCCGGTCGATGAGACAGGAAGGGTTCCTATAAGCAATCCGTCCACTCCCTCTAAGCGTATTTCCACCCGTCCACTTCCTTTCAATGCGGAAAGTGAGGCAGCAAACTTTGATGCACCTCCGTTTTTGAAATCAACCCCGCGGATTTTCAAATAGTCTCCATTATGAATGGAAGTTACTATGCGGTCGGAACATCCTCTGGCCTTGAATTCCGTATCAATTCCATAGCCTTTTGCCATTGTTTCCGCTTCGTTTCTCCGGTAAGGGTCAACGTTCTTCAACTGTTCCAACCCGTCACGCGTCACTTCAACCGTTTGAACAGTGCCATCTTCGTTATGGAATAGACGGTCTATGCATACACTGCGCATATATTCACGAGAGCGCTGATCCTGTTCGTTATTCTCATAGGCAACTTTACGGTTATGATAGGCAATATACCATTCACCTTTAAACTGAAAGATGGAATGGTGATTGTTAAAGCCGTCATTAACCGGCGGATTGGGCAAAATGACTCCCGGATTCCTGAAACCTTCCATAGGCTTGTCACTCATTACATATTCTATATTGGCAGGTTTCCCAAAATAATGTCCGGCATAAGAAAGATAGTATTTACCCCTGTATTTGTGTACAAAAGAAGCCTCAAAAAATCCGGGAGTGTTGGGCTTGACCGCACTTCCGTCAACCTCCGTCATATTCTCTTTTAGTTTGATAATCCGGGAATTGTCGGGGTGAGCACCGCCAAAATACATATATGCCTGTCCGTCATCGTCTACAAACACACATGGATCAAAGCACCACATCCCCCAGTTCTCACTACCCGATATGGCCCCCGGCACTCCTTTTTTGTTTTTAATGCAACGGTTGTTCTCGTCGTAGAGGAGCACGCCCGGAGTATCCATGCCCACCACAGGCCGGTCGTGGTTGTCAATATAGGGTCCGGTCGGCAGATCGCTTACCGCTACGCCAATCCCACCGCTGTTGGCATCTCCATAATATAAGTAGAATTTTCCATTTCGGTGAACCACGCAAGGCGCCCAAGTCATTTTGGCCCCCCATTTAGAATCTTTCGCATGAAAAACCTCTCCATGATCGGTCCAGTTTTTCATATCGTCTGTGGAAATGCAGGTTATATCATTCATGAAATAGCCATATCCTCTTTCCGCATTGTATGTGTCATGTGAGCAAAACAGATACAAGCGCCCGTTATATTCTATCCCTGAGGGATCTGCCGTATAACGCTGCCAAAAAATAGGATAATCAGCCTTGGCACTGTGGCCGATACATAGAAACAAAAACAATAATGTCCATTTACTGTGTTTGTGCGACGAATAATTCTTTTTCATATTATTTCCCAATTCTGATGATTTATTATTCTCATAAAACAACAAAAAATCCATTATCCACAGACAACGGACTTTTATAAATCTTTTCTCAAGGTCCCGTATATATATAAGGACATTTTTATTCCATAGCTTTGCAACTATTTGTTACGCATAACGAGCCCAAATATACGCAAAAACTTCAAAAAAACAATACCTATCTCACTCAATGGCAATTGTTTCAATCGGCTGCTGTTTTACCGCATCAAGAGGCACAGCACGATACTCCACCTTACCAAAGTCGATTTTATTCAAATCAAAACAACGAATATTACTGTTGTACATTGTACGATAATAAATAATGCGGTTCGTCATATCCGAAACAGCCGTCCATTGCGTGGCACTGGGTATATTGACGGGTATCTGCCCGGAAGGAAACTCAACACCTAAAGGGATGTCGAAATTATTCAATATTTGGAAACACTGCAGAACAGTTTCTTCGCCAGCATCCTGCTGTGGAGCAGAAGCCTGGAAGAAAGCGGCGCGTACAAATCTGGAAGGAGGAGTAACATCGCCGGGAATACCTAAAAAGCCACTACCTGAACCAAATGGGGTAAGTACGATATCACCCAATGATTTCGTCTCCGCACTGCCCGGAAAAAGATTGACATAGTTATTAAGATTCGTCATTTGCCATTCAAAATCCGGTGAGTTAGTCAGTACCCCCAGTTTATTTTCATAAAAATGAGGTTCACCATCTATGATTTCCAAAACCAATTGACGTCCGGTGTCATCCGCAATGCGCCAGTGCACAGTTGAAGCCCGAGGATCAATGGAAACGACATGCACCCTACGAATCGCATCTTTAACTTCATCCACATTCGTGAAGTTACCCAATATCCATGATACCAGTTGCAAATCAGCTATACTCGAAGTGCGCAACGAGGGATTGTATTCTTCGTATTTACCGTATCCTGGAAAATAAAACAAACCGGCTGAAAGGCCAGCTTCATTCAAACCTTCAGCTATAAATTCCTTTTGCTCAACGGCCAAGCCCACATAACCATATCTGGCTGTAAATTTCATTCCCGACCCGTTTGTTTCCGGCACATAGGAATATTGCTCATAACCACGTGGCACGATGACGTACTGGCTGTGAAGATTGCTCCCTCCCCATTCAATGGTGCGGGCAACAATTCGTGAACTGTCTTTGGCAGTCAAGGTGATTCCTGTGCACGAAAGAACACGCTGTGGCATGGAACTGGCGGCTGCAGCAGCTATTAATAAGATAAACGTAAAATTTTTCATGACTTTGTTTTTCTGTAAAAACAATTCTATTCCCAAATTGTTTACCATCGAGCTTTTGCCTCACAAATTTGTAAGAGACACAAAAGGAAAGCATAGAAAAGAACAGGATATGCAGAAGATATTTTTCTATATAGATACCATTTATATACAATATGTACATCTAGCAAAAAGCTTAAACAGCAGTTATACAACTGTTTGCATATAGCACTATGTACATAATAAAAATTGTTTTACGAGAGAAAAGCTATTTCCTTTGCAATGGAAAACTAAACAAATACATAAATTACTTTTAGCATGATAGAACAGACGGTCGGGCATCACCAACGAATGCCCTATCTTAAGATTCATAGTGCCAAAAGACAAAAATGGTATATTAAAAGTTAAAGATATGCGGTTGGGAACATATTTAATTGCATTAATGCTGGTCATGTGTTTATTCTCATGTGGTCATCAACAAAGCAACATTTATAGCCCGTCGTTGCTAGTACTGGAAGATTCTTTGGAAACAATGCCTGAAAAATCCTTGAGGCAAATACTTGATATGGATACAACCACTTTGCGGAAATCCGACAAAGTATTTTATTATTATTTATTGGTTAAGGCCAAGATGCTCGTTCCCGACATCCCAGCATTACCTGACAAATCAGATCTTGCTTTGAGCCATTTTGCAGAGCAAAAGGATTCTAGCCGTTTGTGCCAGTTATATTTTTTCTTAGGAAGAATATATGCCGGCAGGTATGCTTTCCTGAGAGCTAATGCTTTTTATAATCAAGCCGAAAAATTTGCAGGGCAAAATATCAGGATGTTATTTGCCATCAAAGTAGGTGAAGCATATATTTATCGCTTCAAAATGATGCATGGCATGGAAAAAGAATGCCTGGAGCGTGCTCTCGACATTGCCTGCGAATTAAAAGATTCCACCCTCAGGGCAGAGGCTATGCATGAACTCGCAGAACTTCGCATTTCTGAGAAAAATTACATAAAAGCAAGAAATCGGCTGCATCGGGCACTTGAGCTGGTACCTCCACAAAAAAAACTGGCCAAAGCTGAATATAATAAAGATCTTGCCAGAGTTTATCTAGCCATGAATATGCTTGATTCAGCTTTATACTATACGGACATAGCCTTGCAAGACGGACATTCGTATAACTTTAAAATGACATGCACTATACTCAAAGGTAATATATTTCTGAAAATGCACCGCTTAAAAGAAGCAGAGTCTATTTTTATGAAAGATATTGAAAAGCTTTCCCTAAAAGAGAGACAAGGTGTATATCATAAACTATCTTTGTTGAAAAAGGAGAAGAAAGATTTTCAATCCGCATGTGAATATGCGGAAAAGAGTATCCGTTGCAGAGATTCTCTTGAGATGAACAATAAGGCAGGATACATTAGCAATCTGAATGCTTTTCAGGAACACGAACGCCAACAGAGAAGAATTGCCCAAATGAACATAGAACTTTCAGAACATGAGCTCTCTTATTACAGGCTGGCTATCCTCTTATCTTTCATCTTGCTTTCGGGAACATCACTAGTTTTCCGTATAAAACAATCCAAGAAAAAAGTTGAGATGTCTCTAAAGGAAAAGGAACTGGCAATGGTTCGTCTCCAAAATAGCCAATGGGAAACAGAAATAAAGTATTTGCAGGAAAAGCATGATCGTGAAGCTATCGAAATAGAATCACTAAATCAGAGCGTTGAATATTACAAGCGCCTGAATGCCTTAACCGTACCTATTCTGATGAAAAGCCAGAATTCGCAAGGAGCTATGCATATGAAAAAGGAAGAATGGGATATTATCATACAGAACACGAATGCATGTTTCAATGATTTCACTCTTCGTTTGGAAAAAGCATATCCGCAACTTACATTAGAAGAAATACGTTTTGCATGTCTATTGAAGATGGAGTTCTCGCTCTCCTTACTTTCGGAAATCTATCATATAGCTAAAGGAAGCATTTCAAGAAAGAAAATGCGTCTGAAAGAAAAAATGCAAATTGAGAATATGACTTTGGATGATTTCATAAAACAGTTCTAAAAGCTCGCTGTGAATAATTTTATTTTAGGCAAAACCTTCCTCCACCCATTACCGGCCCGGAGGTGCGTGCAAGTTGCCTTTAAATGTACATCACATAACCAAATAATCATCTGCATATCAATATATTGCTCATTCAAGATGTCCATCACAGATGTTTTAATCTCTTACTATAAGGAGTTAATTTTGCAACAAAATCATCAATAATATATAATTTTATATGTGAACGTATGAAAAGAGTAACAAGAATTTTATTCACATGCATCCTATTACCTTTGGCAGCCTGCAAATTGTCTGCGAAATCCGTAGCTCAGGACAGTATACGTCCCTACTCTCCCTACACCTTCAGAGAGAAGGAGAATTATCCTGAAACTACCGGATACTGGTACATCGGTGCGGGTTATTCCGTACCATTCATGTTCGGCGACATGAGCTCACTGACAAACAAACATGATTTTTGGGGTAACAAAGTTTCCCTCAAGCCCGGTTACAAGTTTTCACCATTTTTTGGAATCGAAATGGGAGTATCCGTAGGCCGAATGCGCGGCTTCTCACCTCGGTCAGCGGAGAACTTTCGCCTTGGAACGGAGGATGCTATGACTTATTATCCTTATACTATATTAGGAGGAAAGGATAATTACCAGACAGCCCCTGACAACGCGGGCATATGGGAGAATCAAGGAAACAATGTCTATATCAAGTCAGTTCCCTATTCGCAAATCTACAGTGAATCACGTTACTGGGAAGTTTCGTTACAGGCAGTGTTCAATTTCAACCGCCTTTTTGGCCACGTACCCGAAGGACGTGAACAGCCCATATCACTGTTGGTAAAGCCGGGAATCTACCTGCAAAAATTTCACGCGCAAGCACACTCCCTGAGTGATAAAAGTCGAATATCTCCCAAGCAACGCCCCTTGTCAATCGGGTTGGGTGGTGACCTCGCAGTTCATTTTGCACTTACGCAAAAGCTGGGACTGGAGATAAGCAGCGGTCTGGTGTGGGTCAACAAACGAGAATTCGACGGCATACGTACTATACGGCACAGCCATGACGACTTCATCTGGCAGAACGGCGTATCGCTTTTTTGGAAATTCCGCCGGAATAAACCACAACTCCATTCCACACCGACTGCAATAGAAGTGTTGCCTGCTGCGACCCTATTGACAAATCCCTTCTCGAACGGAGAGTTCGCTTTCGACTACCTGCAACCTGACACAGTCATACGTAAGGAACGTTCCCTGAGTCGACAGGCACACTTGTACTTCCCTGTTTCGAAATGGGACATACGACCTGAGTTGGGAGACAATCTGAAAGAACTGGGAAAAATAGCTACAGCTTTCCAAGAGCTTACCAACGATGAGGATATCTACATCAGCTCCATTTCCATTGACGGATATGCCTCGCCCGAAGGACCGCATGATTTCAATATCCTACTCAGCCAAAACCGCGCAAAGGCCATCGCCTCCCACATTGCCAAAAACTTCAATTATCCCGAAAGCCAGATTCAGAGCCGAGGCCACGCCGAAGACTGGAATGGACTTGAGCGCCTGTTACAGGCCTGGGAAAATCCTGAAAAAGAACGTGCACTTGCCATTCTCCGGAGTGATGCGGATGTGGAGACACGTCAAAACAAACTTGCACATTTGTCAGCTTACAGAAGCATGCTGAACGAGTTATATCCGCAGTTAAGACGCAACGAATATACTTTTCATTACACGATTGTTCCATTTACCATTGAACGAGCAACGCGACTTATACATACACAACCGGAGAAACTCAGTGTGGAAGAAATGATAGCCGTAACCAACTGCTACCCGATGTATTCCGAAGCATTCAATGAGTGTGCGGGCATCGCCTTCAAGTTCTATCCAGAAGCCCCGATAGCACGCATCTACATGGCCGCCATCGCATTGCATAAAAATGACACCAGCATGGCTACCGCTTACCTGTCACAGCTCTTGGATGACTATCGGGCATGGAACCTCCTGGGAGTTTGCGCAGCACTTGAAAATAATCCAACAAAGGCATCACACTATTTTCACATGGCTGCCGAGAAAGGTGACACCGCCGCTATCGCTAACCAAAAAAGACTGGGAAGCCGCTGATGCTTCCTGATCAGATATTCCAAACATCAATTTCTATCAATAAAAGTATACCGAAATGAAACGGAAAAAGACCATATTTGTCATAGAAAGCCTGCTGGGACTACTTATACTGGTCACAGCCTGTCACAAAGAAGATATAAGCACTTTATACAGTCGCCAATATCAATTGTCAGCCGAGATTACCGGGATCAACGCGGAGATTCTACGCATTAACAATGAAATCGTAGAACTGAAAAATCTCTATACCATTCTGGCAAACAAACCTACCGTTACCGGATTTGACTACCGAATTGTAGAAAATAACGGACAAAAGGATACCATAGGAGTAGACATAACATTGGATACCTACAAGTTCTTCATTCCCTATGGACGCGACGGTAAAAACGGAACGGACGGACGCTCCCCTGTTGTGGGCATCAGTGATGATGGCTACTGGATTATCAATGGCGTGAAAACCCAAGATAAAGCCCTTGGCGACAAGGGTGACAAGGGCGATAAGGGCGATCCCGGAAAGGACGGAATAAACGGAGATACTCCCCTTATCAGTGCCGCCAAAGATCCTGACAACCCCGCAGACGAAAACTACTATTGGACCATCAAGTACCCGAAAGAGAATAACTATACATTCATATTGGACGGCGGGCAAAAAATAAAAGCCACTGGACCCAAAGGAGACAAAGGAGAAACTCTGTCGGTGGATCCAATCATCGAAAGTGTGGTGAAAGCAGATGACGGTACCTCAATCACCATCAACCTGCACGATGGCACCTCCTACAATATCCCCTTGCTGGGAATTAACTTCAAGCTTAAGCCGGGAAACCTTGCACTGAAAGATCATAATGGAGTGGATTCCATTATCGTATTTCTTCGTGAAGGGCATACCATCAGCGTGCCGTATACTAGTTCAAACAATGTGGAACGTATCGAAGCAATGCTCCCCGCAGGCTGGAGTGCTACCGCCGATATCAGCCCCACTGATTCAACCAAGCGTATCATACACATAACTTCACCCAGGTTAATGGATCTGGACCGCGCACAATTTGAAGGTGGTGCAACCTTTATCGCATTCGACCAGAAAGGGGCCTCCCTGACGCAATACATAAAACTAAAGTTGAACAAGTACATCTATATGAGCTTTTTCTACAATGAATTGAATGCTGTGGAATTGAACCGTCCCAACAGTCCCTTCAATGAACTGAAGTGGACAGAGAATCATCATCTCCTCATCGAGTTTTATGAACTGACTAACCGGCAGTTTGAACTCAAAGGACGCTTTCCGGCAGGAATAAACACAAATGAACCGCTGACACCCAGTCTGTCCGATTACCCTTCGTTTATCTTCAATAAAGCCGATAAGGATGTAGACAAACAATTCAAGATCAACGCTTTCCTCTTCCGCCCCGATTCAGTTAACTTAAGCAATATTTCAGGTAATGACAGTCCGGACGGACGCGTGATATTTGCCAACCAATACACAGCCAGTGATAACGAAATTTATATGAAACCTGTACCTTACGACACTTACATAGTGCAATACAGCTATTCGTTGAATAATGGCAGTAATAACGAACTGATTCGCATCCGTCGTGCAGCTACCAAATATAAAGTGCATCTGTTCAAAGCATCAGAATTTCTAGGCATTGACAAGGACGACTTCGACTATAAAAAAGTCACTATTCTCCTTACCCAGCAGTCCCAACTGCTATCAGCAGTATATAAGGCTTATAATAGGGTACCCTACGTAGCACAGAGCAACACAATGACCTATGACCCTGTTACCGACCAACTGGAATGTGTGTTCTGTACACTGGGTGCTGCCAACAGTTCGATAGGACTCAATTTCTATTACGACAAAGAAGGCAAGAAACGCTGGGAACCCAGCTCACTGGCCAGCGTATTACTACGGCCGGACTGGGAAGCCAACATGTATGTGAATCATTCCGGGGAACCTTTCCCTGGTGCCGGTTCATCATACGACAATTATGTCGGATATACCAATAACGGTGAGGGAAATACGCGATATGGAGGAGGACGTGTGTATACGCCAGAAAATAGTAGTCAACAGTTCGTACCCCGAACCCTACCAGACCTGAAGTAAGACAACAAGAACCTTACTCTTAAATCATATTATATTGACAGTAACAATTCACATCATCCCGGTAAGAGCATCTTGCCGGGATGAAATCTATAACCTCCTCTCCCCCTATTTTGCAGAGAGAGCCCTAAAACAAGAAAAGTTCTGAAAATCAATAATTTTCAGAACTTTTCTTTTCGTGTTTAAAATTCGTACACCCTCAGGGATTCGAACCCTGGACCCACTGATTAAGAGTCAGTTGCTCTACCAACTGAGCTAAGAGTGCATTCAAACATTTTACAAAAAACTTTGTAGTGGATACGAGAATCGAACTCGTATTGCATGCGTGAGAGGCATGTGTCCTAACCGTTAGACGAATCCACCGATTTGAAAAGCACCGGCTTTTACAAACCGATGCTTTCTTTGCGGAAGCTGGGGGATTCGAACCCCCGGTACGGTTACCCGTACGTCAGTTTAGCAAACTGGTGGTTTCAGCCACTCACCCAAACTTCCTTAGTGTAACCAGCATTCTTCTCAAATGCGGTGCAAATGTATGGTAAACTTTTGGACTATGCAAATCTTTCCTGCATATTTTTTTCTGTAATCCGACAAGAAAAGAGATAACACGTTAACACTCAAAATCTAAAAGGACAGAAAAAAATTAATAAATTTCCAAGCTCCCCTTCAAACGCCATTAAACAAATGCTATTTAATGAAACTCTTGCTCACCCACTTCATGCTGTACCAACGGCGGACAAAGATAGCCCCCCGGATGTTTTCGTCCAGCAGGAAAGCAACCCACATGCCGCAAATGCCCCAGCCAAACGGAATTCCGAACAGATAGCCAAGCCCCACAGCCACGCTCCACATCACCACCAGCCCCACATAGAACGGATAGTTCACATCTCCTGCCGCACGCAGTGCATTCGTAGCAAAAATATTGATGGGACGTCCTATCTCCAGCACGACATCAATCATCAGGACAGTAGCCCCCATTCTGATAATCTCGGGATTGGACGTCAGCCAGCCAAAAATCGTATGCCCGAAGAGCGCAAGTATGCCGGACAGGATCACAGTGATCATTACAGACTTCTTCATCACATACTTCCCCATCAGAAAAGCGGCATGCGGTTTTTTCTCCCCTATCAGATGCCCGATACATATCGCTCCGCCCTGTGCCATAGAGATGCTGAACAGATAGGCGAACATAATAATATTGACGCAGTAGGTACGTGTGGCAAGCGCCTCCACTCCCAGCATATTGATGAAATAAGTGATTACCACCTGCGACGAGCTGTAAGAAAGCTGCTCCCCGGCAGAAGGCAGCCCCACCTTCATCAGATTCTTCAGCTCCACCCATGGGAACGGACGGAAATAAACCCGCGGGAAACTATGGATATGCTTGCGGAACAGGATTACGAACAGAATGATCATCGATACACCCCGGCTGAAGGCAGTGGAGATAGCAGCCCCCTCCACCCCTAATTCCGGAAATCCGAAACGTCCGAAAATCAGAGAATAGTTGCCTATTATATTAAGGATATTGACCACCACCGTAACCAGCATCGGATACACCGCCTTATTGGCGCTTCTCAACGAAGCGGAGAGAGTCAGGGATAATGCCTGAAAGAATGCGAACGCTCCCACAATGCGCATGTAGTCCATGCCATCCTGCATCAGTTCAGGCCCAAGCCCCATCAGGCGCAGAATAGGCCCTGCACAGCCGAACAACAGCATACTGATAGTGATGCCCACCACCAGATTGACCAAAATGGAAACTCCCACCACCTGCACCACCTGCTTATGCAAGCGCGCACCGATATATTGTGAACACAGTACGGAAGTACCGAGATTTATCACTTCAAACACCAGAAACGTCAGCATGATAATCTGATTGACCACGCCTACGGCAGCCACACTGTTATCCGAATGGCGACTCAGCATGACGGTATCCACCGCGCCGAGCATCATAATAAGTAGCGTCTCAATAAAGATAGGAGCCGCCAGCTTGGCAAGCCGTTTCTTTAAATTTTCCTGCTGTATCATTATATTGTAGAATGTGTTATGGTAAAAATCGCGCAAAGATACGGAAATGAAAAAAAGATGAGATTGATACATATCAAATAATTTTCCTATCTTTGCCATGCTAAATGACACCCAACCCTACATAATCGTTATGGATACATTACTCAAAGAGACGGTGGACCTTACAGTCAACTCCCGTTATCCCGGCATGGCTCCCGAAGGCAGACGGCAAATAGAAGAAGTCCTGATCCGCAAAGAAGTGGAAAAAGGAGAGATTCTACTGAAAGAAGGACAAATAAGCCATAATCTTGTATTCGTCGGCAAAGGCATGTTGCGCCAGTTCTACTATAAAAACGGCAAGGACGTCACCGAACATTTCTCTTATGAAGGTTGCATTATCATCTGCATTGAAAGTACCCTGAAGAAAGAGCCCACCCACCTCATGATTGAGGCGCTTGAGGACAGCATTGTCTACTTGCTGCCTTATGACAAGCTGATGCTGCTCACCGAAGTGTCTTGGGAAATCAATATGTTCTACCGCAAAATACTCGAATATTCCCTCATCACTTCACAAATAAAAGCCGACTCCTGGCGGTTCGAAACTGCACGCGAGCGTTACAACCTGCTGATGCAGCACCAGCCTGAAGTTATCAAGCGGGCTCCCTTGTCGCACATTGCTTCCTATCTGCTGATGACTCCGGAGACATTGAGTAGAGTGCGTTCGGGCATACTCTGACGTTTCTACGGGGTTGTCCGGACCGGTCATATCTGAATTTATATAGAATATTAACTTATTCTATGCCTAAACAGCTTCCTGTCTCAAATCTTTTTATGAGACAGCTTGTTTATCAAAAACGTTATTCATCTTAAAATTCAGATTATGACCACAATATATACTTTCGCACAAAGTGCGATCGAAGAAGCCCAAAATGCCGGACGCTATGGAACCGCCAATCTGTACACCAGCGCCATTAAAAGTTTCCGAAAATTCACCGGAGACAGACCTCTTACCTTCAAAGAACTCACACCGGGACTGATTAAGAAATACGAAGAAAGCCTGCTCCAGAAAGGGCGGCGCCACAACACCATATCAGCCTATATGCGTATGCTGCGCTCCATCTTCAACCAAGCGTACGTACAAGGCATTCCCGATGCCACATCTGCCGACGAACTGTTTCGCTTCGTATTCACAGGATACGAGCCTACCACCAAGCGGGCCATCTCTCCCGCCCTTATACGCCGCCTTTCACAGTTAAAGTTGGAGCAGCATCCTCATTTATGCTTCAGCCGCGACCTGTTCCTGCTTAGTTTTTACCTCAGAGGAATTCCATTTGTCGACCTCGTCTATCTTCGCAAGACGGACATGAGGCATAACACCATTTATTACTACCGCCACAAAACCCGCCAGCAGCTATCGGTCTACATCGAACCTTACGCTGCCGACATCCTGCGCCGGTACACTAACAAACATTCCCAATCCCCCTATCTCCTACCCATACTTTCGTCCACCGGCTCGGAAGGCTACCGACAATACAAAAGCGCCTTACGCCTTTACAACCAACATCTGCACCAACTTTCCAAAATGCTGCATCTAAACGTGCCACTCACCTCCTACGTGGCACGCCATAAATGGGAATATTATAAAAATAGTACTGTATATATTTGAATTACAACAATATACAAAACAATAGATTTCTTAGATTAACAAAATAGTAACATAATCATTCAAAATTCAGCCAATCAACACAAAATCGTAAGAAGTAAGTTCCAACCTCAAATCACTCCCTATATTTGATATTTTTTGCCTCCCAAAAGAAAAATCACCGAGTGTATTTTCCACTCAGTGCATAATCAAGCAATCAGCCGGATGAGTTTATAATAATAGGTTTAATTGAATCTTGTATATATACTACAAGAACCGGACTAAACCTGTATTCCTTTACGCTTTTCTATTTGAAATGAGATTCAATCCAAATCTCTATTTTCTCCGGATACTTCACGGTTTTAGCCAAACAGACAACCCCGACAACTTCCACCCCATATTTGCCAAGTTCCTCTGCGTGTTCCTTGATGCTGCTTCCTGTTGTAATCACGTCGTCAATAATTACGACTTTCTTGCCTACGATGTCTGCATTGATAATGATATTGGAATCCGCATTTACCTTATCCCTATCTTTTATGTTGTGTTTGCTTTCACGGGCCTCCAGATAAGTAAGACTGTACAGCATCGGATGCAACTTTTCTTCATACGACAAAGCATTGTTCAACCGGCTGAATCGGGTAAGGTATTTGCTTTGATTGCTGCATGGCATGAATACAACACTAACACTATCTGGCAAATCCAGCTTTGCCAATGCTTCTTTGAATAAACGGCTGCAAGACACACGTCCGTCCTTAAAGTCATATACCATTTGTACAAACTTCCGTTGTTCCTCAGTGATGAAATTCCAATCCTTTTTGGGTATGTAATAGTCAATGAATATTGCCGGAATCTTCTTGCCGTTGGAAAGTTTCATCTTGAAAGGCACCATCGGTTTCTCATCCATGAAATCCTCCAAAGCTGAATATACATAGAATCTTTCCGCTTTCTTTTCCCCTGCACGCAGCGCATTGCGATATCCCCATTTGCGTTCCTCCTTTGTTATCGCACGTTGCCCCACTACCAGAAAGGCCGCAGCCGCTCTCTTTTTCCATGTGTTTATCCTGCTCATCAGGTAAAAGAACACCAATAGGACAATCCATATAATCAGTTTTTCCATTCTCTATCTTCTTTGTTATTGATACGCTTTATAGGCACGTTATGCCTTTTCTTTTGGAAGGTTATAATTTGTTCTTATTATGATGCACTTCCATTTGCAAAGATACGCAGAAACAGCATATTCCAATCCACCTTTTTAACTTATCTCATTTGTTTTTTCTTCTTATATATCATCTGTTTACATACACTCCTGTTATAAAAGGTTTCACCGCAATCCTTTTTCCCAAAGACAGCCAAAGTCTTTTTTGACAGGAAAAGTAACCTTCTGATAACTTTTTCCTTGTTTAACAGCCTTTTCCTTCTTCTATCCAACCGATAGGCTACTGAAACTGCCGGCAATATCGTTTCTCCACTTTTTATAGTCAGCCTTACGTTATCTATATCCCAATGAGTATTGCTTTATATCAACAATGCCTATGTGATTGCTGATTTTCACGGTTTCCTCATTTCATAATGAAGTTTCCATTCTGATTTGCTCCTTTACCTCATGGATAGAGCCACGTGCGGTTATTAGCATACTTCAGCTTCCTTTCCGACTATTACTGCTATTTTCTTTGCCCTCCCTTCGTCAATCTCTTTTTGATGGCGAAGTCACAATATTTTTCAGATGCAAAGATATAATGCAGCGATGCCGAAGCATCTACGGGTCACTCCGTTCTGACCAATGACATACACGAAAATCTTCCGACATTTTTCTACTGCGTGAAAAATATAGCGTATTTGCGTGCTATCCCTGGTGCCGCCCTATACCTGCAATATCCGATAGCATCATAAAAATTAATTGTTTAACTTCTAAAAAATAGAATTATGAAGAAAGTAGTAGAAAATTCATTCGCAGTAACAGGTTTCGTTGGTAAGGATGCAGAAATCCGTCAGTTTACAACAGCAAGCGTAGCACGCTTCCCACTGGCAGTAAGCCGCAAGGAGCAAAACGGAGAAGAATATGTGTCATCTTTCATTTACGTGGAAGCCTGGCGTAAAAATGACAGCACTTCTTTTGAGTTGTTGAAGAAAGGCAAAAACATTACAGTCAAGGGATTTTTCAAACCCGACGAATGGACTGACCAGCAAGGTGTCAAACATAACCGTATCATCATGGCAGTCACCGACTTCTATGAGCCGGTGGAGAAAGAAGAAGAAAAAGCTCCTGTCGCTTCAAAAAAGAAGAAAGCCAAGAAAGCTGCTTAACAGCAGTTTCTCCTTTCAAAAACGGCTTCGGCCGTTTTTTTATGTTCAACAGATACATTTACGCATACTCTCTTTTTTTAACCAATCCTCCCTGTTATATCATATTGATTCCCATTGCACCACTATAAAGAAGCATATTGCTCTTTTGGCTCGCAAGCCGGCACATCACTTTTCGTGCGGCGAAATTAGAATGAAGCCCGGAAATAGCAAGCCACACGTTGCTCGTATGATGAAAATAGACTATTGCATGGTTGATTTTCATATCCGGGCTTGCCTTATTCCATCAATGGCTTCATTCAGGGGATGCCTTAAAAAGTCTGATATGCCGACCTGCGGAACTGAAAAGTAATGTAGGGAAAACAAGTCAGGCATTGAGAAAATAATAGTATTAACTTTAAAAAAAGCTATATGGAACGAAGTATCGAAAGAGTACCCACATGGGCATTGCCTTACATGGCTAACGGAGACGCCACAGGACTGAAAGACAAAGAGATTAAAATGATTGACAACCTATTGCGTAATCGGTGTATCGAACTGGTATGCCCCATTGCAGACAGCGTGCAAGGCGGTATGCCACCTTATTATACCAAAGACCCACTATTCGGCAAGGCAACCGAAGTGGAAGATTGTATCGTTTTTTATAATATCTAATTAAGACGCTATGAATGTGACATTTGAAAATCTTATTAACGTATGGGACGCACAAATTCCCAACTTATTGGTTGAACTGGTAAACCATGCTGTATTTGCAACAGACAAAGCTGGTTTTCAAGCTGTTGTTACAAAATTGTCTGAAACCACGGATTTTGACAAGTTCTTTGCTTATGGATACGGCAGACAACATTTTTGGCTGAAGCAACGCCTTGCCTCAGACCCTTCCAAATACATGGATGAACGGTTATTGATAGTAGATTTTTGTAGGTACAACCCAAAGAATGAAGATGATGAAGGTAATATCGAATAGAAATCCTCCAAAGGAAAGTTGCATCGAGGAAATAAGGCAAGGTCAAAAAATGATTCTTTGGTCTGACGACAACATATCTATCTCTATGATATTCAATAATCTGACCGGACAAAACTTTAAAGCGGATGAATACAAAGCCTATATCCGTAACATTGCTTTTGGAAAAATGGGATTTGTGCCAGGCACGATTGAACTTTATAAAGGAGGTATATTGATAGCAAGCGGCATAATTCCAGCTTTATAACCAGTCAATAATTAAAATAAAATATATGGTAACAGCAAGAACATTAAAAGGAGCGCAAGTATATGTAACATTTTATCCTGATTGTGAGGAAAATGTAGGTGGCTATTATTGCCAAGTATATACCGATGAAAATTGTATATGAGAAATAGACAATTTCATGGTTCATGTGAAAGATATTGCAGATAAAAAAGACCCGTATGCTGCGGCAGAAGAACTGGTAAGAGAATATATAGAATCAATCAAAGAGTATTAAAACTACCTATTGAGTGCACAATGAAACAAACCAATTCACATAATCAAGTAATGGCAGTGGCACTTACCGGCCACCGTTCCATACCCTACGATAAAGTACCTTCGCTTCGGAAAGCATTAAGGACAGTGATATTGGAACATTACAATCGAGGCATCCGCATATTTTACTGTGGCATGGCGATGGGCTTCGACCTGCTTGCCGCAGAAACGGCTTTATCCATGAAAGAAGTATATTCCGACATTACATTGGTTGCAACCGTGCCTTATCGTGGGCAATGTGAAAAATTCACACCTTATAATAAGGAACGCTATCGTAATGCTCTTGCCAAAGCGGATGAAGTTGTCATACTTGCAGAAAGCTATGCTGATGACTGTTTCCTTCGGAGAAACGACTATATGCTGTCATGTTCCGGCCACTTGATAGCCTACTTTGACGGAGTTCCCAAAGGTGGCACATACTACACTTTCAAAAGAGCCAAGCAGCGAGGTATGCCGGTTGTCAATCTGTTTTAATCAATGAAAAGGTTTTGTGTATGATTTGCACAGAGCCTTTTCTTTTGGTCAGCCCTGCGCCTCAATTTCCTGTTATAATCCACTCATTCCCTTTTTTACCATCCGCTCCAAGAGCGGCTTCCCTTCCACTTTTACCCGAAATGGCTCCTTTTATAAACTCTCCCTATCCTCTAATAACGTGACAATCAAGATTGCCTTTTTGAGCGTGATTCCACCCGGCCCGGATTTATTTTTCCGCAAAGGTAACGTCCGGTGTCAAGACTTGTCAAATCCGGCTGTGCCGTGGATGCCTTCACGAAATCTTCCTCTCACAAGTTCGAGCGTATTTCCCTCGTCAGATTTGCCCGTATTTCCCCGTCACCTTTTCGAGGCAGAAAAATAATTCCCGGCAGGTTGCAACAACCCGCCCGAAGAAAGGGAAATATTAAACAAAAGGTTAAATATACACGTATGAGTTACAACAAGTTAAAAGCATTAGAGGGCAATATCGAAGCGATAAGCACAGCCCTTGCCATTCACGAGGAACGCAGAAATGCGACCACCGCAGAGCGTGAGACATTATCCAAGTTTACAGGCTGCGGAGGTATCAAGGAAGTATTGAGTATCGGAACGGACACCCCCATACCCGGCACCATGCAGGAAGCCGTTAAACGCTTGCTCTCCGTCCTGTCAAAAGCGGCAAAAGGGAATGAAACACTTTACAGGCAACTCCTACAAAGTCTGAAATCGTCCGTATTGACAGCTTTTTATACCCCGACATTCCTTATTCAAGCCGTAGCCGAGCAAATCAAAGACACTTTCACGGCAAACGACCTTAAAATGGGCACATTCTTAGAACCGTCCGCCGGTATCGGCGGTTTCCTGCCAGTCGGAGATATGGCTACACATCGGACGGCTTTTGAGAAAGACCTGCTTACCGGACTTGTATTGTCCGCCCTGCATCCCGACACACAGGTATTCATCGAAGGATTTGAAACGATTGACAGCCAAGAGACGGAACACAACCGCTTTGACGTAATCGCTTCCAACATACCGTTTGGCGACTTCCGTGTGTTCGACAATACTTTTAGCAAAAAAGGCGGCATCTATGCACAGGCTTCCAAGACCATCCATAACTATTTCTTCTTGAAAGCCGTTGAGAAACTGAACGAGGGCGGCATATTGGCTTTCGTCACATCAAGAGGTATCGCTGACACACAAGGCAACCAATTCGTGCGTGACTATCTTGTACACCGTTGCAATCTGATTACGGCATTACGTTTGCCTGATAGCCTGTTCATGCAGACAAGCGGCATTGAAGTAGGCAGCGACCTGTTGATATTCCAAAAGAGCGGCCGTAAGGTAACGCTTACAGACCGTGAAAAGCTGTTCATAGAAACAACCCGAGAAATCGTACCGGGTAGTGACCAATATACCGGACATACCAATAAATTGTTTACTTTACCAAAAACCGCCTTGTTTACAGAAAGTCGCATACAAACCAACCAATATGGGGAATATGTGCGCAAATACCGCTGGCAGGGAGAGGAAGCCGATTTGCAACAAACCCTTTCCTCCATGCTGAAAGCCGACTTTGAGCGTTTTTTCAGAAAGAACCTGTTTGCCACACCGAACAAAGGCATTGGCGGCATACAAATGTCACTTTTTGATTGCTTTAATACCAACAAGGTGGCACAGCCCAACAGGGAAAAACGCACGTACACAGGCACGTTGCACAAGTGGATGAAAAACGGCACGTTAGTACTCTTTGAAAACCAACTTGGCACACTCCGCTACAAACAGGCAAACTGTTTTTCCGACACGACCGTTACATTCGTACCTTTGAAAGTTTCCCGGATAAACATAGAGCGTGCCAACGATTATCTTCCTATCCGTGAAGCCTACTTTGAACTGACAACCAAAGAAAGCGAGGAACTGGCCGAATATCCGAAGCTAAGGGAACAACTCAACAAACATTATGATGCCTATGTGCGCAAGTGGGGCTTTTTCCACCACAACGACAACAAGGAGTTTTTCTCTTGGGATAGTCTGGGCATGGAAGTATTCACGATTGAAATGCAACTCGGAAAGGATATCTGTAAAGCCGACATCATGCACGAGCCTGTTGCGTTCAAGAAAATAGATACTTCCGTTCAACTGACACCGGTAGAAGCATTGGCAAGCAGCCTTAACTATTACGGTTCGGTCAATATGGACTATCTTGTACAGACAACCGGACAGGCCGAAACAGAACTGACAGAAGCCCTTGCCGGTGAGATATTCTACAATCCTTTGACGGATTGTTGGGAGAACAAAGGCAAATTCCTTGCAGGTAATGTCGTGGAGAAGTGCAAGGAGATATGTACCGTTCTTGCCGACCTGACAGGCAACGCTCAAAAATGGGCGGCTACATCTGTCGAGGCTTTGGGAGATGCGACCCCCGAACTTATTCCGTATGAAGAACTTGACTTTAATATGGGTGAGCGTTGGATTCCGGCAAGTATTTACGCTTCCTTTGCCAAAAACCTGTTCGGGGTAAACACAACGGTGATGTATTTTGATGTGAACGACACCTATATTGTCTCTTTGCAAGGCCATTCTCCCATTGCCTATAATGTCTATTCGATTGGAAGCTATAACGGGGAAGCCCTGTTCGTCCACGCCCTGCACGATACGGTTCCGGAAATCACCAAAGAGATAATGCGCAACGGTGAAAGTATCCGTGTACCCGATGAAGAAGCCATACAAGCGGCATCCACGAAGATACAGGAGATACGCCGCAAGTTCAACGAATGGTTGGATTACCAACCTATCGCCGTGCGTGATGAATTGGTACGCCTGTATAACGAACGCTTTAATTGCTACGTCCGTCCTCATTATGACGGTTCGGCACAGACATTCCCCAACCTCTCTTTTGAGCAGTTCCCATACAACGACCTCTATCCCTCACAAAAGGATGCAATCTGGATGATTAAGCAGAATGGCGGTGGCGTATGCTGGCACGAAGTCGGTGCAGGCAAAACAATGGTAATGTGTGTGGCGGCTTATGAAATGAAGCGTTTGGGCATGACACAGAAGCCGCTCATTATCGGCTTGAAAGCCAACGTACACGAGATTGCGGACTGTTTCCGCAAGGCATATCCGACCGCAAAACTTCTTTATCCGGGAAAAGAGGACTTCACACCTGCCAACCGACAGGAATTGTTCTCTAAAATCAAGAATAACAACTGGGATTGCATCATTCTCACGCACGACCAGTTTTCCAAGATACCGCAATCCGAGCAGACCATGCTGGAGATATGCGAACAGGAACTTCAAGACGTGGAACGCTCTTTGAAAGTGTTGGAGGACAGCGGTATGGCTGATAACAACAAAAGGTTACAGAAAGGTTTGGAGAAACGGCAGAAGAACCTCAACGCCAACTTGGAAGCCTTAAAAGAGAAACTTGGCGAGAAAAAGGATGATTGCGTTGATTTTCATGCTATGGGCATCGACCACATCTTTGTCGATGAATGCCACTATTTTAAAAATCTGATGTTCCAGACACGCCACACAAGGGTTGCCGGGATTGGTAATACACAAGGCTCGCAACGTGCCATGAACCTACTTGTCGCCATTCGTGACATACAACAACGGACGGGCAGGGATTTGGGTGCCACGTTCCTTTCCGGCACGGTGGTGGTAAATGCGCTGACCGAATTGTATGTGTTGTTCAAATACTTGCGGCCGAAAGAGTTGTCACGCCAATGTATAAGTTGCTTTGACGCTTGGGCGGCTATTTTCACGAAAAAGACAACCGACTATGAGTTGAACATCACCGGCTCAATCAAGCGCAAAGAGCGTTTCCGCACGTATATCAAGATTCCTGAACTGGCGACCTTCCTGCGTGAGATAACCGATTATCGCACGGCTGAAATGATAAACCTTGACGTGCCGCAGAAGAATGTACGTTTTCTCTCCGACAAGCCTACCATTGCCCAAGAGGAAATGATTGGACGTCTGGTGTCGTTCGCCGGTAGCGGTAATTGGGATGATTTGGGGCTTGACATTCCGCAGCCCGACAATCTGGATATGGCTAAAATGCTGGTGGCTACCAATGTGGCACGGAAAATGGCTTTGGATATGCGCCTGTTGGGTGATAAGTTCGCTGACGATCTGGGCAACAAGGCTTCCCGGTGTGCGACCACTATCTACGACTATTATGTACGTTCCAAATCCAACAAAGGTACGCAGTTCGTGTTCAGTGACTTAAGCACGTACAAGTCTAATGAGTGGAACATCTATCAGGACATCAAAGACAAGTTGGTGACAATGGGTATTCCGGCAAATGAGATACGGTTTATACAGACTGCCAAGACCGAACAAGAACGTAAGAAACTGTTTACCGACATGAACAACGGCACTGTCCGGGTATTGTTCGGCTCTACTTCCATGTTGGGTACAGGTGTCAATGCGCAGCAGCGAGCCGTGGCGGTGCATCATTTGGAGGTACCCTGGCGCCCGGCAGATTTGGAGCAGCGCAACGGGCGTGCCGTCCGCAAAGGCAATACCGTGAAGTTCTGGGGTGGCAATGTCGTGGATATTATCATTTACGGCACGGAGAAAACGCTGGATGCCTACAAATTCAACCTGTTACGGAACAAGCAACTGTTTATCAATCAGATAAACAACGGCACGATAGCCGTGCGCAGGATTGACGAGGACAGCATGGACGAGAACACAGGCATGAACTTCGCCGAGTTCGTTGCAGTCCTTTCCGGCAATATGGATTTGTTGAACAAGGCAAAGCTTGACAACCGGATTATGCAGTTGGAGAAAGAGCAGGCCATTTTCAACAAGGAAAGATACCGTGCCGAGCGCAAGATTGCCAAAACTGAGCAGGATATAGAGGAAACCATGCTAACCAAACAACGGATGTCCGAGGATTGGGCATATTATAAAGAATACAAAGGCGAACGGAAAACCTTGCTTCTGAACCTGCAACAAGCCATAGCGGAAGAAACCGGACGTGAGTTGCATAAGATAGCCAAGACTTACAGGAACGAATCCATCGGCACCATTGGCAGCTACATCGGGCTGAACCTGTCCGTCCGCAGCGAATACCACTATACCGGTGCTTTTGAACGCAACATATTCTTGGTGGAAGGTAAAAGCGGGTTGAAATACAAATGCGGTTTGTCCGGTGCATTGCCATTGGGCTTTGCCGATTCCGCAGTCTATCCGCAAGCCACCCTTGACAAGTTGCCGGAACTGATAAGACGCCAACAGGAAAAGATTGACCAACTGGCAAATGAACTCCCGACCTTGCAGCAGATTTTCAGCCGCAAGTGGGGCAAGACCGCCGAACTGGATGCACTGAAACAGGAGTGCAAGGAGTTGCAGCGGAAGATTGATAACTCCTTGAAAGAGTTGGAGCAACAACCTGCCGTGACAGTAATCGCAGCTTAATTTATACAGTATATTTTAACCATTCCCTTTGTTTTGTCGTGAGACAAGGCAAAGGGAATTTCTTCTATGATGCGGTGGCACATTACAAGCCATCGTTCCCTTTTATAACAACTCAATGAGTAATACCTCATTGCGACCATACCTTTTATAATAAGCATAGCTTCCACCGGCTTTCCCACCCGGATTTTTCATAGGATAAGGCTTGTCCTCTCCCTGAGTTTTCACTTCGCTCAGACACGGGGAGAGGCAGGACAAACGGCGGCACATTCCGGTACTCCATGCAGGGACTTCGACAATCGTCGAGTTGTCTCTGCATGGAGTTCGGGAAAAAGCCGCTTTTTGTTTGTCCGGCAAACCCTGATTATTCTACCCACCCAAGCCGGAGACCTTTATAGGTTCTATCCCTCCTTTTATACCATTCTCCACATACCTATTATATATAGAGACTTTATAGTCCTTTTCTACTCATTCTTTCCCTGACCCTTCTTCCTGTCACTTTTTAAGTCGGCACCGGTTGGGTTTTCCTAATGCAAAAGTCTGCTATCGCACTTGATGCCGCCAGCTTGAAATGAATTTCTTGCAAATTCTTCCTCCTTCGGAGCGTAATTGGCAAGAAAAGCCGCCGCATGAAGCTATACCGATAGCTGTGTGTGGCATTGTAAAACTCCAAAACGGTTTCGACAAAAAGAAACCGATGAAAGGGAAAAAACAAATATTCACATAATATCAAACTTTTAAAATTACAAAGATTATGACAACAGCTAATCAATCAGCAGCAGAAAGAAACATCACGTTAGTGTCAGTGGCAAACATTCAGCCGAGTAACTACAATCCTCGCAAGCGTTTCGATGAAACAGGTCTGGACGAACTTGCGGAAAGCATCAAGCAACAAGGCGTATTGCAACCTATCACCGTGCGTCCTATTGCAGACACAGACCGTTACGAGATTGTCTTTGGCGAACGCAGATACCGTGCTTCCGTTATTGCTGGTTTGGAAGAAGTTCCGGCTATCATATCCGAACTTTCGGACGAAGAAGCACAGGAAATGGCGGTCACAGAGAACTTGCAGCGTAAAGACGTTACTCCTACGGAAGAAGCCAATGCTTATAAGCAACTCATTGATAGTGGGAGGCATACGGTAGAAACCTTGTCTGTCTTATTTGGCAAAAGCGAGAACTATATCCGTACCCGATTGAATTTCTCCACCCTCATTCCCGAACTTGCCGAATTGCTGGATGCAGATGTTATCACCATTAGTGTGGCTTCTGAAATATGCCGATATGGGGAAGATGTGCAACGTGAGGTGTACGAGAAATATCTCAAAGAAGGCATCCAGCACTATTCCAGTTGGAGAGGCCGAAAAGCCAAAGAGATAGCAGAGCTTATCGAACAGAAATTCACCATAGACTTGGAGCGTTACTGCTTCGACAAAACCGAATGTGCTTCTTGCCGACATAACACCAACAACCTTTTGCTGTTCAATGACGGTGGTTGTGGACAATGCTCTAACCGCACTTGCCTTGCAGAAATGAATGCAGCCTTTTTGAAAGAGAAAGCCATTCAGATTGCGCAACAACAGCCCGATATAATCCTTTGCCGTGACCCATATTGCACTAATGAAACCACGGTTGAACGTCTCATCGCTTCGGGCTATGACGTTGAAACAATAAATAGCTGTATAGCTTTTCCTAAAAATCCGATAGAACCACAAATCAAAGATTACGATAACTCCGAAGATTATGAGGATGCACTGAAGGAGCACGAGGAAGAACAAGCTGATTACATGGAGATATGCAATGAAATCAGCCAGCGATGCGAAGCCGGGGAGATTGCCCTTTATGCCAAGATTGGTCAGGCTGACATCACACTCTGTTATGTGGAAAAGACCGCAGCTCAAATAGCAGAAAGTGACAAGGCTACACAAACAATAGCTGTACAAATAGCCGAATTGGAGAAAAAAGACAAGCGTAACAAGGAAATCGCCACTGAAAACACAGTAGATGATGTAAAAAGGGTGATAAAGGAAATTGATACAACGGAAACGAAATTTGGTGCTGATGAAGATAGGATGATGTATTTCTTCTTGTTGTCCTCTCTCCGTAAGGAAAATTATGCAGCCATCGGCATTGACAAAGAATGTGACTATCTGAAAGATGAAGATAAGATAAACGTCATAGCCAATCTTACGGCAAAAGCAAAAGCCATTATCCGCAGGGATTTCTTGATTGCTAATTTTAAAGATGCCTTTAGGAACAATGGCACGGCTGCACTTTTGTTTGACTTTGCAAAAAAACACATGCCCGAAGAGTTGGCAAACATTACAAACAAGTACAATAAAGTGTATGAAAACCGCCATAAACGCATTGAAGAAAAGAAAGTCGCTTTGTTGGAGCAGACAAAAGAAACCGAACAACCTCAATCTGAAGAAGTTCTTCAACCCACAGAAGAACAGCAACCCGAAGTGGCAGCCTAAATAAGTAGCAAGGGTGGAGCAATCCACCCACTACTTACTTTCTTTAATTCAAACATATGAAATGACAACAATAAAAAATAATGAGTTGATAGTCCAACTCAAAGCTGATAATCCCGACTGGTTTGATTAGCAAATGTGAATATGCAATGTCGGGGGTAGTGAGCCATAAAGGTTTGCTCCCCCGGCTTTCCTATTTACAAGGCTATAAGCCCACTCCCTTTTTAGGACAATCCCAAAGGAATTGCCCGTCATCCTTTTATACCATTTACCAGTCTCCTTTTTTATCGCTTGCTTCCCCACCCATATCAGCGGAATGTCTGTACCACAACCATCCTTTCCATACAAGATACGGGGAGGCAATGCCGGACAAACAGGGTCTTGACTTTGTGCTGTTCCATGCCGGAGCTTCGGCAAACCGAAACGACACGGTATTCCACGGCATAAGCCAAGCCCCTTCCATTCATCCGCCATTGCTTTTTCTCCCTATCGTCTCTTTCCTTTCCAGACAGGTTGTGGTAAGGGCAAACAGTGACACTTCCTATTTTTCCCTGTACCTTCGGTAGAGTCCAAAAAAGGAAAAGTCACTACATAGTTTGCCCGGCAGCCCCTTGTCCGACCCACCCGGAAGCAGTTTGCTTTCCTGTTATACCGACCCATTATCCTTTTATATCCAGATTCGATATTTCCACTCCAATCTGTCCGCACCGTTCAGATTTTGGCTGCAAAGGTCTATCATCGTGTCTTAATAGTCCGGCCTGAAATGTATTTCTTGCAAATTCTTCCTTGCCATGCAAGCGTAATTGGCAAGAAAGACCGTACCTATAAGCCCGGTCGATGATTGGAAACCGCAGCATAAATTCCGAACCGGCAGGACAGAAAGAAGCCGAAGACAGGGAAAGATATGTGTAACCCATTAAAACAGAAAAGACAATGGAAAAAATTCCGAACATCCAAGCAACCAAGGAGTACCAATTTGCAAAAGAAGTAGAGAATATGTTGAATAATTATAGTTTCAACCATTCCGTATTTGCTGCTTCCATCCCATTCATGCACCCGACCATCCAACAACTGCTGTACCGATTAATCCGGAAATGCCTGAAGGTCATGGCTGACGAAGAACGCCGATACGATGACCGTAACAGGGCTTCGCACGAAGAGGCTAAAGCAATTATAGAGTTTTTAGCAGAGAACGAACGATATATACCTCACATCTAACTGGTTTACAAAAATGAAAACGAACACCATCTACATACTTTATACATTAGTTGATTGCGGTGAAAGCGTTTCCGACTGCCATACGCTTTACAGCACTTTGGAGAAAGCCAAAGCCGCAATGGAAGTTGAAATTCAAGAGTGCATGAAAAACTTCCGCCATGGAGAGGTCAAGCATGACTTTGAAAGGCTTTATGAGTTTATGAATGAAGACGGACAAGGCTTCACGGTGGGAATAGATGAACAGATACCGCAATGAAAAAGAGATATAATTTCATAAGCAGATTGATAAACAAAATCACCCTTAACAGTCAGTCAAACAATGACTCGTTTTCCTATTATGGGCATTGGGTGGAATTGCAAAGCGGAACGGTCGATTATATGTCCGTGACCATTTACAATACGTCAGACCGTTATTCGGGAACATTGGTGGAATTTCAATTTGATTTCTGGACGATGGAGCTTTGCTTTGATGCCGTATCGTGCGATGAAGTCTATGATACTGTTGTAAAAGCATTCAAGGGTGTTTATTATAACAGACGTATTCGGGTCATTGAATAAAAGTCGTACTACGAAATGGCAGCATGGATGGGGGAGATAAATCCCATCCATGCTGTATCATTGTACCTTGGCCCCCTTTTAATTACATAAAGGCTTATCCTTTTTTACGCCCTCTGTTCAATGTTATCCCGGCTTCTTTCAGCACCCGAAACACGGAACTCCGGCTCCTGAAGCCACTGGCTTTCCATATCTCATTGATAAGGTGTCCGCTTTTATACATATTCACCACGAACTCTTTCCGCTCGATGCGGTTGTAATCCACCGGGGACAATGTTCTCATGCGGCTTTTCACTTTGCGGACTGCATCGGAGGACTTGCGGATATCAAATGCTTCTTTGGGCAGCAATGCCACGACATTGAGTATATCCGACATCTGTGTCTCCGGAAAAAGCTCGTTGCCGGAATCTATGCGGTCATGGATTGAAATAAGACGGATTTCCTTCAGACGGCAATATTCAAGGAGATACGAAAGCTGCCGTGTCTCACGGAGAACGTGGCTCAACTTGGGAACGACCAGTTCATCCCCCTTGTTTAGTCGGTCAAGTAATTTGTTCCATTCCGTACGCAACTCATAATCCTGCTGTTCTTCCATAATCTCGTTACAGCCGAATCGCTTCATCCACTCTTTATCCGTGTTCGCCCTATACCCGGCATAATTCATTACATATCCTACCTTTGCCATATTTATTTGTTCCTAATTTATTCAAGTACAAAGGTATAACAAATACCTCACAAAGCCGCATAAATGGCAGCTCGGACAACCTTTTTTATCATTTCACATCGAGGTTCCATAGCGTGTCAGACAGATTGTTTGCCATGTTGCCACTCCTTTTTGAAAGTATTTCCAGTTATTCTTCCCCTCTTTTATCGGATAGCTTGAAAAATGTTTTTTGTGCTATTTGTTATCCGTTGGTTGATTTACACAAAGTTGCAAAAAACAGACTTGGAGTATAATTCCATAAGCTTTTGTAAACTTGTATTTTACATACTTCTTATATGGATATTACACCTTATTTTTGCTTTTTGAAATCATAAAACTAAAGTCCGATATGAAATTGTATTTAGTGACAAAAACATTGTCAGTACGACAGACACGGAGACAATCATCTTGTTTCTATCCGGGCATTGGTCGCCTGTTATTCAAAGGTGACCGTCCTCTTTTACACACGACATGGGTGGCTTTGTTGGCCATAATCTTGTTGGCTTCTTGCAACCGTTCTGCGGAACATGGCTTCCATTCTTCCGAAGAAGCTTTCGATGCCTATGCAGATTTTTTACAAACGGTAAAAAAAACGGAAAATATAACCACCGGCCGGCTTGTGGAACTGGCACGGAAATGGTATGCGTTGGATGATTCCGTGGCAAGTTGTATTATCCGTGACAGCATGAAAGCCCATGCACCGGCCAGACAGGAAATCATCCATGATTCCCTACGTTTTTATATGGGCAGGCTGATTGACAAACGGCAGTGGGCTTTTACGGATTACCTCACAATCATAGAGTCACTGAATAGAGTGGAAGTCGATACGTTTTCCCTGCCATTGGTAGCTTCCGCACACCGTTTTTATGCCGGTCTGGACAGTGTTCCAACTTACGGCACGAACGCTGAACAGACCGTAGCCCTGTATCAGAAGATGCTCGAGCGGACATTGAAAGACGGCTTCCGGTCCAAAGCAGACATTATCACCTTTTTGCAGGAGGAAGATATGGCATTCCGTTCTTTCTTGAAGTATCTTCCTGTGTATGGGGATATTCCACTGGGCGACATCACGGTTCAGACCGGAAAAGTGATACGGCATATCACAGACCTTTCCATGAAGGAGCAGCCTCTATTCCACAAGGAAGAACTGGTTATCCTCCTGACAGTACGCAACAACCGCCGTTTGCTGCAAAATGCCCTCGTTTGTCTGGACGAGATATGGCGTGACAGGTACATAGCCGACAGTAACCGTTCAATGGCATATCTCTGGATGTTGGTTCAACCGTGGATTTCCTTCGATGAACTCTCCTATACGCTGTTGTCCGAGAGGCAGACCGATGCACTTCACAGGTTGGCCAAAGAGACTTCCAAAGCAACCAGGAAGTTGAAGCACTCCGGCTTCCCGCTGGAGGTGGACGAGTTGCCTGCACTTCTTATCAAGGCATACATCACGAATATCAACTAATATCAAAGAATATATCATGCAGAAAGAACAAATAGACCGGTTCGTCACGCTGGCAGGTCTGGAAATGCCGGCACTGATTTCTCCGGGAAAATTTCAAGGAGCGGAGATTTATGAGGACAGTGCCGTGCTGACCTTCCTCTTGCCAAAGGTGTATCCGTTGGAAGAACTGATTGACGAATTGGAGGATCAAATGGAACTCATATTGCTTTATCACTACCTGCCATCCACGTCCACGGATTTCGGCCAGAAATGTTGTGCCTATTCCAATCCACGTTTCGGCCGGATGTATAAGCTCAATGCCACGGCAAACGGAAACATTGAATGTGATACCCTGTATGTGACCCTCTATGATTCTCTGGAGATAATGGGCTGCGAACTTCGGGAAGAACTGTTGAAGGTCATCAAGAACGGCCATATGCTGTTTGCGCGGAGTGAGGAAGAACTGTTAAGAGATTTTGTCTGAATGAAAGAGAGTATTTATAGAAAACTGGTATCCGTTATCCATGATTACAGGACATGGATTGATGTGCTGGATGCAGACAGGGAAAGCACGTTCTCCGTCCAGAAGGGTGGAGAGTTGCATCCGGTGCATTGCCGTGTCCTGTACTTGGTGGCGAAAGTCCCGAACAGCGTCTATCCCAAAGGCCATGTATTGAGCATACCGGAATACAAATTGGATAGTGCCGTGCGTTCATTGAAACGCAATCCCGATTTCAAGTCACGCTACCAATCGGAAGCATTGCTATATACTGATGTGGAAGATATTGTCCGTATCGCTTCCAATCATTTCATCAAACTCGAATTAGAACCCTAAGACATAGATAACCATGATTGTAAAATCCCTTTATTTGCTTTTTCTACTCACGTTTTTAGTGCTTCCTTTCTTTTATCACAGGAAGAAGTCCAAACCGTCCATGACCAAGTTCTACCTGCGTATGGCATTCAGCCATAACTTCCGCAAGTGTTACAGGCTGGTATTGCTTTCAGCCTTGCTCATGTTCCATTTCTACCACCTCTCTTTGTTCAAGTTGCCATTGGAACTGGCTCCCTCATCCGTGGTATGCCTGTTGCTGTTTTCCCATCGGATTTCAGAACGGGTATTCCGCTTTTTGCAGCAGGAACGGACACTTCTCGGAGTGGCGGTATTCTCTGTTGTCTGCCTGTTTGCTCCTCATTTCCTGCCGCTTGGCGTTACCATTGGCGCACTGATTTTCGGGGCGGCGTTTTACCCCTCATTGTCGGTTTGCCGCATGGTAAAGAAGCCCTTTTTAAGGCAATCGTTTTTAGAGAATCCCGAAAGTATCATTCCGCACTATCGAAACTGGGGGTATAGGAAGAAATGATAATGTTTTCCCTGCTTTTATTACCGTTCGAAGACTATATAATCATCATAAATTCATGAAGAAGGAATACATCAATTACAGAATAATTGCGGACAAGGAACTGCTTGAGTTCCTCCGTTCGGATGAAGAAGAAAGATTCTCCAAAATGGATGCCCTCTGTGACTTACTTGACAAGGCATCCGGTGAAAGCCGTGACAGCCTGACCTATTTCGGAACGACCGTCACCTTGCGGAAAGGGCAATTCGTCACGACCGTCAGCAACCTTGCCCGGCAATGGAAATGGCACCGTGCCACGACACGCAGTTTCCTCGATGCGTTGGAGAACTTCGGCATGGCGAGGATAGACGCACACAAGAAGTTTTTCCTGATAACAATGAATTACACGTTGCCGGAAACGGAAGGCTTACAGCCCCGTATGATGTCACCGGAGGAAGAACGCATCAACAAGTGGATATGTGGCTACCTGTGCCTGGAGGAAATGGCTGAATCGGCTGTACAGTTCATCACAACTACCGAACATGTTCTATCCATGCCGGTGACAGATAGCGGAGCCGGCATCGGGGAACGCTTGCATAAGCTGTTCGCCCATATAATCCTGCAAAGGACGAACTTGTTTCCGACCAATCCAACGCTTTCCGCCACATTGGAGAGAGTGTACTGCGAGGTTTGCCACAGGGATGTGGCGATATACCTTCAACTACTCGCATCGGCAGGTCTGAACCTGATTGACGTACAATGCCCGAAAGTTCCGGAATATTTATTAGCCTTGATACCAGACAAGGTTTCAGAAGACCTCCGCCTGCTTTGGGAATACTACGCTCCCTATTTTGAGGGAATCAATCAAGAGAAGGCTGGGAAAATACCCCAAACCAACCAATAGAACCCTGCTTGCTGCCTCTCCTTTTAGACTCACCGGGTATGCCCTTATTTCCACTTGCGGAAGCGTAACCCTCATGCGAGGTCTTGACCTCCAGTTTTACGACGGGCTTGCCCGTCCGGAAGGAAGTGCTTCCAGCACGTAGCCTAATACGCACTTTGCCCCGGACGGGCAAAATGCAGAGACCGCAAAGGCGGCAGCAAGCTGTAAAAATAGCATATAGGACACATGGCGAACAACATCAAACAGGTTATGGACATCAGGCCCGGAAAGGGCATGACCACCGGTCAAAGCGACGAGCATCAGCGCAACTGGACGGAAAGAGGTTGGGAATGGGCATCGAAGCACGGCAACTATGACCGCACCCGTGAACGGCTTAACTTTGAAGTCATCAAAGGAGGTAAGGTCGTGCCAGTGGATAAGTCCAAATCCATACCGGATCGCATGGCGGAAACCTTGCGTGAGCGTAGTATCAAAGACCCCAACGCCGGGCTTACCGAACCGAAGTTCCGTACTGTGGCGAATATCATCTTTGGAGGCTCCAGGGAGAGGATGCACGAGATAGCCTTTGGCGGCCAGAAAGTAAACCTCACGCATGGAGCTGATAACTCACATATCCGGCGCAACAAGGATATAGAACTTTGGGCGCAGGACGTGTACAGGTTTGCGTGTGACAAATGGGGGGAGGATAATGTCATAGGCTTCTATGTACACCTTGACGAACTCAACCCACACGTGCATTGCACCGTGATACCGGTAGATGAACGGAATAAGATTTCGTTCAACAAGATTTTCGGAGGAAATATCTATGACTTCAAAGAGCGTCTGTTCGCACTCCACGACGAGCTTGCCAAAGTCAATGGGAAGTGGGGATTGAACCGTGGAGACAGCGTGAGCGTGACCGGCACCAAGCACCGCACAACGGAAGAATACAGGCGTGCGTTGAGCCGTGAATGTACCGCGCTGGAGAAACAGATTGGGAACGACCGTGAGCTGCTTCGACAACTCCATTCGGACATCCGTCTGGCAGAAAAAAGAGTGAAAGGATTATCTACCATGATTGCCAATCAGGAACAAAAGAAACTGGAATTGGAGGAAGAAATCAGAACAGTGGCCACTGATTTGAGGACGGGCAAAGGGGATTCCGAAGAACTCCAGAAACGCATCGCTAAGCTTGATTATGAGCTTCAGAAAGTACTTGAAAACCTGTCCGACAAACGGGAGAAATTGGCGGAAGCCGACTGCAAATTGTCGGAGTTGAAAACACTGGAGGCCGAATCGAAAGACAAGGTGGAGAGTTACAGGGAGGAAGTGAGACTAGCTACTTATAATCTGGAGAACCAGGTCCGATACAGATTGGCGGAAGCCATGGTCGGTGACATCATCCGGGAGTTCAGGACGCATTTCCAAAGTTTGGGGAAAGAGGCGCAAAGCGTGTTCGATGATTCATTGATTAAGGACATGGCCGAACGTGGCGAAGATATATTCAAGTGCGCCATTTACCTTTTCGCCAATTATGTCGATTTGGCCACCACCTTTGCCGAAGGGCATGGAGGTGGCGGAGGGGGAAGCGACCTGCCCTGGAGAAGGAAGGAGGACGAGGACGACCGGACATGGGCAAGGCGTTGCTTGCAGAGGGCACACCGGATGATGAAGCCTGCCGGTGGAAAGAGCGTCCGTAAAAAATAAGAGAAATTCACTCTCCATGAAGTCTGATTGACAGTCTGATTGGGAGAAGTAAAAAAGAATACTTGTTAAAGACGGCGTGATAGGCTTCCATACGTTCAGGCATAGATCGGTCACGTTGTTTCTTTGCATCACAAACCAAATTTTAGATAGAATGAAGAGAATATTTTTGTTTATGTTGCCAATGGCATTTTCGATGGGAGCACAGGCTTACAATGTGAATATAGCCGATACGGTGTGTACCCGTCACAGAGAGTATTTCAAGGAGAAGTGGGAAACGGTACAGCCTTCTTACCTGACCGATGTCGTTTCCGTCTCCACGTGGAAAGATAACTGGTTCCTGAATGTTTCCGGCGGTACTTCCGCTTTCTTGGGTTCACCATTAGGGTGTGAAGATTTATTTGGCAGGATGAAGCCTACATTGGCTGTTTCGGCAGGCAAATGGTTCACGCCAGCTATAGGAGGTCGCTTGTCCTATCAGGGTTTCCGATTCAAGGATTCACGGTTGGAAACACAATCATATCAATTCTGCCATGCGGATTTGCTTTGGAATGTATTGGCAGGCTTGGATAGGGGCAATACACCGTGCCGTTGGAGTCTCATCCCTTATGCGGGAGCCGGTATCATCCACCACAAGGGGAGCGGCCACCATCCGTTTGCTCTTTCCTACGGCATACAGGGCAGATACCGTCTTACAGACCGTTTCCACTTGCTTGCGGAACTGGGTGGCACCACGACTTTCAAGGACTTCGACGGTTATGGTGCTTCAGACCAATTCGGGGATAATTTAGTGGGCCTGACGGCAGGAATCTCCTTTACGATTGGCAAGGTCGGTTGGCGGAAGGTGATAGACCCTGTTCCTTATATAAGACAGAATGAGGAACTGGCTGTTCATGCCTTGTGTTTGGCAGGGAAGAACCGGGGATTACAGAAAAACAATGCCATGAACCTGGCCATTATCGCCGAGTTGAAGAAGATTCTGGAGTTGGAAGGTCTGTTAGACCGATACGCTGATAAGCTGTCCGAACTTGTCGGCAACGCAGAAAGCCAAACCGCTTCTTCCGGCTATCCGAGAAACAATTACAGCGGATTAAATTCGCTTCGCGCAAGGTTGAATCAATCACCCTTGACGGAGGCAAGCGACTCTACATCTTCCGCTCATCCGGCGGCACATACCAATGAGCAAATTGTTTCACAAAGACAGCATACCCACCATTTAGATAGTGATGCCTCACAGCTTGTTTCCGACAGCCTGTATGTCGGGGCACCTATCTATTTCTTCTTTGTCCTGAATACCGGCCATCTGACTGATACCTCGCAACTCATCAACCTTGACGGGATAGCCCGGATTGCCAATAAGCATAGGTTGCATATCCGGGTTTCAGGAGCGGCAGACAATGCCACGGGTAATGAAACGCTCAACAATTCATTGGGGCTTTGCCGTGCGGAATACATCAAGGCCCAGCTTATCAAACGTGCCGTGCCAAGCAACCGTATTGAAATTGTTTCAGAAGGGGGGATTGACGATTATTCACCCAATGAGGCAAACAGGAACGCTTGTGTAAGATTGCTTTCTCCCCCAAAATGAGGATTACTTTTTGTTCATAATAAAAAACTTATATTGTGTGATAGTCGGTTAGCCTGTGAAGGTCAGCCGGCTAATTTTTGAAATAAAGATAAAAATAATATAGTGATTTTTTTAATCAACTTTATTTGTAAACATCCACTCAAATGAAATTACCAAATATTTGTAGCCTTATTTAGTAGTGGGAAAAAACAATCAAGTGAATTATTGAAAATTTCGACAAACTAATGTCATTTCAAAGCAAGCAAAGCATTCCTGTTTTTTCTAGTATTAAAAACTTGAGATAATACATGATCGAAGAAAATATTTGGAATCTTTTGGGAGAATGATGGAATTTTTTCATTTAGTAAACTGACAGCTAATCCACCCACAGCCGGAAGGATTAGTCCTGTAACAGAAACCAGTCCCCATCTAAACCATTTTTCTGCTTGTGAAGATGAGTTACCTCCTAAAAGGATTCGCTCCAGTTCATTTATATTATAGTTATTCGATTGTAGCCAATCTCTATAAAAACCTCCAAAAGCATGATCTCTTACTTGAATAATTTTTTTTATATCAATTATTTTATTGTAATAAAGCAAAGATAAGTTGGGAATATTCCTTGCAAAAAGATATTTGTTCATTCTATCATTAAGAGTTTGTTCTGGAATTAGATTGTTTTTCTGCATGAAATAATACTTAGCTTCATCTTCTAAAATTATTTCATCAGTCTGTAAATAACTACCCCACACAATACTTCTTTCGAATAGGCATAATCTTACGGCACTCCATGTGTCTTTTTCGTTAATGTCAAGGATGTTTTCAGATTCTATATTTAAATAGGTTCTAATTTGATTATTGATTGTGAAATCCTCATACATATTTTCTTGGGCAATATGATCCCAATATACATATTCTTCCGATTCTGAATCAGAAGTTACCTTTTCAAATACTTGCTTGATAAATAAAGATGCCTGAAAACCATATTTGTTATTTATTCGTTCAATAACTTTATCATAATAATTACTCTTATGCATATTCATAAATAGCAAATTTTCATTTCCTATCATGAATGCTGGAAACCACCAATTATCAATTATTACAAGTTCTTGCCTTTCATATAAAAGTCTAAAGGCTTCAAAACCCAAAACGTCTATAATTTCTTCCAATGAATCTGTCCTGATAATGATTTTATCATGTGTTAGCAAACAATTTATAACTCGATTCAAATAATATAAATGTTCAGGCATAGTAAGTTCTGGATATTTTCCAAAATGCCATCTATCATAACATATACCAGATTCGACTTCCTTTATCCTATATGAAAAACTGTCAAATAATACTGCCATTTATTGAATCCAATTATTATAAAAAAACTGTATCTCTATCCCTGCCTTGAATAGCAATGAGATGTTATTTTTCTCCTCTTTGTAAAACTTTCCATTCCGTTGGAATGGAAAGTTCAAATCCATTGGCAAGCGTTATTTTATCTGGCAATAATGCCTGCTTAAACCTCTTTTCATAGCGCAACATCTGAATGGGTGCTCCATTTCCCATTGTAGCCAAGTTACTAGAATACTGATGAGGTGGGAAATAGATAAATACATTGATTTTAGCTTCTTTGGCCAGTTCAACGGCTGGTATCATATCACTGTCTGCGGAAACAATGATAGCAAGGTCACAGTTATGTTGGAAAGCGTCGGCCACAATCTGGGTAGCTATACGCACGTCAGACTCCTTTTCTTCGTAAGTATGGATGATATTGTGGCATTTGAAACACTCGATTTCCTTTTTTAGATACTTTCCCAATATTAACTTAAATTTCGGATTCTCCTTATTGGCTTGGAAAAAGGCATCCTGTCTTTTCCGTTTACCTACGTCTGTCGGTCTAGCAGAGAAATACTTTACTGCTATTAATTCCTGATTAGGACGTAAGAAAGACTCCATCAACTTGACAATATCTAGCCAATAATACTTCTTCCACGGAGCGGTCTTTAATCCATAATAGAAGTTGAATCCGTCAATGTAAATGATTACTCGTTGCTTGTTTTTTTCTGCCATAGTCATATAAAAAATAAGCCCTCGAAATCGAGGGCGAGCCTTGGTCTTTCCCAACCAAGGGGGATAATTCTATACTGCAAATGTACATTTTTTATTTGAGAAAACAAACTTGTATGAGATTTATTTTGTAATCATAGCCATAAATTCAGCAAATTAACCTCTTTTAGCTCAATCCGCCATTCCCATCTACCAAGCCTTCCTTTTTACTCTGCAAAGTTACGGCTCGCAAAATCCGTCAAGTACCACTCCGTTATTTGAATATTTTAATAGGCTTTCCAAGCCCGGCATCAAAATCCCCAAATTCCTTGCCTTTATTTTGCCTGACAAGCCGTTATGGGATTGCACGTAAAAATAGAACTCCTGGTAGAGATAAAAATTCTCTAATGAAAGGGGAAGTGCATAACCAACAATTTAAAGAGTAAGACAATGGAAAAGAAAATGATTTGGAGCAGCGAAATGCTTTATGATGATGAAGCGCGTGAAAACTATTTGGAAAATATGCGTGCCATTACGGAAAATAAGGATTACCAACTCACTGATGAAGAATGGGCAGACGAAGTGTATTTAGACCTGTCCGATGAAAGAGGCAACCTTGATAAAAAGGTAAATGGCATTATTATTGCGTTTGCCGATTTAGGGCTATGGCAAGGCAGAAGAAATGCCTTTCAATTTTTTGGTAACAACATTGCCAACATACTTCATACCCGATGCGAGGATGCCGAATGGTACGGCGATGCCTACAACATACGTGGAATACTGCACCACCATGATGGCACCAACTATGTGCTTTACCGCATAGCCAAAGACGAAGAAACAGCCGAACGTATAGCAGCCAAGATTTACAACGGTGAGATAGACGAAAGAGGTTTCCGCAAACTGATACGTTCCCTATATCCCGATGTGGCAGCAGTTTATGGCTGGAAAATTGCAGGACAAAAAAATGTGGTTTAGAAGTGGCAACACAAGAATGCTTTATATTGATTTTCAACTAAATAATTATACACAATGAGCAAGTACGATTTTATCAAGAACGGCAACACCCTTTATTGGAACGCCCCCGACAACGGCAAGGCTTCAGGAGCTTACAAAGTGATTTCCGCCCCCAAGGAAATTGACGAAGATAGCATTATCCTGATTGCCTCCGACCATTCGGAAGCCGAAGTTTTCCCCTCCGAGTTATTCCCCTTTGGCATGACCATGAGTCATAAAGAGGATTTCCAGCGTTGGAAAGCCCGGTATGAAGCGGAAGGTACGATATTCTACGACCGACTTTCCGAAGTCACCTACACAGACCGGGATTTATCCGTCGGTGACAGGGTTATCTTCACCAACGACCACGGAGTAGTATTCGGTCCCCACGAAGTGTTGGCTTTTGGAAAGCCAGTCAATGGCAGATGCGTATATATTGACAGCGATGCCTATTGGTTTGCCGACCGTCCGGAGCAATTAACGCTCATAGAAGAATAAAAAGAGCAGTGCAAGGAATGTGCCCATACACTCCTTGCACTCAACATCTTATCTTCCCCTCCGATAAGGCACATACTCATCCTCCTGTTCCCTTTCCTCATGTGCCACCTCCTGCGTGTTGCCATCATTATCCGCATCCATGAGGTCTATTTGAGGATTTACCCTTTCGCCGGCAACATCGCCCCGGTACTGATATTCGGGCATTGCTTCCAAAGCCGTCCGGACATTTTGCAGGTTGCCGGTAAGGTCTTTGTCATGGTCATAGGCAAAGCTGTGCCTTTCCGTAAATTTACCGTTTACGACTGTCCCTATATCCAGTGTATCAGACAATCTGTTATAGTAAGCGCATAGAATGTCACCGGTAGGCATCTCGAACTTCGGCGAACGTACTTTTACTGTTGAAAGGTATTCTTTTGCTACCATATCCTTTGCAAAATTCTTGACATCTTCAGATGCCCTTCCGATACCATAGCGACGGATGTGGTCACGTACCTCTTCTTCGCTATATTTCAACATCAGGTCATAAGTTCCTCCGACACTTCCGTTATAGACCAATGCCCATTTCTCATTTTCAATAAGCACGTTATCATGCGTATGCTGTGCCGGATATCTGTAAGTATACATCTCATCCATGCCATTCCCGTCATAATACTCCGTGGCTTCATTCAGTAGCCCCTCAAAGTCTCCTTTATCTTTGAATGCATCCAATCTTGCCGTATCATCCTGAGATTGAAGAAATGCCACAGAGCAATAGAACGGCCGGGCTTTTGCCTCAATTTTCTCAGCCACCGCATCAATCCGTTGTGCAATCATCGATGAAGCCTTTTTTACATCAAACAATGTGGTTTTCAGAAACTCCGGGGATTCCTTCAATACATCCAGCCAGGAACCGAGATACTGTGCGCTATCCTCCTTGATTGTCTTGGTAATACCATACTGCGAGGCTACCAAAGCACTGCCCAATTCAGCCACCAGTTCCTCACGGGCATACTCTTTGCTTCCGAAAGCGGCTGGCTTGATACGGTCTAAGCGTCCTTCAGCCCCCGTACTGTGCGTCATTTCATGCAGCAGCGTCCCGTAAAACGATTCCCCGTTGATGAACTGGCTCTTTTCCGGCAGCACAATCGCATCTTTGGCAATGCTGTAATAAGCACTATCCTGATGTTCCAAAGAAATCGGACACACCCACAGTTTTTTTTCAATCATCTCATCCAATGGGGCAAACGCCATTTTTTCATCGTCCAGGGAGGCTGGGCGTTTTAAGTTGTTCCGTTCACATAGCTTCTCATATAGTTCCGGACGTGCTTCTCGGAGGTTGGTTTGTGCCACATTGAATACATTATGTACGTTCAGCTTGGGATATACCGAATACTTTTTCTGTTCTTCCGGCGACAGTTTCCGATAGTCCTCCATCTTGATTTTCTCTTTCGTCTCCTTATCCACCACGGTAAACGTGGTAATGAATACCGGAAACGATTTTTCCCCCTTCAGGACAGACACCTGCGGAAGCCTCTCCCCATTGGCATCCGTCAATGGCTTATGATTCCCCTGTCTGTCCGTCGAATAGTTTAGTCCCGACACACGCTGAAAGGTACAGAACACCGGTAGCTTGTAGCTGTTTTCCTCGCAAAGCAACATGAGCATCAGCGCATTCATCCCGTTATATTCTCGTCCGGACAGGTTCTTCGGCCATGCCATAAAGTTCTCGGTAAACCACGGTTTCTTCCAGTCTCCCTTGATAGACGATATTTTCTTTATCATCAGTTCCGTAAACCGTTCAAGCGCACGTTCCTCTGCACTTGGTCCATCCGGATTATATCTTTTTCCTGCCATGCTCAAAATTCAGTTTCATTCGTTACAGCCGGTTTCACCCATTCCCTCATTTCCTCCACCCGGCAGGAGAGGTTGATTTTGTCCAGATATACGGAGAGTTCCAACACTCCTTTGGCACAGATACGTGCTTTAGGGTGGAGCCAACCATCTTTTTCAGCGGTAAAACAGATGAAGCGCACCCATGTAAAGGAAAAGTTTTCCTCGTGCTTCTCCGTGCTGAAGGCAGAGAATACCCAGTAGGGATTGCCCCTCTTGTCTCTCTTTTTCTCCACCTGTTTGCCCACCGTACCCCGGAACTTGATAGTGCCTTCAATCGCATCACGCTCGTTTTCCGGGAGAAAATCCACGCTCTCGGCATGGAAATTGAGATACAGGTTTTCTTCACGCTTGCGGAAAGTCAGCACTCCCTTCAACCCGATACGTTGCCCGGCCACATAGGAAGGCAGTTCCGCATCCGTTCCGTCTTTCGACACGAATATCTCCACTTGTTTGCAGCCGCCTGCTTTGGCAGGAATGGTCGTTTTCACGGCAAAGCCGATGTAGGATTTCCCCTCTTTGTTGGTACGCATGGAAGCCGTGCGGCTTACAATGCCGTTGATTGTCACATTACACTTAATCATAAATCACACTTTTAATTGTTACACAACTATTTCGTTTCTATATTTATTATCGAATCTGCAAACCTTCCGGCTGCCCACGTTGCTCCACGCCCTGCTCATAGCTTCTGGCTGCACGTTCAGCCACGAGCATATGATTTACCGCCGTACCGATCCGTTGCCGCTTGCTCTCGTCCGGCATTGCCGTGTCATTCAGTATCAGCGACAATCGGTTCATCTCAGCTGTAGTCAGTTCGTGCGAGTAGCTGCCGGTACTGTCTTTGGCGTGTAGCACAGGTCTTACCCTCTCTTGTATCACCAGCTCACAGGATTTCAGCGAGGGAACGAGTTGCGACAGGTCGATGCGTTTCTCCAAGGCCGCTTGGGTTGCAGCCGCCATTTGCTGCTCCTGTTCCTTGCCGTCAATCTGCACGGCAAGAGCCATCAGCGAGGTAAACATCCCCATCACCAACTCCATAATCGGGTCGTTACCGTTCATCCGGATACCGCTGTCCTCCGAGGAAAGCAGCTTTTTCATCCAATCTTCCGGTGAATCAGCCAAACCGGTTGTCGGAGTTTCGTCCTCTTGCGTACGGAATTTAGCCATCAAGTCTTTGCCGTCCGAAAGCAGTTGCAGCCCGATGTTCCCTTTTTGTGCTATTTCGGCAAGGTAAGCCGCAGGATTCACTTCACGCAGGGTTCCATTCGTAGTAATTTGCTTCACTTCCAGATGCAGGTGTTCTCCGGTTGTCCGTGTGCCGGTACTTCCTGACACGCCAAGCTGTTGCCCGGCATTCACCGTGTCACCTGTTTTTACGCCTACCGCCTCCAGATGATGATAGCTTACCTGTACCTTGCTGTTGTCCGCACGTTCATACTCCACCGTGACGGATCGGCCGCCCGGCGTGTCGGCGTTTTGATTGACCGCCACCACTTTTCCTTTATCCTCCGTGGCAAGCACCGCCTCCCGATTTGTCTGGATATCGATGCCTTTGTGTATCTGCTGTTTGTCCGGGTTCATCGGGTCTCTACGCATCCCGAAAGGGGAAGTCACCAACAGGAACTCATTCCTTTCCACCGGGAAGGAGTAGTGCTCCGTGGCAGCCTTGCCTTGCGAAATCCCTGCTTCCATCACCATACGGTCATACTTGTCAAGGCCGTTCACCTCGATAATCCGTTGCAGGTTGGCGGCATAGTTCCCTCCGGTGGCATACCCGGCACGTTCCAGACCTTGCGCCCAGCCCTTGTAGTCGTCAGCCGCCAGTTTGAAGCAATCCGCATACCGCTTGTTCTCCTTCAGGAAGCGGGAATGATGCTCGTAGGAATCACCCACCGTAGCATAGCTGCAAAATTTTTCATCCGGTTTGTCGTCAGTGTACAGCCCGTATTTGCCGCCACCCTCTATCCATGCCGCAGTCGCCTTGATACCGAAATGGTTATTCTCTTTCTGTGCCAGTCGGCTTTGTCCGTTGGAACTTTCCAGTATACCTTGTGCCAACGTCACCGAAGCCGGAATACAGTACTTGCGCATCTGTACCATGGCAAAATTCGCATACCGTTCTGCATATTCTTGATTCTTGCTCATTATTATATATAGGTATATGTTTCTCTCATACGTTACACACTACATCCGTCGTGCCGGACGTTGCTCATTCTCAACGGGGGTGTCCATTTCGGACACTCCCTTACGAGGCAGTTCATCGCAGATTCCGACCCTTACTCCCGACCGTACCAGCTTGGGCAAATAAGTGTCCAATGCCGTTTTGGGAAACGAAGCCACGTGAATCCCTCCGTCACGTTCCGACACGTCAAGCCCCAGCACGTTTGCCATTCTGTCCGCATCCTCCTTGTAGGATTCATAGAAGTCACGGCTGCGGAAGAGAAGCACGGCATCGGGGTGTTTGGCTTTCAACTCCTCAAAATTCCTCCAGTCCGTCTGTCCTTTCGCCCCGTCAGCCTTCACTTGTTCCTTTTCCCTTCCATGCTCCACTTGGCTTTTCGCCTGTTTCGCTTCCTGTGCCTGTTTCAGCACGTCCGCAAACAAGGTGGCCGCCAACTGTGTCTTATATCCGGCCATATCCTCCGCAATCCAGATCCGTTGCCATTGCAGCCTCGACACCTCACGAGCCTCAATTTTCCCCATTCCCTCGATTTGCGGCACACAAAGGAACTTGTCGTCTTTGGCCCGGAAGATATTCACACGCTTGATAAGCGATACATCCACGTCCGTAGATGCCGTGCCGAACAAGTCCTGTCTTAGTTCGGGGCGGTCGGTGCCGAGCGCATAATATTTCTGCGCCAGTTCCATACGTACCCCCTGTGCCGACTGCCGTTCATTCTGCTTCACGGCGGAGAAGAAGCGGTTTAAGTCCTCCTTATCGGGATAGATGCTGAAGGCTTCCCCCTCTACGGGCTTCAAGTAGAGTGCCCAACGGTTATTGTCATCACGTAACATCTGTATGCGCTCAAACTGTACGTTAGTGGCTTTATCTACCGCCTCCGCCACATCAAGCGTCGCCTGCACTTGCAACTCCTTGCCGGTCAGCTTGGCGGTAAACACTTCCTTGTCCTTGAAGTAACTGTCATCGGGACGGTACCCCAGCAGGCCGTCCTTGTTGAAGAAACGCACATAGCTTGCTCCTTGCTTCATCAATGCGCCCGTTATCTGTTGCTTGGAGAATCCGGGCAGGTTGTTGGTGACGACCCTTGCCTGTTGTTCCGACCGTTCCTGCGCAGGCATTACCTCATCGGGAGTCAGGTAAAACGGACGTCTGTCCGTAGCGGACAGTATCACGTGGCCACCTGTGGTGGCACCGGCAGGCAGCACCACGTCGGCAATCCCGGTCTCCCTGTCGCGCACCACCACCATTTCTTTGGTGGAGCGGTCAGGCACGCTTTTCAGTTCCTCTGCTATCCGGTAGTTTCCTTTCGTGTTCCATTCTGTAGGCAGGTATTCCCGGCACGCCGTGGCAATCTTCGCACCGTAGGCGAGTGCTTCGGTATAGGCTATCTCCACCACATCGGCATCTTCGTCCGTCACCCTCAACAAGGCTTCATTCTTCTGCCGTTCGTAATAACCCAGATTGAATTTTTCCAGAAACGCATTCCGGGCTTCAGGAGAAGGGAAGTTGCGTCCGTCTATCGCCATTCCTCCGGTACGGAGAATATCCACTAGTATGGCACTCTCACGGGCGTCCACCTGCGGCCCTTGCCGTTCCTGCATTTCCGAGGTCTGGCGTTGCGTGCGCAGCGTGGCATATTCCACTTTCTCACCCTGTTCCGCCTTTCGGATAACCCCCAGCGCATTGTTCACATCGCTTTCGATAGCATCTATGTAGTGCGGATTCTCTTGCAGTTCCCGTGTCCAGTGTTCCACCAAGGGCAGGCTGTCGTTCGCTAACCGGGCAGGCAGTCCGAGTTCCATCATCTTCACGCCGGAGGCCAGTTCCGCTACCAGCCGTTCATAGCGTATGGCATCTTCCGAGGGGGCTTTGCCGCCTTGCATCACCATGCCTTCACGGGCAAGCCGTTGGGCGTGTCCGGTGGCACCTGCCACTTGGCGCATCAGTTCTTGCACATAGTCTTCGTAGTGTTCAAACTGTTTCGCTTCGGGCATATAGACTGCATCTTTGGCGGTATCGAAGTGCGCCATGCCTGCGGCATCCTTGCGCACGGGAAGCAGGTGTTCCCTGACCTGCGCCACGAACCGGTTCACCGTGCTGCGCAGTTGTCGTTCCTCGCTTTGCAGGTAACCCCGGTCTGCACGGCTGCCGAAGCGTTGTTGCAAATCCCGGTATTTCTCCGCATCCGCCATCGGCAGAGTGGTCTGGTCGATGTTGAACAAGACCATGATTTCCCGTTGGCGCACTCCTTTGTAGAGCTTCTGCTGTGCTTCGGGCAAGGCTTTGTATGCCTCACGGGACAGCATATCTTCCGAGTTATGGCGGTTCACGTACTTGTCCCACTTGTACCAGTTGAACGGCACGCCGTGTTCCTGTTGCAATATTGCCTCTCCACGCTGCTTTGCGTCGGAGAACATCGTATATAGCCCGGTCTTGTAGCCGCTTTGGTCGGTGTGCATGCCCAATACGAGGGAGTTGAACGGACTGACAGCTACACCCTTCGGATAGAATTTCGGTAAATTCCGTCCCGCCGCATTCAGCCAGTAGCCGCTACCGGCAACCGCACCGTTCAGGGCGTTTACCAGGAGTGCTGTCTGTTGGTGGGCGGCCGATTGTTCACGTGGACTTTTTTCTTTCATTGCTGTTGTGTTTATAGGGTTGTTTGATTATTTGAGTAGGATTGTGCGTTCCCGGCCCTCGTCCCGTTCCGCTTCGGCGGCCCGGTAGTTCTGTTGTGCCATTTGCTGCATTTCATCGTGCTTGGCAAGCACGGCGTTGGCGAGTGTGTTCAGGGGCAATGCGCCGCTACGGTGGGCATCCACCACATTGTCGGTCAGTTGGATGCTGCACGGCACTTTGTCAATCACCGCAATCAGGCTGTTCCCTTGCAGCACCGGGTTGGCGATGCGTGGATTGAGTGGCTCATCGGCATATACCTTGTAGGGTTGCACAACTTTGTTCCCTTGCCGTCCAAGGGCTTCATGCCCGGCTTTGTTCAACAGGTTCACGCCACCCATGCCTATCAGTACCATCTTCAGCATCGGGTTCCGTACATACATACCGGTCAATATGGAAGCGATGGGCAACAGGTTGTTTTGCGGAAGCAGTGATTTCGACTTGCCGGTAAACAGCCCGAAAAGGATGTCGGGCAGCATGGAAATGACATAGCCCAAGTTTTGGCCGATGTCGTCCAGACCGTCCAGCCCGAAAGTGCCGAACAAGTCGCCCCAGCCGTTTTCATTCCTCTTTCCCTGCGTCTCACCGCTCTCCGTAGGATGCTTGTCCGCCATATTATCTTGTTCCGTAGCCGTTTTTTCCGTTTCCCTTTTCGCAGTTTCGACACGTTCCTTTTCCTCTTCCTCTTGCATCATCGCTAGATATTCTTCTTCCCGTCCAGGTGCCACCACCATGGGCACATCCCCGTGTCCGGGTTTGCGCTCATTGGAAGGAGGCTCGTATGCCGGGAATGGCCACCCATGCGGAACCTGCGCCTCGGCTTCCATAAGTTCCGCCCAAAGCGGTTTTTCGGTCAGTATGCCCATCTTTTGGGCCAACCGCTCGTTGAGCGACAGGATGTAAGGGTTTTCGTAGGATTTTATGACCTTGCCTTGCGCACGGAAGTCGGCGAACACATTATGTTCGCTGCCGAACACGCCACGGCTGATACAATCCTCCACCGTCATGGCCGGAGCATCCTCCGTTCCGTCCATGAATTTCCCCACCGCATAGCTTACCGCTTCCACGCCGCCCAGCTTGATAAGGCTTCCCCACGAGGAAATACCGCCCATCATCACGGTGTCCATGCCGACACCCACCGCTGTACCCCATGCTTTCTCCGCACCGCTTGGCCGGTAGGCGGCTTCGCCACGCCGTTCTATCTCTTGTTGCAGGGGCGACTTCATCATGCCTTGCGCCAATCCCAGCAGGCTGCCTTCCGCACCTTTCCGCAGGATATACTCCACGGATGATTTCGGCATCTGCTCGACCGCCATTCGGTCAATCATCATCTGTTCCACCCGGTAGTCCACGTAGGCAAAGGCGAGGTCTCCACCCAGTTCCTTGGAGAGTTCCTCGTACTGTTCCCTACCGATTTCCGCTACAACGGCATTGCGCCACTCTCCGGCAAGCAGGCTCAGGTCTTCCACGGTTTCCGGGGTGGCGGCTATCCGTTCCCGGCACATTGCCACATAATCCTCTGTTGTCTTGCTGTTCCACTCGCCGGTCTGCCGGAGATACGGCAAGGAGTCGTCCGGCATTCCGTTCGCACCGTTGGCGAGAGAGCGCAGCACGCCGGCAGTACTGGCGTGGTATGCACCGATTTCTTCCACCTGCTTTTGCGTAAGGTAGGTTTGGGCTTCCTTCATCACGGGAGCCAGCTGGCTGTTGAAGTAGTTTTGCAGGCAATATTCGATTTCTGCAAAATGCTGGGTCTGTCGGGGTTTGCTCATGTCAAATTCATTTGTTGCAATAGTTGTTCTTTGGTCTGTTCTATGGCGTGGTGGTACACTTCCATCTGTTTTGGAAAGTATTCTTCCAGCATCGTATCCTTGTCAATCAGGTCTTGGATGAACTTTACCGCCACTTGCCGGCTGATTTCCACGGAGGCTTCGCCTTCTTCTCGGTTATTGAACCATGCCTTCGTCCACCACCGCATTCCGGCCTTGTCGGGATATACCGTCACCAGCCGGGGAATGTCAAAACTCTGCACGTCTATCTCCAAATCGGTAAGCGGGTCCACCATGCCGCAAGTCGCTATGGCTTGGTCGGCCGTTTTTTTTTATCGTTTTCGCTCAGCGTGGAAAGAAAAATCTCGTGGCGCAAAGCGAGGTAGTTCAGGAAGTCGCTGATAAGCAGGTTCTGCACTTTGGCGGCTATCGGCATCGAGCGGTCTCCTATCCCCAACGGGTTGGCGAGCGAGGGTATCATCTCATAGAAATAGTTCTTCACGGCGGACTGTGAGAAGATGTTGCGCAGCGATTGTTCCGTATGCTCCGGCACACGGTAGCCGCCGTTGCCCACTTCCAGTAGGTACTCCGGGTAGAAGCGTAGCATCAGTTCCTCGATTTCCTCCCGGTCATCGTCATACATTGTCGGAATATCCATTTCCATCGTCTCCAGTTCCGGCATACCCGGATGTCCTTGCTGCCGCATTGCCAGCAGGTTGCCGTACAGCATGGCAAGGAACTCCATCGGATTGATTTCCTCCCCGTCATACTTCACTTCGATATGCAGTAGGTCTCCGCTGATACCCACCACGCTGCCGGCCTTTACCCGTGCGCCGAAGGGGGCAAGCGCGTTGGCAAGGTGGGCGTAGGTCACTTCATACTTGCCGTAGCGTATCACTTGGTACAGCCCGTGCGTGGGGTTGCTGCCGATACCCGATACCACACCGTCCGCTACGGCGGTAAGGATATAGCGGTGGGTAGCGAAGTCCACACCATGGTGGAAAAACTCCTCCTGTGTCATTGGGTGGATCTGCTTCCCGTAGCCCAGCGTCAGGCTCACTTCTCCTTTACTCTCCTCAAACGGCATACAATAGCCGCTTTTCGATACCAGGTTCATTTCTTGCGTATAGTTCATTGTCTTTTGTTTCAAGCCTGTTGCCAGGCGATGTTTATATGGATGTTATCTTTTAAGAAGCTGAATATGTGTACAATCACTTCCACTGTCCAGCCGTTTCCCAACATACGGTATTGTTGCGTGTCGCTGCATTTCCATTGGTACCATTCCGGTATGGTTTGCAGGCGTGCGCACTCCGTGGGTGTCAGGCGGCGGATGCGTCCGCACGACATACATATTTCTCCAAAGGGGAGCGGATTTTGGGAACAAGTGCCTGTCTTTCCCTTTCTGTCCGGCCTGCATCCGGCCAGACCAGCCCATATCAAGTTGTCTTTCTGCACGCTCGTCAGGCAGTTTGTCTTGCCGTCTGTCCGGGGTTCAAGCTGTTGGATGTTCTTTCGGAGTTCGGCAATGCTGCCGGCTTCGTATGCCTTGCGTATCCGCTTGCCATACTCCGTCCTCCGGGAAGTGAGGCAGGTCTCTCGTCCACGCATGGCCATACAGACATAGTTCGTGGTCAGGTTTCCTTTGGCCTGTGCGGTAGCCGTCAGGCAGTGGCTTTTGTCGTTGTCTCCCAGCACGTTCATGTCGGTATTCCGTTTCTCGCCATGCCTTTTCAGCCAGCCCATCATCTTTTCGCTCAAGTAGTATTTCTTGTCCGCTTCTTCCTCTACGATGTGCCGGAGGAATATCTTCCGGTCTTGAGGTTGCGGAATGTCGGCGTGCAGTTCACCGAACAGCCCGACCTTTTTTGTCCGTATGTTCGTCCAATAGATGCGGGCACGATTCTGTGCCGACACCAGGGCGGAGTTGATATGCACCCCGAATATCCCGATAGCCTCGCTCAGTACACGTTCCCATTTCTTGCCCATTTCCACATTTTCTAATAGGAACAGCACATCAGGATTGTACATGCGAATATCTGTCAGGATACGCATATATTCCCAAAACAGGTATGATTCCCCTTCAAACAGGAAGCCTTCACGCTTCAATTCCAAATAACGCTTCAACGTATAGATTTCCTCCTTGTCTATGGTGGACATCCCTGCTCGTTTCCCGGCAAAGGAAAACGACTGGCAGGGGCTTCCGCCTATCAGCAGGTCTATCGGCTCCAGTTGGCGCACGTCCACTTGTGTGACATCGCCGAGTTGTATCGTGTCCGGAAAATTCAGTTGGGTTTGCCGGATAGCGTGTCGGTCTATTTCGGAGGCGTAATATGTTTCCGTCCGGATGCCAAGTCGTTTCAAGGCAATCTGTCCGCATGACATTCCGTCAAACAAGCTCAAAACCTTCATTCGTCTCCGTTTTATGGTTGAAATATGTGCTGCACTTGAATCCTTTTCTCGGTATGAAGTCCTTGAACTCGCAGCTCAGGAATATCCATCTCTTATCGGCCCAGCCTGCCAGGTCCTTCTGCCATTGGGGAATGCTTTGGTTGGGATTGTGCAAATCCCGGTACGGCTGGCAGTAGGGCAGAAAACGCCTCCCTTTCTGTTTCCAATGGTTCACACGGGAAAATGATTCTTCAAAATCATTGAGCAGGATGCAATAAAAGAAGTATTCCCCCTTGTATCCGTATTTATCTATCAGAGCCGTGGCACGCTCGCATTCCGCTATCTGCGCCTGTGTATCACAACCGAAGCGGATGTGTTTCAGCCATTTCACCTGTGCAAGTAGCTTCGCTGTCTCATCCGTTACCAACCGGGCGTCCAATCCTTGGTTGAAGTCCACACGCAACCCCATCCGGACAATCTTCTCTATCTGCCCCAGTCCGTAGTCCGAGGCCAGTACATTGTTATCCATGAGGATGATACGGTTACGCCCCTCCACCGCAATCTCTTCTATATCCATATAAGGATTGATATTCCCTTCTTTCTGGGGTACTACGCACCACTTGCACCGGTTCGGGCATCCCCGTGTCAGAAAGCCGTAAGCCGTTCTTTTGTCTATTCCATACAGGCTGTAATCCGGTACGGCTCTGTCTATCTCTGGAGGTAGTACCTTTCCTATGTCATAGCCGGTTCCCCCTCGTTCCGCTTCGTCGGCGTTCAGGAAATATGCGTAATCCGGCGTAAAGGTGAATACTTTCGCCAAATATACCTTGTCGTATCGGCTGAGCGGACTGTACCACTCCACACGATTGCCCTGCGCCTTGTGGTAGCTGCTGATTTTCATCAGTGCGAGGTTAGGGTAACGGCTATCTACTGCCAATAATCCGATATTCATTGTGTCTCTTTTGTGTTTGTCTTCAGAAGTAAATTCTTAATTCCTCATTCTTCATTACCTTCTCATTCCTCCCGGCCGTCCCTGTTCTTCACTCACCGCAGGAGTCAACGGTTGTGCCACTTTGGAATTGTTACCAATCAGCATCATGCCCAATAACGCCCCGGCAATCTTTCCAAGCCAACCGAAGCGTCCGAATACCAGCATGGCAGAAGCCAACAGTCCGAAGATGCCCAGTCCCGACACGTTCCCCTTACCGAGATTGCCGAAGAAGTTCCCCAACATATCCATGCCGTTGCCGCCGGTCATGTTCCGCAGAAAAGTACCCACACCACCCCAAGACGCACCCATCGATGACACCGATTGGCTTACCTCTTGCAGGCTTTCCCCGGCTTTGTCTGCCGCATCCGCTATTTTATTTGTAGCGTTCCCTGCCATTTCCAGTCCCTTGTCAACGGCTTCTTCCCCGACCAGCAGGTCTGCCGCCGCACGGACTACCGGTTTGTCATTCACAAGTTTCTCCCAAGCGAGATATCCCATGCCACCACCCATTACCGCTGTTTTGGTGGCATTTCCCAATCCTGCAAGTGTGCGTTGGGGATGCACAAGTGCTCCTCCGATACTGCGTGCCGTAGTTTGTGTTGCCGAGTGGTTGGCTACTTTTTTGCCTATACCTAAGATTGTTGACCATTTTCCCATTGTCGTGTTGATTGTGTTTATATGATTCCTTTGATTGTTTTGTTATCGGTTTCCGCTCCGTTTCCATCGCCGCATGGCAGCCTGCACGATTCCAGCCTTGTCCGTTGGCCTGGGTCGGCTCCCTTCGTCAATCTCCGCCCATACGTCAACAAACGAGGTATATTTCACGGCGAGTGCCAGATGCTTCAGCTTCTTGTTCATCCGTTTCAGCTTGGGGCGTATGGCGAATACAATCTCCATGCGTTGCTTCTCCGTCATTTTCGTGTTGTTCATACACACCTGCCGGATGTCGTTCACGATTTCCACGCTTCCCAATATCAAGTCACGGTAAATTTGGTTCCTCCGGGGTGTCAGTGCCACGGCAAAAGCCCCTTCAGCGTGTTGCCTAAGTTGCTTCGACAAGTCTCCCATGTTGTCCGACAGCCGTCCTATCTCGTGGTAGAAGCCATAGATTTGTGCCGCATAGCACACGATATCCCGGAACGAATCAAGATAGTTGTTGAATGTCCGTTGCAAATCGGTCGTGCCTTCCACTTCTTCCCGCATCCAGAGATGTCCGGTTGTCTGCATCAGCATCGCCTTTTCCTGGCTTTTTAGCTCTTTCTCCGCCTTGTTGGTGTAGCCTAATATCATCCCGGCCAGTGTCGGGTCAATCTGTGCCTCCACTTTCGCCGTCCCTGCCAATAGCAGCAGGATAAATCCGATGTAATATCCAAGCCATTTCTTCATGTGCTCTTTCTTCTTACGTTAATACCTCGCCGCTCTTGCCGCCCGTTTCCACTGGTCTAAGGCAAGGTGCGCTATCTCGCTGTTGTCCCGGTCAATCATTCCGGAGGTGATGTTGTTCCACACGTCCATCATCGTATAGTAGCGGATGCTCAGACATAGTTTGTTCAGTTTCTTGTTGAATGCGCCTAATTTATCGGCCAACGCCCACATCGTTTCACTCCGTTCCGCACCGGTCAGCATATTCTGCGGCCCTCCGGTGGCTACGGCATTCCGCAGCAGCGTATAGACCGTCACCAGTTCCGTGGCGGTCTCGATATACAGGTTGTTCATCGACAACGTGGCGATGACGCCCAGCGGATTATCGCTTACAGCCTTGTGTAGCCTGCCCAGTGAAATGAAGATGCGCACGCCGTCCTCATACAACGTGGTGGCGGCTTTCAACGAGGAAGCATACCCGCTGGCCGTTTGCAGGTAACTGCTGTATTTCCGTTCCCATTCATGGATTTTATTAAACTCGGCGGCAATGGTATTCTGCAAGGCAGCCGTGCGTAGTTGTCCGTCCGTCTGGCTCTCTATCTCTCCATTGATAGCCTCATTTCCTTCGGCAAGTGCCATCCACTCCAGTGGATTGGTCTGTACATATTGTGCCACTGCATACTGTACCCACAGAATGCTCATAAGCAGTAGGAGGCTAGCGGTTTGTAATCTCATAAATACCCTTTCGTTGTTTATTGGTTTCCACCCGTTCACGGATATGACCGACAAGATTCGTCCGGTATTCCACGCCGTATATATCCAGTTTGGGGGTCATGCGGTCTCCCGAATACACGCTCACAGTTTTCAGCCCGGTCAGTTGTTGCAGGAAGCTGCGGTGTTCCCTGAAGTCCACCACACGGTACAGCTCCATGTAGTCGCAGCTTCGGCTGAACACGCCATGCCGGTAGATTATCTGTTCGCTGCTGATAAGGTATTCGGTACGGCGCAGGTAGATGAATCGGTACAGTAGATAAAGGCTGCACAACACAGAAACTCTCAACAGCATACCGCTACCGATAAGGTTCTCTATCCCGGCACAGCCGTATCCGGCAAGGCAAAGCAGGAGCAGGGGCAATTCATCAATGGCAAATTGCATGGAACGCGGTCGGATGACAAGGGTTCCGTAGTGGGCGGTCTGCATAGGCTTCATGGGGATTATCGGTGAAAACGGGGTTGGTATTCTTCTCTCATGCCCGAAAGTGAGTTGGTTATATCCGTTTCCAACCGGGCAAGTTCTTCCTGTATCTCATACATCTCCTGAAAGCCTTTATCCGGCATTCCTTTGTCATTGACTTCAAAAGACTGCACGACTTTCTCTGCCCGCTCAATCCGTTTGCGTACAGCTTCATGGTCTGCTTCATCATACAGGCCGGTACGGATATGTTCGGGATTGATTTCAGGCAAATCGGACAAGGCGCGGTTCAGGGTAGCCCTGCCACTGATTTCCCAATCATCAAGTTCCTTTTCTTCCGTTTCCATCCGTTTGTCAAGCAATTGGTCGTTCCAGTCCTTGTAACCTTCAGCCGTCGGCTCATAGATGATGTTTCCCATGGCAGGTGTGCCGGACCGGGATAGCATTTGTAGAGCTTTGGAGATAGCGTGCAGGTCGTTTTCCATTTTCTCCAATTCCTCCTTGTTTGTCGCACCGTCAGTACGGCTGATTTCATAATTGTCCCTACGGTTCATATACATCTCCTGCAAATATCCGTCACCCATTTCCATGTATTTGAGAACTGCATCTTCCAAATCAGGCTTCAAAGCATTTATGCCCAAACTCGCTGTCACTTTCTTGAAGTCAAACGGTTCCATTGCTATTTCATGGCGTTGATAACCCTCGCTGCAATCTTGCACGATTAAATTCCCGGCTTTCGACAGGTAACTGGAGAACTCCCTTCCGGCATGGGTCAGCGCAAAATTGATAGCGAATACCTGTCCGGCACGGTCACGGTCAAAACAAAGATGATGTGTGGCAGTTGGTGTCTCTGCAATCATCCCTTTGAATTGTTGCTGGCTCGGCGACCCTCCGGTGGAGACAAACACCGAATCTTCCATATTTAGCGTACTTGCGTTCAACTGGCAGAAAGCCATCGCATCGAGCGCACTCTCGAACCAATACACGTTTCTCACCTCCGGCAAAGCCATGTGTTCTGGATTACCTATCCATATTCCTTGCGTGGCGTTACTTCCGGCGGCCATACCCTTATACACCATTTTTCCCTCTTGATTCGGGCGGCTTCGTTCCTCCAATCCCACTTTTTCGTCTGGCTTGCCTGGTAAGACCAAAAGAAACGAGAGATTGGTATATCGCTTGCCGTCCGTCCGTTGCTTGGTGGTCAGGAAGAAACTGTCGGCAAACAACCGTTGGGTGGCAAGGTTGATGCCACGGTTCTTGAAGTAGGGATAGAATTTCTTCTGGCTCTCCCAATTCCCCCGGTCGAAGCTTTGCCATTCGTAATCGCCGGCATTGAAGGGGCTGTTATGTTTCTCCGGGTCTAATACACGAGTATTACGTTCCGTCATGGGTTGGTTCAGCAGGCGGTTGCATACAAGGTTTACCAGTCTGTCCTTCGACATCCCCGGTGTGTATTCAGCAAAAAAATGCGGATGTTCTTTGATAAAGGATATGATGTTGTAGTTCCGTTGCTCCGGCGGTTGGAAACAGCAAAGCCCGTTTCGGGTGACAATGAATTTGTCACCACGAATGCGGCGGCCATTGCTGTCCAAGCGCACGTAAGAGGGATAGCGGATGCCGTCCTTCCGGTTCAGGCGGTAGCCGGCATCCTGCAACACCTCCTGGATGTTGATGCGTTGCTTGAAATCTTCGTAGGTCAGTTCCGACATATATAAGGTGTGTTTGTGTTATGTTCTTTTTATTTGGTTACATCCCGTGGCGTATTTCATGACGGATATGTTCATTCACCGCCGCCTCGAAGTTGCGTGCGGCCACATCCATAGGCGTATCCACTCCCGGCTTGAAATAGGGACGTGGCGCAGGCCCGTGGTGGTGATGTTCGGCGAATACTACCGGTCTTGAATGACAATGGTGGTCATGCTCCAACTCAGCAGCCACCGTTACGCCGGCAAGCAGGGCGGCACCGATTTTCACTCCCAACGGAGTCCGGTCTCTTGATTTCATATCCACCTCGCCGAACACTTTGGAGAACAGTTTCAGGCGGTGATAGTCATCAATGGCCATAAACTTGTCGTATTGCTTCTGCGTAATCTCGTGGCTTACCCGTTCGCCGTCGATAATGGCGGTCATCTTGTATGTTCCCTCTTGTCCGGACGGCTCCACACGGATGTCGTCCACTGTCACCTCCCTGCCATGTCTTCCTTCCCGGTACCAACCTTTATCGGGACGGATTACCGAAAGGTCATTGCCGTCCATCACCACACCGCCCCTTGGTAATCCCTCCCGCAGCCCTTGTTCCGCTTCCACCGATATACCGTTGGTGGTTCTTTCTGCCTGTTGCTGTCCGGTCAAGAGCTGCCGGTTCAGATCCTCCAGCACTTCCGGGTGCAAGGGCAGGTTCACTATCTCCCTGCCATTCAGCATATCCAATGTCACTTTGCCGTCATAATCATCTTGGATTACCCCGTTGATAATTTCCAGCCGTTTCTCCATCGTGGCTTCCTCCAGCGTGTTGGCGGTCAGTGCGGCCAACTCCTCCGCTGTCAGGTCGTATTGCAGGTCTGCGTCTACCGAAGCCGACTGCACCGTTAGCGTTCGTGTCTCGCTATCCACGATAATACCGTGGCTTGCCAGGCACTCCTGCCACTTTCTGTTGGTGAAATACACCGGTGAGGCTATCAGCTCCTTATAAGGCTTGGCTGGCTCGCTGCTTCTCTGCCGGGTTTGTATGGGTGTCACCACGTTCTGCAACTCCTTCAGCACATCCTTCTTTGCTACCGGGGTGGTGGCGTGTCCTTTGTAATAGAAACCGTAGCCGCCCGATTCCAGTTCCCCCGGCTTCATACGTCCGTCCGGGCGGTTCGGCACGATAGGCGCACCGGGATAGTAGAGGTCTCCGCCGATGCGCCGCAGGTGGAAGCCTCCTTGTTGCCGGGGTGTCCAGCCGAGGAAGCCGTGGCAGATTGGATGAAAAGGATGCATGGGCATTCCCACACATCCATACTCTCCGGAACCGATACGGTAGCCGTGCAGTCCCATGGCGACCCGTCCGTTGGCGTTCCGGGCGTGTACGAAGTCTTTTGGCAGGTCGAAGTCGGCGGCCACGATACTCGCAAAGGTGTTGTAGCACCGTTTGTTGGCGGAGTTCGTGCCCCAGTCGGTCAGCGCACGCAGTTGCTTCTCGCTGACAGGATAGGTCAGCAAGGGCGAATCATGCCCCTGCACAATCAAGGCAAACCCTTCGCTGCTTCCGGCAAGGTAGCCACGCATGCCGTTACGCAGCAACAGGTCTTGCATTTCCGGCGGTAAATCCAACGGCCGGGGATTGGTATTCTTTCGGATAGACATATTGTATTCTCTTATTTAATGGTTCAATCAAGCGTCTCCGTTCGCTATCGCTTCTTCCAGTTCTTCTTGCTTCATTTGCAGGAACTTCTCGGCGGTTCCGTCATTCATCGGTAGTTCACGCAGGCGGCAATACCGCTCATACTCCTGTTTCCATGCCTTGGAGTGGTGGGTCACATACCCCAGCCATCCGAACACGCCGCTCTGCACCTTCTCCACAAGCGTTTCTTCCGGATAGAATCTTTCCGTTCCCAATTTTTCATTCATCATTCTTAATTCTTCATTTTCAATTTGCCTGCCCCGTTCTTCTTCATTTCCTCCCACATCTCTTCACTGTATTCCTTTTCCTCCACATAGTCCAGGTTGCCCTGTTCGTCCATCACCCAACAGCCGAAGCACCCGAAGTTGTATTTTTTCAACCCCTTCTTGTTCTGTTCACGCCATTGGCGTTCATCCCCGATACCGATGCGGATGCCGGTAGGGTCATGCAAGTCAATACCGAGTGTCAACATACTACCTTCATCAACCAGTGTCAAAGGCTCACCGTTCTGTAGGCAGTTCAGTTCGGCGTTGCTCAGTTCAAAATAATCGCAGAAGTATTGCAGGTTACGGCCGATGACGGGTGTCGGCACGGAAAGAATCTGTCCGGTGCCTTCGTCTATTTGGTGGAAGGCTTGCACCTGTCTGCCGTCCGCATCGGTCATGGTAGCCATCACCGCTTTCCCGGCTTCCAGCTTTTGGCAGTTTGCCTCGCTGAACTGTTCCAATCGACTTTGGGCAAGCACCGGATAAAACAGGATGTCCGCTTCCCTTGTTTCGGTTCTGACCAATGCGAAGCGTGTGCGCCCTTGTATGATATTCCCTCCTTCATCCGTGATATGGATAGGCAGCACTGGTGAACGGTAGCCGTCACATACCTGTTGCAACACCGATTGCGGCAAGTCGCCAATCATTTCACGGGTCAGTCCGAATTTTTTGAGGATGCCGTAAGGTATTTCTTCCTCTTTGAATTTGTGTTGATAGTTCATAATCCTTTGGGTATAAGTTCACTTTTGGGGGCAAAATAAATTCATCGTCTGCACCTGTATTGGGCGGAAACGATAAATCGTTCCGTTTTTGAAGTTATTTATGGAAACACGGAAAAATCAGACTGTCAATCATACTCCAAACGGAAAATTCAACCCATTCTGGCGTGTGTTGGTTGCGAGTATGATTCCCAGGTATGATGGCTTATACAAGGTTAAAATTCAGTGCTTTTCCTCCTTTATATATAAAGTAGTCGAAGTTCTCTCCCTACCTTTGTCCGTATGAAAGCGATTCTTATATTATCCATGCTGTCGGTGTGTCTGTCCGCTAAAGCGCAGTTCCACACCGTAGCCAGGCGGCAGCCGGTCTGTCGCACAGACACAAAAAAAGGCCTTCCCCCTGTAGAAAAGGTTTCCAATCCAAATAAGGAGTCTGTTTCTACGGCAGGGAAATTCCCTGCCAATGAGTATGGCGAGTGGGTACGGCGATACATGAGCGTCTCCTATCCGTTGAAGCGTATTACTGTCACTTCGCCTTATGGTCTCCGTATCGACCCTTTCAGCAAGAAGCGCAGTCGGCACAACGGGATCGACCTGCGTGCCAAAGGTGAAGAAGCTTACGCCATGTTGTCGGGCGTGGTGGTCAAGGTGGGGTACGACAGGCGTTCGGGTAACTTCGTCACCCTCCGTCACGGCGGTTACACCGTCAGCTATTGCCACCTTTCCCAAGTGCTGGTTCGTCGGGGGGCTTCCGTCATGCCCGGCGAGGTGATTGCCATTACCGGCAACACGGGGCGCAGTACCGGTCCCCATTTGCACCTTACCTGCAAATTCCAAAACCGTTACATCAATCCCGGTATTCTCTTGCAGTTTGTCCGGGAGACAAAAGAGGAAGCTGTCGCCCGTTTAGGTATTTTCTGACAGCGTTTTTCTTGCGAATTTTCTCTGTGATTATTTGATTATATAGATATTGTTTTGTAACTTTACATACTGATTTCAAAACACTTAAAACATGAATATATGGACGCTCTGATAATACTTTTGGTAGGTTATGTAATACTCAAAAGCATATTTTCCGGTGGGGATGACTACGATAAAAAGCCCAAACACCGCAAAAGAAGAAAGAAATCATCCTTTTGGGATGATACCCCTACGTATTCCGATTACGACACGTGGAACCGATCGCATGGGGATAAGAACAGGCTTTAAAATAGTTAAAAATGAATTGATTTGTCCGAAACTCTTGGATATTCCAAAAGAAAGTCGTACATTTGCATTGCTAGAATCCGCCACGCTTCCCGTAGAACAGCGTACCAGGGCGGAACTTTTTTTATATATACGTTTATGGATTATACAAATTCCCCTCTTGAAGTTCCTGCTTTAATCCAAACATTAAAAGATAGGGGACTGTCAATTACTGACGACAACAAGGCGTTGGCATTTCTTGAAAATGTCAGCTATTTCCGTTTCAGGACATATCTTCGTCCTATGGAGCAAGATACGGTTATGCACCAATACAAGTCCGGAGCCTCATTTGGCAAGGCTGTGTCACTATATCTGTTCGATACACGGCTAAGAATGCTTATTTTCTCTGCAATACAACAAATAGAAGTGTCCTTGCGTGCCAAGATTATCAATCATTTCTCGTTAAGCCATGGCGCATTTTGGTTTATCCAGCCGGAATTGGCCACAGACAAGCATAAGTTTACAGAGAACTTAAGTACGCTGGAGAGAGAACTCCAACGCTCCAAAGACGAGTTTATCAAGGAGCATTGTGTTAAATACGGCAAAGAAGGTTATCCTCCGGCATGGAAAATATTGGAATTGGTTTCATTCGGTTGCTTGACTAAGCTCTATTTCAATTTCGCCGATACGACTATCAAAAAGAAAATCGCCCGTTCGTATGGCGTACCACAGCATGAAATGCTTGAAAGTTGGATGAAGGCGGTCAATGCGTTAAGAAATGCTTGCGCCCATCATGAACGTATTTGGAACAGGGTGATGCCTGTCATACCACAGTTACCCGCCACCTTGCGAAATACCTGGATAACGGACAAACCGCAAATGGCCAATCGTTTCTATGCTGTATTTTGCTGCCTTATCTATTGGCTTAATGCAATTGAACCTGAAAATACACTGGTGCAAGATTTCAAGTCCCTGTTACAGGAGTTCCCGAATGTAGATACCACAGCAATGGGCTTTACCACAAATTGGAAAGAAGACCCATTTTGGTTATAGTATATATCCAAAAGACATACACATCTAAAAACAGCCGAATTCTTATCTAAGAGTTTGGCTGTTTTTTTTATAATCTATTGGAAACAATATACTACTTCCAACCATCTTGAATTAAAATTCGTTATTTCCTTAATCAACTTTCACACATTATAATATTTTGTGTATCTTTGCAGTAAGTTGGTGTGTAATATCACCATTCTTATGTAGAATGGGTTTGTCTCATTCGATTCGTATTCGTGTGAACTTGTAATAGAAAACTAGCAACTTTCAAGAAAGACAAGGATATACGAAGCGGGTGTGCCGTATTTGTTTAAATACGGCACAGGTCGCTCGTTTTGTCTTTCGGGCTTGCTAGTGCCTCTATTACGTAAACGGGTGGACTCTGTGCCTTTCAATATATTAGATATGGTAAAGAGTTTACTTAAAGAAATTTAATAAACTATTTACCTTATCGTTATGGCAGAGACAGATTGGTTCAATAAACCTGTGGAAAATTCAAGAGAGCTTATTTTGAAGGAAGCTTTTAAATTATTTCTTCAGAAGAATGTGGAAAAAGTGACAGTTCCTGAGTTGGAGCGGGTCACTAAGTTACAAAGGGGAGCTATCTTTTATCATTTTAAGGATAAAGAAGCAATATTCAAGGATGCTGTTAAACAATATTTTTTTTCCCCATTGAATATATTTTATCCTATTAATTCTAATAATGTGCATTCTTTGGAGGAATATTGGGATAAGAAAAACGAGCATTTAAATAAAATCCAAAATTGGTTTGAGCAAGAAAGTATTCCAATAAGTCCTTATTCTGCATTTTTTCATCTAGCGGAACAGGCAAACTTATACCTTCCTACTTTCAAAGAAGATATGCGGAATTTATTGAAAGCAGAGAGAGAGTGTTGGATTCAAGTATCTTCTGAAAAATCTAAATTATCTTGTGGAAATATAATTTTTTGCTCAATAGCAGATATATTGGAAAATATGTTTTTGGCTAAATGTTTCAAATATTGCTATAACATAAATAATATGCCAGATTACAAATCCACCTATATTGGGAATATTGAACAGTCTCTTAAATGAAATTACAATTCTCTTGTAATCTTGTATTTGCGTTAAAAAAAAGCAATTATGTGCCATTGATTCTTTTGTTTTTATTAAATTTGTAACAAATATTATGTATTATGAGATATAAAGATCCGAATAATGTTAGTAAGCAGAAGATTCTGTTGGAAAGTTTTAAATTGTTTGCCACAAAACCTTTTAGCGATATTACTTTTACTGATATAGAAAAAGTAACTGGATTAAGTAGAGGGGCTATATTATATCATTTCAAATCTAAAGATGAGATATTGGCATCAATTATTGATAGGTTTATTATTAATAAAGAGTATGATTTACCAACAATAGATGTTTCAAAAAGCATGTGGGATAATATCAAAAATTTTATTGCTGTAAAACAACGGCAACAGGAGTTTTTCACAAGTATAGGTATTCAAAATATAAATCGTGCATTTATTTATATTGCTGCAAATTGCATGAATCTTTTGAAAGAAATCCCCAATGAAACACAGCAGCGTTTAGAAAAAGAAAAAAAATATTGGAAAGAACTTTTGTTATTAGGTATAGAAAAGCAGGAAATAAAAAATAGTGTAAATGTCGAGGTTGAAAAATTGTCATTTATGGAAATTTATTATGGTTATTCTTATATGAGTATGACTACTCCTAATGGATACGATACGAATTGTTTATTAGAAAAATTTCAGCATTTGTATTTTAAACTGGCGCATTAAAGCTTAATTTTTCCAAAATAAAATACTGTTTTATCTATTCGTATATAATTAATAGTATTTTTGTGGTATAGACAGGATGTACTGTTTGTTTAATTAAACTATTAATGTTATATTATGGATAAAAATGTTTATATTACTAAATTATCTAGTTTTTTACCGAATGAACCAGTTGAAAACGATGAAATGGAAGATTCCCTTGGGTATATAGGAGGGCATTCTTCGCGTATAAAGAGGATTATTCTCGGTCAAAATCAGATTAAGCAAAGATATTATGCTATAAAAGGTGGAAATTATACCCATACTAATGCGGAACTCATGGCAAATGCTATTGCTGGCTTATTTGATGATGGATTTGCAGCTAAGGATATTCAACTATTATCATGTGGAACTTCTACGCCTGACCAAATGATGCCTTCACATACATCAATGGTTCATGGTTTGCTAAAAGACAGCAATCCGATTCCGATTTTATCTCCTTCTGGAGTATGTTGCTCTGCCGCCCATGCTTTAGAATATTGTTTCTTATCCGTATTATCTGGGCATACAAATAATGCTATATGTGGAGGCTCTGAATTATTTTCTCCCTTACTTCGTTCAAACATCTTTGAGGAAGAATATAAAGCAATAAGTCAAATTCAATCCAATCCATATATTGCATTTGAAAAAGACTTTCTTAGATGGATGTTATCTGATGGTGCAGGATGTGCATTGTTGTCAGATATGCCGTCAGATGGAATATCATTAAAAATAAAATGGATCGAATCTGTATCCTATGCAAATGAACTTGACGTATGTATGTCACAAGGATTACAAAATACTGCAAGTGGAGAATGGACTAGTTGGAAGGCTATGCGCCCTGTTGATTGGCAGACGCAATCAATCTTTGCAATAAAGCAAAATATAAAATTATTGGCGGAGTATGGTGTTGAGAAATCCGTACTACATATAGCTAATAGTTGTAAGAAACACCAGCTGAACTTTGCAGATGTGGACTATTTTCTTCCGCATATCTCTTCTATGTTTTTCTACGACAAATTAGCAGATAAACTGAAAGAAAAAGGATTGTTACTTGATGAACAAAAATGGTTTACTAATCTTAGTTATGTAGGAAATGTAGGAGCAGCAAGTATTTTTATAATGCTTGATGAATTGTTTAATTCATCCAAATTAAAAAATGGGGAATTAATTTACTTATTTATACCAGAAAGTGGACGGTTTTCTTATACAACAGCTTTATTAAAAGTTGAATGCGTATAAAAGCGTAAGCATCCGGTAAACCACGCATTTTTTCTTCAAACTTCCGTCATTAACTTTACGTTCAAAAAACAAAGTTATGATGACACGAGAAGAAGTAGCAGAGATAATGAATTACTGTAAAGAGTACAAAGTGACTTATAAGTCAAGATTAGAGGAACTCAATATCCCTGTATGGCGGGTTTTTATGACAGCAAATCCCGTTATGCCGCCAAGCAATCATCGGGTAAAACGGCTCAAGGTTAGTTTATCGAGCTTCCACACAGCGGATCTTTTGTTCCGGTTCTTTCATTTGCCGGTACAACCGGACGGAAACAGAAAAGTACACCGGCCACGCCAAGCGGATTGAAAGAGATGGAAATACGTACACCGGCTGGTAGTGTCATACGCATCTGCGGTGAGTTAAATGAAAATGAACTGTTTTCAATCATCTGGGCCTGCAACCATGTTCAGCCTTAATGACAGTATGCGCTATCTGTTGTATAACCGTCCGACTGATATGTGCAAAAGCTTCCATACCCTCAGCGGTATCATCACAGACGCCATGGGGCAGGACCCCTGCAACGGCAACGTGTATATCTTCATAAACCGTGCCCGTAACCGTATAAAACTCCTACATTGGGAGCCAGGCGGCATGGTGCTGTATTCCAAACTTCTGGAAGCCGGCACTTTAGGCAAGCCTGATTCTGCCAGCGATAATGAGGTTTGTGCAAATATAGAATGGTGAGAACTTGTCATGATTGTGGAGGGTATCATGGAAGCCCGCGATTCGCGACGCACGAGACTTGAAAACCTGCAAAAGCTTCGAAAATAGTACCGTTTTTTGACTCCGTTCGCTTTTGTATATCATTGAATTTTAGTATATTTACATTGTGAAACAATGAGATGCAGATGCTTACAGAAGAACAGGAAAAAGCCTGATTGGAAGAAAATGAGAAGCTCCGTCAGGATTAAGCGGTGCTTATCAGCAGGGGTTCCTCGCTGGAACAATCCCTGTACTGGCTCCGGAAAAAAGTCTTTGACCGGATGAACGAGAAGAGTCTTCCGCTTGATCCCAACCAGCTGTTCCTGTTCTCAAAGGAAGAAATGTCCTCCATGAAAATATCCCGGCTTGAGGAGGAAGTCTGCAAGAGTGAAGAAGCAATCACCAGGACTATAAAAGTAAAGGAAAAACCGGTCCGCAAGTAGTCTCTGGACACTTCCTCACTGCCTGTAGAGGTTATTGATCTTTACCCGAAGGGACAACCAGCCGAGGAAGGCAAGCTTAAGGATGATTTCATTGAAATCGGAAAGGAAGAGAGTTTACGCCTGGAACGTGTTCTGGTAAAAGTATATATTCTGAAGACCGTCCGCCACAAAGTGATGAGTAAATCCGATATGGAGAAATACCCCGAGGAAAGGCAGATTCTGATTCACCCGCTACCTCTTGTTCCGGTCAGCAAATGTATGGAAGGCTCCTCGGTTCTGACAGACATTATCATCGGCAAGTTCATGTATCATCTCCCGTTCTACCGTCTGACACAGCAGTATCGCGAATCAGGAATTGGCATAAGCGAATCTACCATGTGCGGATGGTATGAAATGGCGGTGGAGAAACGCAAGCTGCTGTACAACCTGCTCAAACAGAAGATACTCTCCAGTGATTATATGCAAGTGGACGAGAGTGTCATTCCTGTGATGGACAATGAGAAACATAAGGCGAAAAAGGGGGATGAGTGGTGCGTACGCGATGGCGTCACGGGGGACGTCATGTTCCATTATGACCGTGGCAGCCGTTCGGGTATGGTAGCCCGTGAACTGCTGGAATGCTACCGTAGCATTGTGCAATGCGATGGCTATGCAGCTTACGAACAGTTTGAGCAGATGAAAGGAATCACTCTGGTCGGCTGTTGGGCACATGGCAGAAGGAAGTACGTGGATGCCCTGGAAGAAAACAGGACGCTGGTCACACAGGCGATTCACTACATCGGTAGGCTGTACAAGGTAGAGTCTGATGCCGGTTAAGCCGGACTCACAGCTGAAGAGCGTAAGGAAAAACGTATCCGTGAGTCCTATCCGCTGATACTTGAATTTGAAAAGTGGCTGCAGGATGCTTATCTTAGAGTGCTTCCTAAAAGCCGCATGGGTAAAGCTATTGAATATACGTACGCGCTTCTTCCAAGGCTTTCCAGATACGTAAACGACGGAAGAATAGAAATTGATGACAACCGCATAGAAAATGCCATAAGCCCCTTTGGTGTACTCTCTGATAGCCTCCTGCAAGTCTGCAGAAGTAGACCCTAGAATCTGGCTGGAAGATGTCCTGAGTAAAATCCCATATAATGAAAGGGATAAAAAGGATATGACAGAACTTCTACCACGTAATTGGGCAAAATCCAATCAAACTTGTTCCGAATAGATACTATTAGTTACGAATCAACTACGAATAGCACCGATTCGGAACTAATTCACATAATTTGTAACGTGGTTTACCGAATGCTTACATCATTAGAAAGATATAAACAAAAAAGATCGCTATAGAGCCCTAAGCCTTTTAGCGATCTAATAATTGGCAGAAATTATAACTGACTTTATTATAATATATTAAATAACAACTTTACTTAATCATTTACCCATATATCAATAATTTCTGCTATATACATTTTATGGTCACTCCCTTTATCTTTAATCATTGAATGGAATTCATGATTTTCATAGTTCATTTGAGACATTTGGTGGGAGTATATTTTTTTGCATTCAACAGAGAGTATGCTTTCTTCAAATAACATACAACCATTTTTTGTTATAATGGGGTTCAAGTTCGTTTCTTTTATCTTATTGATATATCGTCCTGATTGCATTCCACAAACTTCATGAACGTTAGAAAAATCATCTTTTAAAAAAGACAAAGAAAAATAATCATACTTCTCAATAAATTCAAAAGTATAACGTTCAGGCCGTATAAAGATAAACAAAACAGGTTTATTCCATAGAAAACCTATGCCACCCCAATTTACTGTCATCATATTATAATTGTCCGATGCGCCTGACGTAACAAGTGCCCAATTATTACTAAGATTTTGCACAAAGCTTTTATCCAAATTATTCAAGTTACCTTTTGTCATAATATTATTCGATTATTTGTTTTATATAATTAACCAATACATTAAGTTTCAATTCGTCATTTGAATATGATAAATCGGGATTTTTTATTATTGATTTATCACTATATTTCATGCCAGCTTCAACGAATATCCCCATAATAGGATTCACTTCCAAAATATAATTTCGCTTATTCCTGTCTGTAACAATATCTACAATTGACGTTGTTATCTTCAAGGATTCAACTGCTTTTTGGGCTAAACTAATTTGTTCATTAGATACAGAACATGGCCTCATTATTCCTCCAGATGAGATATTTGTTTTGAAAGTATGAGTTTTTTCTCTAGCATAAGTTCCGATAACATTTCCGTTAAATATCTCAATTCGATAATCATGGTCTCCAAAATCAATAAATTCTTCAAAATAAAAATTATCGACATATCCATTTACAAACTCTTGAAAATCTTTGAATGTTTCATAACTAGTAAACTTCTGGATACCTTTTCCCCCATGTCTATTACGAGGTTTTAAAATCACAGTTTTAAATAAATCGAATATCACCTTGATTTTGTCGTTATCTTTATAAGGAATCAACGAAGCACGGGGTACGGATATGTTATTTTTTCTTAAGATGAAATTTGATACAAATTTATCTCTAGCATTTATGTGCGAATTATAGGGGTTAATTAGTTTAACTCCACTAATGCTAAGTGCATTTAATATCTCCAGCTGATGTTCCGATTGTTCATCTGCATTCATGTAATACAAACAATCTAATTTGGTTAAGTCATATCCATTACTTGTTAGTATTTTATCATTTACTATGTAGCAATCTCGTAAATCAAAATCATTCAGTACAAAAATGTTGTTTTTTATCAGTTTTGATTTTAAACGTTCTTGAATGATATCACCACCATCATTTTTATACATCCACAACCCTACTTTTTTCATACGAATTCATTTTGAATTGTAGTGTACAAATCTTTACAATATCCGCATTTAGCGCAATTTTTGTCGCATTTCATTTTTTTATAAATTAATTCATTGAGCTTATTATTGGGGATATTGATAACTCTCTGAAATCGATTATCCAATATATCTAAGAGATTACCATCATAATATTCATTTCCGTAAGCTTTTATCATATTAACAAGAATATCATCCTCAATTGTGCGACCAACCAATTTGAAATTGTCACATATGCCTTCATAAAGTTTTAAATCTTCGGGGCGAATCACGTTGTTAGTTAAAAACAAGTAAGGATTATCCAGATATTTTTTAGTGCATGAAGATGTATAGTCTATATCATAATTTCTATGGTTTGCCTTTGATAAATGAGCATGATGAAACCGTCTATAAGGACAATTTCCTAGGCAAACCTCATTTACAAGTATTTTTAATGTGGCATGCTGTAAATTATCCTTCATTAAAATTAATTCCTTCAAGTCGTGATTTATACTCACTGAAGGTACTATAATATCGGCTCCTAATTCCTCATAATACAAAGCTGATCTCACATTAGATATTTCAGCAATAGTTGAAGCTACTACAATTAAATTAGTTTTCTCTTTTGCCAGAGAAATCAGAAAAGGATGCGAGCAAATGACTTTATCAACTCCAATACTTTCTAATTCGCAAAGGTAATTTGCAATGTCATCCCACCAAATTTTATCACTTTTTTCTGGAACTCCACTTGGGCTATTTAAAGTAATCGAAAGAGTTATTCCATGTTTATGGCATATTTCAATATTCTCTTTAATCTTCTCATAAGAATCTTCATATTGAAAACGCCCACCATAGATTTTTCCACTAAGACCTCCTGTATAGACATCACCTACTTTATTCGAAGAATTGATAATTTTCAACAGAGTATCTTTTTTCCCGTTGAAACCCACTGATAATTGATAATTCATAATTTTATTTTTTTTTATTTGTTAATCAATATTTAATATAGCAATATTCGAATTGCAATTTGAACAAAATTCATATCTGCCAACTTTGTCTTTCTTATGCTTAATTATATCCTTGAGATTACTATTGCGAATATTAGCCACAATACACTTTCCGGAGAAATCTTGAAAACAACCTAATATGTCACCGTTATAAGTAATAAATAGACTGCTATCACCTACAATACAATACTTAGGATTAGTAAGCTTATTTCTTTTATAATCATTAATATAATCGCTACTATTACCACCATCATATTCTGATTCTGAAGATCTTAAACCTAATTTTTCTATTATATCATGTCTAAATTCCTCTTCTTTGGCTTTTACTTCATTATCTCCCGCTCTATTCCATAGCGGAAACAATCTAAATTCTCTAAAGCCAATCTCCCGCAGTTTTTCTACTGTAATCTCTAATCCTTCATAAATTACACTTCCTCCAGTCAAATGTATAACAGTTTTATACGCATGTTCGTTACCCAGTCGTTTTATATTGTCCCATATTTTATTATAATTCAATCCACAATGTACTTTCTTGAATATTTTCTCATCGTAAGAACTTACAGAAAGTCTAATTACATCAATATATTCTCTAAAAGTATCATTCACTTTATCAGTCAAATTATCAGCAGTTGTTACTACTGCTAATTGGGTGTTTGAATTATTTTTTATAATACGAGACAGTTCATGAAATTTTGGATGTAAAGTTGGTTCTCCTCTTCCTGATAAATCAATTTCCCAAAAAGTATCATCCAGTTCTTTTGATATGATATTTACCAAATCATCATCTATAAATTTATTTTTAGGAACATGTTTTCTTGGACACATAGAACATGCAGCTCTACACTTTGTAGAAATTTCAAGGTTTAATAGAATTTTTCTCATAAGATATTATTACATTTTAGTTGATATTAATATGTTAGATAAAGACTCGAATATATAATCAACATCCTCTTTCGTGTTATATACATGAAATGAAAAGCGTATAGCACCACCATCAATGTGAAATTTTCGATATAATGGCTGCGAACATTGATACCCGTGATTAATTACTATATCATAATTTGTCGCCAATATTTTTGCAACTTCCAAACTATTTAGAATAGTATTATGAGGTAGTATTGAAAAGATAGGAATATGTTCTTTTGATAAAACAAATGGAAATTTTACAAAATCAAATTGTCTAAACTTATCAACTATATACGCATTTAGGGCCCTTAGGTGATTATAGATGGCTAATCTATTATTTCTAAAAAAATCGAGTGAAGCACCAAGTCCAATAATACCTTCTATATTAGGAGTTCCTGCTTCAAAACTATAAGGAGGATCTTTATATATAATATTCCGATTACTATAAATTCTATTTACCATTCCACCTCCGAATTTTAAAATATTCAACTTATCTAACAATGAATCTTTACAATATAATACACCAACTCCTGATGGACCGAAAATCTTATGTGATGAGAAAACTAAATAGTCACAATCTATTTCTTTTACATCAATTGGTATGTGACTAATAGCTTGAGTAGCATCAACTAATACATTTATGCCATTTTGATGTGCAATATCAATTATATTCTTTATAGGTTGAATATTACCTGTCACATTTGAAATATAAGTTACTGCAATAAGCTTGGTCTTGCATGTTATATTATCTCTTAGTTGTTCTATATCAATATACCCATATTCGTCTATTTCCAGACTAATAACTTTAGCCTTCTCAATCCAAGGTAAATAATTTGAATGATGCTCTAATATAGAAACAATTATTTCTGAATCATCTTCATATTCAATACCATTTGCTACAATATTAATACTTTCTGTCGCCCCACTGGTAAATACTATTTCTGATGAATTTGCACCTATAAAAGCTGCTACTATATCTCTTGACATTTCAACTTTCTCAGTAGCGGTTTCTGCAAGTAGATGTAGTCCCCTAAACACATTTGATGTTTCAAATGAATAAAAATTGGAGACAGAGTCAATAACAGTCTTCAGTTTTAATGTTGTTGCAGCACTATCTGCATATATTATATGTTTTTTTTCAAAATAATTGATTATAGGAAAATGTGATTTCATTTTATATTGTTTTTATAATGGCAAATTTTCCTGAGATCTCAGGTCTAATGGATTGTTCGAATATAAAGTTAACAGAAATATTTGTACCGAAATATTCATTTATTTTAGCTTTAAAATCTCTCCGATGTATTTGAGGGATATCCTTTTTATTAAATGTTGTATATCTAAATATGAGGTTACCATTTTTTTCTTCTAACAATAATTGGTAGACAAATATCAAATTATTAGATAATGAATATACAATCTCGTCAAGATCACCATAAGTCATCACTGTTTCTCCAAAAGTTATTATATCTTTCTCTCTACCCATGACCCATTGAATGTTAGTTGGCGTTCTTAATCCACATTCGCATTTATTGTTACTGCTCGTTGCTTTTACAATATCCCCTGTTTTATAATTCACAAATGGCATAAAAGGGTTTCTTAACGAGGTTACTATCAAACTGAACAAGTCTGTTCGATTTTTGAATGGAATTAATTCAACTTGAATTAAATCATCGCATAAATGCATTTGTCCACACTCACATTCACATAGGATATATCCAATTTCAGTTGAACCATAAAGATTGAATATTGGGCACTTAATATGTGACTCGATAAATTTACGTATATTTTTTGTACAGTACTCATATGATAAAGAGATAGCCTGAGGCGTATACTGAAAGTTAATCCCATAATCTGATATTTTATTTAGCAATATAGATAAATAGATTGGATCAACATCAATATAAAGAGGCTTAAATAACTCTATTTCATAACATATTCTTTCAATATCAGTTTTCTTCCATGTATTAGGATCTGGATGAATATTTAAGAATAAGGTATTATGTATAATTCTTTCCTCGTAAGAAGGTGTCTCCAAATAACAAGCCATATTTGAACATATTGCAGTAGTAAGTATAGCTTTTTTCCAATTATTTATTTCTTTTTGCATAAGATATTTATTATAATTGGCCGTTCTCTTGTATTCTCCTTTCCACCAATCTTTCGGTCTAACTATTTGCATTCTTTCACTAGTTGAGCCAGAAGTATATGTGCTTTCATAGTTTTCACACATAAATGCCTCTTTTATTTTGTTAGACATTCATTTGTTAGGGAAACTTTTCATGATCATAGATTTATCAATAATTACTAATTTATTTAAGCTATTATTAATAAATAAATCATTAATACTATTATAGAATTCAATATCCTTGATTGATTCTCTTATTTTTTCTATCATGATAGTATATATTTAATAATTTTGTTATACTCGGTGTAATTTGTTAATATATTTTCAATATGCCCTTGAAAACCAATAATTTTTTGTTTATCGCTACATAGTTCAATAGCTTCCACAATACCATCTGCTGAATAAGCACTCGCTACAATATTCATTCCCAACTTTTTTATACATTGATGATGCGTAGAAGAGACCGTATATTCTTCTATATCTAATAATTGATGAAGAATTGTATTTTTTTTAATCTTTATACTATGATATGGAATCCATCCATCTTTCCTAATTGAATGTTCTAAATATGTATCTATGTTTTGACATAAAGTCCCTCCTTCTGATATATTTATTATTTGCATTCCTCTACAAATGCCAAGTATAGACTTTCCTAATGATTTGCTTATACTATATAATTGGATTTCAAAATAATCACGTTCTAAAGTTGGATTACATGCATTATATTCATAATAGTCATAATTTATTACCTCATTGTAAAATTGTGGATGAATATCTTCTCCTCCAGTCAGGATTAGAAAATCAATCATATTTGCCATCTGTTCAATTTCACTTATATCTACAGTAGGTGATAAGATAATTGGAATGAGATTGTAACTATGAGATATTTCAATAAAGATCCTATTTATGAATATAATAGGATAAGTGTTATTCGTTGCCTTAGCTTTGTTCCCAACAGATGAACAAATTCCTACAATTTTTCTTTTTTTCATTTTTCAAAATCTTATTTGGATTTTAAAAAATCTCTCCACTCTGCCATAAAATATTCCTTCTTGTTCTTAATGCTTAAATATTCTATGGCTGGATTGATTTCTTCAATCATCTGATTTATTAAAACATCAACATACTTTTCTTCACCAAATCCACGAGAACGATACTTTTCTTTGATAATATACAAAATATTTATTGATATTCCCGTTAACCATTTTTTGCTTTCCACAATTTTCGTGTCAAATCCGTTCTGTACAACATCATCTCTCAGCTGAAAAAAATTAAAATTAATATTATTCAGATAGCTAGAGACTTCATTAACAGCCTGTTTTAAGCCAAAGTTAAACACTGCAGGGTAAATCAATCTATTAAATGGCTGCTGACAATCACTTCTAATTTCAATAGTTCTACGATTAGTAATTGCAACATTTTGATATGAACGTAGATATTTATAATCATCAACCGAAGGGTGTATCCATGTTTCACTTATACAATCTTCATCAAATTGTAATCCCTTTACCTGTTTCAATGTTACATATTGATTAAAAGGAATTTGAGATAATAATATAGGCTTTGACTCTCTATACACCATAAATATTAATTTTGAATTATTGAAAGCGTTCAAATCTTCAATATCATTAAATTCTTTCGATATTAATATATTATTACTATCTCTCCCATGACTACTAAATTTCCAAATATAGTCCCTGTAACATAATATCGTTTTATTGCTATTTACTATATGTGGACTGTTTGAGAATAAAAGAGCATTAATCCAATTACACTTATTATATGTATTAATTATTTTAATTAGATCTTCGTCTTTATAGTCTATATGTGATTGAGACGAACATATCTTTGCTATATTATCGTTTCCGTGAAATTCTCTAATTAATTTGTAATACGGATTATTCACATATTTAAATTGTATATTAAAAGGAGCTATGCCATGAGAAATTAACATTAATTCATAATGATCGATGAATAATGAAAAATCATATATAGCAGTATTGATTATGGAATGCAAGCTTAGAATATCATATTGAGGGTCTATTGAAAATTCTATAATACTATATGTAAATTCGAATGATATTGTTACACCTAATTCATTTTTTGCTTTTATACATATTCCGTTGCTATCTTTCTGCATCGAAATGAATCCACTATTATATTTCAAATATCTGGATATAATATCGGGCATATAGAAAGTTTCATCGCTCTTATGACAAATAAAAAATTCAAGTTCTACACCTATTTTCATTTTTATAATTAGAATTTATATCGAATAAATGATTAAAGCGTTCTTTTCCTATCTTTGTGGTCTAAAAAGTTCAATTGATGTATTACGACAAGATTCGCCACCGTCATAACCAAGTGCTGCTACGACAGGGTTACCCCCTGTTGAGTTTGATGCCTTGCTAATAACTTTCAAGTACCATTGGGATGAAATTGCGCTATTTTACTCTGGAGGGTAAAGTGTGTCAACGTATTTTTCTTACAACAGGAAGACCAGTGTATCGCCTTTGGTTCAAGATTAGATGTTCTTTATATTAAGTATACCTGAAGACCAATCCTCTTCAGAAACTCCATGCCTTCCAGTTTGAAATGACCCGGCCTTAAGCCAATAGGTGGATTCACCTTCTTTCAGAAATTCTCCGCCATACATTGAAGACACTTGGTGAATTGCCCGACCGTAACTCCAAATGACTGATACACATTCTTCAAAGATGTGAGGATGTTCTGTTGGATGGAACAGAGAGAACCATTCAGAGTCCTACGGACGAAGACAGGCAGTCAGCATGTTATAGTGGTAAAAAAACTCATAGCATAAAGAACAACCTGCTTTGTATCGGAAACCTTCGGATTGTGTGGCTTAGCTCCACATACGAAGGTCATTGAAGTGTGCATGCCCCAAAAAAACCTAAGGGAAAAGAACTTATAACTGCTGAAAAGCAAGAGAATAGGCGAATTTCCGGAATCAGGATTAAAGTGGAACATGCCATAGGTGGTATGAAAAAATGTCGTATTGTTAAAGAACGATTCAGATGCCATAAATTCGGTTTCGAAGATATGGTAATTCTTATTGCTTGTGGATTACACAACTTTAGAATAACTCACAAAATGAGCCATATAACAATTTAATCTATATAATGTCTATTGTAATGCTAACATTATTCGTTCTATTTATCACTCATTTGTAATAGTTCTCATTTTTTCTTGAAGTAATAGTAATTGAGACTTTGAATCTTCTAATTTTTGTTTTTCTCTTTTTATTATACTTTCAGGAGCTTTGTTAATGAAAGAATCATTTTTAAGCTTTTCTTCTATTTTACTTATAAATCCTTTGAAATATTCAATTCTGTCTATTATATTATCTAAAAGATTTTCATTTTGGCGATTTATATATCCTGTAATAAAAAATTCACTTGAATATTCTATAAATGAATATGAATTTTCCACTAATTCATCAGTATATTCAACAAGTGATAAATTGCACATCTTTTTTATTATGTCAATTTTGAATGTACGCTGATTTGATCTAATAATCAACTTTAAAGATTCTTTGTGAGAAATCTTATAATCTGTCCTGAACTTTCTTATTTTTGAAATTATGCATTTTAATTGCTCGGATTGATCAATTATATATTTATCATATATCGGATTACAATCCCATTTTGATGTGGCTAGCAAACCAGAACTATTATATTTCATTCTAGCCCATATTTCTTCTGTCACAAATGGGATAAAAAGATGTGCAAATTTTAATATTGCCGAAAATATTATATTTGTTGATTCCATTGTTGTTTTATCAATCTTTTTAGAATCAACAGGCTTTATTATCTCTAAATAATATGGACAGAAATTATCCCATATCAACTCATAAACATTATGCAAAGCATCTGACATCCGACAATTTTCTATATTATGTTCTATTTCTAATTGAGTATAAGAAATGAGATTAGTAAACCATTCTATTGCTTGCTGAGAGTAAGTAGGCTGTTGCAAGTTGTTATCAACGGTCCAACTATTAATCAATTTATAAGCATTCCACAATTTATTTACAAAATTTCGTCCTTGCAAACATTGCTGTTCGTCAAAGATTATATCGGTACCTGCAGGTGCACACAAAAGCATTCCTACACGTACTCCGTCTGCTCCATATTTATTTATTAAATCAATCGGGTCCGGTGAATTACCCAAAGATTTAGACATTTTTCTTTTAGACTTATCTCTGACAAGACCTGTAAAGCAAACTTTTTCAAAAGGTATTTCATTTTTCCAATATAATCCAAACATAATCATTCGTGCTACCCAAAAAAAGATAATATCAGGTGCCGTTACTAAAACATTAATTGGATAGTAATATTTCAATTCTTCATTATTCTTATCATGAATTCCACCAAATGACGATATGGGCCATAACCAAGAAGAAAACCATGTATCCAAAACATCTTCGTCTTGCTTTAAATCAGTAATGCTTAAATCTGGATATTTTTGTTTGAATATGATATAAGCTTCCTCTATATCTTTGGCAACTACATATTCTCCGTTATCAATATAGTAAGCTGGTATTCTTTGTCCCCACCATAATTGCCGAGAAATACACCAATCTTTAATATTGTTCATCCAATGTAAATATATATTTTTGTATTTATCTGGATAAAACTTGATCTGATTATTTGTTACAACATTAATTGCAGGTTTTGCTAATTCATTCATTTTACAAAACCATTGTGTTGATAATTTAGGCTCTATTATGGAGTTTGTTCTTTCAGAATATCCTATATTATTAATATATGGAACTTCTTTAACTAATAATCCTAACTCCCTTAATTCTTTCAAAATATTAGCCCTGCATTCAAAACGATCTTGCCCTTGGAATTTCCCACCAAGTTCATTTACGGTCCCATCATTGTTAAGAATATTGATAATGTCAAGATTATATTTTAGGCCTATGCAATAATCATTAATATCATGTGCAGGTGTTATTTTGAGTACTCCAGAACCAAACTCTGAATCAACATAATCATCAAATATTATTGGTATTTTGCGTCCTATAATAGGTGTTATTACATATTTATTTCTTAAATGGATGTATCTCTGATCATTAGGATTAACGCATACAGCAGAATCCCCTAAAAGAGTTTCAGGTCTACTTGTAGCAATTTCTAAAAACTGGTTACTTCCTTCAATTAAGTATCTAATATAGTACAACGTAGATTCAGTTTCTTTGTATATAACTTCTTCATCAGAAAGAGCAGTTTGAGCTTTTGAATCCCAATTAACCATCCGAACACCACGATATATTACACCTTTCTTATAGAGATCAATAAATATGTCAATTACTGATTCGGACATATCATTATCCATTGTGAATTTAGTTCTTTTCCAATCACATGATGCTCCCAAATATCTTAATTGTTTTAAAATTATCCCTCCATGTTTTTCTTTCCAATCCCATACGTACTTCAGAAATTCTGTTCTTGAAAGATCATTTTTCTCTATTCCCTTTTTTTGTAATGCACTAACAACTTTATTTTCTGTTGCAATTGATGCATGATCCATTCCTGGAAGCCAACAGGCATTATAATTTTTCATTCTAGCATATCTTATAAATGCATCTTGAATTGTATTATTCAAAATATGTCCCATATGCAATACGCCTGTTACATTCGGAGGAGGCATGGTTATAGTGAAAGCTTTTTGTTTGTTAGGAATAGAATCAAATACGCCTGAGCATTCCCATTTTTTATACCATTTTGATTCAATTTCATTTGGATTATAATTGTTGTCATTCATAACTATTTATTTTGATAAAATATTTGCTCTTTATTATAAGTCAATTAATCAAAATATGATTATTTTCTGTCGATAATCTTTGATTATAAATAAGCAGAAGAACCATAGTGAATATACACGATACTAACCATGTCTCTTTAGCTTAAATAAACTTCGCCACCATCCACTAGAATTTCTGCTCCGGTTGTAAAACTAGAGTCTGAACTGGCCAGAAACAATACTGCTTTAGCCACTTCTTCAGGTGTTCCTAGTCGATTCATCGGTATAGTGCTTAATTTTTTTTCCCACTCCACTTGCTGAAGTGTGTTACCTTCGCCTTTCAATTTTCTATAAGCAGGTGTGTCAGTCGGGCCAGGACTAACAACATTCACTCGAATTCCTTTTGTAACAAAATCTGCAGCTAATGAACGTGCTAAAGAACGAACTCCAGCTTTGCTTGCTGCATAAACTGGTGACTCTGCTACTGCTAAACGTCCTGCAATCGACCCCATTAGTACAATAGAACTTGGATTACCCATTAATGGAAGCATACCCTGTATTGTAAAAAACATTCCTTTCAAATTTGTATCCATGAGCCAGTCCCAGTTCTCTTCTGTGACTGAATTGATTGAACCAGAAGAGTATTGGCCGGCACTAATAAATAGTACATCAATATAGCCAAACTCTAGTTCAACTTTCACAACTAAATCTTTGATTTGTTCCATATCAGTAACATCACATTGATAGGCTGATGTTCTGCCTCCAATTTCATCTGCTTTAGATGTTAAGGTTTCAACATTTCTTCCAGTTATAATAAGGTTAGCTCCTTCTTGGGAAAAAGCTTTGGCAGCAGCTAATCCTATTCCGCTATTGCCACCAACAACTAAAACATTTTTTCCTTCAAATAAATTACGTGTCATAATTAGTTCACCTCCTATTTAATTTGTTAAGTATCCAACACATAAGAATGAATAAGTTTTATGTGAGTGTGCACGATTATTTTTTATATAGCTGCTATAAAAAGTGTTATTTATTTCTTCAATAGCAACTTAGAAATCTTATTCAGACTTGTCCTAGATACACAGAATCTTTATATTTTTAATTTCCATTTTAGAGTATTGTAAATACATGTTCTTTATCAAACAGTAAGTCTGTGGTTTTACTCTACACTTGTAATTATTTAAGTAGAACCCACTCTTTGACTGGTCGATCATTTAAATATAATCACTTCTCTAAAATTATTAGATATATCACATTTTTCCATTTTTGAGGTATTCAAATCAACTACAGCTGTAAGATTTACACAGCTAATACTTACACCAAACTTTTTCTTACCTTTTATTTCAATTAATATCCCTTCATAACCACATAACGGTCCATCTATAATGCGAATTTTATCTCCAGAGCTAAATTCATTGTTTCTCAATATTTCCACATCCATCTCTTGCATTATTTTTAATGACATTATATCATTGCCTGAAATTACAGCAGGAACTCCGGCACAAGTAACACAGTAACAAATACCATAAATCCTGTTTATGTCAAAAATATCATTACGCGTAGCTAAAACAAAAATATAGCTTGGGAAGAGAGGTGACTTGATAAGTTTACGTTGTCTATTTCTCCAAATCTTAAATTCGCTTTTGAGTAGCAAAAAAGATTCATAGCCTAATGAAAGTAAATATTCATTCACTTTTTTTTCTGCTCTTGGAGATGTATAAAATACATACCAATTCTTCTTTTTAATTTCCTTCATTTCGCAATAATAAAATAGGTACAAAAAAGTTGGTCAGTTAGCAACTAGGCTATCAGACACAATTTTATGGAGTGCAAAGAAAGCAAAAAATAAACAATACGTACTGTTTAATGATGAATAAATTCTATGTATTAAGAATAATTAATACTTTTCGAATTAATCGACGGCTACTAGTGCATGTCATTATACTAATAGTTTGCATAAATTATTATATAAAGGTTACGCGAAACTGTAATTAGAGTTGGTAAATAGTCGATTTAAAGTAAGCTCCCGATAAAGTACCTGTATAAATTCATAGAATCACTATATGCATCTAATGTCTGGAAAGGATCACCGTTTAGGTGGTATCTTTCCTTGTTCAAGGCAGTTTTACCCGCCATGCTCTATTCATATTATATAGAACTTCAATTTTTGACTGCTGTTTCCGACAGAAAGAGGTGTGAAGCTCATGCCCGCACCCGTTCATCTTATTACTGCTCTTATTCGTATTTCATTCATTTTTTGGTTCTCCTTTCTTCCATTTTATGGGATTTTACTGTTTCTGTTCACGGCAGGGCATAGCTATCCCATGTTGCTGTCATGCCGCTTTTTTCCGGTGTATGTCGCAATGCTTCAGTACAACCGTATATGTGATGTCACTACTCGTTACTGTAGTGGGGCTGTAAACTCTCATCCGTCCGCAATGCTCGCAGAAATACAGATTTTCGTATTCACTTTCTGCCTGTTGCAACTCGGCTTCTTTTATTTCGCTTTCATCCCGTCCGAAGTATTCTTCCGGCAGGTTGCCTTTGTTGGAATAGAAGCCGTAGTACCTCACGATGCGGAAATAGCGCAGGGGAATGTGTCGCAACAACCGGGGAAGAACTCACGGTAATGCAGTGTCAGTTCCTTTTGAACCGGGTTTCTCCTGTCGGGTGAGTTTTTGTAATCACGGTATCGGAATGAAATGTTCTCACCGTCCATTGCCGTAATCTTGTACTCGCTCAGACACGCCCGCTTGGAATACCTGCCTACATATTGTATCACCTGCTCCGGCATCTGTAAGGGCTGTTCCAAATGCACTATTCAGTCCTTTTTCTTCTCCACCTTTTTGATGAAGCCCATAAACCATAAACTCCATGAGGTCGTGGAAATCATACTCCAGCCTACCCGTATCGAACAATCTAATCAACGCATTTTCAAACTTGTAACGGAACACCTTGCGGATAGAGGGATATGCACATAATCATGTTCGGGAACGACTATCTTATTGCCGTTGTCGATGCCGCCCCATGACATAATCATGTGCGTGTGTACATGAAGCTGCTTTGTTTCCCCATAGGTATGCAGTACGGCAATCACCCTGGTTTTCAACCCGAACTTGTGCATCATCCAGTCTTTCAGCGTATCTGCCGAAGTACGCCTCACAAAGTCCAATAGGATATGTGACAAGGTCATCACCACATGGCGGTGCGGCACTCGTAGTATCTTTTCTTTCATACGAGCCGCCCATTTCAGCGTGTCACGCCAGCCACATGACGGACAAAAGCGGTTCTTGCAGCTATGACTGATTTCCCATATCTCGCCACAATCGGGGCTGGCATATATGTCTATTCCCAAAGCAGTTGTACGGCACACACGGATAACATTCACCGCCTTATACTGTTCGAAGGTGATGTACTCAGTCGGGTGTTATGTGTACTCGTCCCACTACCGATTGAAGAAGTCGGATAAACGGTACTTTTTCGTTTTGCAACCGTCTGTGTATATATCGTTTAACAAATCTGTCATACTTGTGTCGTTATTCCCTTTATTTTTTTGTTAAATCCTTATAAGTCGATGATTTATAATTGCTTTAATTGCTTGGATAAGTTTATAGCGATTCTCTGTTTATGATATGTTTTTCATTAAAGTATTGTTAGATTCCTTTGGGGCTTCTCTATTTCCAATAATTGGGTGGTAACTTTTTTAGTTTTTTCCCTTATCTTTTTGTAATCATGGTAACCAAGCAATTATATCGGTAAGCCATTCTCTGGGATTAACTTGAAATGCCTAGCATGATACTAACAATGAATATATAATAGTTGTGTTTTTCCATCGCCTTATAATTTCTGCAAAACAAGAAGTTTTTAGATGATAAAGTTATTGGCTAGACTGCATTTTATCGGGTCGAGAACTTACGAAATAGCAAAGAAAGAAAAACGAAAATCTAAATAAATGCCACTCTGACTATGCTTGAGCAATTAGAAAAAGATAAATGTACCCCTTTTTTGTAGACTGATTAGCTACGTAAGTGCGTAACTACTCAGGTATCTAAATCAACTTAATTACCTGATTATCAATGGTGATAATTTTATAATATTAAGCATTTTAAGGGTAAAACCTGCAAAATGAGTTTTTCTCAACGATTTAGTCGATTGATAATAAGATATTTAAGATACCTGAGTAGTTACCGTAAGTGCTATGTATTGTTAATGTATGTTAAATGCTTACTCTAAAAACAAACAGTATAGACTGTTAATTAAAATAGTTGTATATTTGCACTCAGTGTGAAACATGCAGATAACTTATGTCTAATTTTAATAGTATAATTATGAAAAGTAAAATTTCAATGCTGTTATTTGTTGCTGCTTTCGCGGCAGCATGTACAAATGAAATGGAGGAATTCGCTAAAGATTCTTTTGAGAATGTTCCAGAAAATGCCTCTTTGACACGGTCATGCCTAAGTGATACGATTGATTTGGGAGAACTTGTGTCTCTTGAAGAAACAGAAGAACTTAAAGAGTTGAAGGCACGTTATGAGAAAATGTACTCTAACAATCGGAAAGTACAAGCTCTTGATGCAACTGTAGATGATTTCTTTTCATCTAACATCTATGCGATTCGAGAACTTCCGGTAACGATTAAGGTTCGTACTGTCGCAAGTGGTTCTACAACTTCAAATTCTTATCTTTTCTGTGATGGAGCAGGAAAAGAGGTTACATTGGGAAATTCATCGACATCATTAGGAAGCCGGTTTTATCTTAAAATTCTTCCGGCAACATCTGGCATTCCATATTTGATATATTCTAGTGCCTCAAACACACCATTATCTGTCGGTTATTACACAAATGCTCCAGATGATAAGATTCTGATGACAGCAAAAGATAATTCAGGGTCATTATATAGTGCAGGTTGGGATCTTATACCATCTACTTATAAAGGGTACTTTTCTATTCAAAGTGAATCATATTTAGGACAATCTGATCCGAATAATAGTTGGTCTGTTTTTTATCACGTACTTGAGGCTAAAGCTAACAATAAATTGGGATATGCCCAGAGAGTAAATTACCGCGCTCAACAAGAGTTTTTAATTACTCCTACAGCTTCATTTACTTTGCAAAATGTAACCTTTGATTTGGAAAATGCAACAATATCAAATGGCGCAGTAATATCTAAGGTAACTAGTTTGACAAACGTACATGAATATACTACAAACGAAAATCTTACAATAAATTTTAATGCAGAAGAAACATCCAATTTCTATGAAACGGCAGGTACTTTAAAAGTTAACATTTCTTCTCCGTCATCCATTAAATTTCCACGTCCTAGACCTATTGCAGGAAAAGCTGTATTAATGGGTGATGAGTCTAAAGATGCTATTTATTCAAGTGCTACGCAAAAATTATCTGCTCCAGTAGAATATTCTACGAGTATTGAAATGAAACCGAGATGTTTATTGCAACTGACTACTAAGTTTAAAACTTTTATACTTAATGTCCCTTATGTTGCTGTTGCAAAATACGGGGACCGTGAAATAAAAGTAAGAGGAACATGGAGAGGTTATTCTGTTGCCGATCCAGAACTTAACAAACCAATTAATGAACCTCACTATTTTGATTTGGAAACAGGTGAGGAATTAAATTATTCTCTATCATTTGATCCTGAACGTAAAATTTATGTAACAAAATAATATATAACTGATATGAACAAATTACACTTTACAGCATTGTCATTGTGCCTTATGGCAATAGGTTGCACGAATGACGAATCTTTTTATGAGCAATCAGAAATAGATGATAACGGTGTCGTAGTGCTACAAGAAAGAAACGCAGCACTTCCTAAGGAAATTCGTACACGTCCTGTGATTTTGGAGGATAAAACAGCTACAAGAGCTGTAAATGAGAGTGGAGGAATTATAGGTAATTCAGATGTGCTTTTGGGATACTCCTATTCTATTGGAAATTCCATTTTGGGTGACTATGAAAATGTTATATCGCCCGTCATTGATTTGATGAAAGTAAAAGAATATGGAAGTGACTATATAACAGGACGCTCTTTACAGGTGTATATGTCAGAACGCTTTTCTTATTCTGATTATAATAGTTATGAGTCAAAGTTATCGCAAACTAAAAAAGTGGCTTCTGGATTCCAACTTAATTTGGGCCTATTTAAATTAGGAAGAAAGAAAAAAACAGAAGAAACTTTCAAATCAGAATTAACATCATCACAAAAAGTTGTATATGGAGAACTGAACTTGATGTTGAAGAATTCTTCTTTTAACCTTCAAGCATCAGATGGAGCACGTAAATTTTATGCTCGTGAATGTTTATCTCCTGTATTTCTTAGAAATCTATATTCGTCCACTCTTGGAAATATATTAGACACGTATGGTGAGTGCATACTTACAGGATATATTACTGGAGGAAAAGCTTGTGCTCTTTATACAGGATTAAGTCGCAATGGTAGTAGTAGTACTTCTAAGGAAACAGGAATGGAGAAAAGTATAGATGCCTCTTTCTCTTGGAAAAAAAACTCAGTTAGCGGAGACTTTCAATTTGGAAAAGGAAACTTCAATTATGAATCTTCAGAGTATAACATGGAACAATTATATACAAAAATGTGGATTTACGGAGGTGATCCTGTAGGATTGAGCATGAATAGTGCAGAAAATCTTGTTAATATTAATTTTGATTTGGCTCCTTGGGTGGCATCATTGTCAGATAGTAAGAAACATACCATTATTGATATTACAGATAATGGGCTATATCCTTTGTCAGCATTTGTCATAGAAGAAAATTTTAAGAAGAGGTTAGATGCTACTACTTCTAATCTTCTAGAAAAATATCCAAGTTTTGTCGAACCTCACATTGAAATAATGCGTGTATTTGAAAGATACAGTTCTTCAAATGAGGCATTATATGATGTTGTTGCTGTGCTATTTACACGGCAAGGAGATAGAATAGTACTCCGCTCTGGTAATGCTTCTACAGCATCTGATGCTGAGTTGAGACAAAATGAGAATGCTACAGTGTTCAGTCAAAAAGCATTGAATATAAAAACACAAAAGCAGAATTTTTATGAATTGCGTATCAGTTCTAATTCTGTTACACGTTTAAACCCTAAAATTGGCAATCCATTGTGTATAGATCTTCCCAAAGTTAACGAAGCTAATATGTACACATATACAAATCCGCGTACCGGTATTCAATACATCTATGACACTGAAAATAAGATAGCGTTTTCACATTATACTGATGATTTGGATGGAGACTGGATTTTAGATGATTACGGAATACGTAGTTGGGTTGAGTCGTTGCCGACAAAATCTATTTCAATGGCTACTCTGGCAAATTCGTATAGAATTATAGGATTATAAAATAATGATTATGAAAAGGATATTATTATTTGTGGTAACAAGTCTATGTCTGTTTTTTGTTGGTTGCGATAATGATGATAAGGACGATGTAATATCACTTACACCTCAAGAATTAATACAAACAACTTGGGATGTTGAACTCAATAGATATACCGAGAACGGAAAAGTTGAACACAAGGAATATGGTATCATAGAGTTTAATTCAGCTGTAGAAGGAATGTATATCAATGGAGAAGGCAGTGGTGATCCGGCAACCGTAAATGCAGTATATTACCAGATTGATGGACGAAAGATTATTTTTAAAAATAGTGCTTTAGTTGGTAGTTGGACGATTATGGAAAAATCTAAAAACAGAATCGTTTTGCAAGCATATTTACCACAAGAATACAAGGTTATTCTTACTAAAAAGTATTGAGTTATGATTATAAGTCGACGATAATCACTACAGACCTCACTGTACAAAGGAGCGGATACCGAAAAGCTGATAGAGTAGGTTCATGGCATATATTAGACGACATTATGGCATATATTTGATTGAAACAATTAGAGCAATAAAAATATTGCGATTGGATTAATGTGAAATTAAAATCTACTTATGTTAAATTTAAATTATGTAAAGATGAAAAAAATGAGATTTTTATTAGTATTATTAGTGGGTATATCTATTGTATCATGTACTAATGACTTAGATGAAATGCTAGGGACTCAAAATTTGCAAACCCGTTCTGTTGAGCCTAGATTCACAGGAAATATATCAGAAAGTCAGGCGATTGCATTAATGAATAAATTTCTGGATGCACCCTCTTTTTTTTATTTTGAAGATGTCATAGGCTTCGATCCGACAACATCTATTTCCACAGGAAGTTTCACTGTCAACAGAAATGGGAAAACTATACATGTACGTTCTATTCAAGTTGGTGTAATAGGAAAGAACGGAAAATATGGAGTTTATGGAACTCCAGTAACGAGCAAAGAATTCTATTCATTGAGAAATGGGATGGTTTTGCATGGAGAACCTATTTATGAAGAGAATGATGTAGAAAGAGCCAACCCAGTAGGAATGCGTTATTACTATACAACTAATGATGTAAATCATAGTCAAAATTGCTGGATTGCGATCAATTGGGCTGATGCTTCTACATTTGAAAGTATAATTGGTTGGTGAGTGTTATGACTATTACATTTTTAAGAAAGTTACCATCGTTTTGGTTGGTAACTTTCTTTATATTGCAAGTTTCCTGTACTGTTACAAGGGAATATCCTTTTATGAATCGTAGTTGTATGCACTGTGATTCTTTTCCTGTATACTATGCAGATAAATATGATCAATTGGTTTTCATGCAAAAATTTCAAGATGGTAGGCAATATTGCAATAACTTGGCCGCCGTTAAGAAGAATGGGAAATGGGGATTTATGGATAGAAATGGGAATATTATAATTTCTATGATGTATGATTGGGTGAGTTGTTTTGGAGAATATGGATTTCATAAATCCTTAGCAATGGCGAAGATAGGTACTGACCAAGATAAAATGCCTATTTTAACACCTTGTTCAACAGTGCTTATTAATCAAAAAGGGGATACTATAACTCCTGTATACTGTATAATATTTCCGATTGAAAAAAAATTATCTATTGTTAATAACGGACTGCAACTTCGATCTGTAGGGAAGTCATTTGCGATATCAGAAGGTAAATGGGGATGCATAAATAATAAAGGTAAGGAAGTTGTAAAATGCCAATATGATTTAATTTATCCGTTTCGTGAAAAGATAACATTTGTCCAAAAATCAGGCAAGTGGGGAATGATAGACGAAAAAGGCAAGGAGGTTATTCCGTGTATGTATGATGATGTATGTTACAAGAGCAATTATCAAACTATAGATACTCAATTTGACATGGCACCAACAACAGTTTTAAAGAAAACAATAATACCATATCAGCAATATGGGATAGTTTATATGTTTCAACAAAATAAAATCTATTCTTTTTCAAGTAACGGAAGCATTTTAAGTATAAATAATCTATCAAATCATTAGATGTAAAAAAACAAGTACGCAAAAATTATTACTGAAATACATGAAGGAATATGGCATAAACATAAATGAGTAGAAAGAAAGTAAATCTATAACAGTATTATCAAAAGTTTTTCAAAAAGTTCTTTCTATAACAGAATATCCGTTCTCTCTGAATAAACTTTTGATAATACAAAACTTTAGATAGCTTTTTTCTTTTGAAAAATCTCGTTAATCATATCTTTCACATCTTTATTTACTTGAATAAAATTGGCATACAAGATACGCTCCCTCACATCCCTCGATTTGAACGTGTAGAACTTGGGCAATGGCACATATGCCGCTTCCTCTTTCTGAATGGTCACCATATTGAAGTCTGTCTTGCAGAAGAATTTGGAGGTCTTAAATTCCTCCGCTTCTTGTATGTTCAGCTGGTCTCGCATTCCGATTTTTGTTTTTGTGAAGTCGCGTGCCACCTGTCCGCATATCCAACCCGTAGCCATATCGGAAATCTTACTGGCAGGCACAAGGTTATCCATATTCTCGTTCAGGTTGATGCTTGTCTTGTCCCGGTCTATCGTCACGCCTTTCTTCAATTGCACCACCTTGCCGAAAATGTCATTACTCAGCCACTCCAAGGTTTCTTTCGCACGTGCTGAGCCCGATACTACATTGCCCACCGTTGTGATAATCTTCTGCATACCCACCTTGCCGTAGTCCGCTTCGAGTTGTGGAAGCTCTTGAAAGCCCAAAGCCACACTTACTTTGTTGCTTCGTGCTGTACCTATCAGCCGGTCTATTTTATGAAAGTATAGTGTAGGCAGCTCATCCACGATGATGCTCACCGGGATATTTTTCCCTTGGCCGGTATTCACTCTCGTTACTAGTCTGTTTAATATCAATGCGTTCAGTGCGCCGATTATTCCTTCCATTTCCGGGTCGTTGGCTATCAGCAGATAACTCGGGCTTTTCGGGTCACTTACCTTTAAGTCAAAATCATCACCGTCTTTGTGGAATATCCAATAGCTTTCTTTGGTGGCAAGTCGGGAGGTATAAACACGTAGTGTACCAATCATACCCTCTAATTGTTCCATTGCCTTGTTTTTCAAGGCTGTTTGAAACGGTCCCAACAGCGGAGCCACCTCATTGTCTGTTTCTAGTACCTCAAAAATGGTTTGGTAGCTCTCGTTCAGGAAGGATAGAATATGCGGCATATCCGAATATTTGCCCAACCAGTAGGCGGGTTCCACCTCATTTCCTTGTGCGTCAAACACCCTTCCGGTCGGTTTCAGCCGTTTGGTCTGTGGTTCTTCCGTCATTTCTGCACACAGTTTGTTCCCCTCCTTGTCGTAAGGTTCTTTCTTATAGTTTACAAAAAAATAGATGCAAGCGGCCAAGAAGTTTACCGCCGAGGTTTGGAAGAACTGGTCGCTACCGCCACCGCCTTCCTTCTTACCCTTTTGCAGAGATTCCAACAGGGTCTCGGCCGTCTCCGAAGCAGCTGCGAGATTATTGATATACTTCTGCTGAATAGGGTTTACCCGTCTGGAGTATTCCACATCCACAAAATTGATCACCGAGAATTTGCAGCCTTCGGGAAGATTGCCGAGCTGTTGGTTTTTAAGGTAATGATAGTAGAGTTTTGTGGCAAGTGTCGGCCATTTGTAATCATAGACCACCATCGCAAAACCCTTTGCCGAGTGCTGACGGATAAACGGCTCGATAATTGAGAATGTCTTTCCCGAACCGGGTGTGCCGACCACCCATGTGCCACGAAAAGGATTGGTGATGTTGCACCAGCCTTTGCGGAACTTGCCTTTATAATAGAACCGCATCGGGATATTTACCGAGTATTTGTTTTCCACCAGTTCCATACATTGCTCAAAGCTCTCATTCTCCAGATTGAATCGGTCTTTCAGCAACCCTTCCTTTAAGAACTTCGATATATTGTCCAACGCCACGTGTACCAATAGGGTTCCGATTACTGAGGACACCATATATAAAACAATGTTCAACCGAAGGGAATATAGTCGAAAGTCTATCATAAAGCTGAATAGCCATACAGCAACAATCAGCAGTGCGATACCGCTGACCAATGGATAAAGTACCTGTTTACGTGCATTAAATTCCAGATGTTTCTTGTTTCTCGTTCCAACGCAGGTGATACATATTAATGCGAACGTGGCAATTTTACTGTACACCAAGTGCCCGTCATGGTAAAGAAACCAACTTTTAATACGGCTATGCACATCGCATACCACTCCGTTCCAGTAGTCCAGTACCTCCGGGTCAATGGCATACATAAAGAACTCTATAAGTAGGGATACATAGATTGCTGTGCGAAATATCTTATATACTCCCTGTAACTCTTTGCTCTCTTCCATAGTGATATGGTTGGATGATTATTCACTCAGTGTGATTATCGGACGCACTTTGTGTGCTTGCCATTTGGGAGTTTCTTGTATCGTACCGCTACCGGTCGAATACAACCATGCTTTGGCGGTTTCCTGTCCGGCCACTTCGGTCGAAGTCCAGTACCAACACTCGTTGGCACTGTCCGGGATAGGCATACCGCCGCATTGCTCGATATACGGATTCACCGCCTCACGGCTGGCATACAGCAGGCGCATTTGCGCTACCGAAGGCACATAGGCACTCTGCCCATACTTCCATAATTCAAAAACCTGCTCAGCTATCGGCGAGGACGTCTCCGTCGTTTCATACAAGGCAAACGTATTCTCATTGCCGTCCAAAGCCGCCAAGTCAGCCGATGTGCCTTGTGCAATCCCGATGCTGTCCGCAAAGGCTTCCGGCGCAAGGTCGTGCAGATAGACCGCATATCCGTTTCCTGCCATCGCTTCATCCCGGTTCAGGTGGAACACCACGGCTATGGCCTCCTTTCCCGATAGGCTGTAGTCCTCATAGCTCATTACCTTACCGTCCGTACAAAGGATATGGCCCACCTTCATGCCGGTGTCCGGAAAATCCCGGTGTTCATCACACGCCACTAACCCCAATACTGTAGCCGGAATCATCCCCAAAAACATTATTCCTAGTCTCATGCCTTTCCCTACCTTATTATGAATAACCCTTGCCATTTGTTCCATTCGTGTCTGCATTTCATTCATATCCTGTGTTTTATTTATCATTGTCTATAATCCTTATTTACCCCTATTGTTATTTCTACTTCTTGTCGTATATTAGTTCAGCGGCATTTTTTTCATTTAATAGGCAATTTCACCCCGATAACCACTCCTGTGCGGAACAAGTCATTCCCACCAATCATCAGGTCGCTTTTCACCTGCCAATATACCTGCCAACCCTTACGCAAAGAGTAACTATGCTCATATCCGGCGTGTACGCTGCCCACCACATTGTGCCGGTCAGAGCCGAGCGAACCGCCTATGCGCAGGTTGCCATGGTGGTTGTGTCCTCGTGTCACGCAAGGCTTGTAGGCTACGCCCAAACCCCACGTGTTGTAGTTGCTCCAAAACGACTTCGGGCATACGTGACCGCACGAAGCGCATTCGTCCCATTTCAGATACACGTTCCCGAAATACTCCCAAGCGTTATGATAACGTGTCTCATGTTCGTAAGCCACCGTCAAGTCCATGCCTTGCTCATACAGGAGTCCGGTGCCAATCTGCAACCTCCCCCTATGGTCGTCCGCAAATCCCGGAACACAAGTGGTAAACAGGATTACCGCCAATACAAACATCTTGTTCAAATAAAAATTCTTCATGCCTGATTCCTCATTCTTCATTAAGTAAGACTTCATTAAAGTTGTCCGCATTCAGCACATCTTCATAGTCGATGTTCAGCGAGATATTGCGCCCCGAAATTTGCTTTTCGCTTAGTTCTATGGTCAGCACCTTGTCATTGGGGAAAGTCATTTTCCGTATCACCACGATGTTACGGTAGCCGTGCAGGAACGACTTACCCTGTTCCAACATCATTTCCGGCTGTAACTCAATCACCTGCGCATTGGTAGCTTTCGACACCTTCTTGTCAGCGAGTTTCACTCGCATCTCATCTATATCGAAGCGGATGCGTGTACGGTTCTCTATCGAAAAGTCAATGAAAAAGTAGTCGCCCACGGCATAAATGTTGTTCAGCCGCATGGTCATACGGTGTTGTTTGCAGCTTACGTTCCGGTATCTAGCCGGAGAAGTCCATACCCTACGGGCAAACCGGTATATGTCCTCTGTGGAGAGCGACACCGCCGGGTTATGGTAAGCTGTGGTCTCTACAGCGTGTATTTCCTTGTCCGTCACCGCCTCTTGCAGCCGGGTGGTGTAAACCAGTGCGTATTGCGTTCGGTAGCGTTCCGTCACGATGGTCACAATGGCAAGCACCTCGCCGTCTTCGTGTCCCGCCTCTTTGGGTTTCAGCCGGATAGTATTGTTGATAGGCTGGTCTCCGGCAACCTTATCCGTGGAAATATCCACGAAGCGCACCGGCTCGGTAGCTGTTATCACCGTTGTCACCTGTTCATTCACCGTCAGTTGCTCCATTTCCTCATACGTGGTCTGTGCCGCCAGCGGACAAACCGCCAATACCTCGGCCACCAGACTCAAGATTTTAATTCGTGCATTCATTCTATTTTCTTGTTTATTACATTATCATTCATTGTATATGCTTCCGCTATGCTTCTATTTCCTTTTCTCCCTGCCATTTACCAGATACACAAATGTGCCGTACTTCAGTTTGGCCTTGTTTTTCTTCACCGCCTTCGATAGAGCGTTGCTCGTTCGCTGGTAGGCATTCTGTATAGCCTGCATTCCCCATTGGGAGAAAGCGTTTCCCGATGTACCGTTATTGATGTTCATCGTGCTGTTCATGGCGTTGGAAGCCACATCCTGTGCCGTCTCCCGGAAAGTGCTGCCCGGCACGTACAGCCCTTCCAGCCCGTCCGTATCATAGAGCGACAGGCTTACCTTCACCAGTTCATCGTCCACCAGTATGCTTTTCACGCTGCCTTTCACACGCTGGTTGCCGAAGCCGCTCATCGTAGCATAGAGGTACGAGCCTTTGGGCACTACTGTCTCGTTGATTTCCACATCATCGAGCAGGCGGAGCCGTACCCGTGAGCCGTCCACCGCCTTAATGTTCTCGTCAATGATTGCCTTTATCAGCTTGGGTTCAGGCGCGTTCTCCGCAAGGGTGTGAAAGTAGTCGGAGGAAGTCTTGATTTTCTTCACCACCTGACCGGTCTCCGCATCATCGGCAATCTCATGCACGATGTTGTCGTTCACTTCCACATTTCTGTCCGTCACCGTTCCTGTCGTCATCGGTCTGGAAACGGATGTGTCAGTATTATCCGGTGTAGGTTCCAATCCTTTTCGACCCTGCAACCTCGCTTCGGCAAGAGCCTTGTCCAGTTCCGCCAACGCTTCCTTGCGCCGTTGTTCGCTTCGGGCAATGCGCCCGTCCTCGTCGGGCAAGGGTAGAGAAACGGTGTCATTGTTCATTGCCTCGCCTTTTTCGGCGCTTTTTCGCAAGCGTTCCTGCATCTCACGCAGCCGCTCCAGTTCTTCCGTCCGCTTGTCCGCTTCCATGTCGAGCAGGGCGAGGTCGTCTTCCGTATATTTGGATTCGTATGCTTCTTTGTCATCTTTATTGTTGTTGCGTTCTATGTTCTCCACGGCGGAAAAGTCCTGTATTCTGCCGTATGATTTCACCATGCTCTCATATTTGCCGTCGATGCCTCCGTTGTTATCCACACGTGCCTGGGGCAGTTCCGGGTTCAGGAACTCCGTGGTTTGCAGCGTATTTCCCGTTTCTGCCGGTTCCGTGTCGAAAATGTCGAATATCAGATAACCGCTAATCAGCAGCAACGGGTAGAGTATGGCAGGCAGCACGTACTTCGGCTGTTTGAAATTAATCTTGTCTGTTATCATCATGCGTCTTATGTCTTTGTTTCAATAATTGTTCCTGGTGTTCCGTGGCAGTCATGCGTTCCTCCGTCCGGTGGATTTGATACACTGCTACCATACGATAGATGTTATGTCCCAAACAGGTCAGCACAATGCCGAACACAATGGCGAGAAACCACTTGGGGTGCTTGCAGGCGAAGCGTTGCACGCCCCCTGCCGCCTTGTCTAGTCTCAGCAGCCGGGCAGCCTTACGACCTGCCGCCACCTCTCTTTCATACCGTTCCTTATACTTCGGATCGTCCTTGTCCGGCATCTTCTCGCCGAAAATCATTTTTTTCCAGCTCATATCAGAAATTGTTTTTATTCTTTTGTTCGATGTCTTTGTTCAGCAGGGTGCGCCAGTCCACTATCAGCAGCCCGTGCGGGTTGTTGTCCGTCCGGGGTACCCGTTTCAGTTTGCCGGCGGTCACCAGTTCACGGGTGAGAATGGAAGTCCTCCGCTCGATGCGTTGGCGGCCATAGTAGGTAAACTCCATTTTCTCCTCGTTGAAGTTGATGCTGTCACAGAATATCGAGAATACCGCACTCGTTCCCATGATATTGTTGTAAAATCCCTTTTCTTTCAGTGTATTGTACTGTGCCAGTCCGGTCTCGTCCACCAAGTACATCGCCTTATCCATGGTGTAGCGTATATATTTGTCATCCGGTGCCAACGTGAAAAAGAAGTGGTGGAACATTTCCACATGGCTTCTCGCTTCCACATCGAGGGTCTCCTCCATTGTAGTGCGTTGCACAAGGATAGGTACATTGCCGTCCAATACATATACCTTCTGTTGGGCATCCGTTACCATCACCCTTGCTGTCCAGATGCTTGACAGGCTGATAAGGACGCATCCGGCAAGGAAAAATCCGCAGAATATCGTCACCAGCTTGATTTTGTTTTCTAAGTTTTTGATTACCATACAGCTTTTTCTATTTTATTTAATTCACTCCCTATTTTCAGAAAATCTTCATTCATCATTCTCAATTTTTCATAATCCCTTATCTCATCATGTGCGCTATCGCCCCCGTGGTGGACATTTTAGCCTGTGAAGCCACACCCTCGCCAAAGTTTCGGGTACTGAATGCCGTATCGCCTTCCGGTATCATCCATGCCGCCAGGTCCGGCACAAGGTTCAGGCATTTCAGGGCTACAATGCTTGCCGCCATCAGATAGCCTGCCGAGAAGAAGGAGTTCTGCAGGTAGGCGGCCATCGTCTGCTCGCTCGCCGTTATCGCCGTCAGGTTCTCCACCTGTATGCACAGCACGATGTCGAACAGTAGCAGCACGTAAAAACCAACGAAGTAGAGCATGGCTTCGTAAAAATGCACCGTCAAATAACGTGTCATCCACTTTGCCCATGCACCTTCCCATTTCGGCAATAACGAGAATGCCCATTGTATCGGTCCGAAAATCGTCAGCATACCGAGCAGGATTTGCTGGCAGTATATGGTTGCCCACCAGCCTATCCGAAAGACAATCAGCGCAATACACATCACGATTTTATCAATGCACACAGTTGCACCGCTTACCAGCGAGGTAAACCAGAGTCGGCTTGCATCCACCTCCATATTCGTCACCTCATCCACTCCGGTCTGCTCCATGGTAGATTCTATCAGATTGGGGTCACTCACCCCCGAATGGGCGACATCCGCCTGTGCCTGTAAACTCGTGTACATCGTGTCCCGTACATAAATCAATTCCTGCACCTCTTGGAATTTGTCGCTTATCTGTGTGGCTTCCGCCTGGTACAGGTCATGCGTGTACGAGCCAATGGCATTCGGAATGTACGACAAGAAGTCCAGCACGCACCAACTGCTTCCGCTCCGGTTCATGCCGGTATCTGCAGGAGGATACCACCACGACAGGATGATAGCGATTGCCAGTGGCTTGAATAGTTTCATCACGTCCAGCGGCTCATGTTTCACCATCATTTTATAAGCCATGTTCGCCGCCACAATAATGGAAAAGAGTGCTGCCAACGCCATGCACATTTGGAGGATCCACCAAAACGGCCCTTGTGAGCCGGTGAAAGTCGCATCGCACAGGAACTCATTGGTCTGGAATATCACATCATCTATTTCTTCTTCGAGAATGTCAATGCCGAAATCCGATAAGATATTGTCTGCCATACATTACTGGATATTAGAGGATGTTTCCGTTTGTTCCGTTTCAATCTCATGTACCGGCAATATGCCGTCCGCTTTCAGCAAGTCATGGATAAATAGCCTGCCTTTTTGTGTCCACCGGGTACGCATCACGGTCTTACCGTTCTCCAACTGGGAGGTTTCGCTACCCACATACCCGTTCCCCTTGTAGGGAGCGTAGAGAATCCATTGCTTGCCGCTCTTGTATTGCACCCTTTTTTCATGGAGAATAGCGTTCAGACGGCGTCCTGAAAGACCGTAGTCTTGCGCAATCTGTGTAATATCCACCAAGTCCTTGTTCTGCAATACGGTCTCTGCGTAAGCGGAACGCTTGCCAAGCTCCTCGATTGTTTCCTTTTGGCGGTCAATCAAAAGCTGTTGTTCCGTGCAACAGCTCTCTATCTCCAGCCGTTGCTCTTTCTCCTTCCGAATGGCATTGGCAAGTCCGATAAAGAACTCCGGGTCTGTCACCGCGCGTTGCAGGGCTTTCTCGCTCAGGTAAGCCCCGTCCTTCCGAATGGCAGGCAGCACTTCCTCACAGACCCAGTCCTGAAACTTTTCAGCTTCCGGAAGTTTGGAGCGCATCACCAATCTATATACATCGGATTCGCTGATAAACTTGGTAGGTTGCATTACAACCGTACCGTATTGATTCTCAATGGGAGTGTCTAAAACGGACACCCCCTTACAGTGGGTACGGACGGCCTTTGCAGCTTCTGCATACCCTAAAGAACGGGCCACATCATTAGCCTTGAACAACACTTTCCCTTCTTCCTGTTGAACGGTACAAATCTCCCCGAATTGCGGATGATTGAACACTTGGTTTTGATGATTCATGTTTGTCATTATTTATAGAGTTAATAAATTCTTTTTCCCTTTCCTTTTTCATTCCCTGCCATCCACGGTAGTCCATCCGGCAGAACGCCACCGCCCCATGGCGGCAGCCACTACTTGCGCTTTCCGGTTTTCTATTTGATTGGTGGCAGCAAGCAGTTCCGAGGTCTTGCGTGCGTTGGATAGCCGGACGAGGTAGCGGATAAGTTCTTCGTTCTTCCTTGCCACATCCGTATAGATGCGCAGGTATTGTTTCTTGCGCTGGGCATTGGGCATATAAGCGTCCTGCGTGGCTCTTATGGCGCATTGGAACATCTGGTAATGCTCCTTCCAATAGCTTTGGTCATCACCGTTGCCGCCTGTTTGCAGGATGCGGTTGATGTTCCGCCCAAAGTCACCCATCTTGTCGGTTATCTTTCCTCCCTCCGCTGCCCAAGCCACATCGAGCGCACCGCCGCTACGGTCAGCCACGTTCAGGGCTTCAATTTTCGCCCGTGCCACCATTGCCGAGTCCAACGCTTCCGCTTCATCCACCTGGTTATACAGGTTCACCCCGGCAAGGGTACGGTACGACAGTTTGTTCTTGCTCGCCGCACTCTTGCTGTACGACTTGTGCAACGCTTGGTAATAGAGTCCGGGCGTAAGCGACCCGGAGCCGATTTCACCCACCGTTATCTGGTTCATCTTGGCAGCATCGTGGCTATAGGTCACGCTTTGCGCCACCACATCCATCGCCCCATAGAGCACAAGCCCCACTACTAAAATTCCTTTCCCCATCTTCCGATTCTTCATGTCCGATTCCTCATTCTTTATTCTTAATTTTTCATTTCGTTTCCGGATTCAGACCGGCTTCCCTCCACCGTCCAAACGCCCCCTCTATGATTTCCAGCTTGCTTTGCCTCCGATAAATGCTCTCTTTCCAGTAGCCAATCCGCAGTTGGATATACCGCCAAGTCTCAAAGTATGCCCGGTTCAGATGCGCTTCGATGTTATCCAGTCCGATATTGATACCCTCCAGTATCAACAGCAGGTCTGAGGTCGAGCAGGCGGCGGCACCAGTGGCGTACAGCACAAGGTCAGCCACCGAACGGTACAGCGATTCCCCTTCATCGGTAATCTTCCGTATGCAGCGCAGGTTCACGCTGATAAGCAAGGTGTCGGCCGGAGAGATTTTCCCCCGTTCCAATACCTTTTCCCGATAATCGTCCAACAGATCCTTGTAATCCCTGATACGGTCACTCACTGTGTCATAAGTAGAATAGACATTCAGCGAGGTACGGAGCGACTGGTACAGCACGTCAATCACATCGAACGCCCTCGTGTATTTGTCAAGGTCGATGTTCAGTTCCTTGTATTCCACGGCGGCATCGCTGCTGTATTCATGCAACAGTTGGTTGCTCAGCTCCAGTGTGGAGCGTGCCAGCAACAGGCTCCGTTGCTGCTTGTGGTCGTTGATATAGGCTTCCACCACAGGAATGTCGAAGTTCCATTGCGCCTTCACTACTACGGTGGGCAGCACCGCCAACAGCAACAGGAGTAGGTATCGTGTCCGGTCATTCATTTCCGTTCCCCCTTTCTTCATCTTCGTATTTGCCGTTGTAGTCCACGGAGTGCAGGTTTTCAGCCGCCCCGTGCAACCACCGTTTCCGGCATTGTTCCACTAAAGTCAGCCGCCTGCCCCGTTCGTCATTGATATAGGGAGCCGCATCACGCAGCACGTCCACAATGGAGAGCTTGTAGTGCATCATTTTCTCCAGCGATACCAGGTCGGCATAGATATGGCTCAGCCTTGTATGTACCTGGCGGGCGATTTCCAGCCGGTCTGACGACCATAGCAGGTGATAGGTATCGCCAGTATTGTCCGTTTCCGGCGGTTCGCTTCGAAAGTATTCCGTGCTTATCTTGCAGGAGGGGTATTCACGGGCGATTTCCGACAGGCGGCTGTTCACTTCGTCCTTTTTCTCAGTCTCGCTTTTCTCTGGATCAAACTGGATAATATCCACCACCTCCGTATCGCTGTATTCGGCGGTCAGCTCCCAACTGATTTCCATAATGGCACGGTGTATCTTGATGCCGAGGAAGTATTTCGGCTTCCGGGCAATCTGCAGGGAGGCACGGAATGTAATCACCCCGTTGATGTTCGGAGCGACAGCTTCACGCAGGTAGGTATAGCCCGACCACCAACCTTCGCCTTTCCATGTCAGGTCGTAGGCGGCCTTGCAGTCCTGCATGATAGCCGGAATACGGTAGTAATCATCGGTAGGCACGTCGTTGTCGGCGGCGGCTTCTTCTTTGGCCTGTGCCAGTTCCGCCTGCTTCCGGCGCACGGCGGAGAGTTCCGTTTCTATCCGGCTGATTTCGTTCTTATTGTTGTTATAGGTTTGCCGGAGCACGGCGGCTTCCTCCACGGTGGCGGAAGCTATCTGCCTGATAAGTTCCGCATTTTCCGCCTCCAGCCCGTCTATCCGGGCTTGCAGCACGGCGGCTTCCCCGTTGTATTCCTGTTCCAGTTCGTCCAAGCCGGACAAGTCCAATTCATCATCTTCCGATACGGTTGTCCGCATCACGCACTCCTTGGAGTGTGCGTTCAGGCTGCTTCCGCAACTGCGGCATTTGTATTGGGTGGTGCCTGAAATCAGGCTCACCCCCTCATGGCAGGTCACGCTTATCATTACGCTCTCGCTGCCTTTCAGTTTCGCTTCATCCGTAGCCTGGTAGTAGTTTTTCGCATCGGAGCCGATGTAATACACGGTGCCTTCCTCGTTCTCGTTGTATTCTGACAGCCGGGCTTGAAGCTGCCCCTTGAAAGTGTTCAAGTCCATGGTATATGAATCGAACACGTCCTCATACACTTCTTCTGTATGGTTCCAGCTTTTCGTCACCTTGATGCTGTATGCATAGGCTTTCTTGGTCTGCTTGCCTCCTTTGGATATGATATAACTGGAACGGTAATAGCTGATACTGTAAGTGTTTCCGTCGTTTCGGCGGTTCAGTTGTTCCACCTGCGCCCTCGACCATCCGGCATATCGTTCCGAATTGCTAAGCACCTGTTCGGTCTGGGTGGTATTCGGGTAAAAGTTGGCATCGGAAGTATTGAAGCGTGTCCATTCCCCACCATTGATTACGCTGTTGTCGTCTGTGGCAGGGGAGTAGTCGCAAAGCACCTCCTGGCCGGCATCCCTGCGGTAAATGTACCACCGTTGGGTATAGTATTGCCCCATCGTCTCACGCAGGTAATCGGTCATCCACGCCGTCAGATTGTAATTGTCGAGTTGGAACAGCCCGGCTACGTTCTCCGGTCCTCCAACTAAGGAGAGCAACGTGCTACCTACCGAATTGTCAAGGCTTTGGTACAGGTCGTAGCTGTTTTCCACGGCGTGGGCAATGGCAGTCACGTTTCCTTGCAACAGGTCGTGGAAGTTGCTCTCTCCCAAGATGTGTTCGCTCAGGTTCTCCGTTCCGGCGGTGGCGATATTGACCCCCATGTTATAGAGGTTGTCAAGGTCTGCCTTCAGGTTCTCTTTGGTGAAGTTATGTGGAATGTCGCCCAAGTCGTCAAGAAAGGTTTTCCAATTAATGCCACCGTTCTCCGACAGGGTGAACAGCGAGGCCACCTGCGGATTCAGTTGCAGGAAAGCGATGTCGTTGAACGACAGGCTGCCATTGGTCACTACCGACTCAAACTGCATACAGAGCGTTTTCACTTCCGTGCAGATTTTCATCAGGTAGCTTCCCCAATACAGGGCAGTCTGGGGCGATCGGAGCATCATCCCGGCCACCGTCCATATCTTTGGCATGATTTTGGCACTCACCAGGTGGTAAATCCTTCGGTAGTATTGGTTCTCCGTCTGGTTGCTCCAGATTCCCAGTTCCGTCAATCCTTTGCGGTCGAGGAATTTGGACGTAAAAATTCCGGCGGCGGCGATTTCGGCGGCATTGTACCGTTCCAGTATGGCTTTCACCTGCTCATTGTAGTAGGCTTCAGCCACCGTTTCCGTCCCATAGGCGGCGACCATGGCGGCCACCGTTTTCTTGTCGTAGTTTACACGCACGTACTGCGCCCTTGTTGGAAAGACAAAGGTGCAGGCTAAGGTCAGAAGCAATAGGATTCTATACATGGCGAGGTGGGGGGTGGTTAAGGGGTTATTTGCCGTTAGCCGTTATCTCTTTCCCTTGTCCTGCTCGTTCCATACACAGGCTGTATTCCCCCGAACACCAGTCCTTTTCCGGTGCCGTGAAGCTGATGTAGTTCCGCTCTTGCAGTTCCTTGCTGGCTGACAGCACATCTTTTACGGTAAATCCGCGTACCTTGCAAAGCAGGCTCGCCGGATGCACATAGAACTTTTCTGGTTTGTTCTCGTTCTTCCAAATATAAATAAGGTAGAAGAACAGTACCGTTGCTTCCTTGGAGAAATTGCTACGTTCGTTGGATTTCCAAAACTCGCTGATAAATTTTTCTTCTTGCATGATAATATGATTTTAGAATTGTTTTTCTTTCAGGTTCAATACTTTGCCTGCCTTATTTACCATTTGTGCAAAAGGCAGCGATTTTTCAATACCCGACCGTTTCCAGTCTCGGCAATAGGCTTCCGTAGCTTCTTGATGGCTGCATTTCAGTTCTGCCTTGTAGAGTTTCAACGCTTCTTTTTCCGCCCGTTCGGTGGTGTAAGTCATGTAGCATTCCCTCGGTTCCTCCACGCCATAGACTTCGCTGGTCGTACCACGCCTGATGAATACTTCCCGGAAGAAACTGCGTCCTTCCTTGTTCTCCAGTCGGTTAATGGTAAAGATTTTCTTGCAGTCCGTTTCCGTCAGTCCGAGAATAGCCTTGATGTTGTCGAAGCGTTCCTTGAACTTGCTTTGGTCAAGAAGCATCACCACATCGGAGTTGTTGATAATGGCCTCTTTTACGATTTCGCTGCCGATGATGTCCTGTATCTCCTGTGTCACCACGCCGACACTTGCCCAAAACTTTCTTGCCGTCTTGTACATAAACTTGATGTACTCGGCCATGAGTGGCGAGGCGATTGCCTTCCATGCTTCCTCTATTACCAGGACTTTTCGCTTCTTTTTCAGACGCATTTTCTGCAAGAACACGTCCATGATGATAAGCGTGACAATAGGAAAAAGTTTCTTATTTTCCTTGATTGCATCCACTTCAAAGACGATAAAGGTCTCTGAGAACAGCGTGGTATCCACATTCTCGTTGAGAATCTTGTCATAGTTGCCGCCTTTGTAGAAAGGCTGAATCATGTATGCGTATTTGTCGTAGTCGATTTCCGTGATGTTGTTCTCTAGGCAGATAAGCTCCAACCGTTCACAAGAGTATTCATAGAAGGTATTGAACGACAGCGAAGCCACCGCCAAAGCTTTTCGCCGTTCCTCCAGCAACTTGATTTTCGCATCAATCTTCTTACCGAGTGTCGCCATTTCCTCCACACTCCACGTACCCTTGCGCTTTTCGGCGGCGGTCAGTGTCTTGCGCAGGGTCTCACGCTGCAACGGGTCATAGCCCTTGAAACCGTGGAAGTAGGCATCGTAGTAGTCTGTCACAATCTGCTCGATGATACGGAACTCCAGTTCCGAAATTTTACTATCCGAACCTTTCCATATCAGCAGAATCAGGTTCTTCAGGAAGTCTATCTTTTCGATGTTCAGTTCCGCCTTCGTGATATTGAAAGGGTTCATCGTAATGGGCTTTTCCTCGGTGTAGCTGATATACTTCCCACCCAAATATTCGCACAATCCCTCGTAGGAATTACCTGTATCCACTATCACCACATCCGTTCCGTGTTCGTGTAGTTGGCGTACCACGCTGTTCATGTGGAACGATTTGCCGCTTCCCGAAGGCCCCAGGCAGAAAAAGTTGGAGTTGTCCGTCAGTTTGTGTTTCCCTTCTTTTCCCGTAATGTCAATGGCCACCGGCACGCCCTGCCTGTCCGTATAGTAAATCTTCAGCGGCGTGTCCTCGCTGTGCTGTATTTTTTCCTTGTACATCAGACAGGCGGCGGCATCGCCCAGCGTCAGGAAGCGGTCATACTCCGCACTCATGCCGTAACAGTTTCCCGGAAACGAATTGACGAACAGTTCCAGTTGGTTGTAAGCCCTCTTGGAGATATGGACGCCCATACGTCCGAACGTGTTTTCCAGATGATTGGTGGGCTTTTGCAGGTCGGCATCACTGTCGCAGCACACCACCAGGTTGTAGTGCGTATAGACTAGTTGCTTTCCCTCCCTGGCCATGACTTCCTGTACCTGCTTGATGTCCTCCACGGCCATTTGGTTGCCCGGATTGGGAATACTTGCGTGGCGGTTTTTCTTCTTTTCCAACAGCGCAAGCTCCCTTTTTTGGTTAGGAATGAAAATCATCTGGTTGTAAACGACCGTCCTCGCTTCCGGGATTTGGTCAATGGCCGCCATCACATCAACAGGCATCTGCGTGTTGTTCACCTCGATGTTGGCAAAGGGACGTACCAAGCTGGGCAGGTTGATGCTGTCCACGTCCACAAGTGAGAATATTTTGCATTTCCGGTCACCCATGCGCACACATTCCTCATCCACCTTGAAATTGTTCATTGAGAGTGTCTTGTGGGTAAAATCCATGGCAAAATAGCGGTCGATATACTCGCTGGCATCTTCCTTTGTCAGAAATTCGGCACGTACACCGGCATCCTTCAATTGGTCTTGCACTTTGCGGATTTTCACCAGGAAGTCACGCCACTTTCTGCCGTCAAAAGAGAAAAGGCGGCTCTTTTGCGCTTCCTGCGTCACGGTCAGATAGGTCTGGCTGTCCGTATATTCCCTGCCATTGAAGTAATGGAAGTAGGATTCGGACAGGTATTCGCGCTTGCTTTCGCTCTCATCACAGAACGGTTTGCGCACGAATATGTCCTGCTTGTGCAGCGCATACCCTTCGCCGAGTGTTTGGGCAATGGCGGTGAACAGCCGGGTGTATTCATAGTACCCGTCTATGTCAGCGGAGTATTTATCCACCGGGTTCTCCATGCGCAGGATAGCCGCATACTCTCCGTTTTTGGTATATACCACGCCGACACCCTCGTTGTCTTCCACGGAGAAGTAAATGTCTTGGAAGATGCGCTTGCGCTTTCCTCCTGTGCCAAAGGCATATACCGATATGGCCATACCCGTGCCTACAGCCGCAAGAATCAGTAGAATATAAATCGTCATGGGCGTTATTGTTTTTGGCTTCCGTCACATCGGGCGAAATAAACCTTTCGGATTCCGAAAGCTAAATCATTCTCCCATTTATCCGAAAACTTGAACAGGTCAAACGTAGGATGCTCATCGTAGCACTCATAAGGCACAATGCCATGTCCCACAAACAGGGCGATGTCTGCCGCAATACAGCGTGCCACCTCCCGACCGATATACAGCCTTTCCTTGTCGGTGAACTGTACATCGGAAAGCTCCTTCCGGTTCGTTTCAATGCACACGGATGCAAAATCCTCTGCACCGTTAATGTCTGTAATCGTCACAGTGGCATCGGTATCGGAGTCCATAACTACCTTTACTTTGAATAAAGGTGGAAGCACGCAGATTTCCACTGAGTTGATTTCCGCTTCGTTGTATATTACCAGATTGTTCATTTGTGTTGTTTTTTAGGTGAATCAAAATAGATAAAATAACCGCAGCCGTAAGCTGGCATATTGTTTTGACAAGGTTCCGGTCACAATACCGTTCTCCATGTCAATCAGATAAAAGGTCTTGTCCGAACTCTCGCTGACGGTCAGGTATTCTCCTCGCATCGGTTCACAGCCGACTGTTTCTCCGAGTTGCCGGTGATGATAGAGCTGTGCCAGTTCCGCAAGTGACGGCACATAGCTTCCCGGATGCTGCTCCACTTCAGCAAGCATTTCTTTCCTGGCGAGCAGCCTCCCGTTCCTTCGGTAGGCATGCTCCGTTTGACGGTACTTGTCAATCAGCCTTTGGGTAAGATCGGCACCGTCTGCATAGCCGAAGGCGCATTGCTCACCGTAGGGCATTCCCGAAGTAAAGATGAGTTTGTTCTCATCGATGATTTCATCCGTTTGCCTGGGATTGACGACTCCCTCTTTACGTTTACCATCAATGGTCTGGAAAGTTTTACCGGAAGTCAAAACTTTTCCCGAATAGCAATACCGACCCTCGCTGTCGCGCAACGCCACCGCTTTGCCGTGCCTCCCGTCCGTTTCCACTACCATGGCAATTGAATTGCTGTCACGTTGAGGACATATCCCACCGTCTTTTTGCAGGTAGTGACCCACTTCCACGGAATCCACACGCTGCACAGGCTGGTAGCGGAGCTTACGCCGGGTTTCCACCCAACTGCCATTCACCGCCAATCCTTCCTTGCCTTTGTGCAGGTTTAGCCTTACAAGGCTTCCTGCTTGCATGGGAGGCAATGTTGTCCGCACGGCGTATGGGTGTCCGTCAATGGTGGCGGCAATCGTCACCGCGCCTTCCGTATCGGTAGGCACCAGATAAAAGTCATGTTTCCGGCCATTGTTCAACAGGCAGTCCGCATCCGTGGCGTTCAACGTGCCTCCTTTGCCCACAGGTCTCCATTTACCCAAGTAAGGCTGATAGACAGCCTGTCCGCAAAGGTTCTCCCCCGTAAGCGTAAGTTCATCCAGCCGCTCTTGCAACCGGTCACTCTCGCATCCGATGCAGAGTAGCACCATTGAACTGCGCCAATCCATTTCCACGGAAATCTCCTTGCCGATATGCCGGGCCGTTTCCACAGCGTACAGGTTTTCCCCGAAAGGAGCAGCCAGTACAAGACTATCATCTGCGGCAAGTCCTTGCCGATAAGGGAAACAGGCATAGATGGCGGCAAGCGTGTCAGCGGTCACGGTATGATGTTTCTGCGCCACATAACGCCCGTTATCATAAATGAACGGCACTCCGTAAAAGGCGTTCCGTTCCGTGTCTGTGGCGTCCGCAAGATGCATATACACCCCGATGTCCGGCAGTCCTGTTTCCATTCCCTCTGAAGTGATTGTCAACGGACGGCAGGCTGTAGCCCAGCCTTGCCGAATTTTACCGGCTGTCTGTTGCGCTTCTACCGTGGCGGATTTCGTTACCTGTCGTTTTCCACAGGATGCGAGCAGTAGGACACATGGAAGAAACAGCCAAGCAATTTTACTTTTTCTACAAACTACGGTTATTGTCATTTCCTTTTTGAATAAGCATAGATGAATACTCCTTTATCGTTCTTCTTGCTGTGCAGCCCTTTGCGCTGTTTCAGCAGGATAAATCCGGCACCCACGGCGAGAGAGGCCACCAAAGTGAGCAGTCCGGCGAGGAAACCTATCAGGCAGTAGGCAAGGATAAAGCCGAGAATGGCCCCGCCGACAGCTCCGGCCGCCCAATAGATGTACCGCCCCTGAAGTCCCATCAGTTCAAGAGGCCGTTGAAGCCCCTTGAACAGTGGGTACCCCGTGTAGCGGCTGTTGTCCGTTTGGGTTCCCATGCGCCGTTAAGCGGAGATACCGAAAAACAACGGAAGTGCCTGTGCAGCAGCTACCAGGAAGATACAAGCTCCTACAATCATCATGATAGACTTCTTCACGTCCTGTTCCTCGTTGTTCATTTTGATATACACGCTGATTGCTCCCACAACGGCCACAATGCCGGCAATGGCGTAACACAGTTTCACTACATACGGCACGTACTTGGCGATTTCGTCCGTCACCGTGCCGAGGGCGGTCGTTCCGGCGGAGTAGTCACCGGCCGCGTTCTGGGCGAAAGCTGTCACCGTTCCGACCAGCAGCATAAATGAAAGCATCTTGATTCTTTCGGAAGAGCAGATGCCCTTCATCATTTTCTTAATTTTTTGCAACATTCGTTCTTGTTTTTAATTAGACATTATGGTACTCTCTGCGCAGATGAGTATTTTTTAAACTTGATAGCCGAAGAAAGCTGGGAACACGATAGAGGCTCCAATCATGAACATACAGGCTCCCACAACCATGAGTATCTCCTTGACGATACCTTCCTCGCCGGCATTCATCTTGATGAAGATTTGTAGGCTGGCGTAAATAGTAACAAGTGCAGCAATGGCATAGGTCAAATACAGCACATAGAGCATCATGGTCACTACATAGTCGTGCATCAGTGCCAGCGCATCGGCTCCCCAACTGTAATCCACGCCGCCACATTTGGCGAAAACGGACTGCGCCGAAAGGAGGCACGACACCGGCAGGCTATAACGGATAATCTTCTTACAATACATTTCGGATGACATTGATTTCGGGTTTGAACAGCGAAGCTTTCTTGCCTTCCAGTAACTCATGGAGTTCTGGGGCTTTGATGCCGTATTCGCTCGTTACGTCCGCTTCATCCAGATTCTCTTGCAGCGAAGCAATGCGTCTCTCTGTCTCGGCAGTTTCTTTCTTTTCGCTTTCCTTTTCCGGGTCAAGCACTTCCGCAGGTTCTTCCGGTTCGGCATCGCCAATAAAAAAGCCGTCTCCCTGTTCATTCACAGAGACGGCGGTTTCAACTGGAACGTCTTCAATCTCAAACACTTCCTCGTTGGAAGTAAGTTGCTTTCCGGTAGCGTATAAATCCTTGCCGATGTTGGCACCGTAGTAAAGGAGGTAGGCGATGCTCAGGCAAATGGCAAATGTCAAAAATGGACTCATTTCGTATTGTGTTTATGCGTTGATTGTTCGATTGATGCCGCAAAGGAATAATGAAATAGAGGTACACGATGAAAGACAAAGCAACAAAGCCTCCTTTTTTAACCGGGTTTATGATTGCAGTGAAAAATCAGACTGTCAATCATACTCCGATACCACAATTACAGGTATTCCGCTCTCTACCATTTATATACAAGGAGATATGAATCATACACATCTATGCCCTCATTGAGCGGAGGCATTTCTGGCGCAAAGTTCCGGCAGGCTTGCTTTGATTGCTCCAAACTTTTAGGGCGGGAGGCAGCGGATTTTCGGATAATCAGTGCCCCAGTGATTGAAATCTTCCTTTTTCCACACGCGTAAAAAGCGTATTTCAACCAAAAAGTTTGTGCCATACGCACCTGCCAAGTCGGAGCACCATAAATAACTTCCTCACAATAAGGGGCAAAGGCTCCCGATGATAGGGAAATAAATCAAATCAGTTATGAAGTTCACAATTTCAGCAACAGAATTGAACGCCAAGTTAATTGCATTGGCAAAAGTAATGAACAGTAAGGTGGCATTGCCTATCTATTCCACGTTCCTATTGGAACTCAAAGACGGTGTATTGAGAATAACGGCATCCGACATGGATTGTAGCCGATGCAGCACGCTCCCTGTCATAGATATGGACGGAGCTAACGGACACAGCGAAAGTATATGTGTCACAGCGAGTTTTTTGCTTGATTCGTTGAAGAATTTAGGAGACCAGCCTGTCACTTTTGAAGCGGACGAGGAAAATTTGTCGGTAGTTATCCGCTACAACAACGGCCAGTTCGACATGGTGGGATTTCCGGCAAAGGATTACGTCCTTCCTGGCACAATGGAGAAAAACGTGAAGGCCACTATCGAAGCATCTGTCTTGAATGATAGTATCGGCAAATCTTTATATGCCGTTGGCAACGATGACCTTCGTCCTATATTTTGCGGCATCTATTTCACTAAGAAGGGCGATGAATTGCAATGTGCCGCTACCAATGGCTCCATGTTGGTACGGAACATTTACAAGGTTGAGGATGACGGACAAGAGTACAATTTCCTGTTACATTCAAGAGCTGCAAAGATTGTGCGCAGTATGACAAGTAAGTCAGATGAGAAAGTGCAGGTATTCATTACTGACCGTGAAATGGCCTTCCAAACAGAAACAGACTATTTCCGCACACGGCTGATAGAGGGAAGATACCCCAACTACAATGCCGTTATCCCCACGGATAGTGACAAAAACGCCATTCTCGACAAAAACGAACTGTTGGCGGCCGTCAGACGGGTAAGCGTATTTGCGGACAAGGCACGTTGCGAGGTGGCCATGAACTTTTCGGGATTGTCGTTGGTGCTTTCGGGAAAGGATATTGATTGTTCCACCCATGCTGAAGAAACGGTATTTTGTGCCTATCAAGGCGGCAATTTGCGCATCGGCTTCAAAGCGGAGTTTTTGAAACAAACGCTGGAAAATATCACCACCAAAGAGGTACAGTTCAAGTTAAGCACGCAAGAACGTGCAGGTGTTATCACCCCTGTAACCGACGATGACCAGATGGAAACCGTAGCATTGATTATGCCCATACTGCTATCGGCTTGATACCGGTATTGAAGAAATTCCCCTGCACTTCAATTGCGGCAGGGGATTAATAATAAAATCCTAAAATTGAAATGACATGACATTCAGAGAATTTATGAAAGAAAACGACTACGAGTTGCAGACCACCTTCTGGAACGATTTTACGATAGCCGACCATTTTGGACTTGCAGGTATTCAGAACACCTTCAACCGTGCGTTTGAAGAATGGAAAGATAATTGTAAGTATCTCACGGAGCTAACATTGGTACTCAACCATAAAGTATGGCAACACCATGAAACAAAACCACAATTTTCAGAACTGTATGAAAAACTTTGGGAACAGACCGAACAATATGCAATGGAGAATCTAAAAGGCGACGAGTTGGATTATTTTTGTGAGATAACAGATTAATATACATGAAAGAAGGTATCAGAGTAGATACCTTCTTCCATTTTATATATTCCTGTTTTATAAAGAAATATTAATTTTCCATGCACCTGTTTTTCTGGCACCGATTCTCGATATGACTCTTTTTTCCGCAAGGCTCTTGATACGTCTGGCAACCGTAGCACGATGCAAATTCAACTGTTCGGACAATTCCGTATAGGTGATGTCAGGCTTGGCTTGAATAAGTCTCAACATCTGCAAATCCTCTTCACTTATAGTCGCGTTTATAGTCGCATCAGCATCACTTATAGTCGCATTTATAGTCGCATCTGCCACTTTTATAGTCTCACTTTCAAACTCAACACTTGTACGGAAAATATCCTGTTCAAAAAAATGGGGATGCCCACCTTGATAATACTTGGCGTATTTGAAAATATTACGCACACCGGAACCGAGTTTGTCGGCCAATCCGATATTGCGGAAAAAGGAGGCGATGATTGGATTTTTGGGATTCGGCTCAAAATTTTCCGGGGTTATCTCACCCGACCACGAGGCACGGTTAGCATTTTCCGTGTATATACGGTTATTCTCAATAACGAATTTGGCAGGATAAGAACTTGAAAATTCTCTATGGATGAGTATGTTTGATACCATTTCCCTGCATATTACTCCACGCAGGCTTATCCGTTGTTCATTTTCAAGATAAAACGGATCCGGCAAATGTTTTTGGGCAAATTCCATCAACAGATCATAGCTTTCCACAAGGTTGGTACATACAATCTCCCTGTCGTCATACCGGTCTATATTGATTCGGCGAAGCAAAGCATCCGTTTCATAAGCCGGTGCCACATCTTTTATAACGTCGTCACGACCTAACAGTAATACGGCTGCAAGATTCAGTCCATGCTTTCCTGTCTCATGATTCGTACCGAACAGACCGGCAGAGCGTAACAACTCCATATCATCCGTCTTTTGCCAAATATGCCGACCGTTAGCGGAATTAGCAGCCATTTGTCTGATAGTCGGCAAAAGGTCGAGTCGCAAATCTTCCACTTTTATATATGGAAATACCTTCCGTTCTGTAAAGATACTTTGCTTACGGATATACATCATCGCTATTTGTGAGGTGCTGGTCACGTGTACGTCCGCATCATCCACCCGGTCAAATATCTCCTTTTTATAGGAATGGACTTCTGCACTCGGATTGACATGAATGTGTATCACGGTTTTACCCTCATAGAGAAGCGGTCTGGGCTCCAAATAAACAGTAGGAGTTATCAAATCCGAATTGCTGACACAACTGATAAAATTCTTAATCATTGAAGATACGGAATTTTCAGGTACGCCGACAACACGACCGGAATCCGTCACGCCTAAAAATAGATCACCGCCAAAACGGTTGAGAAAAGAGCATACCGTTTCATAGGTATCGCTTTCAATGCCATTTCCACAGCGTTTAAACTCCACCCGAATGGTTTCTCCTATTTCCAGTATTTCTTTAAATCGTTCTTGTTCCATTGTTCTAATTGTTAGGCAAAAATACAAAATATCCAGCACATAAACTTGTGTAGGACATGATTCTTTTGTTTAAAGTCAATTCACGGCATCCTTTTCTTATCGCGCAACAGGTCATTGACATCCTTATAATAAGGAAACGCCTCCATCACATTATATACCGTAGCCGTATTCATTTCCCGAAGCAGATCCACCGCCTTTCGTCCGGCATCGTCATTGTCGAGGAAGCAATAGATTTTCTTGTATGCTTTCAACCGGGACAGAGCTTTGGACAGGTTGTTCACCGAGTTCAGTACAATTAAATCCGGCTGTCTGCACGGAGGCGGCAACTTTCCTTGTTTTACTAGTGTCAAATAAGAAAGAAAGTCCATAAAGCCTTCAAACAGGCAACATGCCAAAGTGGTCTTTGTGGTGTTGGTCACTGATATGTCTTTAGGTGCAATGCACCCTTTGTAGTACGGACTGCGCATTTCATATCCACCGGCTATATTAGGAAAACCGATAGCGAAGTAGGCTCTTCCACGGCAGGTATAGTGTATCTCCCAGCATTCCCTGATTCCGATTTCCATATCAATGCCCCGTGAAGCCAGATAGGACTTCAAGGCTACCGAAGTCAGCGCACCGATTTGGATGTTCCGCAAGATCTCATTCCTTTCCTCAGAAGAGGGCAGGAATGTTCTTGCCTTGACAGGTACTCCCGGGGTGGCGTTTTCTATCAGTTTCAGTACACGGGATATATCATTGGTATGATAGATAAGAATACCCAAGTCTATGATGTCGCCACTCCGGGCAAGTCCGAAATCATACCAGATATTCCGATTTTTATTGACTTTGAATGAAGGTGTCATATCTTCCCTATACGGGGCACGGAACCATGCCGCACAAGCGGTTTCCCTTGTAGGGAAACAACCGATTGCTTTCAAGAAGTCCACAATATCTATTTGTTTGGTCTGGGCTATGTTCATAATAACTTTTGTGTTTCTATTCGGGTTTAATAAAGTTTATCTTATATATACACCGACGTTAAACTAAACCTCTTTATCGGAGGTACAGCCGCTATACTCCAGCACCTTCGGATTGTAATGGTAGCTCTTATCCTGTTTCACGATAATGCCACGCCCCATCAGATACTTGTTCAGTTCAATGCAGATGTTCCGGCCACGCTTGAAGCCGATTTCGGTATATCCCTGTTGGAGCGCTTTGATAAGCGGTCTGTATCCGGTTATGTCCCCCTCGCTGAATGCCAGCCTGAGAGCCTGGGCGTGTTGTACATCGGAAATGGATTCGCAGAAGCCCTTACGCTCTTGTGTAAACGAGTATTCTCCCACCAGTTCAGGCAAGGCATCGTTATTGATGCGGAAAGCGAACGGCTCAAACTCCTTTTCACGAATGTGCATGGCTTTTACTTCACTGATATTACCGTCAAACTGGCTCTTGGTGATTTGCAGAATGGTTTCCGCTTTGTTATTCAGTTCTGTGCCAATATGTCCTCTCGTATTGTCATCTCCTTTGTTCAGATGTAATACTGTATGGATATGGAGGTCGTGCATACTTGACCAGCGCATGAGGTCGTTTATCAAATCAACAGACTCACTGGGACTGTTGATGTCATACAGGAGGTCACGGATGCCGTCAATGACAACAAAACCGATACCCGGATCGGAAGCCAGCGCATGGTTGATAATCTGTCGGCGTTGTTTGGGGCTGTATTCCCGCAGCATGAAAAATTCGAGGTTGTCCGTTTCACGGTCAGTAGGTAGCCCGGCCAGTCTCAGGATGCGTTCAAGCACCTTGTGGCAATGGCATTTGCTTTGTTCCGTATCTACATAAAGCACCTTGTGCTTGCCTTCCGGCAAATGTGCGTTGTAGCGTAACACGTTTTTGCCCGACAACGCTGCAGCCACAATTGCCGTGATGTTGAAAGTCTTTTTGCTTTTGGGCTTACCGACCGAAGCACTGAAGTTGCCGAGCGTGGCAATGGTTATGTCATCGACACGGACAATTTCCGGCGGAAAAGCGTAGGTCTCGGTGACACGTAGGCGGATGAATTGCAGGATTTGTTCATAAACCGAACGATCTATGTCATTTCCGGTTTGAAGCAGGTGGGTCGGTATCATGGCTTTCCCCCTTTCTTTTTATGGTTGGGCTTGCCGGTGTGGTCATGGGCGGTCATTATAGCAGCCTGTCTTTCCAGTTCCCTTTGTGAAAGGACTGGATTGCGCCGTTTCCATTCATCCAGTTCCTTCCTTTCAAAGAAGATGTTCTTGCCATTCGGTTTGGTGTAGGATATGTCACGGTTGGAGGTAAGCCGGTACATATGCCCTTTGGAGATATTCAGGTATTTGGCGGCTTCATCAATATTCAGCATATCTTTCAGGTAATAGAGTTGATTCTCCACGCTTTCAAAACGCTCTATCAAGGCTTCAAGCGTCCCGAAACGATCAATGAAGGCTTCAATGGTGGTTATCTTGCCCAATACTACGTTTATATCTTCCATTCGGGTCAGGATGACGGCCACATCTTCTACCCGTTTAAGTGTTTCAAGAAATCCGGCTTCTGTCATGATGCAAATTGTTTATCGGGTTCAACACATTCATTCATGCTGTCCGGCATCTCCTTTGGACAGTTTTTTTCGGTTTCTTCTACTTGGTTCCGGCAGAGCCATTCGTCCAATTCCTGCTTGTTAAAATACAACAGTTTACCGGACGGTCTGTAGTGGGGGATATGCCCGTTCTTGGCAAGTTTGTACAACTGGCTTCTCGACAGCCCCATATACAGGCAGGCTTCTTTGAAATTGAGTGTTTTCTTGATGCAAAACAGCATATTTTCAATCTTCTCCGTTTGTTTCTGGAGCATACTAAGCTTCAGGAAACATGATGAACAGGACACCGCTACACAGTTTCTTTCTTCTTGTTGGTTCATTTTGTATTCTTTTTTGAGTTAGACATGGGGGAGTGATACCCCGAAACTTTATCGCTTCGGGGCAAAGGTAGATATGTGTTTTTCAATGCTTGTAAAAAGGAGAGTAACAGTTCGGAAGTGTTATCCGAACTGTTATCCTTTTCTGTGTCACTTGTTATCCGTTGTGTTTCTTTCTGTCATTTCTCTGACAGCTTGTACGCATTGGCTGATTACCTCCTGCATACTGTTTGGATTGCTCTTGGCAAGACTAAGTGCACTGGAATACTGGCCGTGTTTGAGCGGACGGCCGTCTTTGGAACCCAATATGGAACCGGCCTGTTCCAACAGATGTTCCCAACGTCCGAGAATGAGACGGTGGTGACATAACCGGTCGAAAAAGAAAGCTACCAACCGGTTATTGGCAGACTTCAACGGCTGATGCAACGTGCCTTCCAAAAGAGAACGCAGTATGCCTGCATTCACAGGGGTAGTGAAAAGTTGAGCCTCATTAGCACAATGCGCAATGAGGCTCAGTTGATTGTCATTCAAAAAGCTACCCAAAGACAAGGCAGGAAGGTTCGTTTCAGGGCGTGGCTTATCCGGTTCTTCTTTCAGACCGGAGGATGCTTTCGTTGTGTTGAACAGACGAAGCAACTCATCCATGCGGTTAGGAGCAAAAAGTATATTGGAGAAGAATAGCTCCACAAGGTCTTTACGTTTTGTCAGTATTCCTCTGAGAATACCGATGTTTTTCCGATGTCGGTTTTTCCCGGCGGCATCCCGGTGGTCACTATAATAATGACCGTTCAGAAAATCCTCCACATACAGTTCATACAATTTACTCTCACCGATAACTTCCTTCCGATAAGTAAAAGAGGCTTCTTTCAGCAAGGCAAAAAGTTCATCACGTTCATTTCCGACACTCTTGTGCGGCTTGTTTGCCAATCTCTTGTTTTAAAAAAAGGCAATCATTTCTACGGTTACGCTTCATAAATCTATTGTTTTAAGTTATTGGATAAATGCGTCATCCAAAAGGGAGATGGCATGGTCTTTCTTAGAATTGATGATTTGTGCGTACCTCTGAGTGTGTCTGATATTGGCATGACCCAATAATTGACTTGTCGTATAGATGTCAACCCCTGCGGTCAAGGCCAGCGTTGCGAACGTATGCCTCGCCACGTGGAATGAAAATTTCTTTTCTATTCCGGCATCTGTGGCCCAATCGCGAAGTATGCTTTTATACCAAATACTCAACTTGGGAAATACACGGTCTTCAGAAGAAGCATCCCCTTGTTCCGGCATCCATTTCCGTGCATTCATGTTCAATGGCAAATACAACAATGCGCCGGTTTTATACTGCCGTATTTCTACCTGCCACCTGTTCCCGTTTTTACTAATGTGTTTCCAACACAAGTTTTTGATGTCCATAATGCGCAAACCGCAAAAACAGGAAAACAAAAATGCAGCCTTCATATCATCCCGACGGCAAGGAGTTGCAATAAGACGTTTTACTTCCTCTACTGTAAGATATTCACGTTTGGCTTCCGAACCTGAAAGCATATCCCGTTTGATTTTCTTGAATGGGCTTGACTGGAGCAGGTTCTCCTTAACTGCATAATTCAGTGCAGCCCGTATATAAGAGAGGTAGAGGAAAACCGTATTTTTGGCCAGTTGGTTATGGTCACGTGTGAGTGCAGGTCTATCTAGTAAATGGCTGAGAAATCTCATAATATAATCCCTATCTATTTCTGCAAGGGTAACACTGTTATCGTACTTCTCCAATTCATTAGTTACCCGATCTACCCAAATAAGTGCAGATGCCGAAGCCCGTTTTTCCACATCTTGCCGATAAACTCTCATCCAGTCCGTGAAAAGCATATTCGCTTTATACGAACGGTCTGTGATACCTGCTATCTTGTTGGTCAGGTCCAAAATTTTTTCGGTCTTAATGGCATTGGCTATTGCGAGTGTGTTGGCATTTTGGATTTGCGCCGACACATCCGTTTCTGGTACAAGATAGAGTTTCAATGACTGGTAAGTTCTCCGGCCATTGTAGTAAATATCCAAATAGATGGACTTCCTGCCATCTTTGAGTTCATTAAAACGTAAACGGACAGGTTCCTTTACTTTAACTTGCTTTTTCGTACGTGCCATATACCTTTGTTGTACTATTATTCATGAAAAGATTAATTGCATTTTGTTATCTTGATTAATGTTACTATACAATAATGGATAACATAGCTTTCTGAGGAACAGACATAAAGAGGCTGTTTCTACAAAATGCAAATATACACAGTATTTTTAATTAAACAATACATACTGTATAATTTAAAAATAGAAATAAGATTGTCATGGTCAAACAGAATTGAATTACGAAAAATTTCTTTCTGCTATGACTGATACACAGATAATTGCGACATGCAAAATTTGCAATATATTTCTGTTTGACTATAAATATTAGAATAGAGAATCTATTAGTAATACAGCGGCTTCTTTTTTAGCATCTATGATTTTCGCATAAACTTGTGTTGTTTCCACATCGGCATGACCAAGTAACTGACTAGTTGTGTATAAATCTGCCCCCATGGTAAGCTCCATTGTTGCAAAAGTATGCCGACTCATGTGATAGGTCAGTTTTTTATTGATTCCTGCATTTTGGGCCCACTTCTTCAACTGTAAATCAATGGTAGAAGTGCAAGGCAGAGAAAATACATAATCTTCAGCACTTCTCTTAGTGTGAGGCAGATAGGCTTGCGCTTGCTTGTTGAGTGGCAAGTACAGCATCCGACCAGTTTTCTTTTGTCGCAACTCCATGTGAATATTCCCGTTATCTTCAATGATTTTTTTCCATTGCAAGGCACGGACATCACTTAACCGTAATCCACAGAAACAGGAAAACAAAAATGCAATTTTCACATCTGCTCTTGGTGCATCCGCTTCTATGAGCTTGCGGACTTCATCAATAGTCAGATACTCGCGTGGAGTTTCTTCACCGCAAATGGCTTTCCTGTCAATAGCCAATCCGGGATTTACAGACAACACATCATCATCAACTGCCATATTCAAGGCTGTAATGATAACCCCAAGATAATTGGATATGGTTTTTTTGGCAAAAGGAACTTTGGTACGCCTTGCTTTTTGCCCTTTCATAAATTCAACAAAGCCATCCAAGAAATCCTTATCCACATCGCACAAACGAGCTTTGGCATTGTATTTCCGCAATTGTTTTAAGGCTGAATGCACATGGTTTTCTGATGATGTCTTTCCTTGTTGAATACTTCTGTTCTTATACTCGTTTACCCAATCAACCAGTAAAACCTTTGCCTTTTCTGAAATGGTTACGGGTGTTCTATTGTTCGATATTTCAAGAATACGTTGTGCCCTTATTGCATCAGCAGCTTTCATTGTATGCTTGTTTTGCTTTCTTGCTTCCGAGGAATTCTCTGGGATAAGGTACAATTTCAGAAACTCATACCGCCTCTTCTTCTCGTAGTAAATATCGAGATAGATAGACTTGTTTCCATTTTCCAGTTCCTTGAACCGGATGCGTACAGGGGTTGATTCTATTTTCTTGGTACGAGCCATATACTTGAATTGCTTATTTTCTTCTACAAAGATAGTGATTTTAATCGAAAACAGGTGCTTTTTTGCACAACAAAATAGTAACATAAAAACTGTAAATAACACTATCGATGGCTAAAATCAACAATAAATGCAATTCTACATTCTTTTTATAAAAACCTGATATACATTGATATATTGTGCAATAATTGCATTTTTCTTGTGTTTTGTTTTTATATTCTATATATCACGCCACTCTTGGGCCACCACCGCCAAAGAAGAGGGAGTAGCCATTGCCATGATAAGCGAAGGCCTGGGACACAGCTCCGAAAAAGTAACAAACGTTTATCTCGCCTCCTTCAACAACAATGCAATGAGCAAAGCCAACAGGAAAGTCATTTCAAGAATCTATCCAAAGAAAAAGAAAAAAAGGTAAGTTAAAATGTAAAATATATTCACATATACAAAGAAAAAGCTAAAATATCTATCTCATTCTCTTACTTACAAGGTAAGAGAATGAGATTTATGGGCACAAAGGTAGAAAAAAAATCAACAAACAAACAAACGATTTTATATTTTAATCAAATTATATGGTATTAAACCTCATAAAATATAAATAAAAACTATTTTTCATTATTGCGTTCATTTCGATTTTATTTACACATTTTTTCTTTCCTGTTTTATTCTATTCTCTGACATCATTTTCTCAATTTAAACAATAATAAGCATCGTTAATGTGTAATAATCAGATGTTAACGAAAAGAGAGAGACTATTTACTATGCCTCATTTATTCTCTTACCTTGTAAGTAAGAGAACATAAAAACAGGAACAAGCAATTAAAGAGTACGGCCTAATTCTTTTTTTATCGGAAAAAACTGATTATAAACGTATTACAAATCCATGAAACAAGTATTACGATTTAATAAAGTCATCAAGTTAATCATCATTGCCGGTGATTTATGTATATTGAATACTATCTTCATAGTATTATATCATATAATAGATGTCCAGACACTCGGCGAAACATTTGCCAATTCTCTCCCCCGCCTGTTGGTCCTTCTGAACCTGGTCTATATTACCTGTAACTACTCCAAAGGCATTATTCTTCATGAACGCATTGTACGTCCGGAACGGATTGTGACACGTGCCATACGCAACACTTTTTTCCATGCAGTAGTATTCATCAGCCTTATCAGTCTTGCAGATTTCGGAACTCTTTCCGCGCGTTTTTTTGTCTTGTTCTATTTCTTTTTTCTTATTTGCTTAACTATCTACCGGCTGACTTTTCGCCAAATTTTAAAGTCCTATCGTCGTTCGGGCGGCAACTCCCGTAGCACCATACTCTTAGGCGACGGTGAAGACATGATTGAGCTTTACCATGAAATGGCAGGAAATGCAGCATCCGGTTTCAAGATAATCGGCTATTTTGCGGAAGCGCCTTCCCCACTCTATCCCGAACAATGCCCTTATTTGGGCCTTCCCCAACATGCACTTCCTTACATCCAACATAGCCCAACAGAACACGTGTACTGCGGACTTCCTTCATCATACAGCAAGGAAATCCTACCCATCATCAATTACTGTGAAAATCATCTTATACACTTTTACAGTGTGCCCGATGTGCGCAGATACCTCAAACGCCACATGCATTTTGAAATGTTGGGCAACGTTCCCATTCTATACATCCGTCAGGAACCATTGGCGCAGCCGGAAAACAGACTTCTTAAACGAATGTTCGACATTCTTTTCTCACTGCTTTTTCTGTGCACGCTTTTCCCTGTGATATACCTGATAATAGGCACAGCCATAAAAATCACCTCACCCGGTCCCATCTTCTTCAAGCAAAAACGCAGTGGAGAAGCCGGCAAAGAGTTCTGGTGTTACAAGTTCCGTTCCATGCGCGTAAACAAAGACAGTGACACAATGCAGGCCACCAAAAACGATCCGCGCAAAACGAAGTTGGGAAATTTCCTACGCAAAAGCAACATCGACGAACTTCCGCAGTTCATCAACGTCCTGTTGGGCAGCATGTCCGTAGTGGGGCCTCGTCCTCACATGCTGAAACACACCGAAGAATATTCCAAGCTGGTTGACAAATACATGGTGCGGCATCTCATAAAACCCGGCATCACCGGATGGGCGCAAATCAACGGCTTTCGTGGCGAAACCAAAGAACTGTGGCAAATGGAAGGCCGCGTGGAACGAGACATCTGGTATCTGGAACACTGGACTTTCATGCTCGACCTATACATCATTTACAAAACCGTAAAAAACCTGATAAGAGGAGATAAAGAGGCCTACTGATGAAAGTAAACAGTAAAAAATAAAATAGAACAAAAACACATGAAACAGAAAATATTTATTATCCTACTGTCATTGCCGCTATTATTTGCCGGATGCCAAAGCTATAAGCAAGTGCCCTACTTGCAAGGCAACATGCAACAGGCGGCCCAGAGCGACACAACCGCCCTTAATCCAACCTTATACGACGCCCGGATTATGCCGAAAGATTTGCTGACCATCGTAGTCAGTTGTCCCGAAGCGCCCGAACTGGCAGAACCTTTCAACCTGACGGTGTCCAGCCCCATCAGTAATACAGGCAACAAGTATCTCACTTCACAACCCGTATTGCAACAATATCTTGTAGACAACCGGGGCAATATTGATTTCCCCGTACTGGGCACAATACATCTGGGCGGACTGACCAAAGGAGAAGCCGAACAATTGATAAGAGAGAAGTTGAAATCGCAATTTCGTGAAATGCCCATCGTCACCGTACGTATGGTCAACTATAAGATTTCAGTCATCGGTGAGGTAACCAGACCGGGAACCTTTACGATCTCCAACGAAAAAGTCAACCTGTTCGAAGCCCTTGCCATGGCAGGAGACATGACCATCTACGGTATCCGCAACAACGTAAAGCTTATTCGCGAAGACAATAGGGGCCAACGGGAGATCATCACACTCAACTTAAACGATCAGGACATCCTACATTCTCCTTACTACTACTTACAGCAGAATGACATCCTGTACGTCACACCCAATAAGACCAAAGCCAAAACATCCAACATCAGCAGCAGTACCACCATCTGGTTCTCCGTTGTCGGCTCGTTAGTGTCATTGGCCAGCCTTATCATCGCTATCACCAAATAGCGGACAAATTGAGAGAAAAAAACAGTGCATAACACTTAATACTCAGAAAACGTGAAAGAAGACATATACGACGACCTGTTTGAAGAAAAAGAAGAGAAGACGGATTTCCACGCCGTCCTGTTCAAATATATCATACGCTGGCACTGGTTCGCAGCCTCTGTCATCATTTGTCTGGCGGCTGCATGGCTATACCTGAAGTATACCACCCCGGTCTACAACATCAGCGCTTCTGTCATTATCAAGGACGACAAAAAAGGAGGCGCTGCCGGCAGCAATTTCAGCGCCTTCGAGGATCTGGGCATTATCAGTTCATCCAACAACATCGACAATGAGATAGAAATTCTGCATAGCAAATCGCTCATTAAAGACGTGGTCTGCGAATTAGGGCTTTACATCAACTACTCCACTACGGGCGGTTTCAATACCACCGATTTATACGGTTCATCTCCCATACTCATACACTTCCCGCCGGAAGATGCCGATCGTCTCACCGACCCCATACTTCTGACAATCAATTATCATGCCGGCGGACAAACGGACGTGACGGCCACAATCAACGAAACAGTTCTGAACAGGCATTTCACCAAGCTGCCCGCGGTAATCTCCGGCGAAGCGGGCACCCTTACCCTGATGCCCAACCCTGCCATCCCCATTGAAGGAAGCGGCAGCATTGAAGTAAGCATTGTCAAACCGTTCACTCTTGCCAAAGGTTATCGTAGCGCTTTATCCATTGAGCCTACCAGCAAAACAACCTCCGTAGCCACCATATCAATCAACGACACCCACACCAAACGCGGTGAAGATTTCATCAATAAGTTAGTGGAAATGTACAACCGCGATACCAATGACGATAAAAACGAAGTGGCGGAAAACACAGCCCATTTCATCGACGAACGTATATCCGTCATCGATCAGGAATTAGGCACTACCGAGCGCGAGTTGGAAAGTTTCAAACGCGAAGCCGGGCTCACCGACCTCAGCAGTGACGCCAAACTGGCCGTCAGCGAGCGCTCCGAGTACGAAAAGCTCTGTGTGGAGAACGGTACGCAACTCAACCTCATACAATACCTCTCCGACTATCTTGACAAGCCGGAAAGTTCCTATACCACTCTCCCTGCCAACGTAGGGTTGAACGACAATACCCTAACCGGTCTTATAACCCAATATAACGCCTTGATTCTGGAACGCAACCGCCTGTTACGCACTTCTTCCGAAGCCAACCCCGTCATACAACGGCTCAACAGCGATATCCAGAACATGCGCACCAATCTTGTCACCACCATTACCAGCGTGCGCAAAGGACTGCTTATCACCAAATCCGACCTCGACCGCGAGGCAGGCAAATACGCCGGACGCATCAGCAATGCTCCTGCACAGGAACGCCGTTTCGTCAGCATCCAGCGCCAGCAGGAAATCAAGGCGGGCCTTTATCTCATGCTGCTGCAAAAACGCGAAGAGAACAATATCGCCCTTGCAGCCACTGCCAACAATGCCAAAATCATAGACGACGCATTGGCAGACGAATCCCCGATATCCCCCAAAGGGAAGCTCATTTACCTGATTGCCCTCGTGCTCGGCTTCGGTATTCCGGTTGCCATTATCTACGTCCTGAATCTGCTCAGTTTCCGCATCGAAGGACGCAACGACGTAGAAAAGCTCACTACCGTCCCCATAATCGGTGATGTCCCCCTCACCGAATCCGAAACGGGAAATAAACATGCCATTGCCGTTCGCGAAAACGACAACGACATCATGGCGGAAACCTTCCGGAGCATACGCACCAGCCTGTTGTTCATGTTGGGCGAGCCGGACCAAAAGGTGATCCTCATCACTTCTACCATGAGTGGTGAAGGGAAAACGTTTATCGCATCCAATCTGGCTGTCAGCCTTGCCCTGCTGGGAAAGAAAGTAATCATCGTCGGGCTGGACATCCGTAAACCCGGTTTGAACAAGGTATTCAACATTTCGCACAAAGAAAACGGCATCACTCTGTATCTATCCTCTCCCAAGACCACCGACCTGTCTTCATTGATCCGTCCTTCGGGAGTGACCGACCACCTGGATCTGCTGCCGGGAGGAACCATCCCTCCCAATCCTACGGAATTGCTGGCACGCCAGTCATTACAGGACGCCATTGAGATACTAAAACAAAAATACGATTATATAGTACTCGACACCGCACCTATCGGCATGGTTACCGACACGCAGCTTATAGCCCGCGTAGCTGATGCCAGCGTCTACGTGTGCCGCGCCGACTACACATACAAAAACGATTACCAGCTCATCAATGAACTGCAAAACAATAATCGTTTGCCCAATTTGTGCACCGTCATCAACGGGCTGGATATGAAAAAGAAGAAATACGGCTATTACTACGGCTACGGCAAGTATGGCAAGTACTATGGTTACGGCAAGAAATATGGCTACGGTTATGGATACGGCTATGGCAGCACCTCCGACCGTAAATAGCATATACCCCATAAGTCCGGGGTACTTCTACATGAAATACTGTCCCCGTCTCCGGGCTTATATTTGTTTGTTTGTCGGTACGTTGCGGCGGTAGAGCGCTGCCGTCGCACGTACCTTTTAAACTAATGGATCACAAAAACAATGCAAAGTACCAAATACACAGAAACGGAAACCGACGCCGTTCGTCGCCAATGGCTGGTGGCTTACGTGCAGTCATGCCTTGAGAAGAGGACAGCCCGGCGGCTCGCCGCTATGGGCATTGAATGCTACCTGCCCATTCAGAGTGAGATTCACCAGTGGAGCGACCGCCGCAAACGGGTGGACCGCCTGATAATTCCGATGATGATATTCGTGCACGTCACTCCGCAGGAACGTGCGCTTCCGCTAAGCCTGCAAGCCGTCAACCGCTATATGGTGTTGCGCGGTGAAAGTGCGCCCGCCGTAATCCCCGACGAGCAAATGGCACAATTCCGCTTCATGCTCGATTACAGTCAGGAGGCAGTGGAGATATGCAGTGCCCCGCTCGCTCCCGGCGACGCCGTAAAAGTCATAAAAGGCCCGCTGGCCGGACTGGAAGGAGAACTCGTCATCCTAAACGGAAAAAGCAAAGTAGCCGTCCGTCTGGACAAACTGGGATATGCCCATGTGGATATGCCCATAGGCTTTGTAGAGAAAAAAAAGAAGGCGCCAACCGGCGCCTTCTAAACAAAACATGCAACAAAGAGCATTGCGCTCTTGCACTCTCAGGGCATCGCCCCTCCTACACCGTCATCGCATTTGCCCCGAACACGCCCAGCACTGCCGAAGCCACTGCAATCACCACTTTCAGAATTGTATCCCAAATACCTGCACTTTTACTCATTTTCTTCTTCATTTTAAATTGTTCATAAAAACTTGTTCATCACTCTCCTCATCCCAACGGGTTTTCCTCTTCCCCATCGTCCGGAAGGCCGCCTGTTCCGCCCGATGAACTGCCGCCGTCGGCAGAAACCAGTTCGTAGGTAATGTTATTCGGAGCGCCTTTCGTGGTGGCTACCGAATCGTTCACCAGTCGCAACGTACCGGCAACTTTGAAGTTGACCCGCACCTTATCAATGTTCTTCACCGTACAATCCTTTTCCAGCTCCGTAGCCACACAATGGAACGAAGTGCGGAAAATCCCGAAATCATCCAGACGGACACTGTTTCCGTCCGCCAACTTCTCACGTATGTTTCTCACGATTGCCTTGCCCACGTGCAGCACATCTTCCGCCGACATGCCACCCAAAGCCTCAATCTCTTCCGCGATACGCTTCAAATCATACATCTTCGCATCGCGCGGCTTTCTTTTCAGGGTATAAACCAGCGGAGAAGTCTTATCTCCAATCTTTTTGTAGCGCTGTGTACGCACTACCAATGCATTTGCCATAAATCTTTACTTTTTTAATGGTTGTTACTTTTTCACTTTTCAATTCTCGATTGTCAAATCTCTCAGGAGCTCCTTTTCTGACAATGCAAAGATACCTCCTCCACCCCACTCCGCTACCCCTTCTCACCCCTTTGCGCATCCTTGCACACCATAAGGAGAGTTACCGCGGCTTATGGCACCTTATGACGCAATAAACCTCTGCACATGCTTTCATACCCCGTCATTTTTCATTAACTTTACATCAACAATCGTAATAAAAATGTTCCAATGGAAAAATCCTCATTCACCATACGCAGTTACAGCAAAAGCGAGCTGGCCATGCTTTACAGCCCTTACATTACACCCAAAGCCGCTGTCCGGAAACTAAACCGCTGGATAGCCTTCAAACCCGGACTTCAAGAACAACTCCAGGCCAGCGGCATGCTTCCCAACGCCAAATGCTACACGCCGCTTCAAGTACACACAATCGTGGAAGCGCTGGGAGAACCCTGACGTTTACAAAGCAAATGCCGGGCGTTGCTGCTGCAAACACCCGGCATTTCATGCGTAAATCCCCGGACTTTCAGGAGTAAAACCCCGGAAAAACAACCAAACATTTGATTCCTGCCCCTAAAATTCCTACTTTTGCATGATTTCTCAGAACAAATGTACGAACTCCTCTTTTTGTGAGAGGGGGCGGCGTAGCGTTTTCATCTCTCTTCCTTTTTCAGCAGTTCAATCCAGGGCAGCCTGTCCTTATCCAGCACTTTGCCCTGCATTTCTGCCATTACCTGCTGTTCCGACTCGCGCTCATCATACCGGCCGCATGGCTGCCGCACGAACAACACGCTGCCCGTCCGGCACAAATCCTGGTCGCGCACCTTCAGCATGTCGAGCCTTGTATAGTTGCGGTCCGGCTGGTTGATGCGGCTGATAGAAAAAATGAAGTCGGCAAGATTGGCCCAGTTGGCACTGCCCGAAATGGTGTACATGTCTATTTCTTCCAGTTCATCCTTTCCGCTCTGCTTCTTCAGGCTGCGGGGATGCGCCACGATGATGACCCAGATGCCATTGCTGCGCCCCCATGCCTGCATCTGCGTCAGCATGGCCTTAATGGCCTGTGTTTCCGTATTGTAGCGTCCGCTTTCCATCTCCATGAAAAGATACGGGTCGATGATGAGATACTTCAACGGTACAGCCCGTTTCACCCGTTCCGCACGCTCAATGATATTGGTAGGTGTGGGCGAAATCTCATGCAGATCCAGATGCACCATGTGGGCGTTCAGAAAAGAGACAATGGGCTGCAACTGCTCCCGGGTATATGCCGTCATGTTCACTTTGCCCAACATCAGCCGGATGAGGTGCGCAATGTGCTTATTCTTGTCGGGAACCTCGAAAGAGAGAAAGCAGACGTAGCGCCCGGTCTTGGCCATGAGGTGGCAAGTCAGGTCATTCAGAAAATCCGTCTTGCCGCTGTTGGGCTTCCCGGTAACGATTATCAGTCCGCCCTGATCGGTGGGATGAAACACTTGGTCGGTCAGCGGGCCATAGCCCACATCGTATCCATGATCGTATTCGCCACGCAGCACGTTCAGCACCTCATCCGTCCGTTCGCCTACGGTGATGATGTCCGCCGTATGCCGCGGACGTGCAGAGTCGATAATCTCGCGCACCACACCGGAACCGTATGCCACAAGCACATCGGATATGTCCTTGCAGCCGCCGGGCAAAGTGGTGAACAGGCAGCGGGACCCGAAGTAGTCGGCAAGATGCTTCACGAGTGTCCGCCCCGGCAGGTCGCAGTCACCGCAAATCACCAGTTCGCGCACCTGGTCCAGCCAGGGAACAAAAGCCTCGAAACTTTTGCGAAGGTCGCTTGCAGCGCCGTTGGGCACACTGATGACATAAGGGTAGCCCGCCTCGTACAGAGTCAGCACATCCCTTCCTCCTTCGGTGACAATCAGACGGGCAACACTCTCTTCGGAAATCCGCAGCGGGTTGATGCAGTCGATATTATAGGGCGGACAAGGCGTAGTGGGCGAATCCTGACTCCAGCATTTGGTGTATCCGGACGAGGAAGGGTCGCACGAACGATACTTCACGTTGACAGGTTGCCCGTTGACGTAGTTCACATAGGCAATGCAGTGGTACATCGTCCCGGTAGCGTTCTTTTCGTCCTTGCCGTCCTTTCCACCGAAGCAGCGGTGCGTCAGGCAACCGAGATGTGCACTGACAGCCGTTTTCAGGGATATTCCCTGGTCGGCAAGATAACGGCGGGCGGCAAGCTGATCAGGGTCGGCCGTCTCCGGCTCATCTGTCAGCGGCTTTATTCTGGCGAGCACGTCGGGCGAGAGATGTTTGTAGTCATCGGGAATCATCGAGACTTCGGACACGAAAGTTTCTCCACCACCGGCATTACCCGCCAACGCCGCACTTCCGTTCTTCCTTCCCGCCGATGCAGGGAAAGAAGCGGACGGGCCGCCATACGCCCTCCCGGCCGACAGCGGGCGTTCTTCCCAAAAGTCTTTCAGGCGGCCATGAAAATCACATCCGGCATAGAAACAATGGTAAAATCCCGTCTCGCGGGAAATCGAAAGGTGTTTCTTGCCACATTTAGGACACAGGGCCAGATAATTCTTACCCACGTTCTTGCGTTCAGGAAAATCGCAGAGATAATAAAACGGTTTCACAAGTTCCCTCCTTCCCAGTTATTGCTCAGCACATTCCACACGCTCCCTGCTCCCGGGCGCGGAGACGCATCATCAGGGATGTTGACCATTCCCTCTATCGGGTCGTCATAAAAGCGCATTCCGGTTTCGGTGTCCGTCCACTCAAACTCGCACAGCGGATGATTGTTGCGCTGCTCGCTCCGCATCTCACGCATTGCCTGCTCCCTTTTCCGCCTTCCGGCGGTTGCGGCATCCTTCAGCAGGCGTTGTCCATGGGCAGACTTCAGCAGGTTGTTCAGCCAGCACAGACGTCCGCTGTGACCGGATTTCATGAAACGCTCCTGCCCCGCAAAGTGAGGAACCAGCAATTCGTTCACCAAGTGCACAAGGTTGGCACAGGCATCCCCGCGTGTCAGTCCCTCCTCCTGCTGGAAGCGGTTGATCAGCGGAATGAAGATCTGCAATTTCTGCACCGGGTTTTCATTGATGACATGAAAGAAGTGCCGGGCGGCTTCCAGACATTCTTCCGCAGGAATCGGATTTCCTTTAGGAATATCTTTAGTAGATTTATAATTATTATATATATTATAATTATATATATCCGCTTGCGGAAACTTTTCCGGTAATTCTTCCGGTAATGTTTCCGGTAAACTTTCCGCAGCATCTTTTGCTTTCCAAAGATAAGAGTAGAAAGATTTCATTCCATACACATTGCCGTCCGGAACGATGCCGAACGAACGGCTTTGCCTGACCGCCTCCACCAGGCAGCGTGCATTCTTGAACTTCAACGACAGGCCGAGGTCGTAGAAATTCTCTACGGGGTAAACCGCTTCATCATTCATGTAGGCGGTGACTCCCAAATAGAGGTCCAGCAGTTTCGAAATGGTAGAATCTGTTATTTTACGGCTTTTCCACAGCCCTATGGTCTTTCGCAGTTCGTATATGGAAAGAGTAGTCATGTTTGCTTTCATTATCTGTTATTTTTAAAATCTCGGCGAAGTTAACGCTTTGCCTCCGGAAAAACTGTACCCGACAGTTGGGTACAGATATACAGTTTATTATATTTATTAACATTTAAAAACGAAATCAGTATGATTTTAAAAGCAAAAAAAGCCGCCGACCACATGGAGTTCGGCGCATTCATCAGTCGTGAAATCCGTCTTCTAAAAATTGATCGCGCAATGTTCCGCGAAGAGTGTCACATGAGTCAGTCCTATCTTGAGGACATAAAAAAGGGCTCCATAATTATGAGATAGACTATTATGAGCACATTCTGAGCGCGTTCAGCAAATTTACCACTCCCGAAAACGCCCGGCGCATCTATCTGGAAGGGGTAAAAATCCTGTTTCCGAAGCTGAAAGAGTGATTTTTTTCCACTGCTCATTGCGAGGGAAAAACACATTTCCTGTCAAAATACTTGGTGTTCTGACGAGTTATCCGTAATTTTGCCTCGCATTTATCAATTACTACGGCTTTCGTCTTTCCTGCAAAATGTGGGAGAGGCGAAAGCGTAGCGTACTTGTCAGGAAGAAAAACTTCATAATTATCCCAAGTTGATTCCTATTTTCAGTCAAAAATATAACTCAAAGTGGGTTATAATACCTTTATGGGAATTATAGCCATACAGTGAGTGCTTACAACTTTAACCTTTGCCACATACTTAAAAACTATCAATGAATAAAGACACTCTGTATACTCAAACACCCCTTATTCTGGATAATCCGCCTTCCAATGTCACTGACATTGAGGCCCTGTATGGTGCTTTTATAGTCTCTTTGACTTTGCTGTTCGTAATATCCTTTATAAAATATTTTATTGGAACAGATATTAAGCGAAAAGAAGTCATAAATATCATGTGGTTTTATGATCCAACACTCACTCGGCGTTTTAGGGATTCTTAATAATGAAGGTGAAATAAAATAGTAGAGTAATAGTATTTAATCCAAAACTTAAAAAACACTTCAAAGCATGGAAAAGGACATCAAAATTGCAGTAGCCGGAACCGGCTATGTAGGTTTAAGCATAGCAACTCTACTCAGTCAGCATCACCATGTAACCGCGGTAGATGTAATACCCGAAAAAGTAACACTGATAAATAACCGCAAGTCTCCCATACAGGATGAATATATAGAAAAATATTTAGCAGAAAAAGATTTGAGTCTATGTGCTACACTTGACGGTGCATCGGCTTATAGAAATGCAGATTTTATAGTAATAGCAGCGCCCACTAATTATGATCCGGTAAAGAATTATTTCGATACAAGTCATGTCGAAGAAGTGATTAACTTAGTATTAGAAGTAAATCCGGATGCTATAATGGTTATCAAGAGTACTATTCCGGTGGGTTATTGTCAATCTCTTTATAAGAAATATGCAGCAAAAGGTATAGAAAATTTAAATCTACTTTTTTCACCGGAGTTTTTACGGGAAAGCAAGGCGCTTTATGACAACCTTTACCCCAGCCGCATCATCGTCGGAACCAATATGGATAATCCACATTTAGTAGAAGCGGCACATACATTTGCCGCACTATTGCAGGAGGGAGCAATCAAGGAAAACATCGATACATTATTTATGGGACTTACGGAAGCAGAAGCTGTAAAACTATTTGCCAACACATATTTAGCTTTGCGTGTCAGCTATTTCAATGAACTTGATACATACGCTGAAATGAAAGGGCTTGATACGGCAGCCATCATCAATGGAGTATGTCTTGACCCTCGTATTGGTACGCAATACAACAATCCTTCTTTCGGTTATGGCGGTTATTGTCTGCCCAAAGATACCAAGCAGCTTTTAGCTAATTACAGTGATGTTCCGGAAAACCTGATAGGAGCTATTGTAGAAAGTAACCGTACCCGTAAAGACTTCATAGCGGACAGAGTTCTTCATCAAGCCGGTTATTATGACTATTATAACCGAGGCGATTTTAGTCCGGCAGAAGAGAAGCACTGCGTAATTGGTGTTTACCGACTGACGATGAAAAGTAACTCAGATAATTTCCGTCAAAGTTCCATTCAAGGCGTTATGAAACGCATCAAAGCAAAAGGTGCAGAAGTGATTATTTATGAACCGACCTTAGAAAATGAAAGCACATTCTTTGGTAGTCGTATAGTAAACAACCTTAGTGAATTTAAAAAGCAAAGCGATGCAATTATTGCCAATCGATATGATACTTGCTTGGAGGATGTGAAAGATAAGGTTTATACAAGGGATATTTTTAGGAGAGACTAACTAATAAAAATATTAAATCATCTAATTAATAGACTAAAAATAAAATCGAAGAATATTCCTCCCTGTAATTAATAATAAAAAACGTAAGTTTATTCCTTCTTGAATAGACTTTTACTCCATCTTTAATGGAATCAAAAGTAAATAGAATATTTAAAAATACAGTTTATCTGTATGGGAACACTGCATTCTCAATGTTTGTGTCTCTACTCAGTACAAGGTTAATACTTAATGCTCTAGGAAAAGATGATTTTGGAATATTTTGTATTGTTGGTGGTGCCATTGCTCTTTTAGGTTTTATCAATGGAGGTATGGCAGGAGCAACACAGCGTTTTATCAATTATGCTGAAGGTGCAGGTCTAAAAGAAAATAAAATTAAAATTTTCAATGCGAGTATATCCATTCATTTAGGTATATCTCTTATCTCATTCATAGCATTAGAAATAGCTTTTTTTCTTTTTTTCAATGGTATATTAAATATTCCTACAGACCGAATTTATGCAGCTAAATGGATTTATCAATTCTCTGTTTTGTCTACAATACTCACTATTCAAACTACACCTTACAATGCTTTAATCAATGCACATGAAGATTTAAAATACTATTCAATAGTAGGTTTTATCTTTACCTCTATAAAGCTAATTATAGCTATACTAATCGTTTATATTAGTACAGATAAATTAATACTATACGGTATACTAACCACAACCAGCTGTTTACTCAATATTATCATCGTACGGACTTTCTGTCATTCTCATTACGATGAATGTATATTTACCCCTAAAAAATATTTCGACAAGGACATAGCCAAAGAAATGCTCTCTTATGCCAGCTATGCTTTCCTTACAACCATTACTTATGCCTGTTCTGTATATGGCGGAAACATCGTTGTCAATAATTTCTTTGGAACTTCCATTAATGCAGCACAAGGAGTAGCAAGCCAAATCTCTGGACAACTCATGGTATTTCCTAATAATCTACTCATGGCTATAAATCCAATTATTGGTAAAAGCGCAGGAAATAAAGATTATAATTCAATGATTAAATATGCACAAACCAGTAGTAAACTCTCCTTCTTTATTCTGCTTTTTTTTGCAATACCTTTTATTCTTGAAACTAATTGGATTATGAATGTATGGCTAAAAAATATTCCTGAATGGGCAATCATTTTTTGCCAGCTTGAAGTCATACGCAAATTACTTGACCAATTATTAGTAGGACTTCGCAATGCTATCAACGCTGATGGACATATAAAATACTATTCTAGAGTCCAAAGTATCTTGTATATATTACCCTTACCCATCACTTTTATTCTGTTTAGTTGCGGCTTTCAACCAGTATGGCTCTATATAAGTTGGATTTTATGCTTAAATATATTTGCGAGTTATAACGTAATTCAGCAAGCACATCGATATTGTCACTTGAATAGAAAGGATTTTTTTATATCGCTTATAGGTAGATGTATTACAGTCGCAGTAATAATGTTAGCTTTCGGGTACTTTCCACATTATTTTATAAATCCTTCATTATGGAGAGTCATTTTAGTTGGAACGCTAACAAGTATCTCATTTGGTATTTCAGTATGGTATTTGGCATTAACAGACACCGAAAAACAAATGACAGTTCATGCAGTACAACTTATTAAATCAAAAATTACATTTAAGAATTCAACCCAATCCTAAATATGCAAAAATATAATGCCACAAAATTTCTAAAAACAATTTGGCACTATTTTTTAATCTATACAGCCATTTCTTTCGGGGGCATGGCATTGCCTACAATTATTGGGCATGAGCCATTTATTTTACTAACTTTTTTTATTGGTCTCTTTTATATAGTTACCAAAAAAACAGAAGGAATCAACCGATATCTATTTTTCTTAATCATATTAGCTTTTAGTCTATCTTTTACATTTTTAGGTTCAACTCTCTCTATAGGGTCCGTTTTATCTACTTTAGCGGCTTTTATGTTTACTTATGGCATTATAGCCTGCGATCCTCACAACTTCCTTCAACGTTTCTTAAAAATAATATTTACAATATCAGTTTTATCAGTAATATTATATACCATAACACGTTTCTTCGGAATAGATTTTTTTTCATCTCTTTTTCCTCACCTACTTGCACAAAAAGCAGACAATTTAAGTAGCGGATATTATGGTTATGGCGGTTTTTTATATAGATGGACTTTTATTCACCAAGATAGGAATTGTGGACCATTTGGTGAACCAGGGCAATATCAAGGAGTTTTATCAGTAGCATTATATTTTTCACTTTACAAAAAACAAATTTTTAGAAATGTCAAACAGCAATTTCTTTTTATAGCAGTTTTTACGCTTACACTATTAACAACATTATCTACCAATGGCTATATAGCTATGACCATTATTTATGTATGTTATCTCTTAGATCCTCATATAAACAGCCACATTAAACAGAAAGTAAAGAAACTTATTTTACTCATGTTAGGAATCCTTCTTTTTACTCCATTAGGTAAGGATTTTATTCAAACTGCCATATTAAATAAATTCATAGGAGAAAATGGATTTACAATAGAAGAAAATACCACAGGGGCACGAACAAAAGGCATATTCGAAATGATTGATTATATTCAAACTAATCCATATGTTTTATTTGGTATTGGGTATGACAGACTACAAGAATTGAATTTTGACACCGTATCTGGTTTACCGAAATTACTGATTGCAACAGGATTACTTCCTTTTTCCGTAATTATAGGTGGAATAATATACTTTACAAGGAGATACACAAAAAATATATATAAAATGGCACTTGTATTTATGCTGTTTATTTCCATGGGAATAGGACAACCTCATATAATGAATCCATGTATTTTTTCTATGATTTTCTCAACATACATTATACGCATTCAAATGTCTAGATACAGAAATAAATTATTGATAAAAATTTAAAGCTATTATAATTATGAGAATCCTATGGTTGGCAACATGCGAATTGTTTTATGATTACATCAAATCAAACTCTAATCTTTCAGATAATAATGAGGGAGGCTGGTATACGGGGCTACATCAAGCCATACAACAGTACGATACAGAAAACTCTATTGAATTAGGTGTAGCTTTTACGTGCAACAGAAATATAGCTGACAAGGTAGTCATTGGTCACTGTACATACTACACATTAAAACCAGAAAAGCAATCTCGACTACAACGTTTAATATACTTGTGGGGAGGGTATAAAAGGACTCAAATGCCATGGCATTCCCGTATCACCCAAATTATAAAAGATTTTAAACCGGACCTAATTCATTTCTTTGGCATTGAAAGTCAGATGGCATATTACTTATTAAATTTAGAAATTCCTTATATAGTTAATCTTTTAGGCATTTTAACTCCATATCACAATACGTTTTTCCCAATAAACATGAATAATTATAGCGTTTTAGCACATAACCATACAATTAAAGAGCTCGTTCTAAATAATCAACTACGCTTTGCTTACAAAACCATGGGAGTTCGTACTATTCGCGAAAAAGAATTATTTACTCATTGTAAAAATTTAGCAGGAAGGACAGAATGGGACCGCCAAATTGCTAATATTTTTGCACCACAAGCGCAATATCATATCATTAATGAAATCTTGCGCCCTATTTTCTATCGTTCACAGAAATGGAAATATCAACAACGCACACAAATTGAAATTGTTAGTACTATATCTGAAAACCCATATAAAGGATTTGACTTAATTCTGAAAACAGCATCACTTATGATACAATTAAAAATTCCTTTTCGCTGGCGCGTTATGGGATTGTCACACAAGAGTGATTTTACACATTTCTTTGAGAAACATTATGGCATTATCGCTCAATCTAATGGCATCGAACTGTTAGGCAGAATGGAAAGTAAAGAGTTAGTGCAAACATTGTTGGACGCAGATTTATTTGTACATCCTTCTTATATCGACAACAGCCCTAATAGTGTATGTGAGGCGCAATATTTAGGGATACCTGTAGTAGCATGCTATGTGGGGGGGATACCATCACTCATTGAACATGGTAAATCTGGATGGTTAGTACCAAGCAATGCACCTTATGAAATAGCATATCTTGTAAAAAACTATCACACATTACCTATTGAATCCATCTCTGCCCATGAAATTGAAGTCGCTAAACAACGACATGATCCTCATAAAATCTTTCAAGAGGTTTTGAGCTGCTATCAATTCATTCTAAATAATCAAGGCAAATGAATACTCTAAAAAAAATAAAGTCATATTGGAATGATTTACAGAGTATTCACTCCGATTGGGGATTAGGAATGCTTTATAAACTACGTCTTAAACCACTGTGGATACACTATATAATTAATGGTGGAAAAGGCGATCGTTTAGACTTGGAATTTAAAGCACTTACAGATTATCTTATTAATGATAATCAGGAACTCATCAATAAGTATCAACATAAAAAAACTAACCAAACTCCTATTGGTAAGACCGCTCCTATTTGGATATGTTGGTGGCAAGGGGAAGAACAAATGCCAGAACTAGTCAAACAATGTCACAAATTATTAAAGCGACACAGCGACACACACTCTGTTAAACTGCTGACTAAAGACAATTATCAGGAGTATATTAAACTTCCACCACGAATTATAATGCTTTTCCAAACAGGAACCATAACTATACCGCAATTTAGTGATATTATGCGTATGTATCTGATTAGTACATATGGTGGTATATGGATTGATTCTACTTATTGGATAACCCGACCATTTTATATTTCATCGGAGCCGTTTATTTCTGTCAAATCTGGGAACAAGTATGAACCATTTATTCCCAAAGGAAGATGGGCTGGAAATTTTATAGGTGGAACAAAAGGTGATAAATACTTCTGCTTCATGTATGAAGCCTTGATTAATTATTGGAATAAGCATGAACATCTAATTAACTATTTTCTAATAGATTATTTTACTCTTATTGCATACAACCATTTTCCAGACGTTAAAAATCAAATTGATTTACATACCCGCTGTTGCCCCAATTTGACCACCTTAAATATGAATGAACCCTACAATGCCACCAATCTAAAAGAGATTATTGAAAAGAATAACTTCTTAAAGTTGAGTTGGAAATGGCAATTATGCAGACAATCCAATGACGGCCCTACCATGTACAATTATTTCCTTTCACTTTAATAGAAACAATAATGGATATATTAATCAATTATGCTGATGCGAAATATGAACGTTCCAGATGGTGGAACTCATTTACAGGTAAGCATATAGCTAAATTTGATAAAATATACGAATTCCACCCTGACGATATTGATACAGAATTCTCACAACAGCACCAAGATATTCTATCCTACAAAAGAGGAAATGGGCTGTGGCTATGGAAACCATATTTTATCTATCGTGTAATGAAAGAGTGTGCTGACGACGATATCATATTTTATTGTGACGCGGGTGCAATTTTCAAAAGAGGTATACAACCTATAAAAGATATATTGACTCAAAAGAATACTTTTTTTGTCTGTGATATTCCATTAATAGAAGAAAATTTCACAAAACCAATTTGTTTTAAAAAATTAAATTGTGATAATGATGCAATAAAAAAATCAAACCAAATCATTGCCACATTTTTTGCGTTTAAGGTATGTAATGAAAGTAGGTCCTTTATAAAAGAATGGTTAACGCATTGCTCAGACTTAGAGCTCATATCTCCTGCAGGAAATTTAGATGTCCAATCCTTTATGGGAAATAATTTCGTAGTTCACCGTGAAGACCAATCACTTTTTAGCTTACTCTGTAAGAAACACGGATATACTCCTCACCGCGACATCTCGCAACGTGGCAAAAACCCTAGAAGTTACTACAATCCATATTATTTATATAGCGAACCACAACACTGTTCTGATAAATACCCCGACATACTCTTTCTGCATAAATCGCCCAAAATTGGGTTATATACTCTTTTAAAGCCTTACTTAAGAGAAATTTACAAAAAAATAGCACAACGATGAATGATAAAATAAGTGTTATTATTCCCATATACAATGTAGAAGCTTATTTGAATAAATGCCTACAATCTATAGCAGACCAAACCTATTCTAATTTAGAAATTATACTGATTAATGATGGTTCGCCTGATGGCTGTGATAAACTTTGTAAAGAATGGGAACAGAAAGATAGTCGTATTATCTATATAAAAAAAGAGAATGGTGGAGTTTGTTCTGCCCGAAACTTAGGATTGGATAAAGCTACAGGTAATTATATTGCCTTTGTAGATGCTGATGATTATATTTCTCCTCTCATGTATGAAAAGTTATATACTCTTATGGTTGATAATAAAGCAGATCTGGTCATTTGCGGACGTACCCGCATCCTAGAAGGCAGAACTGTAACCTACAAAAATACAGGAATGCAAATCTTTTCAGGTAAAAATGTGAACATGCAAAATTTATCCTGTCAGTTTGATTTAAATATCTGTATGAATAAACTATACAAAAAATCTCTATTTAAAGATTTGAGATTTCCTTCAAATATGACTTATGCCGAAGATTTATTTATTGTCCCCGATATACTGGACAATGCTCAAAAAATAGTCTATACCGCCGAAGGGTTGTATTATTATGTAGAAAGAGGAAATTCAGCCTCATTCACATTAAATGAAAAGAAACTCATGAACGACATCTGTGCCAAACAAAAATTGCTTAATTACCTTATATCAAACCATGCTAATTGTAGCATTGCTTTCGATTGGTTATTTGCTGCCTATACAAACTTGTATAATAACAGTAAATCTTTTTGCACCAAAGTCAAAGCATGGGTATACTATGCTAAATTCTATTGGTTTCATTTCAAATGGAGTATTTGCCATGTTAAAGCTTCCATTTTTTTAGTACTACCAAGCCTGTATAACCGGATTAAAAGAAACAAAATTTTAGCTATATGAAATATAAATTATTATCAATCAAAGGACAGGGGGGGGTAAATATAGGCGATTATATTCAAGCTCTAGCCTCCTCTCAATTTCTCCCTCAAATAGATGGTTTTATTGATCGTGAAAGATTAAAAGATTATAATAGTGAAGAATGTAAACTCATTATGAATGGGTGGTATATGCACAATGCCCAGCAATGGCCACCTTCATCAAAAATCATTCCACTTTATGTAGCAGTTCATTTTAACTCAACAGTAAAAGATAAACTTTTATCTAACGAAAGTATTGCATATCTGAAACAGTATGAACCCATTGGATGTAGAGACACAAATACAGTAAAACTATTACAGTCTAAGGGAGTGAATGCTTACTTTTCAGGATGTATGACTCTAACTTTAGGTCGTAACTACCATTCTGAAATAAAAGAAAACAAGTATTATTTTGTAGACCCCTGTTTTGTTACACATTGGAATTTATACACAACATTTTATAATGCTATATATCTTTTATTTCACTGGAGACCTATCTGTATCATTGCCAAAAAGCATCCAGATCCTAAAAAAGGCCTTCGTAAAAAGATGATTATGACTGCTTTCTATCGTGAATATAAACGATTCTTCAGAAAAGAAATATTAATTAACGCAGAATATATAAATCAACAAAGTATAGAATATATCCGCAAATTTTCTACTGATGAAGAACTTCTAAAAGAAGCTGAGCGTTTAGTAAAATGCTATGCTAAGGCTAAATTAGTAGTTACTTCAAGAATCCATTGTGCATTACCTTGTTTAGGACTAGGTACACCGGTTATTTACACAGAAGATGCACACCAATCAGAAGCAAGCGCTTGCCGATTTGGTGGATTACGAGAACTTTTTAACATTCTCAAATGGAATAATGGACATTTAGTAAAAGAATTTGGTGGGAAAATACCTCTTGATGACACCTCTTCATGGTCAAATAAAGCTACATGGAAAGAACTAGCAGAACGTTTAGCTACTCAATGTACAAGATTCTGCAAATGAGTTATCAAAACAATATTTCCAAATGAAATAAATTATCTTGAATAATATTTTTGTAACCACTTATCATGGCCATTCGCATTCTATATCTTACGAATAAAAGTAAAGAAACGATAATGTCTTTACCTTCTAATGTTAGCTATTATGTAAAACGGTTCTACGAAAATCCCAATTGGGATATAAAACTATTGAATCCTAATAGGTCTAAAAACATTTGGAGTTTAGCTATAGCTATTTGGAAAATATCACCACAAATATTATACATAGACAATTTGCAAGAATTAAATCTATTAATCGTATTAAAACAACTACGATTGTTAAGGTGCAAGATTGTCATTTGGAAATACACTCAGTGTATTTATTATGATTCGTCAATTATAGGGAGAATTAAAAATTATATACTTAAAAAAATTTATTGGGAAGGACTCAATCGAATATACATGGCATATGACAAACACACAGAACATGCTATCACAAAAAAAATAATCCTCCCCCAACAAATTAGTACGCTAAGTCGTGGAGTAGACGAAAAGTGGTATCAACAATTCAAAACAGATTTATCTATAAAACGTAAGTTTACTGTTATTGCAACAGGAAAAGACAATCGAGATTATCAAACTTTATGCAAAGCCTGCGAGGAGACATCTACTCCATGTTTAATTTTAACACGTCGTCATCCTGCAAATATAAAAGTAGCTACACTGTTTACCAATAGTGCATGGGTAAAAATAATCTTTATAGAGGACCTCAATCTAAAAAATGAATACAAATATATTATGAAAGAGGTAGCTAAAGCTTCAATTCTTGCTATTCCATGCGAAAAGGTACCTTACGGAGTCGGATATACTAATGAAATAGAAGCTTTACCTTTTTATATCCCCATATTAGTAACACACAATGAATATGCTCATCTGCGTGTAGAAAAAGAAGGTATTGGCTACGAAATACCCCTCCATGATACAGCTGGCTGGAAAGAAAAAATTCAATATTTAAAATTGCATCCAGAAGTTATATCTACTATGAGTAACAACATAAAGCGTCTAATCAATCGAGAGTATAATGACAATGCAACTACTCAATTCATCGAAAGTGACTTCATACAATTATGTACTACAAAATAAAATTCTAACAAGATAGAATATTAGCATGAAATATATTGCAATACTACTTACAGTCTTTAATCGAAAACATGAGACATTATTATGTTTAGCAAATCTCTATAAACAAAGATTACCTGATAAAGTATGCATAAAAGTTTATCTTACAGATGACGGGTGCACAGATGGTACATCTGAAGCTATATGCCAAACCTATCCTGATGTTCATATCATCAAAGGAAACGGAACATTATATTGGAATCGTGGCATGTATAAAGCTTGGGAAACGGCGTCAAATGAACGGCAATATGACTACTATATATGGTTAAACGATGATACATTTACTTATCCAGAAACGATAAGCACACTACTCACAACTTCTCAAAAAAAAGAAGATAAAGCAATTATTGTCGGACCTACTACAAATGCTCAACATACCCAGCCTACTTATGGAGGACGATTAAATAATGGAGAAATACCAATTCCTAATGGAACCTTAATTCCTGTCACTCACTTTAATGGAAATATAGTATTAATTCCACGATCTGTTTATCAAATTCTCGGAAATCTTGATTACTATTTTACACATAGCAAAGGCGATTTTGATTATGGCTTGCGGGCTCACCAACAAGGCATAAATATATTTCAAGTTGGAAGTTATTTAGGTGAATGTGAATTACACCACACATTAGATAAATGGTGCAATCCATCTATACCACTTATTCAACGTTTGAAAATATTACACCGTCCCAACGGGATGCCACCTAAGGAAAGTTTTCACCTTGAATATCGCCATTATGGCCTAAGAATGGCAATCTTTCATTTTATAACTATTTATCTACGATGTCTATTTCCAATATTTTGGGTAAAATACAAGAAAAAAATATTAAACACTGCTGATTTATGACTTGGGAAGAATGTAAAACCCAAATCTCATTAGATTTAAAAAGATTAACAAATATTAATAAATGGGGGGGGTAAAATATATTATGACAAACGCATCTTTCCGAATTACTTTTTGGTTTAGGATAGGTTGCTATTTAAAAGAAAAACGTAATTGGTTTCATAAAATACTATATGGAATAGTTTTTTTAATTCATAAACACAATCAATATTTAACAGGCATACAAATTGCTTTTGGGACTCAAATAGGCTCAGGATTGACTTTTAGTCATTTTTCATGCATCGTTATTAATTCAGGAGCCATTATTGGAAAAAATTGCACTATATTTCAAGGTGTTACAATTGGAAGTATCAGAGGAATAAAAGGAGGTGTTCCTACAATTGGAGACAATGTTATAATCTTTGCAGGCGCAAAAATTATTGGTAATGTCAAAATTGGAAATAATACAGTAATTGGTGCAAATGCAGTCGTCACTCATAACATTCCCGATAATTCAGTAGCCGTAGGTATCCCTGCCAAAGTTATTTCGAACAATAGTAAAAATATAGTAAAATATTATATTTAATATATGAAAAAAATCTGCTGTATATTCAATTATCCTCCACATTATAGAATGAATATATATTCATTGATGGATAAAAAATTGGATTGTGATTTTTATTTTGGTAAGAATGTTCCAGGAAACTTAAAAGAAATGGATTGTTCTATTTTGAAAGGTTTTAAGTACAGATTTAAAAATCATATCTTAAAAAATAAGATTATTTGGAGCAGTAATACTCTAAAATTATTGTTTAAGAAAGAATACAATTCTTATATATTATCTGTTGATACAGCTTGTATATCAGAATGGATTTTCTTAATAGGTGCAAGGTTATTAAGAAAAAGAACTTACTTATGGTGTCATGGTTGGTATGGAGATGAAAAGAAGAGTACCAAATTACGTAAACTAAGTTTCTATAAATTAGCAAATAAACTTCTACTTTATAGTGAATATGCAAAAAAATTACTTATTAAAGAAGGAATAAAACAAGAAAATATGGTCGTCATCGCTAATTCTTTAAACTATGATGAACAGCTTATATTAAGAACGAAATTAAAGAAAAGTTCCATCTTTAAAGATTACTTTAATAATGACAGCCCTGTCATCTTATTCATCGGTAGATTAGAGCCTAAAAAGCAATTAGGTAACATTATTCAAATGGTTAGTAACCTACAAAATAAGGGTATTAATACTAACATTGTCTTTATTGGGAAAGGAAGTGATTCTGAGAAATTAAAATATAAAGTACAAGAATTAAACCTTAATGCTTCAGTATGGTTTTATGGCTCTTGTTATGATGAAAATAGAATTGCGGAACTAATCTATAATGCAGATATATGCTTATCACCAGGCAATGTAGGATTAACGTCAATCCATTCATTATCTTTTGGCACACCAGTTATTACTCACAGTAATTTCGCCCATCAAATGCCTGAGTTTGAAGCTATTATTAATAACAAAAATGGAGCCTTCTTTGAAGAGAACAATATGGAAAGCATGACTAAAGTTGTTTCTGATTGGCTTCAAAAATATCCTATTAAAACTAAAGAAATAGTTGACTCTTGCTATAAAATCATTGATCAAAAATATAATCCGTACTATCAATTAGAAGTCTTAAAAAGAACTATTCTGTAATGAAAGTATTCCATATTATCACTTCTTTCGATATAGGTGGTGCAGAGAGAATAGCTATCAATATAGCAGGCTCTCCCAATAAAGAATTTGAATATCATCTAATAGAGATTGTTCGCGGGCATAGTAAATTTACAGAAGGTATTCTAAAAGAACTAAAACACCATAGAATAATTTACCACAAAGCACCTTTTGCAGTTAGCAATAAAATAGCCATAATATTATTTCCTTTCTGGTTCTTACTACTTGTATTACGCCAACATCCCCAAATAATACATACACACACAGAGGTTCCGGATCTTAGTATTTTTATATTCTATAAATTATTCGGATGGATATTCCCTAAAACAAAATATGTAAGAACCATACACAATACTGTGTTATGGAATAATTGGAAAGCAACAGGTGCTAAAGTAGAACAGTTTTTTAAGAAAAAAAATGCAAATATAGCCATCAGCCTATCTACACAACAGTGTTATAAAAAAGAATATGGTAAAGAGGTACCTATTGTCTATAACGGAGTAGAGATCTTAAATCAAAAAACATATAAAAATATAGTAAAAGGAAAAATCAATGTGCTATTTGCTGGAAGATTAGAATTTCAAAAAGGAATAGACGAATTAATTGAAGTGATTAAAAACCTTGAAAATATAGATATTTATGTGTTTCATGTAGTAGGTAACGGTTCTCTGCAAAAAAAAGTACAAACCCAATTGATAAAATTCAAAAATGTAATTCTTTATGATAAAATTTATGGTCTATCTCACTATATGGGATCCTTTGACTATATATTTATGCCAAGTAACTTTGAAGGATTAGCATTAACCTCTATAGAAGCTAGTTTTGCTAAAACCCCTGTTATAGCTAATGACTGTCTAGGATTAAATGAGACACTTCCTCATAACTGGCCACTTTTAGTTAAAAATAATGACGTATCTCAATATTTGCATCTCTTTAAAGAAACTATACCAAATCTAAATAGGAGTAAATTAGGTAATATAACTTATAATTTTGCAAGAAAAAACTTTTCACTAGAAAATATGCGTAATGGATATGAGACATTTTATAGACAATAACATCTTATGAAAACAACAATATTCTTTATTCTCCACCTACCTCCACCAATACATGGTGCAGCCATGGTAGGAAAGTATATACATAATAGTAAAGTTATAAATAGCGCTTTTGACTGTCATTATTTAAACCTTGCATTAGCAAAAGATCTAAACGACATAGGAAAAGGAGGAATAAGAAAACTAAAAGACTTCTACAAGCTGCTAACACAGATAAGAAAACAAGTGAAATCTATAAAGCCGCAACTTTGTTATGTAACCCCCAATGCAAAAGGCGGTGCCTTCTACAAAGAATTCTTCGTTGTGCTACTACTGAAAATATTAAACCAAAAAATTATCATTCATTATCATAACAAAGGAGTAGCAACAAGGCAAAGCAAATGGTTTGACAATTTACTCTACAAATTTTTTTTCAAAAATATAAAAGTGATTTTATTGGCAGAAAATCTATATCAAGACATAAAGAAATATGTGAAGTACAAAGACGTTTATATCTGCCCTAATGGAATACCCGTTAATCCAAATCTTCCTACAACCATAAAAAAAGAATTCAATATCTTGTTTTTGTCAAACATGATGAAAGAAAAAGGAGTATGGGATTTGGTAGAATCATGTAGGATATTAAAGATAAATGGAAGATCTGTAAAATGTCATTTTGTAGGTAAATGGAGTGACATCACGAAAGAAAAGTTTGCTGCGGAAATCAACAAAAGAGGACTAAAAGAATACGTATCCGCTTACGGAGCAAAATATAATGGCGAGAAAGATACATTTCTACAAAAAGCTGATGTTTTTGTATTTCCCACTTATTACAATAATGAATGTTTTCCATTAGTACTATTAGAAGCCATGGAGCAAGGCATTCCTTGTATCAGTACTAACGAAGGAGGAATACCCGCCATCATAGAGGATGGAAAAACCGGATATATTGTAGAAAAGCACTCACCGGAAAAAATTGCTGAAAAGATAGAATATCTAATGGATCATCCTGAACAATGTACAGCCATGGGGAAGGCTGGAAAAGAGAAATTTCTGAAAGAATTTACGCTAGCCCAATTTGAAAGACGATTATCGAAAATATTAAAAGAATGTATAACTACATTATAATTATTATTAATGAAGAACTTCAATACATATTTAAAACTCATAAAGCGATATTGGCTACCCGTATCATTCATTATCTGTTGTAATATAATTATAACGATATCTATATGTATAATTAATGGTGTAAAAGGTAGCAATGAAAAGGAAAAATCTATGACAGCCAAGGTCGACACGCTATATATTAAAGAGGAAGTAATATTACAGCTTGACACATTGCAAATAGCCATAGAGGGCAATGTGGACGTAAATATTAAACAACCACGAAAAATTATTCATGAAGTAAAAATTGATACTATAAAATAATTTCTTAATATGTTCGATTTTTATAACTACAATTTTAGTAGTCTTATCTCTATATTAGCGGCATTATTAGGCGTAGCATTTCCTTTAATATTGCAATGCATTCAAAAGGTAGATGAACAATATGGATCTACCCGATTATCCGCACATTTTAAAAGAGAACCAGCATATCACTGTTACTTCTTCCTACTTGTAATAGGAGTCTGTTCATCTGTTTTAATGCCTTTCTTAATGTTTTGGCTCAAAGCGAAAGCAACATTAGTGATATTAGAAACAATACATACACTTCTTGTATTTTCGCTTTCTATTAATTTCATCTATCTGTTTACTATTATTCAAGAGTATTATGACCCGGAAAAATTATTTCAACGTATTAAAAACAAATCTATCAAAAAACAAAACTACATAGAGCGTGCATGGATGGGAATAACAGATATTGCGGGTTATGCTTCAAGAGGCGATAATGGAGACATTTGCTTAAAATATAAATCACTATTAATAGAAGAAATAACAGCTTATTGGAAAAACAATTCTACTAACAATTATAGAAACTATCCGGATTTCTATCTCAAAATATTTGAACGCATCTTAAAATTCTCAACAGATATACGAAACAGGTTCTTTTATAATGACAATCTGCTTACAACCATCATATATAACCCTTTCGATGAAAATAATTATATTAGTCCCGAAAGTTATAAAATCCTATGGACAGGACTGAACAATGCAATAGAGGGAAATAATAAAGAATGGGTAATGCAATACTGGTCAAATGCAGAACGTTATTATCGTTTCTTTATTGATTCTCATAAGTATCAATCTGATAAGGAAAGTAGTGAAAAACAAGAAGAAGAAAATGAAAAACAATTTATGGAAATGCAAATCATGGTGGGGGGCTTATTATGTTACTTCAGAAAATATGAAATGCTGAACAATATTGTTTCTTTCTCCAATGTATTTACTGGAATCCCTCGATATTATTTAGTACCTGGAACATTCAAACAGATATGGCACTACGTATTACATTTCAATGAACTTATAAATTCCCCAAACACACTTACAGATAAATACTCGCCCAAAGGAATATACAACGATGTAAACACAGATAACTTCATATACTCCCAAGTACGTTATTACCTGGTTTTCTTAATAATTCGCTTATGGTCTGTAAATGATTATAATTATACTTTTTCAGATCCTATGGAATTGCCAGAAATAGGTTATAAAGACTTGAATGATTTAGAAAATGAAATCTGGCTGATAAAATCACTGAAACAGGATGTCGATAAGTGGTATGAAAATAACACTATTGAACAGGTACATTTACCTATGTTACCTCCTAAAAAAGAAGTTATGAAGTTACTTGATACTCATATCAATAACTGTAAAGATACAAAGCATGAAATAGAAAATAGCCCCAAAATAGATGAAGAAAAAGTCAAATCTCTAAAAGAGAATCTTATAAAAGAAAATAAATATCAAAAACTATACCTTCCATCAACCAATGATTTCAAAAAAGAGAAAACTGCAGTTTCTCATTATCAATGCCTGCCTATTAGCATAGAAATACCTGCCTCTACATTAGCAGAGAAGCATGAAAAGGGCATAAGCAATTTACCTCAAACACTCATATCTTTTGTAAATGGAAAAATCAATGATTTCTACAGTGCAATATTCAGACAACACAAAGCATATCGGTCATATAACATCATATACCGAGATATTTTTACTGCTTTACACCTATTAGATGTAAATAAAACTTATGTAATACTCTCTATGGGGATATACCTACAAAATTTTACGATGATTTATGGAAGACCAGAAGACTTAGAAATAGATAAGGATGGAAATATGAGATATTTAGGAGCACAAATAATAAATATTCAATCAAATTTAAACGCATTAATCATAATAAAACAAAACGACTTGCCTGTAATAGAACTATGTAAAGATGAATGTAATGACAATAATGAAAAGGATATGGCACCTATTTCAGAAGGTCCATACTTATATAGTAACATTGACCATTTACAAATCGAAAACAAAAGAATTTTACTAAAGATCCACAAACCTTTCAAATTATATATACCGGAAGGAGACTTACACTATTATCAATTAAACATACACAGCTCTATTTATGGAGAAGAGAATCTTAAAAAGATTATTGCTATTAACAAAGAAAATAAAGCATAAGTATAGCATGGAAGAGTTCTTTTTATTATAACAACACTATGAGTGCGTACTAAAAAAGTGAGACAAGATAACAGATAAAGTAGCAGAAGTATATAGAGAATGAGTTCCGTCCCCAATAATATGAAAATAATAAAAGCAAAAACAAGAGGTCGGAGATTTTTCGCTATATTTGTGGCATATAAAAAGAAAGAAGGAAAGAAAAAATGCAGTTCAAGCTTACAAATATAAATAAGATAAAGAATGCCACAATCGAATTGAATGGCTTGACCATCATTGCCGGAGTGAATGATTCAGGAAAAAGCACAATAGGAAAAATGCTATTTGCCCTGACCAAAGCGATAGGAAATATGGGAAACCATAACGATGAGCAACGATATAGAAGAATCCGATTTCAAGCAGCAATGTTATACAATCAGTTATCTTCCATTGAAAAGAATCTGCAAATAAATATTAAGGAGAAATTAATTCTTCCTCCAAACATCAATGAGTTCATGGAGGAACTAATGGATGCAACCATTGCTGATAACTTATTATTAGAGGAAAAAGAGAAATTTACAGAACATATAGATATCACTCCTCAACAAAAAGCAAGAATCCTAAGATATCTGGAAAACATAAAGGAGGAGATACAGGAAAATAAAGAGCCGCAAAACATATTGAAAAAGGAGTTTGAAACAATCATAGAAGCCGAATTCCTGAATAATATCTGTACAAATGGCACAGAACATTCCGAAATAGCTTTTTACGAAGGAACACATGATAACAATGTGTTCATCTCTCTTGAAAAGAATAAAATAAAAGACATTTCTGCTACAAATTTGACGGAATTCCAAATAAATGACGCAACCTTTGTGGAATCTCCTCTGTACATTCATTTATTGGACATACTGGCTTCTGCACAAACACTGAAGGAAAAAAGATACAGCACTGCTATATTCAGGCCGCTTGTCAATTATCACGTAAAGGATATGGCTCAAAAACTAGATGCCATAAAGTATCCCTTCTTGGCCCCTTCCCTATTTGATGACAAAATGAATGCCATAGGAGATATAACCGGGGGCAAATTTGAGTTTGACAACAAAACAAGAAACTTGTTTTGGAAAAAAGAAGGCGTAAAGTATTCGCCTGTCAACGTGGCCTCAGGTATAAAAGCCTTCGGAGTCATGCAAATATTAATGGAGACACAAGCTATTAATGAGAATAAAATACTAATATGGGACGAACCCGAAAACCATTTGCACCCTGAATGGCAAATAAAAATAGCACAATTGTTTGTTGAAATAGCTAAAGCGGGAGTTCCAATTCTTATTAGTTCCCACAGCCCCTACTTCATCCAAGGTGTGAGGTATTTTACCGAAAAACATGAATTGAACAAGTTTGTGAATTATTATTTAGCAAAAGAAACGGAAGATGGATTGAGCGAATTAGAGGATGTAACGAAAGACTTGAACCAGATATTTGTCAAACTGGCACAGCCTATGAACGAAATTATAAACATAGGAATGTGATGGAGAAAACTGAACTGACACCTGAACTGATTTTCGAGGAAATTGCAACAAAATCAGAAACACCGACAACATCTATATGTACTTTACACAATCCCTGCCACCCAAATCCGAAATGCATCTCCATACAACAAACAATGGTTTTGAATTTCGATCGGATAGAAAGTAATTGGCATCAAAAAAAGAAAGAACCCAATACTGATTCTGTAGATGCACTAACCTATACATCCAACAAATTGTGCATGGTTGAATTAAAAGGATGGAAAAGTTTTCTGGAGCATCAAAACATCTCACACAAAGAAAAGGCTACCGGACATGAAAAAGAAATCTTGAACAAACGTATAGATAAACAAAACCAGAAGTACAAATTGCAAGACAAATTGTTGGAAAGTATTAGTTTGTGCGAAGAAATAATAGGAATAAAAGACATAAAGCAATTGGTTTCGATTCTCTATATCCTTGTAACAGATATAAATCCATATCAGAATGCCATTTCATCATTGACACAACAATTAAACATGTTGGCGAATACAGCAACAGATTGGGAAACTGTATGCGCCAGCAAAATGTCACAGCATTTTACAAACGAAACCAAAACAATAAAAGGCATTAAAACGGCATTCATCTATTGTAAAGAGTTTGATAAATTCATCAAAACAATCGACTCAAAGGGGAACACTCAAAGTAAGGAAGAAGAACTGCAAGAGATATCCCAATAGGCTACACTCTTACATATTTGATGGCTCCTTTTGATAATAAAATTTCCATTTATCTATATTTTTCACATTTTTTCTTGGTTATCCTATACTTTTGAGTTAATTTTGCCGCATATATTTATACCTCATTATATATGTCTGTCCTATTAACCTTTTGTGTGACAGGCAATAGCGTAGCGTACTCTGCGGTAAATACAGCTTTCCAAAAACATGTTGAAATTAAAAACTGTTTCACTTCTGGGACACAGAAGCGAACTTGATGCATTGCCAAAAGGTAAGTTGCTGATAAACACTATCAATGCCCACTCATACAATACGGCTCAAAAAGATATGGCATTTGCCGAAGCATTGCTGAATGGAGATGCCTTGATTCCGGACGGTGCAAGTATCGTATTAGCCTTTAAGCTTTTGAGACATAGAAAAATAGAACGGATTGCCGGTTGGGATTTATTTCTCCATGAAATGAAGAAACTGAACCGGGAAGGCGGCGTCTGTTTCTTTTTAGGCAGCAATGAAGATACATTAAGAAAAATCAAGGTAAAGGCTGTCAGGTTATACCCCAATATCCGGGTAGAGACCTATTCCCCACCCTATAAGGCGGAATTCTCAGAGGAAGACAACCGGCAGATGATAGAAGCTGTGAACCATGTAAAACCCGATTTACTATGGGTGGGCATGACTGCACCCAAACAAGAAAAATGGGTATACGCGCACCTGAAAGAGTTGGATGTGAACGGACCGATAGGCACCATCGGCGCTGTGTTCGATTTCTTTGCAGAAAACATACAGCGTGCACCGCTGTGGTGGCAGGAGCATGGTCTGGAATGGTTGTACCGACTGATGAAAGAACCCAAAAGAATGTGGAGAAGATATGTCATAGGGAATGCCCTCTTTCTGGGATACTTATTAAAAGAAAAAATATCAAATTAATAAAAGACACAGAATGAAAAAAGTAGCATTAATCTCCGGCATCACCGGACAAGACGGTTCGTTTCTTGCCGAACTTTTAATTGATAAAGGTTATGAAGTTCATGGCATATTGCGCCGTTCGTCTTCCTTCAACACCGGGCGTATCGAACATCTTTATCTGGATGAATGGGTGCGTGATATGAAAAAAAACCGTCTGGTGAATCTGCACTATGGAGATATGACGGACAGCAGTTCACTGATACGTATCATTCAGCAAGTGCAACCGGATGAGATTTATAATCTTGCCGCACAAAGCCATGTAAAGGTATCTTTCGATGTGCCCGAATATACGGCAGAAGCCGATGCAGTAGGTACATTACGCATGTTGGAAGCTGTGCGTATTCTGGGTATGGAAAAAAAGACAAGAATTTATCAGGCTTCTACCTCCGAATTGTTCGGTAAGGTGCAGGAAGTGCCGCAGAAAGAAACAACTCCTTTCTATCCGCGCAGCCCGTACGGTGTAGCCAAACAATATGGTTTCTGGATTACGAAGAACTACCGCGAAAGCTATGACATGTATACCGTAAACGGGATTCTTTTCAATCACGAAAGCGAACGTCGCGGCGAAACATTCGTAACCCGCAAAATTACACTGGCCGCAGCACGCATCGCACAAGGTTTCCAAGACAAACTGTATCTGGGAAATTTGGACGCACGCCGCGACTGGGGATATGCCAAAGATTATGTGGAATGTATGTGGCTCATCCTGCAACATGACAAACCGGAAGACTTCGTCATCGCCACCGGTGAGATGCACACCGTACGAGAGTTTGCTACACTTGCCTTTAAAGAAGCCGGCATAGAGCTGCGCTGGGAAGGCGAAGGTGTGAATGAAAAAGGTATCGACGTGAAAACCGGCAAAGCATTGGTAGAGGTTGATCCGAAATATTTCCGTCCCTGCGAAGTGGAGCAGCTATTGGGTGACCCGACCAAAGCAAAAACATTGCTGGGCTGGAATCCTACTAAGACAAGTTTTCCGGAACTTGTAAAAATCATGGTGGCTCATGATATGAAATTTGCAAAGAAGCTGTATCTGAAAGCACAGACAGAAGAATAAATACATACTTTTCTAAAGTGTAATACTGTGAAGAAGTACTTATTAGTAATCTGGTTGATTTCCTGCTGTATAACAATACGGGCCCAATACTCCATAGGCAACACCGGCCTACTGAACATCCCCACTGCCGACATGCAGGAGACCGGCACTTTCATGGGTGGCGGAAACTATCTGCCCAATGGCATGACCCCATTCAACTTCAACACAGGAAATTATTTCATCAACATAACATTTCTGTCAATACTGGAGATGAGCTATCGGTGCACCCTGTTGAAAACAACACGATATGACGGAAAAAAAGGATATTTCCAGCAAGACCGTTCAATGACTGCACGCCTACGCCCGCTAAAAGAAGGCAGATTTCATCCTTCAGTAGTAATCGGTGTGGACGACCCTTTCAAGAATACGGGAAATAATTACTTCGGTACCGTATACGGAGTATTGACCAAAAGTTTCTCCATAGCCGGAAGGGACAGGCTTGCATTGACTGCCGGATATTATATTCCGATAAACGACCGGAGCATACAGAAAGGCCCGTTTGGCGGCATCAGCTACTCTCCCGCCTTTTACAGGGAAATAGCGTTCATGGCAGAATATGATTCCGACGGATTCAACATAGGAGCCGCCACCAGATTATGGAAACATATCTCATTGCACATCTTTACCAGAGACTTCAAATGTGTGTCAGGCGGAATACGGTACGAGTGTAAGCTATTGCACTAAAGAAACGGATATTTATGAAAAAACATTCTATATCATATCTGCTCTTCTCCATTTGTTGCTTACTTCCCAATGCCATAGCCAGCGCCCAATCCGTCACTGAGAAGTTGAAAGCTATCGGCATGGAGAATATCCGCTATGCAGAGACCGGAGAATGCATAACCGTCACTTTTGAAAACAATGTGTATCGGAGCACTTACCAGGGAATAGGAGAAGCGATAGATGCCTGTTTGGAAAGCAATGTAAACAAAAGCCTGCAACTGGTTGCATTGGAGAACCAAATACCTCAGTTATGCATCAGTCTGCCGGACACCTTGCTGAATGATTATCGGGAAGAAAAGATCTCTCTGATGCAGGTGTATGCAGAAATGGGCATCAGCATTGATACCGACCATGCCATGAAAGCCATAGAAAACGCAAAGGAAATTGAAAACCCTTCGGCATGGAAAGTGGATGTCATCGTATATCCCGAACTGTTCTTGAAGAATAACAGCCTGAACAAACTATATACCTACGCCGTCAACCTCAGCCCTGCCATAGAAATGGGACTGTGGAAAGGTGGAAAACTGACAGCGCAAGTTGTATTCCCCATAGCTGCCAACCTATATGGGGAATATAAAAAGATACATCCGGGCGTGATGACCTTGTCGCAAGAGGTAAGGTTCAGAAACAACCTCTTCGGGCGAATTACAGCCGGAAACTTCACTCACAATCGCATGGGTGCGCAACTGGATATGAAGTTCCGGACAGACAATGGCAGGCTGGAACTCGGAGCATTGGTAGGCGCAACCGTATATTCGGCTATCGTGGACGGTGAAGGATGGTACGTCAGCACTACTCCGAGAGTCAATGCCTTTCTCAAAGCAAGCGTATATGAGCCCCACACCAACCTGCAATTTGACTTGCAAGGCGGACGCTACATCTATGGAGATTACGGAGTGAGAGGTGACTGTACACGACATTTCGGAGAATATGCCATAGGGTTGTACGCATTGTATACGGGAGGGGAAATAAACGGCGGCTTTCACTTCGCCATACCTCTGCCCGGAAAAAGATGGAAACGGAACCATGCCTTCCGGATAAAACCCGCCGACTACTTTGCCTGGACATACAGCATGGTGTCTCATGGAAAATACATCAACGACCAAATGGGGAAAAGCTACAACATACGTCCGGATGAAAACAGAAGCAGCAACTTCTACCAGCCCGACTATATACGCCACTTCCTCATTAAGGAACAGGAAAGAAAAACTAAATAGAAATTATCAAGTACAAACTCTAATTAAAAAACAAGAAGTTATGAAAATGAGAAGCTTTTTCAGAATGGGAGTATTGCTCGCTGCAATCTGCCTGACCGCTGCCGGATGCGGTAAAGATGACAAAACTCCGGAACAACTTCCAGACCCGCTGGATACTACTACCGAATATTATCTGGTAGGTGTTGTGTCGTCTGCCGATGGTGTGGTGAAGGGTGCGGAAGTGAAAATAACGGATGACATAAAAGCTACCACCGACGCACAAGGCAAATACAACCTGACCCTGAGCAAGACCGGTGACTACACCGTAACCGTAAAGGCAAGCAAGCTGGAGGACTTCAGCACAAAGGTGAACATCGCATCATCCGCCAAAAACCGCAGCACTTTGACGCTCAACGTCAAAATGAGCAAGGTCGTAGAATATACTGCCCCTAAAGAAGCCGTATCGGGTCAGGAAACGAAGGTGGAAGTACCGGCAGCTACTGAAACGGAAACTCCCGCAGCCATTGTAACAGCTCCCGCCAACGCAGTGGATGAGGGTGTAAAAATCAGTGCCGGAGCCTATGAAGAGCCCAAAGCTAACGTATCCGCCCCTGTCACCAGTGAGAAGAAAGAGGTGGAACAGGTGGCAGTAAGCAGCATTGCCATCAAGGCAGAACCGGCAAATGCCACTGCCAAGAAAGATATCGTCATTGCTACGCCAAACCCAAGTGCGAATGCTTCCATCTATTTCGACCCGGACAACATGGTGGCTCAGAAGGATGCTACTCTCACCAGAGCATGGGAGGACCTGAATACGGAAGTGAAGTTCAACAACGGAAACTATGAAATCACCATTCCCACAGGCGCTACGATTGCCGGAAAATATGCCACACGCATAAAGGCCGAAAAAGTGACGGGCAAAGAAACGGTGGGCGAAGCCAACCTTGCCAACGGCGCGGAAACCGTAAAGAAGGATAACAGCGGAAATATATCCGGCATCAAAGATTTTGAAATAAAAGTTGCCATCAAAGCAGGATGGGAATACACCACAACTCCCGCCGCCGCACTGAAAGCAGCCGGTGCAGAGGATGAGAAACTGGCGGCAGCCATCGAAGCGCAAATCCGGTCTACGGAAGGCAATCCGCTTGTTTACACCGTAGAGCGTGTCCTGAAGACCAACATCAGCGGAAACAGCATTCTCTACTATCAGAACAAAGCCAAATACTGTACCAAAACATATACTTTCAAGATCATGGCAAACGGCGTCAAGAAGAATGTCACAATTGCATTGAAATGTTATACCGGATCTGAAGAAAAGTACACCAACCAAAGCAGTGACCAACATTCCGGTGGCGGTACACTCTGATTTGACTGACATAACCCAAAAGGAACAAACACCATAAATCAAAAACTGACCTATGACCATCGCCATTGATTTTGACGGCACAATCGTAGAGCACCGCTACCCTAAGATAGGAAACGAAATTCCTTTTGCCACCGATACGCTGAAAATGCTGATGAAAGATCATCACCGACTGATACTGTGGACCGTACGCGAAGGAGAACTTCTGAAAGAAGCTGTGGAATGGTGCAGGGAACGGGGCGTGGAGTTTTATGCCATAAACCGGGATTATCCAGAGGAAGATGCTGCACATCATGGTTTCTCGCGCAAGGTAAAGGCGGATATCTTTATTGACGACCGCAATTTAGGCGGCCTGCCCGATTGGGGAGATATATACCGCATGATTCAGAAGAAACTGACATACGAGGAGTTATATCGCAATATGGATGAAGCTCCCCCAAGAAAGAAAGGCGGGTTCTGGAGCAGGTTTAGTTTTTAGAGGTACACTAAAAAACCAGGGGGAGGTGTGCGGGAATGAAGTTCGACTATCATTCCGGCACACCTCCCCCCTTTTTTATATATTACCGGGCAGGGCGGAAAGAGAGAAAAAGCCTCTCAATAAAGATCGTGCTGTCCGACTTCCGCAAAGAGCGTTGCCAGTTTCTCGATAACCGGCTTGAGATAGCGTTCTCCCTTTTCCGCGGAAGCTTTCTTGGGGTTCCCCACTCCACTATCCACCGTAGCCTTATCCCAATGGCGGGGCGTCCATGCCACTTTCTCATTCAACGAAGCGATGGCAAACGGACGGGAAGCTCCGTCACCGGCCTCAGCAAGGTTCACCAGTTCGGGATGATAGTACATCATAGCAGAAGTTTCCGATTCGCCGGCATGATCGTCTATGTCGGCCTCAAAATAGCCTTTGGTGGGAATGATGCTGAACCAATCGGTTGCCATAATCAGGAAGTCGGGATAAGTAACGGCAAGATCGCGAATCATCCCTTTGAAGTTGTTCCCGCCATGTCCGCCGAGGATCACCAGTTTGCGTATGCCCTGAACATAAAGAGAAGCTACAATGTCCTCCAGAATGGCCTGTTGGGTGGTATAACGGGTGTGAATACAAAAAGGAAGCTCGCGCTGTCCGGGGTTATGCGCACCGAAAGGTACGGGAGGCATCACCATGCAACGCACACCGGAACGTTCCAATGCCAGCGTAGCGGCATCTACGGCAATATCATGCGGAAGAATACAGTCTGTCAGATAAGGCAGATGCAGGTTATGAGGCTCGGTAGCCCCCCAAGGAAGAATGACAACATCATACTTCACATCTTTCACCTTCCCATAACAGGAAACGGTAAGATCAATTTCTCTTTTTTCCATACTACTTTATTTTAAAGGCTTCCACTGCAAACCGCACCGGATTTCCAGCGGTTCAGCCCTGTGTTATATAGTGAACGCTCACACTACTGTTTCCTATATTCCTTAGGCGACATGCCCGTATGATGCTTGAAATACTTTCCAAAAAATGACTGGTTGGCAAAATGCAGTTCATCGGCTATTTCCTGAATGCTCTGCTCGGATGATTTCAACAAGGCTTTCGCCTCCAGAATCACCAGACTGTCAATCCACTCGCCCGCCGTCTTGCCACTCACCTCTTTCACTACGGTAGAAAGGTGCTTGGGCGTGAGAAACATCTTGCCGGCATAATAGGCCACACTCCTCTCCTCTTTATAGCCCTCGGATACATACCGGATGAAGTGCTTAAACAAATCCTCCTTACGGCTTTTCGGGGTACGTTCCTTCGCGGTGTGCCCCTGATAAATATCATAGATTTCATAGAACAGCGCCAGCAACAATCCCTGCGTAATCTCTTTACGGTACGGATTGTCCTTCAGCCTCACTTTCCTCCACAGAAAAGAATGATATTCCTCGAATGCCTGTAACTCTTCGGCGGTGACCTTGATGCAGGGCCGCTCCTTTATCATGAAAAACATGGGGAACAGTTGCTGCATGGTGGGTATCACCACATCCATGAAGTCTCTGGACACCGCTATAAAGCTGCCGGAGAAGTCATCAGAGCGCTCACCTTGCTGCACAATCTGTTCGGGCAGGATGATGCAGAGCATTCCTTCCCTCATTTCATACTCCTGCAGATTGATATTCATCCTGCACCGGCCTTTCCGGCAGACTGCAAGACAGGCCGCATTCAGACGAGTGGGATATGGCGTAAAAGGAATGTCCCTGATATCATCAAAAATAGCAAAATCATTGCCGATAAAGTCAATCATAGGCAGATGTTGTATGCCGGATATGTCGACATTGCGTATCTGTTTTGTATTCATTGGTCTTGTGCTTTGCCGGCAAATATAGGATTATTCGCGAAATAATTAATTTAAAAATCGTGAATGTTATCCTAATTCATTATTTTAAATCCTATGAAGAATGTACGCGGTTGTGTAGGGCCGTAAAAATAACCGGCATCGCGGAATTCTCCCTTATCCAGATCTTTCTGAAAACTATTGAAGATGTTCTGCACGCCCGTATTCAGCTGGAATTTGATGTGGTCGTGCAACACGAACGTATAATTCAGCTTCAGATTGAGGTCGAAGAACTGGGGCGTATTCTCCATGCGGTCTTTTTCGATATATCCGGCATAGTGCGGCACAATCATCTTGCCCGTATAAGTGCCGGACAGTGAGAAGTCGAAATTCTTCACCGGAGCAGATGAGAAAGTGAAGTAACCGTAATAATCCGGTGTGCGGGGCATGCGCTTGGTAGTCAGGTCCACACCGTCCACTTTTGTCCATGCCTCCTCGTGGGTGTAGCGGCTGCGCTGCGCGGTAAAGCCCAACTGGAACTGCGCTTCCTTGCCATGGGCAATCTTGGCGTCGAGGTTTGCTCCGTACACGCGGGCGCCATTGCCGTTACGGCGTTCTTTGATAACATCGCCTATGTCGTTCTTTCCGATGTCCTCAAGAACAAAAACATGGCGCAAGTCCGTATAGAAGCCTTCCACAAGTATGTTGGCCTGCCAATGTCCCAAATGAGTGGTCCAGTCCACCGACCCGCTGTAACTGTTGGAACGCTCTTCGCGCAGGTTGTCCGCCAGCTTGATTTGCACACCCTCGCCGCCCACTGCGGTGACATGGAGGTCTTCATCATAGGCTTGCGGCGCACGAAAACCGGTGGAGTACGTCAGACGCGCCTGAAAATCCTCGGAAGGCTTATAGAGCAGATTGACGCGGGGACTGAAAATCAACTTGTCTATCAGATTGTGCTTATCCAGCCGGGCGCCCACCAGCATGGTCAGGACATTCATCTTCCATTCATTCTGCACAAAGGCACTGGCAATGCGGACATCCTGCTGCATGTCGCGGTGATAGCCCGTCATCACATCGTGCATGGAATTGTTCTGATACTCCAGCCCGCCCGTAAAAGTGGCGGGGGCAAAAAGGCAGTTATCCATATTGCCTACGTACATGCCGCCTGCCACCCAAGTCAAGTCGTTTGTCTTGCCGTAAGCGTTCAGGTCCTTCTGCGCACCGTAATAGCTGTTGCGGTCGGTGTGCTGAATGGAGCCGTACAATGAGATCTTATGCTTATATTCATGCCAGAAGAGGTCGTAGCTCAAGCCACCGCTGTTGATGATATGCTTGGTTTGCTCTGTGATGTCCGTTTCGTGCGGCTGGAGGTCGAACTTATTGCCGCCGCGGCGAAACTCGTTCGTAGTGTGATATTCCAGGTTGATGCGGCTGAAATGCGTAGGGCGGTAATAGGCGCGAAAGCCGAAAGTATTCATGTTCAGCTTGCCCAGTTCGGAGAAGCCGTCTCCATCGCGGTCGTAAGGATTGCGGTTGCGATAGCTTTCGTAAAGAGCGATGCCGTAGGAGTTGTCTTTGGCCACCAGAGAGACATTGGCGCCCATATACTGTTCCCATGACTTGCCGTCCATATTGGAGAACATGCTCGACACCTGAAAGGAATTATTGATAGGGTCTTTGGTAATGATATTGATGGTTCCGCCCACAGCATTCGCGCCGAACAGCGCCGAGCCGCCACCGCGCACCACTTCCACCCTCTCAATCATGTTCACCGGTATCTGTTCCAGCCCGTACACTCCACTCAAGGCACTGATAATGGGGCGACTGTTAATCAGGATCTGGGAGTAAGGCCCTTCCAGTCCATTGATGCGCACTTGCGGAAAGCCGCAGTTCTGGCAGTTATTCTCCACACGCAGTCCCGACTGATAGTTGAGTGTTTTGGCAAGGTCGGTGGAATTCACCATTTCAAAAAGTTTGGTGCTCATCACGTTTACCACCACAGGAGCTGCCTTACGGCTCACTTCATTGCGATTGGCCGATACTACGACCTCATCTGTCATGAAGCTCTCCTCCTGCATCTGGAAATGTACAACGGCGGTGAAGTCTTTGTTCACCTCGATCTCCTTTTCCTGTGTTTTATAGCCTACCGCGGATACGCGCAAGGTGTATTTGCCCGCCGGAAGGTTCTTGAGTTCAAACTGGCCTTCTTCATTAGACACCGTTCCCTGTCCGCTGCCCACTATCAAAACAGTGGCATACGGTATGTTCTCCTCCGAGCCTTTCACAAGGACATGGCCGGAAATCATATTGCCTTCCCTGATGGGATTTGCAGCAATAGCTGCGTTGATGCTTGCCATGGCAAGCACCAGCGCCAATATATAATGTTTCATTTGAATAATCGCTTTTTTAAGTAAATACACACAATCAGCTTATACGCTCCGAACAACAGATGCTCTTGATATAAACCAATTGTAAACAGTTACGATCAATGGCAACGCAGGCATGGTAAATGCCCGACGTTGATGCGGAAAAATATCAAAGTGTAACGAAACAGGGGGGAGCGCGAAGTGAAATCACCCGGCACGTTTTGCCTTTTACGACAGGCGTGTCGGTTGCATTTTCGAGCACCCGCAGCAAAGCACGCATCGGATGCAACATTTCGCAGCAGTCCGGTTTGTCCGAACTGAAGTGGGACAACAGCCCTATGACAATCAGCGAAGTGGCAGAATGTGAGTGCTGGTTGTGGAAAGGGTGCGAGTGGGTAATCAGCACCCCATTAACGTAGTGGACGTGAGTGAAAGCCGTCACACTTGCCTGATAGGCCACAAAGAGTGCCAGCAAGCATAATGCGCATATTGTTCTTTTCAATCCTCTCACGTCCTTATTATCTTGTTTGTTCTATCCGGGTTGCAAAGGTACGAATTATTCCTGAACTTTACCAAAGAGAAACTCATAATCGCGTTTGGAAGCAGGAGCCGCCCATTCCTCCGGAACAAATTTCCACTGGCCGAGCGCACGCGGTTCGATTACCTTCTTCCGTTCTATGTATTGCATCAGATAGTAACGCAAATCCTTATCCGTAGAACGGATGATACGTTCTTTCAATTTGTCCTGAGGGATTCCCGCACCTTTGGTCAGCAGTTCCCCACCGCCGTTGCCCCGGTAAGAGTTGAGAGCCACCGCATACATCTTGTCCATATCGAACGGAGTGCCGTCGGCCATGCTGTGAATGGTCACTTTCTGTCCCTCCGGTTTCGTCACATCCACTGTATAGACGATGCCTGCCGCCGAATCGAAATTAAAGCTGAAATTCTTGAAAGACGCCCTGTCTGCCGCACCTTCGCGCGGCTTGTCGCGGAACAGCAGGATGTGGTCGTCGGGAGAAGCCATACGGTTGGTCCACAGGGCATAGGACATTTCCAGAACATCGTGTATTTCCTTGCCCGAAAGGCGCATGGTGTAGAGCATATTCTCGTACTTATACAGGTTGAACATGTCGTACACATAGACATCCCCTTCCTCAATCCGGGTGTCGTAGGACAGAGGAGCCGCCAACGAAATATCCGCACCGCTGATGTTAAGCTGTAAAGTATGGATCAGGTCGATGAAAGCAGAAGAGCCGAAGTAAGCGGAACGGGTGGAGATTGTCTCCGTCAAATGCCCTATCTTCTTCGATACGAAATTCTGGATGGTGGCGTATTGCGGCGCAAAATACTTCATGAAGTCCTCACTGATGCCGTAGTCACCGGTTTCGGTCAGCACACCGTTGATCTGCTTATCCACTACCTTGCCATTACGCAGCGTCACAGTCAGGTCAATGTCACTCACCACCACGCCGTTGCTCGCCGGGTCCATCACCAATACGGAGTCGCCCGCCACGTTCTGCACTTTCTTGCACTCGCGGGCATGGTCGTGCCCCATAAGTACGATGTCGAACCCCGGCACATTGCGTGCTATGTCCAGCGAAGCGTTCTCCCTATATTTGCCGCCCATCAGCAAAGCGTCTTGTCCGGCATGGAACATACCCACTACAACATCCGGGCGTTCCTTCTCACGAATTATCTTCATCCACTTGCGCGCCGTTGTTTCCATATCGTCGAAGCGCAGGCCTTTCCACAGGTTTTCGGACAGCCACATCGGGATAGCGGGTGTTATCATGCCGAGAACCACAATCTTTACACCGTCGCGTTCAAGCGTCACGTAGGGCGGGAAATGATTCTTACCCGTAGCCGTATCAATGATGTTGGCTCCCAGCACAGGGGCGTAGCAATCGCCTGCCCAACGATCGAAAACGGCACGTCCGGTCTCCACATCGTGGTTGCCCATATTGCCGGCATCATAGCCCATGTAGTTCAGCATTTCGGCCGTCAGATGCGGCGACACAGTATCAATGTAGTTGTAGTAATAAGCCGTAGGCTGCCCTTGCAGAATATCACCGTTGTCCAGCAGAATCAGGTTGTCTTTATACGTCTCGCGCTCTTTCTGCACAAAAGCATATACACGCGCCAAACTCCCGGCGGCATCCTTCTGCAAAATAAAATCATGGGGATAGTAGTTCCCATGTATGTCACTGGTTTGTACTATCTTCAACTTAACGACCTTCTCCTGTGCCGCAACCGTTCCGAGCAGCAGGAAAAGCCATACAAAGCAACAAATTCGTCTCTTCATACTCTTATTTTCTTCTTTTATCAATCCAGCGGATGGGTAAAAAGGAAACGGGCGCCCTGTGTATAATGCGGATCTACCCATATCTTCCCACCCCACTTTTTCACAATCAGTTTGCAGATGGCAAGGCCAAGCCCTGTGCCCTGAGCATATTCGTTCAGTTTCTCAAAGCGTTCGAACACTTTCTTCTGTTTTTCCAACGGTATGCCGCAGCCTGTGTCGGACACAGAAAAGAGCACAACATGCTTCTTTTCGTCCAGCCCCACCTTCAATGTTATCGTGCCGTTCTTCGTAAACTTATCCGCATTGGACAGCAGGTTTATGATCACCTGCTGCATACGCTGGATGTCCGTATGGAGCTCCAGACTTTCCAGCGGACTTTCAAACAGGAACCTGTTGGCCGACCGGCGCGCCTGTGCCACAGAGGCCAAAGCCTGCGTACAAACCTGCACCACATCACACTTTTCCTGCGTAAAGGTCACCCGGTCCACCTCCAGCCGGGAAAGGTCCAGAATATCATCAATCAGCCGGAGCAACAAGTCCGAATTCGCCTTGATAATCTCAAAAAATCCCCGTTGCTCCTCCAACGGAATATCGCCGGCAGAGAGCACATCCGAAAATCCCACAATAGCATTCAGCGGTGTGCGTATCTCATGACTCATATTGGCAAGGAATGCACTCTTCAGGCGGTTTGCCTCCTCCGCCCTCTCCTTCGCCTCACGCAAGGATGCCTCGGAGACTTCCAATTCGTCTTTCAGTTTCTTCGTGTGATAGTAGAAATAGAGAGAGACGAACAATCCCACCAACAGGCTGAGCAGAACGGCTGCTATCCCCCATATATGATATTTGTACTGCTCATAGAAAGACGGAGTTACATTTACCAATTCCACAGGTCCGGAAAGTGAAGATATATCCAGATCCTTCTCCTTTATCAGTTTGCCGTCCATGACGGTCTGGGTGGGAATAATCTCCAGCATGGCTTTCTCCGGATTCTTCAACAGACGGACGGCTTGCTGCGCCAGCCCCTTGCCCAAAGGGCGGTAATGAGGCACCACTCCGCCCAAAGCCCAATAGCCGATGCCCGCAGAGGTGATGGAGAAAGCAGGCAGGTCGGGAGCCGCCTCCATCATGGCGTAAGTGGCATTGCGCATGAAGTAACCGTCGTTCATGTCCACCCGCCATGTTCCCATGAGCAAGGCGGTATTGGGCGGCAAAGCATGCAGCTTGTCGCTAATGGTATAAATGGTGTTGACACGTCCGTCCAGCAGGATAAGCCCTAATTCCGGAAATTTCCTCATCTCTTTCACCACATGCGCCTGCAAGGTGACGCCGCCGTAGCTGTTGTCCGAAATGAAAGCGATGTGTTCCGTCTTGGGATACAACTGCTTTATCATGCGGATATTGGCCTCTACGTCATATTGATAAATAAATCCACTCTTAATCGGAGAGTCAGGAAAATCGTCGAGGAAATCCAACGATTCGGGCATCCACGTTTTCAGGTCTGTGCCATACTCCGGCAAAAGCACCACATTGCGGCTGGCCAATGCCACCATCACCGGCACTTCGCCCCGGACGGAGTCCTCCAGCGACAAATAAGCTGCCCACGCTTCCTGCCCTATCAGTATTATGAGCGAAGGAATCTTTGTGCCCTGATATTTGGAAAGGATGCCCACCATTCTCTGCTTCCACCAAGGAGCCTCGGAGAAACTTTTGCAGTTCATGTTCTCCAATTCTACCCCGCACTTCCCGTCCAAGCGCTGAAACTCTTCCATAAAGTCGGAAATATTGCCCGAAGTCTGGCCCGCGTCAGGATTATAAGAACTGATGATAAGCACAGGATGGTCGCCCGTCACCGCAAAGACAGGGCGCGCAAGGAAAAGAAACGCCGTCAGGCAGAGCAATGCTCTATAAAATATATTCTTAAATAATCTCATAATCCCGGGGAACTGTCGCAAAGATACAATAAAACTCAAAAAAGGCACAAAGAAAGATTGTTTTTCGTACTTTTGGCACGCATTATTAAAAAGAAGCTGACATGACACAAATCTTCCACAACATGATAGCTGCCATTCTCGGCATATCAGAAAAACAAATCGGACAGACATTGTCCCTGCTCAATGACGGAGCAACAATCCCTTTCATCAGCCGCTACCGTAAAGAAATGACAGGCGGACTGGATGAAGTACAGATAGAAGCCATCCAAACCCATTACGAAAAGCTGAACGAAACGGCCAAGCGGAAGGAAACCATCATCAACACCATTCAGGAACAAGGGAAGATGACTCCGGAACTGCAAAAGCGCATTGAAGAAACGTGGGACGGCACCGTTCTCGAAGATATCTACCTGCCCTACAAGCCCAAGCGGAAAACACGCGCGGAAGCAGCCCGCCAGAAAGGACTCGAACCGCTCGCCACCATACTGATGCTCCAACGCGAGCCTCATCCCGAACAACGTGCCGCCGGTTTTGTGAAAGGCGACGTGAAAGATGCGGACGATGCCCTGAAAGGCGCACGCGACATCATTGCCGAGCAAGTCAGCGAAAACGAACGAGCCCGCAACACTCTGCGCAATACCTTTGCACGCCAAGCCGTACTGACCGCCAAAGTTGTGAAAGGAAAAGAGGAAGAAGGGGCCAAATACAGAGACTATTTCGATTGTTCGGAATCCCTGAAACGTTGCAGTTCGCACCGCTTGCTTGCCATTCGGCGCGCCGAAACCGAAGGGGTGCTCAAAGTGAGTATCAGCCCGAATGACGAAGAGTGCGTGGAACGGTTGGAAAGACAGTTCGTGCGGAGCAACAATGCCTGCGGAAAACAAGTGGCCGAAGCCGTACAGGACGCGTACAAGCGTCTGCTGAAACCGTCCATCGAAACAGAGTTTGCCGCACAAAGTAAGGAGCGTGCCGATGATGAAGCCATCCGCGTCTTTGCGGAGAACCTGCGGCAACTGCTACTCGCCTCACCATTAGGGCAGAAGCGGGTAATGGGAATAGATCCGGGATTCCGTACCGGCTGCAAGGTGGTATGCCTGGATGCACAAGGCAATTTGCTGCATAATGAGAATATCTATCCGCATCCGCCTGTGAACCAAAGCAAAGAAGCATTCGCCAAACTGCAAAAGATGATAGAGGCATACAAGATCGAAGCCATCGCCATTGGAAACGGCACCGCCAGCCGCGAGACAGAGGATTTCCTGAAACGGCAGACATTCAACCGGGAAGTGCAGATCTTCATCGTCAGCGAACAGGGAGCTTCCATCTATTCCGCTTCCAAGATTGCCAGAGACGAGTTTCCCGAATACGATGTCACCGTACGCGGTGCAGTGTCCATTGCCCGCCGGCTTATGGACCCGTTGGCAGAGCTTGTCAAGATAGACCCGAAATCAATCGGCGTGGGACAATACCAGCATGACGTAGACCAAAGCAAACTCAAGAAATCTCTCGACCAGACCGTAGAGAACTGCGTCAACCTCGTCGGCGTGAACCTGAATACGGCAAGCAGCCACTTGCTTACATATATATCGGGACTCGGCCCGCAATTGGCGCAGAACATCGTGAATTACCGGGCAGAGAACGGAGCGTTCTCCTCCCGTAAAGAATTGATGAAAGTTCCGCGCATGGGCGCCAAGGCTTTCGAACAATGCGCCGGTTTCCTGCGCATACCGGATGCCAAGAACCCGTTGGACAATACGGCAGTGCATCCCGAAAGTTACCATATTGTGGAGCAAATGGCCAAGGACCTGGGATGCAGTGTAGCCGAATTAATAGCCGACAAGGAGCTGCGATTGAAGATACAACCGGAACGATACCTCTCTCCCACCGTCGGGATGCCCACCCTGAAAGATATTCTGCAAGAACTGGAGAAACCGGGACGCGACCCGCGCGGGCCTATCAAGGTATTCGAGTTCGACAAGAACGTGCGTACGATTGACGACCTTCGCATAGGCATGGAACTGCCGGGCATCGTGAGCAACATCACCAATTTCGGCGCTTTCGTCGATATAGGCATCAAAGAAAACGGCCTGATACACCTCTCCCAGCTTGCGCAGAAGTATGTATCAGACCCCAATGAGATTGTGTCCATCCATCAACAAGTACGCGTCAAGATACTGGGCGTGGATACCGAACGGAAACGCATACAGTTGACTATGATCGGAGTGGAACGTATTTAGGGGTTAGTGATTAACGTTAATCACTAATCTCTATATATCAGTTTATCCTTGTCATTGCCGAAAAGGTTATCGCCCAAAGTGGTGATTTTATTGCCGGTGGCAAGAACATGGCGCAAGTTGTCGCATCCCATGAACGCGCCATATTCTATGGCCGTCACACCGGAAGGCAATACCAACGTGCCGCACAAGCGTCCGCACCCGCTAAATGCACGCTGGCCTATACTTTTCAAGCCATGGGGCAGCTTGATATTGAGCAGATATTTCTTTTGCGTAAATGTATAGTCGGGAATAACCGTTGCATTACACCGGGAGAGATCCACACTCACCAGATTAGGCATGTAATTACGTATCAAAGTGAAGTCCGCCTCATCCATTTTTCCTTCCACCGTAAGGAAGTTCACATCTTTGGGCTGTATGCCTGCATGAATAAGTTCACTGGCAAGACTGCCCATAGCAGCTATCTGCACAGTGACCCCCACCGGCTCACCTTCTATAAACGCGAATGTCTCCCACCTTTTGCCATTTCGATAGGCGTCACTGCTGCCCAGCGGTACGAATACGGCTGTCACACTGTCGGCCAAAGCGCCGGGCAACAAATTCGGGGGAGTTTTCTTACGTATCTGACAAATCTTCAGGTTGGTACATCCCTTGAATGCGCCATCCTCTATATTCTTGACCTTGTCGGACAGGATTACTTGGGTTAAAGAAGTTTTTCCTGCAAACACGCTATCATTGATTTGCTTACAAAAGGCGTAAGACGGGATGCAGTTGGCAGGATAGACATAGAAACGGTCGGGGTGCGTACCGTTCTTTCCGGCATACATGCTGATAGAGGCATTGGATATATCCAGTATCTGCAGTTTCTTGAACTCATCCCGCAAGTGGCGGAAATCAATGGCATTCAGCTTGCCCTGCAAGACAAGGTGCGTTATCTCGTTAGCTTCCTCCTCGGTCAGCATCTCTACCAAAGTGCCGGGCTTTGCAACGGTATACCTTTTGGAAGTCTGGGCAGAGCTGTTCAATAGGATGCCCAAGCCGACTATTACTAAAAATATCTTTTTCAGGTTCATGTTTTAAGTGTCAGATTGAGTTTATTTTTCAAAGATAAGAAGAAACTGCCAATTCCGAATAATGATTTTTTCTTTTTATTATTATTTTTGCCAGAGTTAAGAGAGGATGTGTCAAACAAAAGATCACTTTACCGATATATGGAAAATATAGAAAATGACTTCCCAATCAAACGTTTTGGAAAAGTTGCAATCGACATTATTGCATTTGCCGCATTGGCCGTTATACTTGTTACGATCATGAGTATTCCTTTCTCTGTGTTGTTTCTGAAAACGGACAAAGAAAGTCCGGACAGCATGTTTGTCTTCATGCTGAGCGAAACACTGATGCTGATAGGCGTATTCCTTTCCGCCTGGATTGTGTGGCACTTCCGCGGATTGTCATTGGCAGGTCTGGGGCGTTCGTTGGCAATGCGCCGAAAGGATTTATTATCAGGAGTGTTGCTGGCAATCGTTCTTTATGCAGTAGGCTTCGGCATATCCTTATTGGCAGGGGCGGTAGAGATTACAGGAGTTACATTCAATCCTTCTTCCCTATTGATCAGCTTTGTTTTCTTCTTGCTGGTAGCCGTTACGGAAGAGCTGGCATTGCGGGGCTTTGTACTGGAACGGATGCTGCAAGGCGGGATAAATAAATTCTGGGCTTTGTTCTTTTCCTCCGTTCTGTTCTCACTGATTCATATAGGCAATCCGAACTTCAACTTCCTGTCCTTTATCAATATTCTGCTGGCAGGTGTCCTTTTGGGTTCTTCCTATATATATACCCGCAACCTCTGCTTTCCGATAGCATTACATTGGTTCTGGAACTGGATACAAGGTCCTGTCTTGGGATATGAAGTCAGCGGGAATAAATTCGGTGAGAGCATGTTGACACTCCATCTGCCCGAAGCCAACCTGATGAACGGAGGCGCTTTTGGCTTTGAAGGCTCCATGCTTTGTACAGTATTAATGATACTGGGAACAGGAGTGATTTTAAAAATGTTCAGTAAAAAAGATAGGAAAGTGTGTCAAAACTAACATTAACTATCATTTTACTTTGTCATTAGCTTCGCTCAAAACCTCTTCTGCCTTTTTTATTAAGGTATAGTCAGAGCGAAGCGAAGAATCTACTCTCTGTGTGAGTAGGAGAAGAGATGCTTCACTACGTTCTGCATGACAGACTATACATTAGCGTAAGAAATAAAAGATGTTTTGAGCGAAGCTAATGATATGCTTGTCAGAGTTTTGACACCCTAACCTATATTATTTATTATACATCTTTGCCCTCAATTCCTTGATGTGGTCGGAAGTGATATATTCATCATACTCCATCATCTTGTCAATAATACCGTTCGGAGTCAGCTCGATGATACGGTTTGCCACAGTCTGGATAAACTCGTGGTCATGGGATGAGAACAGGATATTGCCCTTATACGTCTTCAGGTTATTGTTGAATGCCTGAATAGACTCCAAGTCGAGGTGGTTGGTCGGCGTATCCAGAATCAGGCAGTTGGCATTGCGCAACTGCATACGTGCAATCATACAACGCATCTTCTCACCTCCCGACAATACGCTTGCCTTCTTCAGCACTTCTTCACCGGAGAAAAGCATACGTCCGAGGAAGCTCTTCATGTAGACCTCATTACCCTCGCCGAACTGGCTCAACCAGTCCACCAGATTCAGATCCGTATTAAAGAAGCTCGTATTATCCAACGGCAGATAGGCTGTAGTGATCGTAACACCCCAATTGAAAGTTCCGGAATCGGGTTTCATGTTTTCGTTGATAATCTCAAACAAAGCAGTCATGGCACGCGGGTCATGTGAGAGGAATACAATCTTATCCCCCTTCTCCACATTGAAATTCACATCGCGGAACAGCACTGTACCGTCCTCCAGTGTCTTGGTCAGTCCCGATACTTCCAGAATCTGATTTCCCGGTTCGCGTTCCGGAGTAAAGATGATACCCGGATATTTACGGGATGACGGTTTGATTTCTTCCACATTCAGTTTTTCGAGCATCTTCTTGCGGCTGGTGGTCTGCTTGCTCTTCGCCACATTGGCGCTGAAACGGCGGATAAACTCTTCCAGCTCTTTCTTCTTCTCCTCGGCCTTAGCCTTTTGATTCTGCTGCTGACGGAGAGCCAACTGGCTCGACTCATACCAGAAACTATAATTACCGGCAAAAAGGTTAATCTTTCCGTAATCAATATCCACCGTATGCGTACAAACAGAATCGAGGAAGTGGCGGTCGTGGCTTACCACCAAGACAGTATGTTCAAAGTTGGCAAGGTAGTCTTCCAGCCAGGTAACAGTTTCCATATCCAAGTCATTGGTGGGCTCATCCAGCAAGAGGTTATCGGGATTGCCATACAGGGCCTGCGCCAACATCACACGTACTTTTTCCTTATTGTTCAGCTCGCCCATCAGCACGTAATGCTTGTCCTCCCTGATGCCCAACCCGCTCAACAAGGCGGCTGCATCGCTTTCGGCATTCCAGCCGTCGAGTTCGGCGAATTTCTCTTCCAGTTCGGAAACCTTCAAGCCGTCCTCATCGGTAAAGTCCTCTTTGGCATAGAGCTCTTCGCGTTGCTTCATGATGTCCCACAACACTGTGTGTCCCATCATCACAGTATCCATCACCGTATAAGCATCCCACTTGAAGTGGTCCTGACTCAAAACGGAAAGACGCTCGCCCGGCCCCAACATGATAGATCCCGTTGTCGGATCCAAGTCTCCTGAGATAGTCCGCAGGAAAGTGGACTTTCCAGCGCCGTTAGCACCGATTATACCATAACAATTACCACTTGTAAACTTCAAGTTCACATCATTAAACAACACTCTTTTACCAAACTGTACCGATACGTTCGAGACTGTAATCATCTTTATATTTACTATTTAATACCTATAATTCTGCAATTTGCGGGTGCAAAGGTAGGAAAAATCCACGAGATTCAGGTAGACTTCAGCAGAATAAAGTAAGATGCCAGAAGTTGTAAAGAGCCTTTTTCAGCTTATTACCTGATTCTTCCGAAGAATATTGTCAAATAACCCGATGCCCGACTCCGTCATAATCCCCCTGAGCATAAAGGTCGCCGAACTATGCAGCATGGCAGGCAGACATTCCGCTACCCTTGCATTATAAAGCAAGGCTGTAAAGGACTCAACGAACGTACGTACTTCCAAATCCGGAATGATATGTCTCTCCTTCAGGCAAGCCGAAAGGGTTTTCTCTAACTCGTCCGACCATATACGATTGTATAGATTATAGATGTATTTATATTCCAAATGCCGGGAAACATCAAGCCAAAAGACACATGCAGCCTTATATAAATTCTCGATATATGCTTTAGAAACCGCCCAAAGATATTCCAATATGTCAGGAGAATCATACCTGATGATATGGAATGTATTCTCAATTCTACTCTGATAGACCCACCAACAGGTATTTATAAGATTATCTTTTGTAGTATAAATCTGATATATAGTCCGTTTAGAAATATTCATATTCCGGGCAATATCATCCATACGAACAGCCCGGATACCATATTGCCTCAAAGATTGTGAAGTAAAAGCAATTATTCTTTTTTCAGTACTCTCATCCATAATAGTTACATACAAAAATAGTTAGTCAGTCAGTCATTTTCCGGCCTAAAAATAAACAGGTTTATTAATATCTGGAAAATTATTTTCCCCAATCCATAAAAATAAGCGCTGAAAGCCTTAAATAAGCGCACGAAATGATTGGGAGACATCCCTATTTATAGAGCATTTCGCTGTCAATCTGACATAAAAGTATTACCTTTGCAGCGTTTTTGGCAAAAGCAGCCAATTTGGCAAAGTTATTGCTATAAAAAACATATCATATTAACTTAACCCTTAGCAGCAATGAAAGCAAAACCATTTTATAAGAATAACAAGCATAACAATAATATGGATTCTAAAGAAAAAGAAAACATCAACGAAGAAGAGTTGAAAGCACAAGCTGTTCCGGAAGAGAACGGTGAAGAGGCAACCGAGAAAGAGGAAGTTACCCCGACTGAGGAAGAGAAGCTCGCTCAAGAATTGGAGAAAGCCCACGCAGAGATTGAAGACCAGAAAGACAAATACCTGCGTCTCTCCGCCGAGTTCGACAACTACCGCAAACGCACGATGAAAGAAAAAGCCGAACTGATCCTGAACGGCGGTGAAAAGAGCATCAGCAGTATCCTCCCCATTGTGGACGACTTTGAACGTGCTTTGAAGAATATGGAGACTGCCACCGACGTGGCTGCTGTGAAAGAGGGTGTAGAGCTCATCTATAACAAATTCATGACGGTACTGGGACACAACGGCGTCAAAGTAATTGAAACCAAAGAGCAACCGCTTGATACAGACTACCATGAAGCCATTGCCGTAATCCCGGCTCCCGACGAGGCATTGAAAGGCAAGATTCTGGACTGCGTGCAAACAGGTTACATGCTAAACGACAAAGTAATCCGCCATGCCAAAGTAGTGGTTGGAGAATAACATACACAGTTATATGGAAAAAAGAGATTATTACGAAGTACTGGAAGTCGAGAAAACAGCATCGGTAGACGAGATAAAGAAGGCTTATCGCAAAAAGGCTATCCAATACCACCCGGACAAAAACCCCGGCGACAAGGTAGCCGAAGAGAAGTTCAAAGAAGCGGCAGAAGCATACGATGTATTAAGTAACCCGGACAAGCGTGCCCGTTACGACCAGTTCGGTCATGCCGGAATGAGCGGCGCAGCCGGCAATGGCGGTCCGTTCGGCGGTTTCAGCGGCGGCATGTCCATGGATGACATATTCTCCATGTTCGGCGACATATTTGGCGGACACAGTGGTGGTTTTGGCGGCGGCTTCAGTGGTTTCGGCGGATTTGGCGGCGGAGGCGCACAACAGCAACGGCGGTATCGCGGCTCTGACTTACGCGTCAAAGTGAAACTAAACCTCAAGGAGATTTCTACCGGAGTAGAAAAGAAATTCAAGCTGAAAAAGTACGTGCCTTGCAGTCACTGTCATGGAACCGGCGCCGAAGGAGACGGAGGTGCAGAGACCTGCCCCACTTGCAAAGGCAGCGGTACGGTGATCCGCAACCAGCAGACCATTCTCGGAACGATGCAGACGCGCACCACCTGTCCCACCTGCGGCGGTGAAGGCAAAGTAATCAAGAACAAGTGTAAGGAGTGTGCCGGTGAAGGTATCGTGTACGGTGAGGAAGTCGTTACCGTAAACATTCCCAAAGGCGTAGCCGAAGGCATGCAGCTCTCTATGGGTGGCAAAGGTAATGCCGGCAAGCACAACGGTGTGCCGGGCGACCTGCTGATTCTCGTAGAAGAAGAGCAGGACAAGGAACTGATCCGCGATGAAAACGACCTGATATACAACCTGCTCCTTAGCTTCCCAACCGCAGCATTGGGCGGTGCGGTGGAGATACCCACCATTGACGGAAAAGTAAAGGTGAAAATCGAGTCGGGTACGCAACCGGGCAAGGTTCTCCGCCTGCGTGGCAAAGGTTTGCCCAACGTCAACGGATACGGAACGGGGGATTTATTGGTGAATGTCAGCGTCTATGTCCCTGAAACCCTGAACAAAGAAGAGAAAAAAGCATTGGAAGAAATGGAAAGCTCGGACAACTTCAAGCCGAACACTTCCATCAAGGAAAAAATCTTCAAGAAGTTCAAGAGTCTGTTTGACTAAGCAATAAAACATTTCTGATATAAAAAAAGCTGCGCCATGTTCGGTGCAGCTTTTTTTATATCAGAAAGCACAGTTGGTACTCATACCTCTGCCCCCTTGAGGCAATAAACGTAGACGCCGGCAGCCCTGCACCATTAACCAGATTGGCACGTGTAAAGGGTTGCCAAGCGTAACGTATATAACGGGGATTCTTGACTTTGTCACTACAATGATAAACAAGCCGACCACTTTTTTCATAGCTACATATTATTTCACATTCTCCATCTTGAGCGTCCACGCATAATCGCATGGAGCTTCTCCATATTCAATGACAGGAATTGTAACCTCAATGTTTTTGCCTTTTTGCTTCCAAAGCAATGTCTTATTCAAACCTAACATCGAGATTCTTGTATTGTTAGTAGATTGTATGTTTTTCAACACGAACTTCCCGCTTTTCAAGACGGGCAGGATGGCATACACATCCCCCTTGACGGACTGGGTGAAGAAGGCTTCCTTCACAGCCTGCCCTTTTTCCGGACATACGGTCTGAGCCAAGATGGCATCGCCGCTAACGTAATACTTACCTTTTTTCAATCCCTCTCTTGCACCTGCCGACCATTGGAAACTCTCTCTCCACTTATGCGTATCGTAAATGGCTTCACCGTTCACAGCCAGCCATTTGCCCATTTGCAGCAGACGTTCCTGCATGACGGGAGGTATCTTTCCGTTGGCGTCCGGAGCGATGCCCAACAACAGGTTGCCACCTCTGGCAACAATGTTAGTCAAAGTCAGCACCAGCCCCTTGGGCGAGGAATAGTCCTCAATATCTTCATTCCGGTTCAATCCGAAAGAGAAGCCAATGCCTCTACATTCCTCCCAAGGTTTTTCCACGTCCAAGTCGGATGTGCTATATTCCGAGGTGAAGAAATCCCCATGCACATGCTTCATGCCTTTGGCCCACCGGTCGTTGACCACCACTTTGTCCTTTACGTCCGTTGCCGAATACAGCCATGCCAGAAAGTCCTTTATTTTATAAATATCTTCCGAGTATCCGCCATTTCCGTCCGACCAAAGCAAGTCCGGCTTATAATTGGTAACCAGCTCCTTACACTGCGGAAACAGATGCTCCTTCACATAGCAGTCCATTCTTCCGCGCATACACAGCGGACTGTCCCACTCTATCATGGAATAATACAGCCCTACTCTCAGTCCCTTGCCGCGGACAGCTTCCGTAAACTCTCCCACAAGGTCTCTTCCGGGACCGATATCCATACTGTTCCAAGGTCGTCCGAAATCTCGCGAAGCCTCCTTGCTTGGCCACAGTGCATAGCCGTCGTGATGCTTTGTGGTAAGCACCACATACTTGGCTCCTGCTTTCTCAAACAGTTCCGCCCATTGTACAGGGTTGTAGTCCAAGGCTTTGAACATGGCTGCAAAATCGGCATAGCTCTTCTCTCCATACATTTTTTTGTGATATTCATATACCTCATCCCCCTTAAAATCCCCGTTTCCAAAGAGATCCTTCTTGTCTGCCCAATGCTTGTACCATTCGGCATACGTGCCTTTCGGCGACCATGCAGGCACAGAGTACAGTCCCCAATGGATAAATATCCCGAACTTGGCATTACCGAACCATGACGGCACAGGACGGCTGTCCAATGACTCCCAGGTGGGTTGATACACTTTTTCTTGCGCTTTCATCATCAGGACAAATGCCAGCATGATGGACAAACTAATCACTTTCTTCATTTTCTATACATTGTTATTGACATGAATCAAAAGTCGGGGCTGATTCATATTCCCCCATCTAATTGAAAAGATTTATTACCATTAAAACATTCTTTTGCAACTAACTGATTATCAAGGCAAACGAAATAGGTTGATTCAGTCGTATACAGAGTCTATCTCAGTCGTATACTTAGGGTATCTCAGTATACGACTGAGATACCCTGAATATGGGAGTCATCTTCCGACGCATTACATTTGTAAAGACTTATCATCTTCTTTTCAATTCTTCTATCTCTTTTTGTTGCTTAATGATGTACAGCGTCAGCTCTTCTATTTTCTGCAACAGCACCTTATTCATATCATGTTGCGAATAGCCCTCTTCCGCCACTTGGGCAGCCGACGGAACATCCGGAAGATGTTCGTTTTCAGCAATGAAAGATTCCACTTCTTTCAACGGTTTCAGGTTGTAGTTGCGCGAAAAGACAAAGTCCGCCCAAGTTGACTTCGGAGCAATGGCATAGTCCTCGGAAAGGATACCCTTATAGACAAACATGCCGTACTTATTTTTCAGTTCCTCCCGTATTTGGGCAGCCTGTACTTCCGTAATTCCTACATACAGATTACGCTGTACCGGGTCTATGTAGAAACAGCTACGCTTGTTCGTACCCAAAAGAAAACCATGATTGGAGAGAGTTCCGATCCATGTACAGGTAGAATCACTATTCACTCCTACAAGGGTCTCCACATTCTTTTGCTTTAAGTATATGGCTCCTCCGATATTCAATTTATGCAAATTGCTGTTTGAGCCAATCCGCACTTTTCCCTCCGTAGTAATCAAAAGATTGGGGGCATCGTCCGCTTTCACTTGGCCGTTTCCCCAAAAGCCAATCGACCCTGTACTTCCAATGCGCAGCATCTTGTTATTTGGATTATCAATAGTGGGATCGTCGTTTCTCCCGATGCCCATGCTTGTCCAGAATTTCTGATTAAAGAGAACATCATCGTACATATAGATACGCTTCGCTCTCACAGATTGAATGTGCAGGCCTTGAAAGTCCACATTAGACGTAATGCTTGTTTTTCCGCTGGCAGCCACCAAGTCAAGGGTCGTTTCAGTACCCGGAGTCAGGCTTCTGGCAGAAAGTCCTTCTGCTCCAACCCATCCTTCCACTCCGACCGTTAATTGAGAAATATTGCTGATGATACTACTCAAACGGCTTGGATCCGACGTGCTTCCCGGCCTCAAAAATCCCCATTTACCACCTCCGTTTACAAATCCGCGGCAAATGGAGCCGGATGTAAAACCTATGCCTGTATAGCTATCTCCTGTGGCTAATGACAAGTTAGCAATCCACTCCGGCTTACCGGCTTCACCGAAACCTCGCCACATATTATAATACGTCTGTGCATTCACACCGGAATAAAATCCGCATATCAAACAAATAAATAAAATATGTCTTTTCATCGTTTTTCAGTTTTAAAATTATACTTCATTTTCCTCAATAAAAGTTCAGTCCTACAACCATGCTCCTACTCAATCTCTTTTCTATTTGAGCTTCCGGAGGATAATATAGCTTGCAAATTGGCAGAATTCCAAAAATCGGAAGTACCGGCAGGCAGTTTCGGCGCTATTTCTACGTGACTGATGCTCCCCCTGAAAGGTTCCGCAGAGGAGCTGTTCTTGGCGCCGACTGTTATTTTATTCATATCTGCCACAAAAGAAGAAAGTTCCAAATAGGCAAAACCTCTTGCATTGGCACTGTCTGCCGGTGTTATAGTTTCTGCCGCATGCTTCCAATTCCATAGAATGTCCTGCTGAACGACCTTTTCATAGTTAATGACCGGACACGAAACCCTAAAGACAGCAGATTCTTCTTTTTGAGACTTTGCATATTTACGGTCAGTATTCTTCACTGCCTCAAAGGTGAGTATCACTTCCTTATTGGCAAAACTCTTCCCTGTGGGCGGAGCAATCGTCATATTTGCGAAAGGAATACCGTCCTTCCTCATTTCATATTGAAAAGCTCCGGAAGAGTTATAATAAATGCCTATATCGTCATTATCAGTTCCATATAACCTCAAAACAGCCTGTTGACTCGTACCGGAAACCGGAGTGAGTTTCACAGCAATAGATCCCATAGTCTTGTCAACAGGCATTTTCTGATTGGGTAACCTGACAAGGTGACCGAAGTCTTGGGTAGAATAAGGAGAAGATGGAGTTGCCGGTATATAGCTCCACAAGTTTCCCCCCTCGTAATTTGAAGGAGCAGTCAGATCGAGCGAAGCCTCATCACTCCCCTTACCTTTATTGAACTTTATTCCGTACAAAACCGCATTTTTAGTCATAGCCTGCAAAACCACCGGAAATTCCGGAAAGTCTTTTATGGACACAATCTCTTGCGGATGCAATTGCGAATAGTCCCGTAAGTACTCCAGCAAGAAATATTTACTGTTTCCATCTTTCCCCTGCGTTATGAAACCAACCGCCTCATAATTGTCCGAAATTGTATGTGTACCCTTCACCGAGCTTCCTAAAGTACCACCCAAAAAGACTCCTTTCCCATGATCGCCACTTGCCACAAACGAATACATCAGCACCGCCGCATAACTGTTTAACTCGGTCAAAGACTTCCCCCGGGGATCATCAGTAACATCGGCAAGAATATAAGGGAAAAAACTGCTTCCCTCTCTGAAAGCATTATACATGGAAAACTTAGGCATATCATCCACTGAGATAGGATAAGTAGCGGCTTCCATCGAATAAAAATTCTTAGGCGTATTCTCCGCTTTCAAGCCCGCCATTTTACCATACTTCCCGACAGCGAGTGAGATTCCCGGATTTCGCCCCTTCACATGCCTGATGTTGGAGGCTGCATAAAAATAATAAGTATCCAACGGATTCGTGGAGAAGCGTGTGTTCAATACCGGTTTCCCGATGTTGATACATCCATAGTCGTCACTTTGAGGATCAGTACCATTATCCAAAAACGGAATTCCCGGTTTCAGATATTTCCAGTTAATTCCGTCATTAGATATGGCCAGTTCCGTACGTTGTTTGTGCTGCACCTCTACATCGCCTTCGGTTCCAAACATTGTCACCAGTCCCCACCAGATGTCTTTCTCAAAATCCGGCAAACGGACAGGCTGCATACTGTATGGCTCCCAACGTAAGGTTGACATGTCCAAAGCAATGGTAAAATCCACATTTTTGGAAACCAACTGCGATCCTATTTCCGTTACGGTCTCCCTGCGATACCTTTTTCGGGCATCAGGGCGCAAGGGCAATGTTTCTCCCTGTTTCAGTGCAGACCGTTTTCCGTTCAGACGAGAGACAAAATAATATTTCCCATTATGCTTGAAATAATTCATGTGGGTGTCTCCGTTTATAAACTTAAACGTGTACTTTTTCTGATTGGTGACCCTGTCGTTTTTCATTGTGGCAAAATCTTGCAGGACACCATTGGCAGTAAAGGTCTTATTCATTTCATACCCTGCAAGCATTTTGTTTTTAGACTCCCGTTGAGGGAGGTAAATAAGCTTGATTGGTTTGTTCCGGATTTGATAATCATCATATATGCCAAAACTTTCCACATCAACCGCTACAATGTTAGTAGCCTGATAGCCGCTGGCATATACGGATGATATTTTATCATCGCCGGTTTTCCCCGCAGGATTATACCAATACAAACCGGCATCGGGACGTTGCCAAGCATTTACATCGTTTGTATTGTTTGTATAGACCATAACCCCCATTTTAGAGGGAGGTGTAGCCGAATAAGCCACCCAGCTCGAGATGTATATAGACAGATTTCCACTGGGGTCTCTGATAATATTGGGCATGCCATTTTCCAGATATGTTTCCCAAGGATACGAGGCAGGATTAGGCCTTATGATGTTGCTGCCATTATTATACTTGGTCAAAGGCTTTATATATACATCATCGGTAGTGTATAGAAACAAAGCCGGATTCACAGCCGAGTATTTTTGTTCACTTTGGGCAAAAACATATACGACACTACATAAATAAAAAACAAAGACAAGAAGTTTATTCATAGTACAGTATATTAAAGAATAATAGTTATAACCGATAGCAACCAAAACTATGTTTTGGCCCGCATAGAGACAGTTGTTGCCCGGAAGCAATACTGCGGTACACTTATCAAACTATTATCCCCCCTTCCTGAAGTGATAAGTTTATTACTAACTACTTGTCATATCTCAAAAAAATACGGATAAACTAAAAAAGTGAAAAAAATTATAGGTTTATATATGCTTTTATTTTATATCCACTCCTGCCGGATTCAAGCCCGGTCCGCCTCCGGCAGTATAACCGCCGCTTTCACCGGTTTTCCACGATGAAATCCAAAATGAATACAAATCACCATCCGTCAAATAGAACTTCAGACTTATGTTTTTCCCTGATAGTTCAGACAAATCCGTCTTGTTTTTCCAGACAATCATTTGCTTCGTACTGTCCATTCGTTTCAGGATGCTGCAATCTTTCTTTGTAAATCCGGGTATCGGAGTACCCTTTGCATCCAAAACCTCAACGAGCAATTTCCCTTTCTTCCGATGCACATCCACATTCACAAACAAATAATTGCCGTTAACGGTAACCGCGTCAGTAATAAAATGCCCTTCTTCGGTTCCGGCTTGCATGGATACAAAGCCGTCACGACGTAACGCGGCAAGGCCTGTTGTGAAGTTTGAATCGTGCACAGGTTTGCTGTTGTAGCGTCCGCTTACATAGAAATAGAGCGAATCGCCCACTATCAGCGGATTGCCCGCTGTGGATTGAACATTACCCGCATTCCATGCCTTGGCATCATCACTGACCGGAAGAAACGGTTGTTTAAACTCACGATTCCAATGAAAACCGTCATCGCTCCATCCTATCAGAACTTCATTCCGTTTCTGAATGTTCAGGCGGTCGCAAGCGTCATTCTCCGGCCCCTGCCAAACGGTGAAATAACCGATTAAACTGCTTTCATAGGGCATAGCCTCGTGATTGTATATTTGCGGACGTATCTCGGGAAAGTCAGGATGCCGGGGATCATTATCTTCAGCATTAAACCAATACTTGATGAATTTGTCACTCTTGTTATCGTACACCCTATGCGCCAGACTTACCAGCATTTCAGGGTCTTCGTGTGCCAAGAAACAACGCGAACGACGATATTTCTTTCCGTTGATCGTTTTCAAAGATAGCACATATTTACCGCGGAACGGGTCGTAATAAGCAGCACAGCGGTCATACAGTTCACCGGAAAGCGCCTTAGGCTCGCTCCAATGAATACCGTCCGCAGAATACTTCAACTGCATACTGACCGAAGCTCCTGTGTTAAATTCCACCACAAACATTTTGTAACGTTTAGCCGCATCCCGTTCAAACTTATCGAGTAATACCGATACACAATCATGCTCTGTGGTATCTACGATATTAGTACCGGGCACAACGTCCAGTTCAGGTTTCACCCAATGCTTGCCGTCGTCCGATACCGCATAGCAAGTTATCAGCCCGTATTTCTTTCCACCTCCGGCAGAATACCACATCTTATATTTACCCTCAATCTCATCATACCACACACCGCCACTGAAAGGAGCAGCATAAGGGTCACCGGTAGCACCCAGTTCCCATTTCTTATCGGCCTTAAGCACCGGATTACCCTCATAATAGGTAGGCGTATAGAATGCCCGTTCCACTCCTTCTTGCTTAGAGAAAGAATGATTGGCAACCAATATACGTCCATTTTGGGCAAACAAACCAACTGAGCAAAAGAGCAAGCCAAGAACAAAAAAACTTTTCATCATATATAAATCTTTTACATATTTACTAATAGCCCGAATTAACGGTGAAAAGCATAGGCCTACACACATATCTGCAAAACAGCGCACCTATCTGTATAGACCTATACCATTATCTGCATCGGGCGATGCAGTTATATTACCCTAAAAATCTACTTCTGAAGACCGGTACGTTGAGGATTTTGTCCACTCATAGGCCACGCGGAATTAGTATTGTAGGATGTAGCTTCGGAAGTAACACACAACATTACGTCAGCACCGTCCTTTTTCACTGAAACATACAAATTACCCTTATCATCCATCACCGGAGAAGAAGCAGTGCTATCTCCTATTTTCTGAGAAGAGAATAATTTGCCGTCCGGCTTCAATATATAGTAAGTGGCATCGGCTGTAATGAAATGTATATAGCCGCGATTATCGATAAGAGGAACAGTCTGAGCATCTGATTCGGTTTTATAATGCCATTTCAAAGAACCGTCAGAGCCAAGGGCTACCACACCTGCACCATTGGAACCAGATGCCTTACCACCATTGGCATAAACTGTACCATCTTCACCCAATACAACACCACCGTCGGGAATAGCACCCACAGTTTCATATTTCCATTTCAAAGAGCCATTAGGATCCAAAGCTATTACAGCGCCTGCACCAGATGAAAGATCAATTACGGAATAAAGAGTCCCATCATTCCCTACTGTAACAGAAGCACTTCTCAATGTACCTGTGAGAGCATCTGATGCATTTCCAAAGTCCGTATTATAAAGCCATTTTTTATTATCTCCACTGGTATTATAAGCATAAAGTCCTGTATTTCCTTTACCAAACATATAAGCCGTTCCGTCTTTTGCCAATGATATACCTCCGGTAACCTCCGGACAGTCAGTTGAAGCCAACTCAGTAACAGCACCGCTTGATGTCAGTTTAAAGACTTCATTTTTTCTATTAGCGACATAAATATTACCATCAGCATCAATAGCCGGAGTGATAGCATATAAATTAACATTACCTCCAACTGCTTGATGCCATTTCTTTGCACCATTTGCATCTACTGCGAGAGTATATAGGTGACGTTTTGCACTTGCAGATTGTAAATCTCTAACAACTATGTAAACAGAACCATCTTTCCCTACTGACGGACTGCTAAATACATCTTTAACAAGAACATTTGGCTCGGCATCATGCAAACCTACACTTATATCAAATGTCCATTTTGCAGCTCCATTCGTTACATCAAAAGCATTTAATGTGGCAGGTGCACCATTACCCGCGCTTGCAAGCATATAGACAGCTGAACCATCCTTAGCCAAAGCCGGAGACGGGATACCTTTCACAACGCCATTCAGAGCCGAACTCCACTGCACAGCAATCACCTGTGATGGATCCAGCACCGTTACGCTTTTCGTAATGCTTGCCGTCAATCCATAACTATCGGTTACCGTTAATTTCACAGCATAGGCTCCCGCTTCAGTATAAGTAAATGTAGGATTCTGCTTATCGGAAGTAGTTCCTGCTTCATCACCAAACTCCCACAAATAAGAAGTGATAGTAGTACCCGACTTGGTGGTAGTGGCATCCGTAAAGGTTGTCAAATCCCCCATTACATATTTTTTCTTATCGAACGTAAAATCGGGAGTAGTAGGATTAATCACTGTTATTTCTTTCTGGCTGCTCACCTCCAAGCCGTTACTATCCGTAACCGTAAGTTTCACCAAATAGATGCCATCTTTCTTGAAAACAAAAGTAGGGCTTTGTTCGGTGGAAGTTGATTTATCGGCATCGCCAAACTCCCATAAATAAGCTACAATTTTAGTACCTTCATTAGGAATGGTAGCATCTGTAAAGGTTACAGACTCTCCTACCTCATATTGTTCACCTACCGCAAATCCGGGCCTCGCCGCCGTATGGTAGATCGTTTCCTCATCCTTGCACGATGTTACAAATATCAATAACACAGAAAACAAGATATATGCTATATTTTTCATACTATTAATTTTAATTATTCGTTTATATCAAGACCTGATTTGTTTAATCCCGGACCTCCACCTGCCGTATATCCTTGACTTTCGCCCGTAGCATTGGGAGATACCCAGAAAGAGTAGATTTCACCATCGGTGATATAGAACCTCACTTTTATGACTTGGCCTTTCAAAGAAGCTAAAGTAGCATTTCCTTTCCACTCTACTTTTTGTTTCACGCCGTCAGCAGTTATTGGCTTACAATCCGCTTTGGCAAAGCCGGGAATGACAGTGCCGTCAGCTTTCAGCAATTCCACTCTAAGTTCACCCGTCACTTTGGTATTGACGTAAAAGTGTTCACCTGTGAATCTCAGCTTCGGTGTCAGCAACTCACCTGTTCCTTTCATGGAGGCAAAACCATCACGACGCAAAGTAGCCAGTCCGGTGGAAGTTATTTCATTTGTACCGTCCAAACGGCGTCCGCTCAAATAAAAATAGAGTTTATCACCCACAATGAGCGGTGCACCTACTACGGATTGCAAATTCCCGTTATTCCATGCCGCACGATTATCGTCCACTGCCATGAAAGGATTCATGTCCTCCCTGTACCAACTGTAACCATCGCGGCTGTAACCCACCATTATCTGGTTGCGTTTAATCACATTGTCCTGAGAACAAACATCATTTTCGGGACCTTGCCACACCGAGAAGAAACCCAGCATGATACTTTCATACGGAGTGGCGTCCAAATTATAAATGCCGGGAGAACCGTCGTTATTATTATAAGTCGGATGCTTCTGCTCATTGCGCCATGGACCAAACCAAAATGCTTTCAAATCGGCTTTTGCCTTTTGATTGCCTGTTGCCGGATCGGTATTTTCATAATAATCACGTGCCCGTACCGTATAAGGGTCGGAAGAATTCACACGCACATTATGCCTCATGCTCCACACCCACACATTGCGGAAAGGATTCTTATACACCGTAGAACGGTCGGCAATAGCCTGTGAAGGCGTGGAATTATCGCGCCACTGTTTTCCGTCGGCAGATGTCTTATAATGATATTTCCAGTTGCCTTTTCCTCCCGCCACCTGAAACATCTTGAAACGCTTGGAAGCATTGGACTCCTGCTTGTCCAACCATACAACCGATGCATCACGTTCAGAACCTTTATCTACAATATTAGTTCCCGACACAACCGACAGTACAGGTTTCGTCCAGTTAATCCCATCGACAGACTCTGCATAACACGTCACTCCTGCACCATTGATAGAATGAGTTCCACCACCTGCCATATACCACATTTTATATTTTGAATCGGCCTCGTCATACCAGACACCATCACTGAACGGCGCAGCAAAAGCTGCTCCTTTATTGCCCATCTTTTCCCAGTCTTTATCCGGTTGAAGTATCGGATTGGCCGAAGAGTATTCAGGATAATAAAATACCCGCTTCAACGAAGTGCTCTCAATCAAAAAGTTATCGACGAACAATTGTCTGCCTGTGGATATATTCACCACCTCGGGTTTGTTCACCAGATAGAAAGGAGACATTCCACTGCGTATCTCGGAAGAGTAAGAACGAGTTGGCGGCCATTGGTCCGGTAGGACAATGCCATTATACAAGGCATTAGGATTTTCCGGCTTATCAGGCTCATCAGGCTTGTCGGGCACATCTACCGGAGGATCAGGATTTTCCGGTACAGGGTCTCCTTCCTTGCCACATCCGGCAAGGACCAGCACACCACAAAAGACGATGATATAATACCAGTATTTTCTCATACGCAATTATTTTACAGGTTTATCTATACCTTCAGGAGACAATCCGGGACCACCACCGGCGGTATATCCCCGGCTCTCTCCGGTTTCCCATGGAGAAATCCAGAATGAATATAAATCTCCGTTCGTCACATAGAACTTCAAACGAATGGTTTTGCCGGAAAGGGCGGACAAGTCTTTTGCATCTTTCCAAATGACAGCCTGCTTGGTGCTGTTCACTTTCTTCCATGCAACACATTCTTTCTTGGTATATCCGGGAATGGGATTACCGTTTTCATCCAGTACTTCCACTGCCAATACGCCTTTCTTATTATGTACATCGGCATTGACAAACAGGTATTTGCCATCGAATGTTAACTTTTCCGTCACCAAATAACCTTCTGTCTTTCCGGCTTGCATAGAAACAAAACCGTCGCGACGGAGAGTGGCAAGACCGGTAGAAGTGTAGCTATCCCACATGATATTATTCAACCGGCGTCCACTTGAGTAGAAATACAACGAATCGCCAACCACCAAAGGAACTCCATTGACAGACTGCATGTTTCCCCAGTTCCAAGCCCCCTCAGTTTCATTCACTGCCATAAATGGCCGGAAAGAAGGACGGGAAAAATGGAATCCGTCTCTACTGTATCCTAAGAAGATTTCATTTTTCTTCTGAATACCAAGTTTGGCGCAAACATTGTTTTCAGGACCTTGCCATACACTATACAACCCCAGCATAATACTTTCATAAGCTATCGCATCAAAATTGTAAATGCCCGGATCTACTTCGGGAAACTGCGGATGGCGAGGTTCTTTATCACTGGGCGTAAACCAGAAACACATATTCTTGTCGGGTACTCCTTTGCGAATACGGTGCGCCATACTTACCGCAACTTCCGGGTCTACGTTTTCCAAATAACTTCTGGAACGCGAAGAGACACTTGTGCTGTAACGCATACTCAAAGCCCACACACCGCGGAAAGGATTATAGAACGCCGAAGAACGGTCATATAAATCGCCCGATTGCGCCACTCCGTTGCTCCAATGGATGCCATCGGCAGAGTATTTCAGAATGAACTGCCAGCGGCGGTCGGTAGGACGGCGCTCTACATTGAACATCTTATACCGCTTAGCCGGGTCTTTCTCCAATTTATCCAACCAGATAGTAGCAGCGTCACGATTGCAGGTATCAACAATATTCGTCTGATTATAGATGTCCAACTTGGGCTTTACCCAATGTTTTCCATCTTCCGACTCGGCATATCCGGTGTAGAAAGTCTGCTTGTCTTGTTTATGAATACTGCCCGCACCTGCCAGATACCACATTTTAAATCTGCCGTCTTCCTCATCATACCAAATACCGTCACTGAACGGAGCAGCATAAGGTGCACCTTCCGTTGTGTTCTCCCATTCCTTGTCCGGCTCCAACACCGGGTTTTGAGGATAGAAATTAGGAGTATGATATATAGGCTGTAAATCAGTTTCAGCTATCAGGAAATCATCTACAAAAAGTTGTCTGCCAAGATTTACCGGAATCACCGCAGGCTTTTCTTTCAAATAGGGAACCGGCATGTCTTGCGCAACAGCCGGCTCCTCATAACGAGGAGGCCACTGTTCGGGATACACAATTCCATTATGCAACTTCTTGTTTTGTGCTGAAACAGCCAACGAAACGGAAATCAAACAGAATGATAATACTATTTTTTTCGTTTTATACATAAATATCAATTTTTAGTAACCGGGATTATTTTCCGTAATATACGGATTATTATTTACTTCATTCAAAGGAATTGGCAACCATTCGTGTTTATTAGTTACAAAACCCTTATAATCTGTTTCAGATATAAACTTCTTAAAATGAGGATCGGATGCCGTCAAATCAGAGAAACGCTTAGATAATTCTCCCCAACGAAGCAAATCATAGAAACGATGTCCTTCCAAAGCAAGCTCCAAAACCCTTTCATGCTTGACATCATCCATCGTAACATTCTGAAGATTGGCAAAGTTGGCACGATTGCGCACCTTATTCACAGCCTGTAAAGGAGTCATCGTCCCTTGTTTGCCTCCTGAGAGAACAGCTTCCGCATACATTAACAATACATCTGCATAACGGATATATCGCCAGTTCACTCCATGAGCACGAGGTTGATTATACACATATTCTTTTGTACCTGCCCCTACACCCGGAAGTTTAGGAGTACCATCGGCATTAGTCATCATCGGCATGGAAAAGTCAAGTCCTTTTTTAATACCTGCCTTAAACGGATGTGCAAATGGATTGGATACGGTTTCAAATCCTTCCTTACCACCTTTTACCGGATATAAATCTTCCCAATGGAAACCGCCCGGACCTCTCAAACGAATCTTTTCGCCTGCAGCATCTGAAGGTAATTTGATTTCAGGTTTCAGATCATTAAACATCAAAGTAGAGAACATACGGGTATCCGTATTGCCATCTTTATCTATCGAATTTGCAAATGCATTGTACAACCAGTCATGGACAACTCCTTCATAGCCTACCCCTGCACCCGGCAACATCAGTCCGCGAGAGTCAAATGCCAAACCGGAAGTTGCCGTACCCGGGTTAAAAGCATTGTTTTCAACATCACCCAAAAACTGAATTTCAAGAATGGACTCTATATTGTTCTCATGAGCTACGTCAAAATTGTCACCGTAATTCGGAGTTAAATCATAGCTTCCATACTTTCCATCTATTATTTCGGCGAACTCTTGAGCTGCCTCATCATAAAATGTTGTTTTATCGGTTCCATAGAAAGTTTCAATACCACTACGATACAAATAGCATTTACCGGCCAATGCGGCGGCAGAAGCTTTCGTCACACGCCCTACATTTGTGGCATCCCAATAACCTTTCACCGGAAGTAACTCTTTTGCACTCTTCAAGTCTTCCTGAATAAAATCCCACACGTCAGCCGGAGCTTCCAAAGGACGTGTATAGTCTTCCGAGTTACGCGGCATGCGGCGAATCGGGGATATATTTCTAAAGTTTATCAGCAAATAATAGTGGGCGAAAGCTCTCCAAAAATGAGCTTCTCCAATATAAATATTCTTACGTTCTTCATTTCCATGAAAATCCACTTCCGGAGCAGTTTCTATAATATAAGCAGCTTGAGATGCCAAAGTGTACATCAAGGTATAGGGCTGCTCAATAGTATAGTAACTTGCATTCAAGGTTTCTCCAAACATACCGGGTTTTCCATAATCGGAATTGGATGATGCTTCATCTGAACGGATTATTTGAGTCTTGGAACCGGAAGCTCCCAAACTACGCTGCGTAGAAACATATCCATACATAGTCAACACAGCATCATTTACAGCCTCGGGAGTAGTAAAATAAGCTCCCATACTCGGCTGGTTCGGATTTATCGCAAGGTCATCAAAGACTCCGTCACAGCTTTGTATCACAAAACTACCTCCAATGAGGAGCATAGCTGCTATTTTTGATATATTTTTCATATTCATGTATTTTTATAGTTAGAATGAAGCATTAAATCCAAACGTAAATGTGCGTGCATTCGGATACGAAGCAGAATCAATACCACGAGAGAACAAAGCATTTGAACTTACCTCCGGGTCATAACCGGAGTAGTTGGTAATTGTAAAGAGATTCTGTACACCGGCATATACACGTAACTTATTGAATGAAATCTTATTCAAAATAGATTTAGGGAAATTATAACCGAGTTGCAGGTTCTTGCAGCGGAAATAAGAGCCGTCTTCAATATAGAACTCACTCGGCAAAGAATTGCCGCCATCAGTGTTCTGAGTTTTCATTATAGGAATATTGGTGTTTTGATTATTCTTTGTCCAAGCGTTCAGTACATCCGTCACACAATTGTTGGAATAATCAAAATAATATGTGTATTTCTTCTGGTTGAAGATTTCATTTCCTTGAACTCCCTGGAAGAACATTGTAAGATCAAAATCCTTATAAGACATCGTTAGATTCAATCCGTAACTAAAATCAGGAATAGGATTACCCAAAATCACTTTGTCATTAGCATCCACACTGCCACTGTTATCTGTATCCGCAAAAATGAAATTTCCATCAGCATCAAATCCGTTTATCTTATAACCGTAGAACGAACCGATTGCTTCACCGGGTTTGGTGATAGAAGGCGAATCACTAAAAGAGCTTGACATTGCACCCGAAGTAATCGGCTGTACATTGTCACCCAATGACAACACTTCATTTTTCAGGGTAGAGAGATTGAGCGTTGCATCAATACTGAAATCTTTTGTTAACTGCTTGCGATAGTTAACCAAGAATTCCCAACCTGTATTCTTTACAGAAGCAGAGTTTACGTAAGGCTTTTCACGAGAACTGTTAATCTCAAAGATTTGTCCTGAAGATAAGTTCAAGTCAATCTGTGCCAGCAAATCAACATTCTTTTTCACGAAATAATCAACTTGCACTGTCAAATCATTATTGAGGAATCCCAATTCAAGACCAATATCAGTGGTCTTCGCAGTTTCCCATTTCAGTTCTCTCGATTTCAAATAAGCAGCACGACCGCTTGTATATCTCACACCACCCAAAGTATAAGGTATAGGACCGTAAGCAATGGCGTCAAAGTTGTAAGGAGACAGGAAGTTGGCGCCCAACTCACCATAACTGGCACGAATCTTCAGCTTGCTGACAACCGGATTTGCGAACCAGCTCTCTTGATGAGCATTCCAACCGGCAGAAACAGAAGGAAAATACCCTACTCTGTTGTCCTTATAAAATTTAGATGATTCATCTCTACGAATACTGGCAGACAATAAATATCTATCCTTATAGTCATAGTTTAAACGAGCGAAAAATGACAGCAAAGCCGCATTGGAATCACTTGCCGAAATTTTACCGTCTACACTGGAAAAGCCGGTAATTTTAGTACCTCCCAAATCATTGATAGTAGCTAAAGACATGCTTCTATTATATTCACGCATCCAGCTTGTACCCACCAATGCATCAATTGAGTGTCCGGAAAAAGTCTTATTATAAGTCAGCAAATTATCAATAGTGTAAGTAAATTCCTCACCTCTTGATTCTGAAATACTGTTTTTAGGGCTTCCATAGTCCTGATCAGGAGTTCCGTCTTCATTCCATTTGGTGTAATACTCAGGAGTATGCGTGTAATTATGAGAATTGCTATAATTACCGCTAAACGAGAACTTATATTTCAATCCGTCCCAAAGATCCAATTGTGCTGTAATTGCACCTATTATATCAGTTACTTTATTGTATCTATCCGTATAGTGTAACGGAGCTATCTTATTTTGAGCTTTCCCATCTTCCGGATTAATGTAATAGTCTCCTCCACCGGAGAAAAATCTACCTTCGGAATCATAAATAGGCAACGTGGGCAGACTGATATTAAATGCAGTAGTAGGAGTTTTATCTCTATGAGTAATTGCTATATTTTCTGATAAACTGAATATGCCTTTTTTATAAGAAGAATTCACTCTAAAATTATAACGCTTATAATCAGAATAAATAGTCATACCTGTCTGATCAAGATAACCGAGGCTCGTGCTAAACGTCGAATTTTCACCTCCACCGGAAATACTGGCATTCAGATTCCACATAGGCGCGTATTGTATCCATTCTTTAGCCCAATCCGTATTTGTATCGGGATAGGTAGGATTGTCATTCTCGGGAGCATGAGCTATTCCACTATTATCCGCAACATTGTTAGCAAACTCTCTCCATTGAGTAGCGTTCAAGAAATCCGGTATATTCGTAGGAGTCTGGAAAGCGTAAGAACCATCAATTTCAATCACAGGCTTACCGCTTTTTCCACGTTTTGTCGTAATCAAAACAACACCATTGGCTGCACGAGAACCATAGATAGCTGCCGCAGCACCATCCTTCAGAACTTCAATAGATTCAATATCATTAGGATTCAGTGAACTTAATCCACTGTTGCTAAAAGCACCGTCGATAACATATAAAGGTTCGGTAGCTCCAAAAGAAGCAGCTCCACGAATAATGATATTTACATCCGCACCTGCCACACCTGCTTGCTGCAGGATATCAACACCGGGAGTACGTCCTTGCAACGTAGATGCAACATTTGAAGAAAGTTGCTTTACAATTTCTTTACTTGAAACGGATGCCACAGAACCCGTCAAACTTGACTTCTTCTGTACGCCATATCCTACAACAACTACTTCCTGAAGTTGCTCGGCATCTTCTGCAAGAGTCACATTTATATTTGTGTTAGCGCTTACACGTATTTCTTGAGTCTTATACCCAATGTAACTGAATACCAAAGTAGCTCCCGGAGATACTTTCAAAGAGTATTCCCCGTCGAGATTCGTAATAGTACCATTGGAAGTTCCTTTCTCTAAAACGGAAGCTCCAATTACAGGCTCATGGCGAGTGTCGATCACCGTTCCGGTAATCGTCTTTTGCTGTGCCAGTGCTATCATAGATACACACAAACAAAATAGTGTCAATAGATACTGCTTCATAGAATTAAAATTTGAATTATAAATAGGTAATTAAGATTAACTAAAGTATTTCCTTACATAAGGTATAACTACGTATCATCATGCGCGGAATGTGGAAAGGCCCCTTGAATATATTGCCCTTAGCCGGCTGTGCCACCGTACCGTCACGATGAAGATAGCCATACCATTCGCCATATTCTTTGTCGGGGAAATGAGCATAAGTCCAGTCACTAATCTGTCGGTGCATATCAAGGTATTTTTCGTCACAAGTAGCTTGATAAGCGTAAAGAGTAGCAATAATGGCCTCCGTCTGCGGCCACCAGAACTTCATATCTTGAGAATAGTCTTGTACGGGGAAATTACGGCAATCGCGGAAGTTGATGATACCGCCATATTCCTTATCCCATCCCCATTCCCAAGACCATTCGAGAATCCGGATTCCCATCTGAACCAGATCCTTATCCCAATGTCGGTGTTTGGCTTCTTCGAGAATAAACCACGCTGTTTCTATGCAATGTCCCGGATTGATGACACGACCGTTGCAAGTGTCAATGAGTTCTCCGTCAAGCCCTACCATTTCGAGCAATGCCTTAAATTCGGGATGCATAAAATAGCGACGGATAGCAGCAATGGATTCATTGATTTGAGTGTCGAGTATCGGATCGGAAATGGCTGCCCGAATACGGGAAGCTGTATTGATGAGAATCATGGTTATGGAATGCCCGCGGGCCTGCAATGTAGGCAGGTATTTGGGTTCCAACAAACCGGGGGTGGCAAGATTTCTCAATATCCTCTTAAAAAGATCCAATGCCTTTTCCGCATAAGTCCTATCACCTGAGGCAAGAGCATATTCCGACATCGCAATAGCTGCAAAACACTCAGAGAACACGTAACGACGTTTGCGAAGCGGCAATCCTTCTTCGGTCACCTCGAAAAACATACGGCCGTCTTTGTCAAAACAATGCTTCTCCATAAAGTCTATACAACTTCTGGAAGCCGCCAGCCAATCGGGATTCTGCTCTATCTGATTATAAGCATAAGCAGCTATAAAACCGAAACGCCCTTGAAACCATACGGATTTAGTGGTGTCCATCAGACGACCGTCACGATCAAGGCAGGTATAGACCCCTCCATTTTTATGATCGAGACCGTATCGCATCCAGAACGGCATGATATTATTCACAAAGTCCTCTTTATAGGATGCTGCCCAAGTTTGTAAATAATCTGTCACATTCATCTTTTACTGAATTTAGAATTTATTGCAACGGCTAAAAAAATCAATCGCTTCAAGTTCGGCTTTCATACGCTGTTCTTCCTCGTCAGTCATATTCTGGAAAGGAGTGCGGTTCTTGCCCAAGTCAAGCCCGATGAGCTTCATTATACGTTTACCCCCCACAATGTTGCCGCGGAAATGACAGATTACGTTAATGACCTCCTGAGAGAAATTCTGACGTTCGCGTGCCAATGCAAGATCACCGGCTTTCCAAGCCTCGATAATACCCACAAGTTCTTTACCGTTATAGTTGGTAGTGCCGCCGATACCGCCCTGTGCACCTCCCATAGCAAGACAAGGAAGAATTGTTTCGTCTTGCCCATGAAGCATGTCATACTTGCCGTCCTTGTACAAACGGCACTGGTTGTACTCGTACAGGCTCTCGAAAGTGTATTTGATTCCGGCGAAGTTAGGCACCCGGCCGTCAACAGCTTCCAGCAAACCCACCATAGAAAGGAAAGCACCATTGAATGCCGGAATATGATAATAATAGAAAGGCAGAGAAGGGGCACCGGCAGCAATTTCCTCGATATACTTCACCAACTCTTCGATGCGGCCGATCTTCGGGAAAGGAGGAGCCATAGCGCCAATGCCCCATGCTCCGATCTTCTGAGCATGCTCAGCAAGCATACGGCTTGCCTTTACACAGCAACTGCCCACATGCACAATCACCTTAAAGCCCTTGGGAGCCACCGACACCCAGCGTTCCGCCAGCTTCATGCGCTCTTCTTCGGTGAGCATATAGCCCTCTCCGGAAGAACCGTTGATGAACACACCTTGAAGGCCATTCTTCTGTAACATCTTTGCATACGCCTCAATCGGCTCGTAATTCACTTCGCCATTTTCATAGAACGGGGTGAAAGGGGCATCAATTAATCCGATAATTTTTTCCATAATTCTCTTTATTAGATTGTTATAAGTTTATTTTAAGTTCATTCCATATTGTCCGTTTTAGGACGGAGAAAGTAGAGTTGAAGAGCCAAAGCAATGAGCACGATAATGCTCAGCATCGCAAACCCTTCACCAAGACTGCCGCCATCGGTCCACTTACCCAATAGTTGGGTGACGGCAGCACCGGCAAACACCCCTGTCATATTCATTATACCGTAAGCGGTTCCACGATGTTTGGCCGACACAAACTGACAAAGGATAGGCATATTGTTAGCATCGAATATCCCAAAACCTATTCCGAACAACAACCCTGCTCCAATGACAGCCACGAAGCTGCTTCCAAATCCCAGCAGCATCAATGCCGGAACTGTGAGCCCCAACCCAATGGCTCCCGTATAGACACGCCCGCGAATATTTTTCTGCACCCAACGGTCGGACAGGATTCCGCCAAGAATCACGCCCACGAAAGAAGAGAAGGCAATTGTTATGGTAGATATAGGCCCTGCTTCCGCCATCGGAATACCCAGACTTTCAGAGAAAAGAGTGGGAAGCCAGTTCTTTGTGGCCCATCCCGGAAGACTGGGCGCCGCAAAATAAAAGAGGATAATCCAGAATGCCCAAGTAGAGAACAACATGCTCAACCCGCCAAACAGCGACGGCCTCTTCTCTTTGCCCGCCGCAGAAGACGGCTGTTCCGCAATCATACGATCGGGGTTCTCCCTCAACAAAAATATCAGAACCACAGAATATATCATTCCTACGATACCAAACCAGTGGAAAGTGGTGTGCCAAGAAAAAATTGCAGCAACAGTGGCGCCAAAACCGCCGATGGCCTGCCCCACGTACAGCCCCGTCATGTGCACTCCAATAGCCAACGAACGCGACTTGCCCTGATGCCAGTCGGCAATCAGCGACAAGGCGGAAGGAATATAAAGCGCTTCACTCACCCCCATCACCGCACGCAGCCAATACAACTCATGAAAATTATCAGCATATCCCATCAAATACGTCACGCCCGACCAAACAAAAAGACTGCCTACAACCAACCATTTACGGTTAACACGATCGGCAATCATACCGGCAATAGGACTCATAAAACCGTAAATCCACAAGAAAACAGCCATCAACGCACCAAATGCTTCCGCCTTATTCAGCTCCACTATATCAACCTTCATCGCTTCCTGCATAGTAGAGAGCATCTGACGATCCATATAATTAAGCAAAGCCACCACCCAAAGCAACGCTACTACAATCCAAGGATATACATTTTTGTTTTTCATAATAATTAGAATAATGATATTGATACTTCGCAAATATATTAACTATTTTATTATATGCAAAATATTTAATAAATTATTTTATTAAATACACGAATATAATTAAAATCACAGAAATATAATGCCGGGTAATTTTAAAAAATCAGATTTTTACTTTTGCAATGAGTTTACGAATATTTCCGGCTCCGACAACCGGTGCATGAGGGTCTTCCGGATACACAATCATAAACTGACCGGGAAGCAAATCCACCCATGTGGTAGAGGGATCGGCATACAAAGCGCAATCGCCTTCTTTATCGTAAGGCTTGATTTCCTGTTTTACGTCTTCAATAGCCTTCCAACCAATTCTCTCCGTTCCTTCCAAAAGGATGTGCACATCAATATAAATACGGTGAACCTCAAGCACTTGCTTATCCTGTGGAACACATTCGGGATTGATGTTCATTATAAACAAATCGTCTCCGTCTATATCAATACGTCCCAACTCGGCATGGAGCAAATCATGTGTCTTCACATAGTCAAAAAGAGGCTTAAACTGAGGATGGAGACTTTCTATCCTACCACTGTTTTGCAAGTTTGATACAATCATGTTTTCAAGATTAAATGTTATACATAGTAATATCGGCAGCAAATATATTAAATAATTTATTATCTAAGCTGTAATTAATAAATTATTTTATTATAGTAATAAGATATAGATAAAATTTGTATCTTTGTAATGGTCCTATTAAGAGAAAGCATAATGAAACAACAACTTTTGAAAGAGATTGAACTGGGAAGTAAGAATGCTCTTATAAAAAAGAGAATCATTACACATTATATATATAATGGTAGTTCAACGATAACCGACTTATCCAAAGAATTAGATCTAAGCATCCCCACAGTTACCAAATTCATCGGTGAAATGTACGAAGACGGCTATATCAACGATTATGGTAAACTGGAGACAAGCGGCGGAAGACACCCCAGCCTGTATGGCCTGAATCCGGAATCCGGATACTTTATCGGGGTAGACATTAAAAGATTTGCTGTCAATATCGGCCTGATCAACTTCAAGGGGGACATGATGGAATTGAAAATGAATATTCCGTATAAGTTTGAGAATACTCCGGAAGCAAAGGAGGAACTATGCAGACTCATCAGCTCTTTCATAAAAAAAGCGAAAGTCAACACCGACAAAATACTGAATATCAACATTAATATATCAGGACGTGTCAACCCCGAATCCGGATACAGCTTCAGCCAATTCAATTTCTCCGAACGTCCGCTGGCAGAGGTATTGACGGAAAAAATCGGTTATCAGGTTTGTATCGATAATGACACCCGCGCAATGACATACGGCGAGTATTTGCAAGGGTGTGTCAAAGGGGAAAAGAATATCATCTTCGTTAATGTCAGTTGGGGACTGGGCATAGGTATCATCATTGACGGCAAAGTATATACCGGCAAATCGGGATTCTCCGGAGAATTCGGACACATCAACGTCTTTGACAATGAAATCCTCTGCCATTGCGGGAAAAAAGGATGCCTCGAAACCGAAGCGTCAGGCTCTGCCTTATACCGCATATTACTGGAACGCGTAAGAAAAGGAGAAAGCTCTATCCTCTCCGACCGCATCGACTCCCAAAACTGCTCACTCACACTGGATGAAATTATCGAAGCCGTCAACAAAGAGGATTTATTGTGCATCGAAATCGTAGAAGAAATCGGACAGAAATTAGGTAAGCAAATCGCCGGATTAATCAATATATTGAATCCGGAATTAGTAATCATCGGAGGAACATTGTCACTGACAGAGGACTATATCACACAACCGATAAAAACTGCGATAAAAAAATATTCTCTGAATCTGGTAAATCAGGATACAGTTATCACAGTCTCCAAACTCAAAGATAAAGCCGGCGTTGTAGGCGCCTGCATGCTGGCACGAAGCCGGATGTTTGAGTGCTAAATACACAGATTGCATGTATTCACTATTTTCAAATACATGCAATCTGTGTGTATGATACACCTGAAAGATAGAAAGGCGTTTATATAATAATTATTTCAATAAATGTGCGAATTCTGCAGCCAACTCTGCCTTTTCAGCACAAACAGACAAACGCTACCTTCCGCATCTACCAAAAGAGCCACATTCTGCGATGCGACAAAAGATGCCACATCAGCTGTTTCTTCTACAAAAAGGAAACCGGGAAACAATGGAGTGAATACCTCCTTTGTCTTGCCATTCCATTTCCTGAATACGATTTGCATAGGACAAAATGCAGCATAACCTGCTTCATTCAAACGTTGCATCAATTTACGTTCCGACCTCGGTGCCGTATACAGGGCACACCAACGATTCATATCATTATTAGCTATCATATTGCTTTGCTTGCTTTTCTCCATTCCTTAAATAAATCTTTCACAAATAGTATCCAACCAACACATCCTACTCCCGCCAAGAATACAAATCCGATAAGGATCATAATCTTATTCGGTTTAGCAGCACGCAATGGCACTGTGGCCGGCTGCACAACCGTATATACCGGAGTGATTTCCTGAACCTTGGCTCTCGCCATCTGCAACTGCCCGGAAACCTGTGTATAAACGGTATATGCCAACTCCATCTCGTTCTTCAAACGTTCCTGCTCAGCACGATAGCTCAACAGAATAATGTTTTGGTTAGCATCTGCAAAAGTAGCATATTTTTTTTGAGCTTCCTCATAATCGGCCTTTGCTTCTTTATAAAGTTTTTCCTTGAAGGCTAAATCATGACGGGCTTTATTGGTACGATAGTCTGTGATATAGTTCTGCAAACAGTGCATGACCGTATCTGTCAACGAAGCTGAAATCAAAGGGTCTTGCATAGTTACCTCTAAAGTGGTAACGCCTGTTTTTTTATCAATGGTAACCAAGATGCGCTTGCTCAATGCCTCAGCCACCCTTGTTTCATCTACCGTCAGGTGGAACGGATCAATTTTACCTTCTCTCTTCTCCGGCTTATCCTTGAACAAAGAGAGTGTCCACCCCAAAGCCTTGAATGGAGCAGAGACCACAGCCCCCATCCAAGACGAACGCTGGTACTTGTCCAAATAAGCATATAAGGTTGTATCTACTTTGCCTTTCTGATCCTTAACCTTTACATCAAACAGCTCCAACAGGAAAGGTGTTGACTTAACAATATCAGGATATAACTCGGGCGACAACGCATCCTCTCCGGCCGAAGCTCCACCCAAATTAATCCCGGCCATGGCCGCCAATGCTCCCATACCTCCCGCAGAGGTCTTACCAGCGCTTTCAGGCGCCAATGTCACTTTAGTAGAGTACTCTTTAGGAATACTGAACGCAACCACTAATCCGATAAGGGCGGCAATACCGCATGCCTTGAAAACCAATTTACGCTCCGCCCACACTTTCTGAGCAAGCTCAATCAAATCAATCTCTTGCTCCTCCGGCTGCTGTGTTGTCTTCTGTATATTTTCTTCGCTCATAATTCTCTATTACTTAAAGAGGTTAACCAAAGTAGCAATCATAGTTGCCAAAGAAGCTGCAGACGTACCCATACCGATAATTTCAGCAGGACTCATCTTCTTCTTGGGGTCTTTGCTCGGAACAATGATCTCACATCCCGGTTCAATTTCCTTTGCTCCACCTGATTTCAAACGGGATACCGTACCATTCATATGAACAACATAAGCTCTCCGCTTTCTGGCATCATTACCAAATCCACCGGCCTGGTTGACATAGTACTTCCAGCCTTCCCCGGCTTTATAAAGCACCGTATTAGGATACATCACAGCACCACTGATCTTGACTGTACTTACGTATTCGGGAACATAAAGCATATCGCCCTCACGCAACACCATGTCATAATCCGAACCCGGATTCTGCAAGGCTTTCTCCAAATTGATACCAACCGAATAGGTATCGGACAAATCCAACTTCTTAACAGAAATAGAGTCACCTCCGGAAGTCATTTGCGCCATACGCAGCACATCTTCTTTACGACGCAACTCTTCTTCACTCATCTTACGCAGCAAACGAGCCCCCTTGGCATATGCATCCGATGATATACCTCCGGCTTTAGTGATCAAGTCACTCAAACGCTCATTTTTCTTGGACAATGCATAATTCCCACTAAAGAGCACTTCACCTGCCACTGTCACAGTCTGTTGACGATGGTAAGCCGGACTTTTACGGATATACACTTCATCAAACGGCTCAAGATGGAACGAACCGCTACCTTCCCCCACCAGCAAGCCGTCTTTTAAGTCGAATGAGAAGTTCTGACCGATTGTCCCACTGAAAACAGTGCTCTTGGGGTCTTTCACACGACGGGACACTTCAACCCTGGTTGTAGCAGCAGCCTCCAACAGACCACCTGCTTGTAGAATCAAATCTTCTACCGTCATCTTGTCCGCATATAAATAAGTACCCGGATCAGCAACCTCACCATGAATAGCAACTGTGGTTTCTTCCCTCAAATCCTGAACACTGGGGATAAACAATATATCATTCTTCTGCAAAGGAATATCTGCAACAACGCCATTCAACAAGCCTTTCAAGTCTATCGCAATCATTTCCCGAGTCAAGTCATCATACTCACGACTGATCACAGCACGATTCAAAAATGCATCACCACGCACACCTTCGGCTTTCTTTATCAATTGTTTCACAGTGTTCACTTCTCCACTCAACTGATACAACCCTTCGCGATAAACGGCACCGCGTACCTCCACTCGATTTTCAAAACGATCAAGAACTGAATCCACCGTAAGAACATCTCCATCCTCTACACGAAATACGGAATAATCCATTTCATCAATATTGAATATCTGATGTTCACGACCGCTCTTACGTACAAGACGTATTGCTTTTTTATAAGCATCACCGGTAAACCCACCGGCATATTTAAGCAAAGTTGCAATGGTCTCAGTCGGCTTCATCTCATAGTACATAGGACGTTTCACCTTGCCCAATATCTGTACCAAAGTTTGATAAGGATTAACCAGAATCACATCACCATCCTGCAAGCGAATGTCATCTTTCAATCGGCCTTCCATGATAAAATCATAGATATCCACATCAGCAACCGTCTCCCCGTCGCGTATAACTTTTATGCTACGGAGACTACCTATCTTATTTACGCCACCTGCCCAATACAACGCATGAAAAACAGATGCGAATGAAGAAAGAGTGTAAGTGCCCGGCACAACAACTTCACCCATTACATTCACTTGAATAGAACGAATCTCACCCAAAGTCAATTTAATCTGAGTATTAGGAGTTTCACCCGTAACACCGGCATATATCTTGGCAAACTCGTTTTTCAGATAGTTATTAGCCTCTTTGACTGTTTTCCCACTCAAATAAACCGGACCTAAGTTTTCAATTTGCACAGTGCCTTCGGGTGAGATAATTTCCCTAATGGTCTTTTGAGAAACACCCCAAACATCTATGATAACCTCATCACCTGCACCCAGACGGTAATTGTTGGGGGTTGCAACATTTATATTGGGCTCAAAGGTCAGATTCTCATTATCAAAAATATTATGTCCGAAAATTTGTTGGGTAGGATCCTCCTTTTTTTCTTTCTTCTCTTTACCAAGGAAGTTGTCATATTCTAAATAGTCTGTCTGTTCATTGCCATCCCAACCGAATTCCTGCTCCATCTCTTTTTCATCACGCTGTTGATCGTTTTTAGCACGCAACCCTTTTATGGTTTGTTTTTTAGAGTTGGAATTTTCTAAAGTGGAATTTTCTTGAGAAATGTTCTTATTTTTATTCTCGTATTTCTTTGGGGTACGTAAACGTGAATCTGCTGCTTTTTCTCCTCCGGTTCCGGTCGTTACATTTGCTTTTCCCGAATACTCAGATTGTATTCTTTGAATTTGCTCCTTTGTGACCCCTCTCTTCATCAGTTCAATCGACATCTGTTGTTGAGACTTCCCCGCCTGTTGAGCTTCCTGCACATACTGAATAACTTGTTCATCCGTCATTCGTTGAGCAAATACTACGCTTGATACTGTGAACATCAACAAACATAATAGTATAAATCTGCGCATAAGTAAGATTTTTGATTAATCCTTTAGTAATCTAGTAATGTTTTTAAATTGGGGGCAAAGGTAATACTTTATTTTCATAATATACATTTATTTCATTCCGAAGTTTCGGAAAAAGAATTAATTCCCTATCTCAATATAGCAGAAAGCCCTTCGCTACTATTACTTATCGAACAAGCCACTTCCTATAAATACATATTTTAAGTCACATCTTTTTACCTTCCACTGCGTTCCCTGTTTGCTTGCAAAAATATAAAAAAGCTACATGCTACTTTGATTAAAAACAATAGTTTTATAACCCATTCCCCAAATAACTTCCGAAAATATTTCTAAAAAATCAAGCAATTCTTTTTGCAAATTCAAATAAAGATGTACCTTTGCACCCCGTAAAGAAAAACGATCGCCGCTATAGCTCAGTTGGTAGAGCAACGCATTCGTAACGCGTAGGTCGCCAGTTCAAGTCTGGCTAGCGGCTCTTTCAAAGATTGATATTTAGAACACTGAATATCAGTCTTTTTTCTTTCCCTATTAGCAGCAAGAAAAGCAACAATTTATTTTATTCCGCCCGATTTTCAGTAACGATTTAGTAACACTACTTTGTCCAAACGGGGCATTTTCTTGTCTTTTGCTTGTCCGCCGACAAAATAAAAAAGTCCCGTAAAACCTTGATTTTACGGGACTTGTCTTAGTTTTTCCACCATTTATCTTTAGTGTTTTGCGGAGAGACGGGGATTCGAACCCCGGATACCCTTTTGGGGTATACACGCTTTCCAGGCGTGCCTCTTCAACCACTCGAGCACCTCTCCTTTTCGGGGCGCAAAAGTAGAGGAAGTTTTTGGATTTACCAAATGTTTTGAGCAAATAATCAATCAGAAAATATATTATATTCGAATATTACAAGTAAAAAATAGAAAAAGGCTTCTATTATCAAAAATAATTATTACTTTTGCACTACCACTTATGTATGATAATAAATGCGATATATGCAACGGAAAGGCATTAAGCCCTCGACGATGCGTTTATCGCATTTATTGTTAGTGCATGAGTGGTTTCTATATTAACAAGTCGAGGGCTTTTTTAGTTTCCTCATAGTATGATTTTATTTTCTTTATATACTTGTATAGTCCTCTTAAAGAGGCTATTATAAATTTTGTCGTTTTCCCGTCTTACTTGTGAAAGCAGGACGGGATTTTTTATCAGCTTCGTATGAAAGATCTAATTGCCAGACTTTTGAGTTATAGAAGAAACCTTTTGTAGACGAATATCAGCAGAAGAAGCACCTACCATAATAGTATAGTCTCCAGAAGGGTGTACAAAGCACCCTTTCTCTTCATCCCAATAGCGAAGCAGATCTTTCTTTAATCGAATGGTCACTTTGCGACTTCCCCCTCTTTTCAGCGAAATACGCTCAAAGCCTTTAAGTTCCTTTATAGGCATTATCTTATCTCTTTCCGGAAGTTTCACATAAATCTGCGCAACCTCATCACCAGCATATTTTCCCACATTCTTCAGACAAAATGAAACATTTACTTCTTGGTTGCCTTCGGTTACTTGCAAATCGGAATATTTAAATGAGGTATAACTCAACCCGTAACCGAAAGGATAAAGTACGTTACCCTTAAAGTACTGATAAGTGCGCCCTTTAGTAATATCATAATCATCAAATGGAGGAAGCTCATCTAAACTTCTATAATAAGTCAACGGCAAACGACCACCCGGATTATAATCGCCAAAGAGAACTTCTGCTACCGCCTTCCCTCCACTCTCACCAGGATACCATGCATTGATGATAGCAGGTATATGTTCATCCATCCAATTAATTGATAATGAACTACCAGCAACCAATACAACTACAATATTAGGATTTACCTTATAGATTTCCTTCAAAAACTCCCGCTGATCTGCTGGAAGTTGAATGTCAGATCTGTCCTGTCCTTCACGTTCTATCGCCTTATTAATGCCCAATACAGCCACAACTTTCTCACATTCACGTACTACTCTTCCTGCTTCACCGTACAAATCCAAACGAGTCTTTTTCCCAATTTGCGGAACTTTCCATTGTAATTTGGCAACAGCATAGTCACGATTATCGTAATATTCAGCTTTCAACCGATAATCTCTTCCTGCTTCCAAATAAATAGTTGCCGTATCTGTACGGATTGCATGTCCCTGCCATGCATCAATCAACATTTTATCATCAATACTCAAACGACATCCATCATCGGACAAAAAACTAAAAGTGTATTGCCCCGTAACCGTAGGACGCAATTTACCCGTCCAGCGAACAGACAAAGGGGATTTGGGCAGGAAGGGATCCGGTGCCTGATTAGCAGGTTCAAAATTAATCCATTCCTCTTTCCTTACTTTTGGAATACCTTGCAAATTCGTGTTATCAAAATACTCTGCTTTCAACCCCTCAGGGAAACTAGCTCCCTGAATGAGTTCCATACCATCTACTGCTGATTTCCATGGAGCATATACAACCTTTACAGTATCACCTACCCTATCCTTGATACCCTGCAAAATAGAAACCGGAGCAATGACCGGTAGCCCACTATAATCACCGAACTCACTGCGTCCTGCATTAATGCCCACCACTGCAATGGATTTAATTTTCTTAGCATCAAGCGGTAACATCTTGTTCTGATTTTTTAGTAGTACGATACATTCACGAGCAGCATCTAACGCTACCTTTTGATGTTCCTTAGAGCCTATCACTTTGGGAGATATCTTGGTATAAGGATTGTTTTCCCCACTATCAAATAGTCCTAACTGCATACGTGCCCTCAACACACGATAAGCAGCCGAGTCTATGTCGGCATCAGTAACCATGTATTGTCGGTAAGCATTTAATAACGGCGCATCATACACATCATCACCACATTCTAAATCCAGTCCGGCCTTTATAGACAAAGTAGCGGCAGCTTCCTTTGTTTTCACATACTTATGAGCATTAACCAACAAAGCAGGGCCTCCACAGTCAGAGACCACATATCCTTTGAACCCCCAATCTTCACGTAATACTTTGGTCAACAACCAAGCATTCAACGTACAAGGTACATCATTCAAAGCATTATAAGCAGACATAATAGATGCAGATTTTCCTTCCTTAACACATGCTTCGAAAGCCGGAAGATAGTACTCGCGTAATTGCTTTTCTGATATTTGCGGATTACATACAAAGCGATTATGCTCTTCATTATTGGCAGCAAAATGCTTAGGAGTTGACACTATCTTCAAATAACGACTGTCATTTCCTTGCAACCCTTTCACAAAAGCAGTTCCCATAATACCACTCAAATAAGGGTCTTCACCATAAGTTTCCGGAGTACGTCCCCAACGTGGATCACGCGCCATGTTTACCGTAGGAGACCAGAAAGTGAGTAAATCACTGAACTGACTATTTTGTTCACGTCCTTGATCCAGTTCATTCCAACGGGCACGCGCCTCATCAGAAATAACAGTAGCCACTTGTTTTTGCAATACAGGATTCCAGGTTGCAGCCAACCCGATAGCTTGTGGGAAAACCGTAAATCTACCAGGACGGACTACCCCATGAAGCGCTTCATTGCCATGATAGTATTTTGGAATATCCAAACGAGAAATGCCCGGTGAAGTGGCACGCAGCAAACTTATCTTTTCCTCAACTGTTAAACGCGACAGGAGATCCATAATACGCTCATGGATTGGTGCTTTCTCATTTTTATAAAGTTCTTGGGCTTGAACCGTTCTTGCTAAACAAACGATAAAAGCCATTAAACCTATAAAAAGAACCTTTTTAAGTGTTTTCATGATGTTTTATTTGTTACTTATAGTTCTATCTACACAGAAGATAGAAATCATATAATACAGCCAACTACTCCAATTTATAATTTCTCAGCTGATGGCGGTACCGCATCATTAGCACTACCCCATGACTTATTAGGTCTGTTACCCATTATCAATATTAGCTTCCCTCCATCTTTTATATCATCATGACTAAACCAAGGCTTATTCCACTCTTTACCATTCAGCGTTGCCGACTGAATATATTTATTTTCATCAGATGCATTTTGTGCCTCTATCTCAAATACTTTCCCATTGTTCAATGTCACTTTAGCCTCAGTAAATAACGGGCTGCCAATATTATAAGCAGGAAATCCCGGAGTTACCGGATAGAAACCTAAAGAAGAAAAAACGACAAAAGCAGACATTCCGCCACCATCCTCATCTCCCGGAACTCCCATCAGGTCATTACGGAACCAAGTTTTCAGCATTTGACGAATACGTTTTTGAGCTTTCCATGGTTGACCGGCATAATTATACAGATAAGGGATATGCAGTGAGGGCTCATTAGCCATCGAGAACTGTCCTACATTACCTGTATGGTCGGGCAACTGAGCATAAAAAGAATATTTCCCACGTCCCAGCGGTTCACGAAAAGTTTGATCCAAATTAGAAATAAACAGCTCATTACCACCCATTAAATCAATCAGATCAGCCACATTATGAGGAACATCCCAACGATACACCCAGCCATTATTCTCGCCATAATACTCACGAGCCCCCTGACCTCCTGAATAACGGTAATCAAACGGTTCAATCCATTTTCCATTTTTATCTTTAGGGTGAAAAAAGGCAGTTTCGGCATTATATACATTACGATAATTATAAGAACATCTCAGATAATGAAGCATGTCTTCTTTCTTTCCCAAAATATCCGCTATACGCGACAAACACCATTGGTCATAAGATGTACCTAATGTTACAGCAATCGGTTGACGTTTCTCAAAATGATGTACATTCGGATCTGTTTCTTTTTCTCCGGCCTGAAGCGCCGGGATATATCCGTTTTTCTTATAAAAATCATCTATCCAACCAGCAGCCGCACCTGACCAAGGAGCCAGCGTTTTTTCTTCTATCCCCTTGCGACAAGCCTCATAGGCTTTCTTCAAATCAAACTGCAATCCTTTAGCGGCAGCATCAGCTATAGTTGCTACCGCATGATTAGAATTCATACGACGGGAATCGCCTGTTATCTCAGGAAAAGTAGGCATCCACATATTTCCCATCTGCTCTGCCATAAGCAAATAAGAATTAATTACATTTTTTTCTGTTTCCTCATCAATCAACAAACGCAAGGGATGAGCAGCACGATAAGTATCCCAAATCCAATCATCCGTATAAAAAGGTTCACCATTGTCTTCATGTATCTTTCCATCAAATGCACTGTAATAATGCCCATCCTCACTGATACAAACCGGACGTTCAAACACACGATAAAGTGACGTATACAGAATTTGTTTATCGGACTCTGCACCACCTTCTACCTGAATATCACCTAAAGCTTCATTCCATACTTGACGACCTTTCTTTACCAAAGCCTGCAAATCATAGTCCGGTAACTCACGTTGTAGGTTCTTCTTTGCCTGTTCTTCACTTATAAATGAAATACCATAGCGCAAATTTACCTTTTTAGTTCCGTCAGCAAAATGCAGAACGGCACAAGCGTTACGGCCTTCAGCATTTTTTTTAGAAGTATCTAGCTTACCGTTAACTAAAATACCTGTTTGCAACGGCGCAATGTCCGATTCAACATACAAATACACACACGTATTGTTCTGCAATTGCTGATAACCGCTCACAAAACCATCACCCGCCTTGATAGCTCCATTCTGCGAATTAATCATCATATAAGCAGGTTTATTGGGTTGCCCATACTCTATCTGATAAAGAGCAGATTGATGAGAAGGTGCATATTTTACATTAATTTCTGCATCATCAAGAAACACCTCATAATAATATGGCTTCAATTTCTCATCATCATAGCTATATGCTATAACCGGACGAAGGCTATCCCCCTGATAAGGACTCAAATTAAAAGCAGAACTGCCACGATGGCTCGTCACAATTAAAGGCAACCCGTTCAACTGATCCGTCGTATAATCAGCGCGTTCAGGATAAACACGAAGCATACTATTCGGTAAATGGATAGTAGGAAAAGTGGGAACCAGCAAATGACTGATATTTCCCATATAGGGATTTACATAGTCAACTGGAGCTCTACCGATTATTTTTTGATTTTGTACTTCTCCGCAAGCACCCAACATGGAAGCTAAAACTACGGAAGCTAAACAATGCATAAATTTCATAACAACATTTTTGTTTATATTCATTTGTAATATAATAGATAACCGACTAACTATTTTGTCTGCTCTACCACTTGTATGGTACCATCCGGATTGTAGTACAGCTTATCTACACAAATAGAGCGTAGATTACCTTTCCCCGAAATAGAGCTGTTGTGATAGAAAGCATACCATTCTCCCTTATATTCTACAATGGATCCATGGCTTGTGTCACAACCCGTAGGCTCCAGATAAATTCCTTGATAAGTCCATGGACCCAATGGAGAATTACTTGTTGCATAATTCAGGCGGTTAGCTCCTTTCCCATTTTCCGCATGATTATCAGCATAAGACAAATAATAGATACCGTTTCTTTTATGTACCCAAGCTGCTTCATGGAAATCTTTCAAACCTTCCATCGGCCGCAACGGCTCAGCCAGTTCCATCATATTGTTTTTCATTTTGGCCCCAACACAGCGGCCTCCACCACCATAATAGAAATAAGCCTGTTTATCATCATCCACGAAAACACAAGGATCTATCATGGCAAAACAATCGTTTTCCATGCCAATCATCTCAATAAATTCCTCATGCACTGTAAAATCCTTAGCCGGATGTTTACTGGTTGCAACTCCCACTCTCCAAGTATGGTTCCAGTCCGTTCCACTGGGATGGGGGAAATAATAATAATAGGTTCCATCTTTATAAGCACAATCGGGTGCCCACATAAAACCTCCTTCCTTTCTTCCCCATGACACTTGCGAAGAATTCAAAATTTCTCCATGATCGGTCCAATTCACCATATCATCTGTGGAAAACACATGGTAACGATCCATTAAATCACACCCCCGCGGAGGATCTACATCATGGGAGGCATAGACATAAAGCCGTCCATCTTCCCACACATGAGCGGAAGGATCAGCTGTATACATGTGAGTAATAAAAGGATTAGGTCCCAAAGTAACCGTTTTAGCTTGTTTCGAGCCATTACACCCTGCCAATACGAATGAGAGGGCAAGTAAAGTAAATAGGTAATTTTTCATATGTAATCAATAATTTTATATTTATACTGGCAAATTTACAGCCACATACTTAATAAAGGTCTTAATTTGGACTTAAGGCATCACTATTTTCAGCCTGTAACCCACAAATACACTACATCACGTATAAATCCACATATATGCCTAAATAGATAGCACTTTATACTTAGTAGCAAATACAACAGATTGGTTACTGTCTTTATCTACAATAAAAGGTATCAGTTTTTCTTCTCCCGGAGCAAGTTCATAATGTACTTTATCTCCCGTTTTCCGACCGTCGACATACATTTCGACCTTTCCTGTATCCATTAAAGTACCATTATTCTTGACAGAGATCCATATTGTTCTCTGCTTTGCCAGCAAGTTGTCTTCCACTTTGGATAAAGCCAAATCGAAGTCTGCCGCAAATCCATGGTTATACTCTAACATAACAGATAGACCTTTTTGTGCATCCTCATATCCCAAACTATCTTTGATACGGTCTTTAGCTATATATTGGGGACTAACACCACCAACTAATATTTTGAATGTTCCTTTCTCTACAACCCTGTCCATGTTGTCATTAAGTAGTGACAATTCATAAGGAGTTAATTCAAAAGAAATACTCTTGGACTCTCCCGGTCGTAAATGAACGCGTGTAAAGTCTTTCAATTCAGTAATACGTGTTTTTACACTAGCATACATATCTGTTACATACAATTGAACAACCTCATCACCAGCACGATAACCTATATTCTTCACATTCACGTGCGCGATGATATTACCGTTCTCCCTCTCTTCCACTTTCAAATCCGAATATTCAAAAGAGGTATAACTCAAACCATATCCAAAATAGTAAAGAGGATAATACTCCAAATCTAAATACTCATAACGACGGCCGGAAGTTTTAAAGTTGTAATAAAGCGGTAACTGTCCTACATGTCGCGGGAAAGTCATTGGCAAACGACCGGCAGGATTGTAATCACCAAACAGTACATCTGCCGTAGCAAGCCCTCCTTCCTGCCCAGGTAACCAGTTAACAATAATAGCCTTACATAACTCCGACTCTTTTGTCAGGTTATAAGGGCGACCTATTTGAAGCAGTAAAACAACAGGCTTTCCTGTTGCACAAACAGCTTCCAACAGCTCCTGCTGCCTGCCAGGCAGAATCAAAGTTGCATAATCATGATTTTCACCAGATGTTTTATAAACGTCTGTCGTAGCCTCGCTGGTAGAACAATCGCCCAAAACCAACACTACTACGTCCGACTGGGCAGCAACTTTCACCGCATTGGGAATGTTTTCACCATTGGAACCGGTAAATTCACATCCCTGCTCGTAGAGAATTTTCGTCTGATTACCTACGGCCTGCTTAATACCTGTCAAAACAGACTTCAACTGACCAGGACGAAGTTTGGGAGTATAATCACCCGGCTGAAGGTTGTCTGCTCCGGGTCCCAATACGGCAATTGTACGCACATGCTTGGATAAGGGCAACAAATCATCCTTATTCTCTAACATAACAATAGATTCTCGTGCCGATTGACGTGCAATTTCCTTATGGCTGTCCGAATTCCAACCCGGATATATCTTATTCCAATCCAAAGGTTCCTTATGTTCTTTTTCAAATAATTCATTACGGAACATCATACGCAACATTGTACGGCAAACATTATCAAGATTTGCCATATCAAGGCGTCCATCTTTTGCAGCTTGTATCACTTCTTTATCATTATAAGTATCACCACAATTTGTAGCAATACCTGCAGCCAAAGCTTGATTAGCAGCTTCTATCTTGTTTTTTGCAGTATAATGCTTTCGTGATGTTAAATTACCAATAGCACCGCAATCACTCACAACAAAACCATCAAATCCCCATTCTTCACGCAAAATATTACGCAGAAGTTCTTTACTTTTAGCAACAGGTACCCCCAAGAAATCAGAGTAAGCCATCATTAATGACTGACAGGCATAGTTACGAATAACATGTCGGAAAGGGACCAAATGTATCTCACGCATTTCTCTTTCAGACAATCCTATATCGTGCGAATCACGTCCACCCAAAGGTGCACCATGACCTCCAAAATGTTTCGGAGTTGTAAACAGCCCTTTAGACTGATAGCCCTTAATCCAAGCTCCGCCAATTTGAGATACCAAAACCGGATCTTCGCCGAAGGTTTCCTCACAACGTCCCCAACGAGCATCCTGTGCTACGTCTAACACAGGAGACCAGGCTTGCATGGTACCTGCCGCAAGAGTTTCCTCCCCAATAGCCATTGCTACTTTTTCCGTCAGATTCTTATTCCATGTCGCTCCCATAGCCAACGCCTGTGGGAATATTGTTGCCCCGCTACCATATGAAAAGCCATGCACAGCCTCAACTTTCGTAATGGGAGGCACATATAAATGAGGAATTCCGGGAATCCCCCATCCTTCACGAATCAATTCCATTTTATCTTCCGGTGTCATTACAGACAATAAGCTTTCCACACGTCCATTTACAGGAAGTCTAGGATCCATATAACGTAATGTCGTTTTATCTCCTTTATGATTTTTCAGTTCCTCATCAGCCAGAAAAACTGATACTTCTTTTATATCGAAAGGCCCCACACGTACATTACCTTTAAAGACAAGTTTTACATGGGCACCATATTTAGGCGAAAATGTTACCCTCATCCCTCTGGCGCTACCTTGTACCTGATAGTCGACAGGTTCTCCTAAATTCATCGGGTCATATGTCACAAATATACTCATCTGTTGCTTCAGTTCGTCCTTGGATATTCCTTGCAATTGAAGGTACATTTCACACACATCTCCCGGAGTTTGGAGAGTAAACATCAGCCATTGATCTAGCTTCGGATTTTTACCATCAACTTCCCACACCGTACGCTGATCTTTATCAAAAGCCTGTGAAGCTTTCTCTTGATTGACAGATGCTGAAACTGATAAGATTTCACTTGACCTTTGAGCCATTAGATAAGTACAGAAAAATATTCCTGCGAATAGAACTACATGTTTTTTCAAATTCATATTACTAGATTTTAACTCTTTACTTATTTCAAGCCTTTTTACTAACCATCTGTTTGCTCGCTTTTATTCATCAGACAGACTTTACTCTTTTTTAAACGCAAAATAAAAGTCGGCATATTAAATGAGACACCTAAAAGGTATTAACTTCTAATTAAAATAATATTAATAACAGAATATAGTGTTAAAATTATTCCAGGCAGACATATCAGCCGTATCAATCGGAAAAAAACAATATGATTTTAGATAATACCTTTTGCAGTTCTCATGGGTTTACTTCACCTCAAACTTTCCCTGTAACCGAATATCCTGTGAAGAGCTGCCAACCATTACAGCAAAGGTACCCGGCTCTACTATAAAATGATTATCTTTATTCCATAATCCCATATCCTGAGGTGTAAGCACGAAGTCAACTACTTTCTCCTCTCCCGGTTGCAAATGGATGCGTTCAAAACCACGTAACACTTTCACATAAGTAGTCACGGAACTTACCTCGTCATGCAAGTAGAGTTGCACAACCTCATCACCGGCAATTTTGCCCGTATTCTTCACCCTGCAACTCAGTTTCACACTTCCTTGTGTACCAATTACCGGATTTTCTATCTTCAAAGCACTATAATCAAAAGTTGTATAGCTCAAACCATATCCAAAAGGATAAAGGGAACCTGTTACACGCACAAAACCTTTGGAATCAGAACCCGGTTTAAACGGGAATGCAAAAGGGATCTGGCCCACAGAACGAGGAAAGGTCACCGCCAACTTTCCACCCGGATTATAATCGCCGAAAATAACTTTCGCAATTGCATCACCCATAAATTCACCCGGAAACCAAGCGTGCACAATCCCCGGAATATAACGTTCTGCCCAGTTGATTGTAGCAGCCCGTCCATCTATCATTACCAGAATAACAGGTTTACCAGTAGCATATACTGCCTGCAACAGTTTCTCCTGCCGCCCACACAAATCCAAATTAGTTCGTGAATATTCTTCACGTACAGTTTTCTCGTTTCCTCCTAACACCATAATAGCTACGTCTGACTCTTTAGCCAAAGCAACCGCTTCATCTATCATAGTTTCTTCTGTTTTATTCAGAGGTACATCGTAAAGCTCACTCTCCGGAAAATATTCATCAATAATATCAGCTCCCTTCGCATAACGCACCTCCGAATCCGGCAAATAGTCTTTTATACCTTGATATACTGTTTTTATCGGAGCATTAGCAGGTCCATAACGACATATCAATTTGTCAACTTCGGCTGCATTTGGACCAATGACTGCAACTTTCTTGATAGACTTAGATAGCGGTAAGATATTGTTCTCATTTTTCAATAAAACAATAGACTCTAAAGCAGCTCTCATAGATACATTCTGATGTTCTTTGCAGTGTACCACCTTTTCCAACTTCTTGGTATCACCTTTGTAAGGATTATCAAATAATCCCATCATAAACTTCACACGTAATACGTCAGCAACACGACTGTCAATAGTTTGCATAGAGATCTTCCCTTCACTGATAGCATGACGAAGCGGATAGATGAAATTCTCAGGTAAAGAAAAATTCGTACGCACGTTCAGTCCGGCATTTATCACTTGAGCGGCTCCGTCCACAGCATCGGCAGCCACTTTATGTTTAGAATAGAGAAACTCTACCGCCTCACTATCCGAGACCACATAGCCTTTAAAACCCCACTCATGACGAAGAATTTCTGTCAAAAAATGATAGCTACCCGTAATCGGTTCACCATCATAATCATTATACGAACTCATTACCCCCAATGCTCCCGCTTCACAAAAAGCTTTACGGAAAGGTTCCAAATAAAGTGTTCTCATCTCACGTGGCGCTACGTGTGGATCTGTACGAGTACCAGCATCACGCCCACCCACAGGGACACTATATACTGCAAAATGTTTAGGAGTAGCAACAAGTCCCTCTGCCTGAAGTCCTTTAATCATCCGCTTTCCAAGTTCCCCTACAAGAAAAGGATCCTCCCCGTAACATTCCACTACACGCCCCCAACGAGGGTCTTGAGCGATATCCAAAATTGGAGAATAAATATTAGTATATCCCAATGCTTTCGCTTCTTCTGCTGTTACGCGCGCAATTTCGCTTATCAATTCTTTATTCCACGTAGCACCTTGTCCGCACTGTGCCGGAAACATGGTTGCCCTATCATGACAAAGTCCACGGATACCTTCATTAGTAAAATCAACAGGTATTCCAAGACGTGTTTCTTCTACAAACCAGCGCTGGATTGCCTGTCGATTTTCTACACTATTCACATAAGGGTAAGATAAGGTAGAACCAAATGTTCCCAAACCATTAGCTTGTTCATCTATATTTGCAATACCATCTTTCCAAATCTCATTCTTCCATTGTTCTGTGGGTAGGGAATCCCTTAATACACGACCAGAGCCATACAAGGTAGCCATCTGACATGTTTTCTCCTCTATCGACATCTGTGACAATAAGTCATGTACTCTTGCATCCAAAGGAGCCGATGGATCCTCATAAACATCCTTCACTCCATTCTTATTAAAATCAATCCAGCCCTTTTTATATATAGTAGGACCACTACCTGCATATGCTCCTATACAAAGCAATACTGAAATACATAAAGAAAATCTTCTTTTCATAACGCATTTATTATTTTTCCATTTCCAATACAAGTTCGCCCCCTTTCATCAAGTCAAAATGTGAGAACCTTGGCTCTTCTAATTCCCTTCCATTTAACTTCATCGAACGAACATATTTATTCTCTATACTATTGTTTTCCGCACGAATCACAAAGTCCTTTCCATTATCCAAATGGATAGTCACTTTATCAAATAACGGACGGCCTATTTCGTAAACCGGTTTCCCTGGACAAAATGAATAAAATCCCATGGAGCTAAGTACATACCAGGCTGACATCTGTCCTACATCCTCATTGCCTGACAAACCATTGGGATCATTATGATACAATGTGCGAAGAATATAATCAACCAAGGCCTGTGTTTTGTGAGGAGTATTTGTATAATTATACAGATAAGGAATATGATGGCTTGGTTCATTACCATGAGCATATTGTCCTATCATACCTGTTACATCGGCAGCAGCATCCGAGTCTCCCGTCAGTTCGGAACTTCTAGTAAACAACGTATCCAAATGGGCTTCAAATTCAGATTTACCACCAACCAACTCCATCAGTCCATCTACATCTTGTGGTACGAACCATGCCCATTGCCAAGCATTGCCTTCCACATAGTTGCTGGGACGTTGCACAGAGGAGGGATCAAAAGGAGTAATCCAACTGCCATCACTTAGACGGCCACGCATTAACTTTGTCTCCGGATCAAAATATTCACGATAAGCTTTAGATAATTTCATATACTTATCATACATGCCTTTTTGGTTATCCTCTTTCATAATTTGTGCAATCAACCAATCATTATAAGCAAACTCCAACCCCTGAGAGACTGCACCATAAGCTTTATCACAAGGTATATAACCAAGCTCATTTTTATATTTGATAGAAATCGGCATAACCTTTTCGTTTAATATTTGACGATTCATCATCGGTGTAATATTAGTTGTATCATAAACCGAAGAACGTATACATGCTTCAATAGCCTTTTTTATATCAAAATCACATTGCTTCTTCATTATAGCATCTGCAATGACTGAAACAGCATGGTAACCAATCATAGTTCCAGTCTCATTTGATGCCAGTTCCCATTTAGGCAAAATACCCGATTCATCATATTTACACAGCAAAGAGCGGATAAATGCCTGATTCTGCTTTGGCGTAATGATAGTATAAAGTGGATGGGTTGCCCGAAATGTATCCCATAAAGAAAAGACTGTATAATTAGTGTAAGAAGTATCTCGTTTTATTTCATGCCCCATAGTACGATAACGACCGTCTATATCTGATGCCAAACTTGGTTGAATAAAAGTATGATACAAAGAAGTATAGAAAACAGTACGGCTATCATTGTCTGAGGTTTCAATATCAATCTTTCCCAATGTATTATTCCAAGATACATTTGCCTGTTGTACTACTCCTTCAAAATTCCAATCCGGTATTTCAGATTCTAAATTTAGTTTTGCTCCCTCCTCATCTACACTTGATATACCAACTTTTGCGAGTACAAGTCTGTCAGCAGAAAGATTGCGGAAAGTTATTACAGCTTTTGCTGTATTGACAGTAACAGAGGTACTATCCGGTTGGTATTCCGTTCCGGAATACAATTTGTAATCGAAAGATTTGGAGAAAACAGCATAGAAATAAACATAATGCTGTTTAGCCCATCCTCTCGTATATTTCTTTCCAGCTATAGTGGAATCATTTACAACCCTTATTTGAGTAACAGGATGTTGATGTCCATGAATAGTAGGTTCCATATCAATAATCAAGCGAGCATCACTCCCCTTGGGATAAGTATAACGATGTAACCCGGCACGCAAAGTAGCAGTTAACTCTACATTAATCGAATCATCCTGCAGTAAAACCTGATAATATCCTGGACGGGCGCTTTCTTTATCATGAGAAAAACGAGAACGATATCCTTCATCAGGTTTTTCTGCTGTTCCAGCAACCAAAGGCTTCTCTCCTACTATGGGCATAAACAATATATCACCATAATCACCGATACCAGTCCCGCTAAGATGTGTATGGCTAAATCCTATAATGGAAGTATCATCATAATAATAACCCGAACAAGCATCCCAACCTATAAGACGGGTATCAGGACTTAACTGCACCATTCCATGAGGCAGAGTCGCACCTGGAAATGTATGCCCATGCCCGCCAGTCCCTATAAAAACATTCACACTGTCTGTATACTCTCTTTGTAATTCCCCCTCTACGCAGGACATCAGCCCAATACCTGAGACCAGCAATAGCATATAAAATTTGTTTTTCATGAAATTATATATTTATGTTTTTATATGACATTAACATTAAGGCACAAAACTCCAATTAGCTTCTACCTTCATACTCTTACTCTTGACGCGAATGATCAACGGATAACAACATTTTACCGCTATATCTCCTGCTCCCGGCCCATCTTTGACTGTAGGATTGGCCGGTATGCCTGAAGCCTCTCCTAACACGATCTCCAATATTTCATCAGCAGAAACATTTAAGCAGACATCAGCAGAAGAAGTATGACAAGTAAACCCAGGCCAATAAGAGTAGGAATTGATATGACGAATACGTTGATGAACTTCACTATCAGTTAATGTTGTCATCGAAGGATGTCCTTCTAAAACAGGCTTCTCATTAAAAAGGATAACATATTCATATAAATGAGAAGAATCGGAATTACAGGTATATATATCTTGTAAATATTGTCCTTTCAAATCCAAACTCCGGCGCATCTTAACTCCCGGATAGGCTGTAACCGTTTCAGCCTCAGCATATCCACCGTCAGAGCGAGGTATAAATTTAGTAATTTTTCCTGTACTTCTTTTTTGGTCTTTAGCATCCACCGTCACAGTGTTATGAGATAAGCTACGCTTATACCATTTTAGATAATCGGGTACTCCATATCCGGAAGTTCCAAAGTCGGATATCAGTTCACGCTTACCATCATGAATCGCAATGGAAAGTTTATCCGGATGCCCATGCCCAATTCCCTCACCACCAAATTTCAAGACCACCGTACGCGTATCACTGCGTAACAAACAGAAACCTGAAGTATTGAATGAATAACTTGGCTGAAGCAACTGCTCGTCAGAAACATCTATCCTTTGGTTACTCAATAAAGCTTCTGCATCCAAACGTTTCTTCTGTGCATATGTCAGCTCCAGCACTCTCTGTAAAAAAGGATCATTATAACGAGTATTGGCAACCTCATACAGTGCTGACTGTGAAAGGAGATTAGCACCATACCAACCATCGCTGTGTGCAGGGAAAGATAAATCCGGATAGGTTCCTTTCACAGGTTCAACAAACATATCATGCAGGTCACAGTCAAAAAGATCAATACCACGACATCTTACTGCATTGGCTGTAAACAGCAAAGCTTCTAACGGATAATAATGGTAATGAGGAGAGCCTTCGTTAATCCAGCCATCATCATTTTTATGCTTATCTATTAAAAAATGATAACCATATTTATCTCTATTAATTGCCACATCAACAATAGAATCATTTTCCAAAGCAATGCCTAAAGCTGCCAATCCGCTATTATGCCACATCTGCCAATTTGCACCTGCAGGACGATGGAGTAATAGAGTAGCGGCAGGAGCCAAGTAACCTTTCTCTATAAAATCAATCTCCTTTTTTGACAGAATAGGTTTAATCGTTCCATAGGCCATAGCTACTTTAGTAGCCCAATTTGCTTCGTCCAAACTCTGAGCAAAAGCTTTTCCACTATGTTGATCAGTAGCCTTACGTCCAGAGTTATGTTCGAACCACCCAGAATATTTACCGGCATAATCCAGTAACATAGTACGTATATAATCGGCATATTCCGGTTGCCCGGTTGCCAAATAAAGGTACATGCACTGATAAAGATAGTCCTTATTCAACATATGTACTTCATAAATCCAGGCCCAGTCATAACGTTTATTTCCACTCCATTCTTTATCGCAAGCAGAACAATAGTGAGCCTTCGGATTATTCCAGCGAAAAGTAAACTGAAGATTATGTTTTGGACAAAAAAAGTCATGAAAATGCCCGCCTTCTTCTTTAGGGACTTCCAAAGGATATTTACGCCTTTCCTTTACTTTCATTTTCAGATCTGCTATAATCTTCTTTCCCCAACGGGTATCAGCAGACAAACGAATGGCCGTTTTATCATCGTCTGAGAAGAAATAAAATCCCTCTGCTCCTTTCTTTGCAAGTATTGACCAATCACCGGAATAATAAGCCTGATTCAGCAGGCAAAGTTTCTCTTCATCTTCCTGCCGGATAAACAAGTTTTCCAAATCCTTATACAAATAAAATTGCAACCAATAACCGCTATTATATTTTTCACGAGTTGTAGAGGCATGCATCCATTTAGCATACCACAAAGAATTTATCCCATATTGACGTGCCACCTGCAATGCTTGCGCCGCATTTTTCCAGATACCTTCTGAAACTTGTTTGCCCAGCGCTACATAATCATTATATGAGAATTTGGATATATCAATCAACTCACAGGTATCGTCAATGCCAAGATTTTTAAAATCTATCACAGTTTCCATTTCCATATCCCCATCAAGATCATACTCTATATGATCGAAGAAACCATTATTGTCGCGGTCACTATAAAGAACAGTAGCGTAACTCTTAGGATCCTGAAAGTTCATCCACATACGATCCCACCCCTGAAAATATTGGGCATTCTGATCTATTCGCCAAACACCATTTTCTGCTCCATAAAGGTGTAAGCGACCATCAAAATGACTAATATATAACTGTGCATTTCCGGAATTATCCATATCCCATTCACCACGGTCGCCGGCAGCATCACTTTGCTTATTATTGTCTATACCACCTTTATTCCAACCTACTTTAAACGGATCTTTAGGATCATAAAATTCCACACGCTCCCAACGACTACAATCATCATCCTCATCATAGACAAAGTTAACACGATTCCATTTGCCACGACTAAATATTAGATCATATGCTGCGTCATGATCCGGATAAATCAGTTCTGTCAATTGCCGGTAACGGGAATCCATAAAAAAGCAGTCTGCTTCAGGCATTCCACGTAAATTACGTACCGGGTGAATTTGATCGGTATAATCAAACCCTTCCCCCTGAAAACCTATAGTAAAATCAAAATCAAACTCATTACCTGTAGTATTATCATTATCAATGTCCACAGCTAAAGATGCCCAATCAATACGTCCTTCCAACTGACGATTCACATAACTGTTGGAAGGGGAATTCGGATCGTGAATTTTGGGAGAATCAACCAAACGAATAGCCATTTCAGTCCTATTATCATTATCAGGATCATAGAACAGAAAAGGGTTCTCCCAATTAAAACGTAAATCCTTCATATCATATGTAGAAGTGTGTATTTTTAGAAATGATGTCTGCCCACTATAATCTTCATAGAAATCAGACAATCCTCTACGCTCCCAGCACTGAAGAGTAAAATTATTCCAGTTGATATAGTTGAAGATATTGTCACGATCCAAATCAAACATTATCATATAATGCCCATTAGGCCAAACCTCACCTGTACGCTCTTTCGGATACTCTATAACAAACTGCATATCAGCCTTTCCATCATTATTTGTATCCACCCAATCAATAATAAGATCCCCCTGGCCTCCGTAAATACCATCCTTATTGCGGTCAATCAGCAAGCAGTCATTCACCATATCACCTTCCCAATCTCCTTCTTTCAAATTATTATCATCGTCCAGCCACAATATGGGAATATCATTATGAGTAATAGATTTAATGGCATCCGGTCTGCCATTATGATTCAAATCAAGATACTCTGGTTTGTAGCCAACAGGAGGAGGGGGCAAGCGCAAAGGTAACAGTTGGGTATGTACATTCCAATAAGTATCCTTTACTTCCTGTGCCAAAGCTCCTCCAACCACTCCTACAGAATAAAGCAGGATAGCACATGCTATAGCCAATAAACTACTTAGATTTTTCATGAAACTAATTATTACCAATTATCAGTTCTAAAAGAAGACGCCGGAAGACCAGACATATTAAAAAGGCAACCTTCCACATAATCTTTAAAAGCATAACGTACCGCAACTGGATGCTTGACTTCCGGATTCGAAACAACAACAGTCTGCGCACCTTCACCCAAACGCGCATCAGCTGGATGAAATATCCTATCCTCACCCGCTATTTCAAACCCTGTAAACGGCCTACGGAAAGTTGTTAATCCTTTACCTATTTCATCGAATGATAGAATAATTTTATTCCCTTCCACCTTCATAGATCTATATAACGGCCCGGTTACAGGAAATCCTTTTTTACCATAAGTGCGTCCCAAAGCTAAATAAGCAAATCTATTTCCAACAGTTTCTTTTTCCATAGGATGTATGGTGTGAGCGTCACCTACATCAGTCAATACAATCATTCCCGAAGAAGGTATATATCTTAGACATTTCATTTGTGCTTCACGCAGAAATGCAGAATTCTTCCCTTTTTCCTCACCTTTATTATAATTGAAAGGAGCAATCTGGGCATAATAAAAAGGGAACTCTCCTATTTTCCACTGCCTACGCCAATCATTCACCAATGCAGGAAATAATTGAGTATATAAATCAGGGGCATCTATATTTGCCTCTCCCTGATACCACAAACACCCCCGGATACCATATCCTATCACCGGGCTCAACATTCCATTATAAAGAATAGAGCCGTTACGTACCTCTTGCAAATCTTTATAAGGTTCAATACTTTCTTTACTCATCCAAGCTTCTACTCGCGAGCCGCCATAACTAGCATGAATAATCCCCACAGGCACACCAAGTACCGAATTTAATTTACATGCAAAAAAGTACCCGACAGCAGTGAAATCGGGAACAGTTTCAGAAGAAGCCTCCTGCCATCTTCCTTCACAATCAGCCAAGGGTATAGAGTCCATCTTACCATCCACCGTAAACATACGTATTTGAGAATTTCGAGAAGTAACAATCGCATCCAATGAACCAATCACCGGTTCATCATAACGCCCTCCCATTCGCATGTCCATATTAGACTGACCGGAACAAAGCCATACTTCACCAATCAATATATTACTTAAACGTACCGTTTCACCATCACTCACTTCTATATTATAAGGACCACCATAAACTGGTGTCTCCAACTTCATTTTCCACCTTCCTAAATCATCGGAAACTGTCGTATATTCTTTATTACTCCACGAAGGTTTTACAGTTATCCTCTGTTGTTTTCTATCACTACTGCCCCAAATGGCAACCAAGTTTTGTTGTTGCAACACCATACCGTCCGAAAAGAGAGATGGCATAGTAATACGTGCTTGTATTTTCCCCGTCAATAATAAAAACGACACAAGCAAAGTTATAATAGAACAAAGCCGTTTCATCATTTATTCCTTATAGGCATTTTAAAAGTCAATGGAACCTCTTTTCTGAGCATACGAGCAGCTTCACCTGTCAACCATAGATAATGATCTGAAGGTTGCCCATCCATATCTATAAACTTAGCTACATCACTAACCGGATAATCACCTGTACACTTAAATATAGCAGTGCCTTCATCTACTTCGTCAAACATTGCAACATAAATCATTTCAGCACCTGCCAGCATTGCGGTCGAAAGTTGCTGCCAATAAAAACGACCACCCTGTCGTGGAATACTCCCAACAGGTTTCACGTCATCCGGGAATTCTAATTTACTAAGATTATGCCAGCTAAAACCAGGAGTTACCGCCGGTACATAATCTATCCCATTTTCTTTACACCAACAAAGGTCACCAATTATCAGGTCACGAAAACGATCCATATCATTATGTAAAAGAGGAGAAAAACGCTGAATAGTCCATGGCAAAACTATATCCGCTTTTTTGATCATTACATGCAAGTAAGAATCATTGATACAGTCAGACTCCAAATTACGCCAAAACGTAGGAACGCCCAACATTACTGTGCAACCGCCATACACAGAATCGTTTTGCAAAAAATCAATCAAACGATCCAAACCAATATTTCTAATATTGTAAGGACGATCGGGAAATCCTACTCCCCATATAGCTACCACAGGTTTCCCATTATGATGCAGATAAGTTTTCTTTCCCGCCTGATTAGTTACTTTTTGATTATCTACCAGCCTTTTCCAATCTTCTATAATTGAAGAACAATCTTCACCGGATTTTTTCAATCCAGACAAATCATACATAACAGCAATAGCACGATTATACTTTGAGGCAGCATCTAAAGCATTTGCCAAAATACGATTAGGGACTGAGTTTTGTTGGTCCCCACGGGTATAATCAAAAAAACGTTGTACAAATACTCCATCTACTCCATATTCTTTCATCCATTTAAAGTGTAGGTCAACAGTCGATTTATCCGCAGAACTGAATACATACGCTTTTCTTCCATCAGCATGTTTAAAAGAAGTTTCATAGGTCCTTTCATATTCACTTACATCAGGCCACACATCAATGGTGCAATGGTTTTCATCAAATTGTTTTCCAGTTCCATAATGACCATATCCTTGACCCGTTCCATCTTGCGGTCCACGAAACCAACCTTGATACCCTGCCATTATCAAACCTTTATAACTAGGATAAGATGTTTCTAAAGAATGTTTAGTACCTGCATATGACAATAAGCTCATACCAAGTATCCCTAATGTAACAAACAGTTTATTCTTCATATTCTTCATTATATATATTTTTTATACATTATCTATCATGCTCAAATAAGATTTCCTATCGCAAAAATAAATTCTCAAGATTAAGCTTTTAGCCTTATTACGCTTATTTAGAGATTAATTTTTCAATTAAAATAGACATTCACTCTTTTTTGAAATATAAATATTTTCATTAGACATCTTACCTTTTATCAGAACCGCAAAGGATTCCCTTTCCCTCCTTATCAAACCTAAATCCAGAGATATAATAATTATTGGTTAATTCTATCAAATTTCCATACATTCCCAACCTTGCATATCCATTTAAGGTAACAGTATCTGGTATCTCTTGAGCAAAATAAGAAGTGTATACATGCGCTCTCCCTCCCCTTACATCTACTCCATACGTGCCCGAACGTGAAAAGTTAGCTTGTTGAAATGACACTATGCCACTATTTATGATAGCTCCAAATACAGGACTCCCCCAAAATGCACTATTATACAATATTAGTTTAGCATCAGGATGAACTTTGCTTGTATTCATCTCTTTTCCCATAAGTACATATGATCTAACAGGTTCATTGGGAATTTTCGTATTAACCAGTTCGGAATTGACCGCAATTATTTTTGTGTCTTTGTCAGCATCTTCTACAAATAAAGAATATGTACATCCATCTGATCCATGTCCTATCATAGTCATTTTACCAGGATATTTACCCGTTATCTCATCTTTCAAAAAGTGTATTCCATAAACCGAACCGTAAACAAAATTATTAAAGATCGTTTGATTTTTGACATCCGCAAATTTAAGAGCACTACAATTGGACTGCACAAAGCGCATCATAGCCACTCTCGGATAACCTTGTCCACCTTCTGGCAGTCTTGAGCCATAATGGGGATTAAACTGCATGTTGCGGATAAAGCCTCCTTCCGCTCCACCACCAACCCAAATGCCCGCTCTCAAAGGTACACCACCTAAATAATCAACATAATGCCCACTAGTATCATATGAAGCTAAATCTATCCCTTTATCGCCTATCGCTATAGTTACATTAATAACATATACTTTAGGCCCCTGCCCCTGTATCAAAAACGGGGTTTTTCTTGGGCTTTCAGCACTATATTCTCCGGATATAATGTTGAGCTGCGCTAATGTGATACCTCTAATACCCGCATTAGTCTCAAGTTGTATGAGAGAAGGAGCATTTTCTCCTGCATCCCCACCATCATAATTGGTAAATATAGCAGTACCACCATTTTGTGTATGATGTTGTACGTCCCATGAACCTCTCAATTCCACTCCAGAAGGGATTTTTATAGGTTTGTCCACCAAATATCTGCCAGCTGGCAAATAAAGTGTACCTCCTCCCGAAGCCTTTAAAGCATCAAGTGCAGACTGTAATTCGCTTGATATATCCTTCACAGGCCGCTGATTATTAAATCCTGTTGCCCTTGAAAAGTCTGCTTTCAACACTTGGTTTGATACAGGTCTCGGATGAGCAATAATATTAGTTTTTAGCCCTTTGGGAATCGGTTCAAATGCATATTTTTTATCAGTAATAATCTCTATTTTTGCATCATTGCTATGATTATTAATTTTTAGTCGCTGCTTATGCCCAGAGTTTACAGATTTCAATGTACGCATATTCATGCCAAGATACACATGCTTATCAGCATTTTCAAAATGACACTGAGATAATAGTACATTGCCATTATTTATTTTAAGTGCATAGTCACTATATTTACCAAAAAGACAGCTTTCAAACGATATAACTCCATCGCTGCCATCACTAACGATAGGCCCACTAAATTCTACTCCATTAAACTGCGTAGAAGTACTGAAATCTTTATAGAAATATACAGCATTACCACCTTTAGCAGCTCCGAATGAAGAATTGGATATAAGTATTCCATATGGGTTAACATCTTCTACATAAAGTCCATTTTCGCAATTATCTACATGAACCTCATACAATTGTGCATTAGGCGCATCTGCAAAGCCGGGTTCGCGCCCAATCCAAATTCCTGTTTTATAACCTGAAATGTGTAAATAAGAGATATATTCCCAGTCCGACCGATGCATCTGAAACCCTACACTGTTAGCTTTTGTATATGCTGTTAATTCTGCAAGAGTTGGTGCTCCCGGAAGGCCTGATTTAGCCCAATATTCAGGACTTATGCTGACATTTTCAATACGCCCAATATCAGTACATACATGTACTTCAATGCCTTTATTAAGGGCCGTTATGTAGCTATCCAATACATAATGTAACTCACTTGGCGCAGAATTGAAACCGTTGTAGGAATTTACGAGAGTAACATGCTCTATCGTTGCACAATTTCCCTGAGTTTGAAACAATGTCCATGGATATGGTTTCACATCATTAATGTTCTGCTCAGGATACCAGATAGAAAGGTTAGTCACCCCTGTTCCCGCGTTCATTTCAATAAACCTATCAGCAATACTTGTGTAGGTAGTACGAAGTGCATTCCCAGCTTGGCTATCATTCCACCAGCTTTTCACACTTCCGTCATAGTTTGGTGCATTCTTCCCTACACGTACTTCAAGTATGGTTCCAAGGACCATCCCGTTATTGGATTCTGGAGCTGCCCAATCACCACGAAGCTGTACACCTGGATGAAGACGCAAAACATACTCATAGTTAAAGTCTTTCTTATTCTCCGAAGTCCCTTGACGTACTCTGACACTCTTAATCCCTATTTGTGTGCTATGAAATTCGTAATTTCCGGCAGGTATGTATACTACTCCTCCCCCACTTTCATAAGCAGCATCAATAGCAGCCTGAAAAGCAGCTCTATTATCAAAACCAGGTTCAGCTTTAGCACCGAACATCGGATCTGTTACTACGAAATCGGATATCACCCAATCCTTTGTCGAATAAACTGTTTTAATACTGTGCTGTAATGTCTGTTGCTTTTTTATTTGTGCATCAGCAGTCTCAACAGAAAATAAGGCCATCAGAAATATTACAAATATAATTTCTGATTTAACAAATATATTATCTACATTTCTCTTATTCATTGTGCTGTTTAAATAGTTCTAATTCATAATTAATGATTGTTCAAAGCATATTTGATATAATTACACAATATTTTCCTAGCCATCTCTGCGGGCCCCGATGGATTATCCAAATTATCTACAATGTCTAGTGAAGAAAAAATAATCTTACCTTTCCCGCAAGGAATAATTCCCACAGCAGTACCTAGCTCAAACGGAGTACTTCGATAAGATCCAACCACTAATTCTTCTCCTCGTATACGAAAGCCGAATCGCTGATCACCATTTCTTACTACTGCCTGATAAGGCCAATTCAAAGCATTATTGACCGGCATGCCAGCAAATAATGGATGTTTTTTTACAAAATGAATACCGCCTATCCAGTTTTTACCTACATTATAATAACCGTCATATTCTACATTTGTATATTCAGCTACCGCTTTCATCCAAGTTTCAGTACAATCAAGTAAAATTAAAGTAGTCCCATCATGTTTAACTCGTTCTAATAATTTCCATGGAGTGATAGTAGTTGCACTTGGTCGGGACCATTTTAGTTGTATATAACCTGATTGGTGAGTCTGACGATATACCACCCGAATTTTTATCGGTTTCCCTGCCTCCATAACAACAGGCCTATCTTGCTTCATAGGAACAGCATTAAAATATTCATCAATCAGCTGTTTATCATCAACATACATACGCACCCCTCGATCAGTCTCAACTCCAAGCAGGTATTGTCCTGATTCAGGTGGACATATATACCCCTCCCAAATTACTGAGAACGGCTGATTGGCAGGTATGGATTCATCTGGTTGGGCCCCTGCTACAAAGTTATGGTCCAATTTCATATCCGGTTTCACAGAAGCTATAATGTTCATATCCGGTTCATTATACCAAGTCGCCTTTAAAGTAGTAATTCCATCTTTACCCTTAAAATAATCTGAAGGAATAACAACCGGTTCATCCAAAGAGGAACGATTCACAACAAGCCAATCTAATCTTTCCATATCAGGAGTAAAAGCAGGAAGTTCTTTCCCGACAGTTGCCTTGTAGAAAGCTGCAACCTTATCATTATTATTCCCATAATAAGCTCCATTACCAGCTAAATCATTTGTTTCCCAATTCACAGCTATCACCTCATCATACCCATGAGCACGTACTTGTTGGCCATTCGCTTTTATATCTGCCAATATACGATAAGTACCCTCATTATTATTTATCGGAATCTTTACATTCTCCAATAAAAGTTGCCCAAAAGTCTCCCCTCCCTTAAGAGCTACATTTTCACTCCGTTTATAAACAACTTTTCCATTAGGAGCAATCATCTTTATTTCAAGAATGTAATTGCCTTTTAAGTTTACCTCGTTTACAATGTAAAAGTCTACTGTTGCAATACCTGGAAGCTTTACAACCTGATTACGCGATGCAACGGCCACATACAACTGTTGATTGTAATACGCCAATCTTGAAATATCTCCTTTGGGATTACGATAAATATCCACAATACCCGAATGATTGTCATAGGGCATCGCTTCCCAACCATTCACCATATAGGCATCACCCAAGTTCTGCATCCTCATTCCTTCAATTCTCCTTCCCTGATGTTCATATGAAACATTAGCCATCAAACGTGTTAAAGAATCAAGGGTCTCAAAATAAGGTTCTAATTCTTTCTCCTGAAAATAATCGATAAAAGCCTTATACTGTTTTTGCCAAAAAAGACCATCCCATCCTGTTCTATCAGAACTTTTTATATTTTCATTTATCAACTGAATACGAGGAGGAGTCGAAATAGCTCCTTCCTCACCTCTCAAATAAACTTCTGTACGATTATCTGTATACATAAGATTACTCTTTGGTCCTTTATAATAGCTTTCTAACCAAGTCTCCGGACCTCCGGCACGGTGATTGTCAAACCAACCTTTTCGATATACAGCAGTATCAAATGGTAACATATGTGCTTTGGAATCTTCTTCCTCATTTTCACTATTTGCCCACCCAGAAGTAAACGTCATAATCCTACTAGGATCTACTGCATGGGCCTCACGCATATCATTCATGCGTTTTGCTACAAGTTCTTTATCTTTCGATAAACGTCCTCCAAACTCATTAATCAAATTAAAGATTACCAAACTCGGGTGGCTGCGATCGCGATAAACCATGCGCTTTAACTTTTCATTCACAATAGTACGTATAAATGGATCATGATTAGCCGAATGGAATGAGCCCGGCTCCTCATAATAAAGCAGCCCTAGCTCATCCGCCTTTTCAAGTACGACAGGACTACCTATACAACGATGAAAATTCAGCATATTCAGACCCAGTTTCTTGGCTGTAAGCACCTGCTTTTCAGCCATCTCAGGTGTAGCCACTAAACCCGTAACAGGAAAATAGCCCCAGCTAATTGCACTTTTCAACATCATACGACGTCCGTTTAAACGAAATACCGCATTCTTTCCTACTCCATCTACATTAAACCAACGAAAGCCGAAGTTTTTCATATCTTCATCAAGTACGTTTTTACCCTGCTTTATTCGCACACGACAAGTGTATAATTCAGGGGAAGAGAGTTCCCACAACTTAGCATCGGGAACATTTACAGGAATTATCACCTCATGGTTTCCTGAAGATAAAGAAAGCTTTCTTATGGTTTGCTTAAATACTACTTTATCGGGATTCTTTTTCTCACAGACTTGCAATTCAATATCCTGTCGTACGCTAAAAGACATCTTATTAGTTATAGACAATATAGCGTTCACTTTAGTGACTTCAGGAGTGTTCTGCATATAAATATCCGAAATAAAAATAGGATTTAAACTTTCCAGCTTTACTCTCCCAATAATTCCACTAAAACTTCTCCCCGGAGGAACATTATACTTTCCCCATTTCAATATATCAAAATCCTGCCAATGAAAATTACCTCCAGGATTAGTAACACGTACTGCTAATAAATGCTCAACTCCCAGTTTAACCTCATCAGTAATATCTATATGAAAAGGAGTTTCACCTATCAGATCGTACCCCACAAGTTTACCATCAAGATAGACTTCTGCACGCATTCTGACAGATTCAAAGTAAATAATAAAATGTTTGTTTTTCTGGGTAACAGGTAATGTAATCTTGCGATACCACCAACTAACCCCTCGAAAATCTTCAGGGCGAGGAGTATCAGAAACTGTGAGATATTCCTCCACCGTACCAGGTATATTTACAGCAACCGCATCAGGATTATTTTCTAGAACCTGCCATCCACCGGTAGGAGGGTTTACAGGCAATAAAGACAAATCAGTTACCTCATGTGGAAGGTAAAGGCGATCATTCTGCCAACTCGCTTCTTTATCAAGCCACAACGACCAACCACCTCCCGTCAATAAGATTGTGTGTCTTCCTTCCTTTGCATATCCCTGGAGAAAGGTAAACATAGAGAAAAAACAAAATATAGATAAATACTTCAACATAGATATTAGTATAAAAGGGTGTTTCATCTAGTCTATTTTTTTTCTGAATTCTAGATTTCAGCAAGTCCGTTACCTATTCCAACGGTGACAAGTCTTGGCTTTGTAGATTCATTTTGTACTGTGGTCTTTATAACCACAGTGCAAAATGATACCAGAGACTTCCGAATTATAGTACTTGACTATATCAATTTCTAAAAACAATGTTAACTATCACTTTAATAAATCATTTATCATATTTACCAACAATCTGCCTGCAATAGGATCAGTATCAGCTTTTTCCGTACACATGGTAGAAACAGTGGCTAATCCTTTTCCATCCTTTATTTGCAACAAAGTGAGTCCTCTCATTGAATCAATTTTACGAATACGGTCTTCCGGTTTTCCACCATCAATATAGGCATGTATCTTCATCTGTCCCGCCAATTCTATCAAGTTCTCATTGCGGTTTACTTTTAAGGTCGCATTACAAGCTAATGGAATTTCTCTTTTATTATTGTTAAAATATCTCAACTCCAATACATCAATTTCATCAAATACCGAAGCATCATTACGTTCCATATTCACTATATCTCCTTCTGTCGGAATAATCCAATTCGTTATATACTCTGGATAAATGTTTTTGGCCACTTCTTTACTATTCAGTAAAAGCAACCGACCTCCTTTGAACTGATAAGAGCGAAGCATCTCTTTTTCTTCATCTGTACATTCCTTCAAACCAGAAATAATGCAGAGAGCAGCCTTTTGCTTAGAGTCGACCAATTCTTTCACAGAGGAAACTGTTTTATACTTAATCTGTAAAAAATCAAATTTAGATTTCATTCCATCTTTATCCAATAAAACGATTTCTTTATCTTCTGATATTTGGCTTATATTCCATGTTTTACGGGCTAATACCAAATGATATTCATTTTCTGATACTGGTATACCATCTTCTGTCAACTTCAATACTAATTTAGCATTAACCTTGTTAGCTGGCAGATTAACAGGCAATTGAATATTCGGTTCAATATAGCGACGTCCATAATGCTTTACCTCTGGAACCTTTTCACTACCCCAAGCCATCTTCTCTCCTGTCTCATCCTGAATCTCCCAACGCAGCAAAGAAGGTTTCAAATCTTTACCATCTTCACGATCATTTACAACATAAATGCGAGTAGTTAATTTATCACCTCCATAAAGATTACGTCCCCACAATTCTGCACTAACCAAGACTGGTTGCAAAGCACGTTTTAAAGCGTAATATGTAGGATACGGATCTATATTTTGATAATCATATACCTGACGGAACCAAGTAAGTAATGCAAAATGCAAAATTCCAGATCCCTGGTCATTAGAACGACGAAGTGTCTCAGCCAATTCGCCTGTTATAAAGGATTGTACTGTAAGAAAATATTTAGGATCAGAGAAATCGTAACATTCATATCCAATTAACGATTGTGGATTCTGGTGAATTAATTGATAAGAACGTGTAGGATGTCCTGTCTCATTATTTGGATACCCTGTTGACATTTCTTGGCTAATGAGCGGACGATCCGGCATCTTATATCTCTTCTGAAACTCACCGTTAAAGAAACGGAATATAGAAAAATCATACCAATTATAGTATCCATGCATATCATCAATATCGCCATCATCTATGCTATTCATAAAGTCAGTACCAAATTTTTCATCTTTACCTTTAGCCTGATAATTGGAATCAAAACAAATAGGACGCGTAGGATCTATACGGCGCATTTCTTTCACTACATCTGAAATTACACGATACTTTTCTTTTGCACGTTCCAAATCATTGTCATTATCATAAAACTTCATTTCATTGTTTACAGTCCAGAAAAGTAATGACGGATGATTGCGATATTTCTTTAACAGACGTAAAAATTCTTCCTTCCACATCTCAATAAGTTTAGCATCAGGTAAAGGAGTGGAATGAATCATCAGCCAAGGCCATGTTCCTTCAAAACTAACACCAATTCCATTTTTATCCGCTGCTCTCATCCAAAGTTTATTCCATGGAGTAGTATGTGTGCGAGTTACATCCATATTACCAGCCTTCATTAATTGCATAAAAGTATTGGCCAAATTCAAGTCATTTGGAGCTAAAGCAAATGGTATATGATTACCACCACGTAACCAATAGCGATTACCATTTAGAAAAAACAGCCCTTCTTTCACTTCAAAAGTACGAAAGCCTGAAGTCTCTGTCATACAATCCAGTTCAACTCCTTTATTAGCAACCAAACGGAAACGGAAATCATACAAATTAGGATGATGAGGAGTCCAAAGGCGTGGTTTTAAACCAGCCACACTATAAGTGAATATCTTTTCCTCATTGGCCTTTAATACTAATTTAGGCAAAGAAAGAGCTGTATAAAATGTTGCACCTGTTTCTTTATCTATAATATCTGTATAAAGATCAAACTGTTTCTTTTTGGTATCATGGTTTTTCACTGTCAAATCAAAAGTAGCTCCCTCCAAGGTTGGCTTAATAAAGACATCCTTTACCTTTACCGGATTAGTAATAGAAAGCTTAACTGGCTGCCATATACCTGCAGGATCAGCACCATAAAACCCATGTGCTATATCTTTCAGAATATTATCATTCTTCATTGTTACTTTTCCACCTTCCTGCTCACTTTCACGTACGGAAGAATAGAAAAAATCAATAGCTGCACTACTTGCCTCAGAAGAATTGCCATCTACACGCCCCGTTACTTTCACTACAAGCAGATTTTTGCCAGGTTTCAATAAACGACTACCGTCTATTTGTATCTCACCGTACATGCCAATATGTGTTCCTGCTAACTCTCCGTTAATATAAATTTCAGCAATTTTTGATACCGCATCAAAAGTCAACGTCATAGTTTTACCTTCGACACTAGCAGGTAATTCTATCCACTGACGATACCAAGCTGCGTTTGTTTTTCTATAGTCAAAAGTATAACCTTCGCAACGTGCCGTTTCCTGCTGATAATATGTGTCAGACACTCCCTTAGGCTGATGTCCTGTTGGTGATGGCATTGTCTCGCCATGTAACCAGATACGAATCGGATTCCAAAAATTTGGTACTGACATAACATGCCAATTTTTATCATCCGTACCTAGTGCCACAGCATTTTCTTTATTATTCAATTCATACTCTGGCATAAAAAGCCAATTACCATCCAAAGAAATATCTGTACGGCTACCTTTGAGCTCGCCAACTTTCACAGCCGTATAAGTAGCCCTTTGTTGCTTACGCAGAGACTCTTTCTCTTGAGGTGTAACGACTTTTCCATACTCTGAGACAGCTACATCATTTAATGCGTTTTCTTCTAATGAAGTTACTACAAGATCATCGAATTCTGTTTCAATCCAGCCACCTCCTAAAGTTACAGGACCAGAAGGAGCCAAATTACTATTCTTATCTACTATATCCATATGCGGTTTTTTTTCGTCATTTACAAAAACACGAATACGACTTCCACATACTTCAACCTTTAATTTATACCACTGACCAGGCACAGGATGGAACCCTAGCGGGCGAACACCCAAAAACTCATCTGTGCCCATATATCCCATACGCATCAAATACAAGTCATCCTGTAATCCACCTTTTATACCAACCACATAACGGTCAAAACGATTATTAGCACGAAATCCAGCCCAAATTTGAACCTGTTCTGCATCTTTTGGTGCACGCGCCTTGAAAGACACCGCATAATTTTTCCATTCCGGATTTCCAAAACAAGCATAAGAACCTTTTGAACGAAACACACCATTCGTGACAGAACACTCTCCCCGCCCCACAATGTTCAGTGTTTCTTTTTGATTAGAAAAGTTATTCTTCCATTCAGACCGCTCATAACCAGATGCTGATGCTAAAAGGCAAGTGGCAGCCCCCAAAAACAGATATAATTTCTTCATGATATTAAAATAAATATTATTTTTTACAAATATGACCTTACTCCATTAATCAGGAGCGAAATAAATAGTTAATTCAAAATTAAAAAGTGATTAATTACCACAGATGACAAATCAACTAATAAAAAAGAAGGAAGGCACTTCCATGGGAATAAACACCTTCCTTCTTTCCTACCTACTTATTTTTTCATTTCAATTCTACATCTATTTTTTTTATATCAGTAAAATTATACTTTTTATAAGTATCATTACAGCAACCGCCAACTCTTACCCAATAAGAACCGGAATATTTAAGAGGAGCCTTCGCTTTCAAGTCGATAACTGTACCTTCTTGATCATTGGTAATCTTAACGGACCCTGGAGTATAATTGCCATCTGATTCCGTGCCACAATATTGCGTATGCGAAATATATAATTGAAGATTATTTACATCAGGCATAGTCATGCCTTCTTTTTCAATTCTCTTAAATTTCACAGAACAACATAAGAAATTGTTTTCATCCACATAAGGTTCATCTACCCACTCCAATTCCAGATAAGGGGTGACAGTAAAGTTACATTCCGTCATCTTACCATTTCTAAGTTCCACCGTTTCTCCCTCTGCATCATAAGGATAAAAAGCTCCTTCCAATGGAAGCATACGATAGGTTCCGGCAAACAGCTTTGAATTAGAGTAAGAACCATCTTGTCGCATGTTCAGATTCTGATTAGTTACCACCACTGACTCATCACCACCGGCATAACTCAATTCTGTAATCTGTATTTTCATACTGCCCTGCCCCATAGCAGTCTGGAAGATCTTTCCATTGTGGTCAACAATCTGTCCATATACGCCAGCTTCCGGTGCATCATAATTATCCTTTTCACAAGACGAAAAGCTCACTACTAATGCAATAACTACTAACAAATTATATATCTTTCTCATATTATCTTGCTTTTTTATTAATACTGATTATTCTGTTCAAGCAATGGATTCGTCTTACGTTCATTATCAGGAATTTTATCATAATAATTTTTGGTAGCAAACGTTAAAGAATTATTAGCTCTTTCACAAACTCGAGTGTCAAAAATATACTTACCAACAGGGTTGCCAGCCTCATTCACTGTTGCGTCTTTAGCAAACAAGAATGGTGATAACATTCTACGACGATACTGATAGATTTGCTGATCAAAAGTAAACCACCGACGCAAATCCCAATACAACTTATGCTCAAACGCCAACTCTTTATAACGTTCTACTCGAACAATATGTAAACCTTCATTTGGAGCATAAACAAACGAATTAACCCCCTGTCCACGTTCTATTCCTTCACGCGACACATCAGACAATTCAGCTCGACTACCTAGCAAATCTGCACCTGCTCTTGAACGTATACTGTTAATGCATTCAAAAGCATCTTGCTGCAAGTTTACACCATCAATCTCAGTAACACCATTCTGATAGAGTTCCAAAGCTGCTTCAGCACGATTCAATAAAATTTCTGCATAACGAATATCAATCCAAGATTGCGTAGAGCTATGCAATTGTGTATCAGCAATTGTCCAATTCAAATTCAACCATTTACAACCATGAAAACCAGTCAGTGTACTGTTAGACCCACCATTTGCCGGACCATCCAATCCTGCTTTATTTAGCTTTACACCAGTAGAGGTTTCATAAGGTTTCTGTTCTTTTGTATTTTCTGTTGTTGTCAACACATTATCTTTAAACCAAGCATTTGTCGTATAATTAAGAGTAGTCTGTCCGTCATCTGCTATAAATTTAGCAATGGGGGTTGCAGGATCTATCTCTTCTTTTATGATACCAGAACGGATATCCAATTCAACACCTTTGTACGTATGTCCAGGTAATAATATAGATCCCTTCAAACGCGGTTCAGAACCATCTAATAAACTTTTAATATCATCATATACTATATAATTACCATTATTATCTGTAGTCTTCAGACGACCAGTAGCAGGATCAAGAGGCAAACCATCAAACAATTCAACCCAATCTAACGTTACATTGTAACGATCACCATATGTGGAAGTCATACGAGGCGGACAATACACAGCATCAAAGCTATGTACATAATCATTCTTACTGTACTGACGGATAAATATAGATTCACTGCTATTGTCTGCATTCATGAAAATCTCACGGAAATTTGCTTCCAGATCCGAATTATTCTGATACAATTTATATCCTCCTTCTTCCACTATCAAAGAAGCTTTATAGGCTTGAGTGAAATAATCATTTGCCCTACTTTCCGGTACTCCACAAAGCATTTTGCCCGTCTCTGATCCTGTATAATTATATGTCTTCCCGTAACGTGCAACAGAACCTGCATATAAGGCAACACGTGATTTAAATGCAGCCGCTACATATTTATTATTACCACGTCCGGCTACTTTATCTTTACCTAGATGTTCAATAGCATAATCCAAATCTTCCAGGATAAAATCAATACATTCTTCATGGCTACTACGAGCTACCCACAATTCTTCCTCATTACCAGTCATATTCTGAGGCTCTTTCAAAATAGGAACACCACCATAACGCTTAACCATGGCAAAATATACATAGGCACGAACAAATCGTGCTTCTGCAATCCATGATTCAGCACCATCTAGTTTTCCAACATAAGCAGGAAGATTGTTAATTAATTCATTGGCTTGTCTAATGGTTTTATATCCCATACTCCAGTATCCTTTTTGAGGAGTATAAATACCTACATTATTACGATTGACCGTTTCACCGGTACTAATCATATCCCAAATAATGCAATTCCAAAAAAAGAAACCATTATAGTCACCCTGATCTGACATGTTAAAGTCTTCCATTGGAAGCTGGCTGTACAAACCGGACATATAGGCAGTAATGCCACCTTCATTATAAATATCCTCTCCGGAAAGAATGTTTTTAGGAGGAATATCCAAATCCACACAACCGGCAAACATGCCGCTTAAAGCAGCACACATCAATATATTTCTCAATTTTCTCATACGATAATCTCCTTTTACTTAAAATGTAATACTTGCTCCAAAATTATACGTCCTATTCAGCGGATACATATATCCATAGAGTTCCGTCGGTCTTTCCGGATCAACGCCTTTTACGCCAGTCAAAGTGAACAGATTATATCCATTCATATAAACCCTCAGGCTCTTAACGCCTACTGGAGCCAACCAATGTTTTGGCAGTGTATAACCAATTTCAGCTGTCTTCAAGCGCAGATATGTACCTTTCTGAATGGCAAACTCAGAATTCTGATCAGGTGTTGTTCCACCATATGAGTAGTAGCCTGAAATCCATTGACAAGAAGGATCATAAGGATCTTGTTTTGGATCAACAGGACGCCATCTATCCAAAAACATATCCAATGCATTACCATCAAACTGTAAAGGGGCTGACAGCTGCTCACCATAAGAAACATAGGACATAGCAGACCCTTGGAATGTCATACTTACATCAAAACCTTTCCACTGAGCAGACAAAGTCAAGCCAAAGTTCATTAACGGATAGTTCTTCTTATCTTGGAAATCAGCAGCAGAAGCATTTGTTGTTGTAGCAATAGGATACTTATCCATATCATCTATAGTACCATCGCCATTCCAGTCTTCGTAGATATAATCACCTGGCAAAGTAGCATTTCCTGCAAAAATAGGAGAATTAATAATCTGGTCCCAAGAAGTGTAACGTCCACCGTCTCCATATCCAAACCAAATATCATTATAACGGTCTGTCAGGTTATTTCTCCAGTTATCGTATGAATTTCCAGATGGGGTACGCTCTTTATAACGCCACATAGAACGGGTGATAGCCATGTTTCCTGTTACGCTATATCCAACTTCTCCAATACGATTATGATGCCTAAGTTCTAATTCAAATCCTCTCGTCCGATCGCTTTCCAAATTTTCTTTGGGCATCGAAGCGCCAAAAGTACCAGGAACAGCAACAATCCGATTAGCCATCAATCCATCACGATCACGTTGAAAAAGATCAAAAGAAACGCCCAACAGACCATTCCATAAGTCAGCATCCACACCAACATTCAGTGTCTTAACAGTATACCAAGTTATATCCGGATTGGCAACCGCTCTGAATCCAAGAGAATTAATAAAGGAACCACCAAAGAAATATCCTTTAGGAGGTTTGTTGAACGTAGCACCCTCTGTGTTTGGATAATTATATCCTGAAATAAACTGATAATCAGCTACCGAGTCATCTCCCATCTTACCGTAAGAAGCGCGCAGTTTCAAATTATTGACAAAAGGAAGTGCCTCCTTTACAAAGTCCTCTTCACTCATGCGCCACCCTAAAGAAGCGCTGGGAAAAAATCCCCAACGGCTGTGTGATGGGAATTTAGAAGAACCATCGTAACGAAAAGCAAATTCAGCCAAATAGCGCCCTTTATAATCATAATTAAAACGACCAACCAATGCCTTAGAAGCACTTTCTGTCAATCCATCCGCATTGGATGTACCAAGCTGATTAGTCGAATTACCGGCAAACAAATAAGGCAGAGGTATAGAGAACTCACGAGAAGCACGAATATTATCACCCACACTGTGTCCCTCTTCATACAACAGTAAACCGGATACATGATGGTCAGTAGCGAAAGTATTATCATAACTTACAGAAGCCTGCCATAGAGTTGACCAAGAATTCCCATAGTAACGTTCCAATTTGGTAGGACTCTGTTTGGGATAAGCAGAATAAGTTTCACTTGCTTCATCGTAAGTATATTCATTATATTCTTTCTGAAAAATAGAATTATCAGCTATAGAAGTATCGTAACTGAACAACCCTTTCACTTTCAATCCTTTTACAAATGGAACCACATATTCCAATTCCATACTGGATTGAAAAATTTTATTGGTATTTTTGTTATAACCAGATACATCAGGATCTGTCGAAGCCAAAAGGTTTAACTGGTCAGTTGACATCTTTTGGTAATACCCCGGAGTGTCATTAGCATAAAGTTTTTCATTAGGACTGGCGCGCCAAAGAGCTTTATAAACCTCCCATGTAGACAAATATTGGCGCTCTTTATTGTCAATAATGCCATTCATTTTAACAGAAGCTTTCAAATTCTTGGCAACCTCAGCATTCAAATTCATACGAAGATTGTAACGATCATAATTCAAAGCTTTCGACTTAAAGAAACCTTCTTGATCGGTATAGCCGAAATTGATATAATAATCCATTTTCTCACTACCACCACTCAATGAAACATTATGCTGTTGTTGAGGGGCTGTATTACGGATGACAGCTCCATACCAATCTGTAGATTTCAAAGTTCCATTCAAATAAGCTCCTATCTGCTCATCGGAATAAGTCAATTGTGGGTTTGTCAGATTACGCATAGACTTTTCATTAAACAAAGTCATACGTTCGACTGCTCCTACCGGCTCAAGCATTTCGGCAGGAGTCTGAATACCATAATACATGTTGTATTCAATTTTCGGTTTATTTTTCTCTCCTTTTTTGGTTGTAACCAACACAACACCATTAGCAGCACGCACACCATAAATAGCAGCCGAAGCATCTTTCAACACAGATATTGATTCAATTTCATTAGGATCCATACGCTGTAAATCACCACGAGGGATACCATCAACAACAATTAATGGAGAACCAAAACCACGAATATCAAATTGATTTGTAAATTCACCCGGTTCTGATGTCTTCTGAATCACACGTACCCCAGGCACCTTACCTGTCAACATATTTTGAGCATTCTGGCTCTTTGTTGCAGCCAGTTCTTCATTAGTAATAGCAGATACAGCACCTGTCAGGTTCACCTTTTTCTGAGTACCATATCCAACAACCACTACTTCATCTAACTGTTCGGCATCTTCCTTTAAGACAATCCTATAATTGGTATTCTTATCTACATTTACTTTTTTGTTTACATAACCTATATAAGAAACTTCCAAGATTGCTCCTTCAGTAACTGTAAGAGTAAAGTTTCCATCAATATCAGTTATAGTACCTAACGATTTATTGCCAACCACTGTCACATTGGCACCAATAATAGCCTCACCCAATTCATCAACAACTTGTCCAGATATATTTCGGGAAGTTTGTGCATACATCGGAGTGAGCACCATCAAGAACAGTATTAATATATACCCGAAGGAATATTTACTACCTTTCATAAAACTAAACTTGCTTTTTATGCGTTTCATAATCTCACTTTTAAAATTGTTTTTCATAAAATAACGTATCCTCTCAAAAAAATAGGTAGGAAGGATAAGCTTCTGTTAACTTGTATTTTTCATTTTCATTTATATATTAAAAAGGTTAATTCTACAAAAATGTTATCCTAAAACAATCTTAAACCTTATATATCGTTACCTCTATTCGCATTTATTTCGATAATGCAAAATTATATATCAAAAATTAAAAATTAAGTCATATCACACTTAGCTAACGCTTAATTTCAAATTAACCAAAGGAATTAAGTTCCTTTATTTCAAAAGATGCAGATATTCCACTAAACCACATATAAATCATGCAGTTAAGCCCTAGTAAAGAATACTGCAATAAGTACATCTGTTTTAAAATCCATCTATTCCATCCTTATGAGCATGTCAACTTAAGAATACCAAGAGACTCACTTCAATACAAGCTTTATTTCTTCCCCTGTATACCTCACTCTCGTAGCCACATTCTTGCCATTAAGCTTAACGCAAATTTCCCTATCTTCTGTTGTATAAGTACCTAGCTTTTTACCAATTACCAGTTCTTTGGTACAATCATTCCATTTAAAAGGAATAACATTATACTTACCTTCTTTATATTCTATAGTTTCACCATCATCTTCATATAAATTAAAAATAGCATCTTCACCTGTAAACACATGAATTTCAAGTGGAATATCAGTATTGATATTCTTTTCTACAGACATATAATAAGGAATAATAGAGCCCGCCTTTACAAACAAAGGCATTGTGCTCAAAGGAGCCTCTGCCATAACTGTGATGCCTCCTTGATATTTCTTTCCGGTCCAAAAATCAAACCAAGTATGTCCTTCCGGTAAATACACAGAACGCGAAGTAGCTCCTGCCTCTAAAATAGGACAAACTAAAAGAGCAGGACCATACATAAATTGATCTTTACAATCCAGCACTTTTTCATCCTGAGGAAAATCAAAAGCGAGTAAACGCATAGGAGTATAATGTTCACGAGTTACTCTATCAGACAAAGTATAAATATAGGGAAGAAGTCTATAGCGTAACTTAATGAAATCGGTACATATACGTTGTACCTCAGGGCCATATGCCCATAACTCATTCGGAGCTTTCGTATCTCCCGGATAACGACGTCCATGAGCACGAAAAATCGGACAGAATGTTCCATATTGGAACCAGCGTATAAACAATTCTTGATAATCCTTTTTAGAGGGATCTCCTCCCGAATAACCACCAATATCCGTAGTCCAATAAGGAATTCCGGTTGCTGTAAAGTTCAGACCTGCTGCAACTTGTTTTTGAAGTTCCTCAAATGTTGTTGGAATATCCCCAGACCATACTGCGGTTCCCCACTTTTGCTGAGAAGCCCACGCACAACGAGTCAACATATAAGGACGAAGATTTGGACGAGCTTTTGTTATTCCATCATAAAAATGAGACGCATGCACCAATGGATATATATTCCGCACTCTACGAGCCTCTCCTGCATACGTACGAAGTGGTAAAAATGAAGCTATATGATCCGGTTCCGGTCCATCCAAAAACCAACCATCAATATTCAAGTCTACTAAAGGAACTACTTTATCCCAATACATTTTGGCTGCTCCCGGATTAAAAGTATCATATATATAGCCATCAATAGCTCTGGCTCCTTCCAAAATATATCCTCTTTCTGACATTTCATTGTAATTAGGAATACCAGGTTTAAAACTAGGCCACATTGTCAAGACAACTTTCAAATCATACATATTATGAAGACTATCTACCATTGCGGGAACATCCGGAAAAATAGTCTCATCAAATTTATGCGAACCGGTTCCATATTTACCCCAATAATGATAGTCTATAAAAATGGTGCTTGCCGGAATGTTTTCTTCCTTCATTCTCTTGGCCACCTCCATCACTTCTTTTTGTGTGGCATAACGATTACGGCTCTGATGATAGCCTAAAGCCCAAGCTGGTAACATTGGAGCAACTCCTGTCAAAGAACGATAGGCTGCTACCAACTTATCCATTCCATCACCAACAAAAAGATAATAATTCACAATCCTACCATAATCAGAAACAAAACTCATACCTGCATTATTATCTGCATATATAGTTCGGGAAGGATTGTCCCAAAACAGTCCCCATTTTCCTGTAGAATAAATAACCGGTACTGCAGCTTGGGTATTAAACTGAACTAATTCTCGTTTAGCATTTCGCAAATTCATCAAATTATCTCTAAACTGTCCTAATCCGTATAGTGCTTCTTCATCTTGTAACTGAAATCTACAATATGCATTTACAGAATCTCCATGCACATTCATTCTTGCTTTTTCCGGCCATTCTTTCAACAAAAGTTTTCCGGATTTATCAAGAAGGCTAATATAACCAGCTTTTTTATTCACTGTTACGGAGAGACAAGAAGAACGTAATATAATCTCTCTTCGAGTATCTTCTACATCAAACTCGGCAATATCAGGCTGTTGCGTGACGGCAAAACTCTTATTATTTTCAATCTCCAGTTCCGAACCAAACATCACATGCACACTCCCAATATCATAAGGTTGTAAAAATAAAGTTCCACCTGAAGTCTGGACCCACAAAGCTTGCTTTTCTTTTTTCCAAGACAGTACAGTCTGCGACTGCCCTTCCTTCTCTACAACTTGCAGCTTATTAGGACGCACCACATCGTGATAATTTGTACCTATGAAAACATCACTAACCATTCCTTTACTTCCCTTTTCTGCCAAAATCCTAATACGATTAAAATCAAAGTCACCAGATAAAACAGATACAGCATTTTCCAAATCAGGCACAGCAGCTGCCGTCGGACTATAAAAGATATATGCCCTATCTGTCTTTTCAGAGTAATCAATACGCACAACTATCAATTGCGGAGTCTGAGATACCCCTGCTTCAACTAATATTTTTTTATCATTATCTTTTTCAAAAGATAAACCCAAATGAGAATTTCCTTTTTCTTTCAATGCCAAAAAACTACACCAAATAGTTTTATTTGCATCATTCAATTGTACATCTTTATATATACTTATATCTTGTAAAGAAGCATCCATATGCCAACACCTCTCCGGCACAGTAATCGTTGGCATATTCAGTCCCCCCTTGCTTTCTTTTGCAACAGTTACATCTCCTTTCCAAGGACTTTTAAAGAAAACATATTTCTGTGCATTTACAACAGAAAACGAATAAAATAAAAGACTGATAATTAAAATAATATTTTTCATAATAGATCATTAATTATATTTACAAACAACTCCATTCTCCATAAGAGAAATATATCCCAATAATGCACCCCAATGATAGAATTTATCACTTCTTACAACATCATCCCCTATACCAGTAAGAGCATTATAATTTTCAAAAACATAACCATGTGATAACCAAGACTTCAATAACAAATTCTTAGATTTTTCAGCAAAAAGGCGTTTCACTTCCCGAAACTCATAGTTATTCAGCCCCATATAAACCAAAAAATTCAATGGAGCCCATATACGTCCCCTCCAATACTCATTATCCTTAAAAGCCGGATCATTTTTCGGAACAGATGGAATCACATACTTTCCCCAAAATTCATTAGTATTCAATAAATGCTCTTTTACCATTCGTTCAGCTTGATTTTGTGTAGGTACTTTTGCCAACAATGGATAAAAGCAAGTAGGCGAGGTACGATAATTAAAATCCATGGTCCTAGTAGAACGATTGTAATAAAAACCTGTCTTTTCATCCCATAAGCCCTTCAAATTAGTACGATAATAATCCGCACGCTCCCTAAGCTCCATAGCATCTTTCTTATAATTAAGTTCCTCTGCTATCAATGCCAAATAATCACAATCCATTACATACAATGAAGATATACCCACATCCTGTTGCTCCAATAAGTGTTTCTGCTTATTAAAAGATACTCCATCATACATAGGTGAATTGTCCAGGCCCGACTCCAAAACAGCTCCATAATGACAATTCGTATCAAATTCAGATCTAAAATAAGTAACCTTTTCATAAGGGTTACTTCCCAAACATAATAGACCTTTATCCTCCCTATTCTTACTCCACCAACGATTCCAAGTCAACAATTCTTTATAAAGTAACTCCAAAAACCACTTCTCTTTATATTGTTTGTACAACATCCAAACAACCAAAGAACCGACAGGTGGCTGAGAGCGGTCTCTTGATTTAAAGCCATTACTATAAAAGCAATTGGGTATAAAACCACATTCAGTTATTGCTTTGGTTATCTCCACAGCATTTGCATAAGCCAATTCCTTACTACCAACAGCCAGCATCATCGCTGCAAAATAAGTATCCCAACAAAACAACGTAAAACCACCGAAATCTTCACTGGCAAACCATTCAGAACTCCAAATCCGGCTGACAGGGGTTATCACTTTCCTAATACTGGGATCATATATATTATCCCATGCCAAAACACTTTGCATGGCATTGTAGCAATCGTAATTCTCACCAAACCTTTTTTTATTAGTTGTAACAAATTCTTGCGCCTGTCTCTTTACAAAAGCAGTTGCTTTCTCCAGACTCATAGCCTCTCCGCAACAAAGTGCAATCGGAGAATTCAAAGAAACAATAAACTCCTTGCCTTTTTTCTCCAGAAGTTCACCTTCTATATATGTTTCTATTTCAACAGCCCTATCGCGTGATGCCAAAACAAAACTTCGAGTATTTACAACCAGTGTATTACCACGTTTCCAAAGAATTTCAGGAATTACTGCCAATCTCCCTCCTTTTTTTGTTTCAGCCAATGGTGTAATCAAAATCACATTTTTAAGTCCTATGGCAGCACTTTCCACTTGCAATTTGTAACCACGCCAATTCACTGTTATTTTAGTATAGGTTCCATCAAAAGAATGAGGCCCGGGCTGCAATATAGGCGCCCCTTTACTTCGGTCACCAATTCTAAATTTCTTCACTCGGCTCCCATCAGAATCAATCATGTTGAGATCAACAGCAAAGCCATAAGGAAGAAACACGTGCGTCAATACGCTACGAGTATCCCAAGTATTCCACCCAGAGGCCAATTTTTTCTGTAAATTTTCGTAGAGTTTCTCCGGAGAATTTGCAGACAAAACCTTAAAAGAAGAAATTACCAAGCCTAATATAAGCAAAACAAGCAAAAAAATCCTTTTCATAGTGTTATGATTAAGTTAGTTACACACAATCTCAATACCCCATGTAGAGAACCACAAGAGCTTTTCTACCTGTGCAAAATAAAGAACTCAGTCTTAAAATATAGGATTATCTTCTATTAAAGGAATATTAAAAAAGCGCTTAATCATTACAATTAAACGCTTTATTATTAAAATATTATCACTTACACCTCTTGGCATAAGAAAGCATCTAGTTTTATGTCATTGAAAGCTATTTGTACAAATTACATAAAGGTACTTTATACTCTTCTCCCAAAGAGTCTTTATACTCCTTACAAAAACGATCATAAACACTTTTCACAATACCTTTTTTACCTTGTGCAAAAAGGACAGAGCATTTGGCAACTAAAGCTTCCTCACTCAAAGGATCATGCAAAAACAATATATCAGCAATGCGTAGTACCGTATCATAATTATTACGCTGCACATTCAACAAATTTCTCAGCAAATCAATGGAAAGACTGGAATAAGAATCTTTGAATTCATCCAACCAATCAACAATTGTATTTGAAAGCAACGGACCATACAATAATATCTCCAGTATTTGATTTAGCAGCTTATCATCTCCATGTTCTTCATTTTTTTCTTTAAATTGACGAATACACTCCAATGCCATCCGATAATCACAAAAAACACCTTCCCCCCATCTGATGCACAAGAATCCCATATCACTGATAATCTCTACATCACCTACTTTTTCTAACAGTACACGCAACTTACGCAAAGTTACATTTCGATTATTACGAGCAGCCTCTTCTTCTTTATCTGACCATAAAATATCTGTAACTTTTTTAGTCAAAATACCTTGTTTGTTCTTTTCTGTATAAAGGACAAGCAATACAAGTAAACTTTTCAACCGAGGTGTAAAAGCACCAGTTATATCATTACCGTCTTTATCACGGACATTAAATGTACCTAATAACGAGATTGCCGAACGGCTTCGATCAAAGAACTTTTCTACCTCCACTGTTTCTTCTACTGATTCACTAAAATGAAAAGTTTCTATTGGAGTATCGCTGCTTTTTATATCTTCAGAGATCGCCCTATTTTTACCACACTTTATTCGGTAGATAAAGAAAAACGCCCCTCCTAGCAACACTATACCACACAACCACCACAACCATACAGGTGTTAAACTTTTATCTGCAACCTGCATAATTTCATTATCATTCAACAAAGGAGTATTGATAGAATAAATAGCTACATCATGTGTGCGATCGCTCAAAATCTTATCCATTACCAAATACAACTTGCGATGAGCAGGTGATGAATAAAAACTAAAATCACAATCTTGATAGACTAAATCATTATGAATAGGCTTAGAAACCTCCACCCAAACAGAGTCATTCATAAAAACTTTCCATAGACTGCCTCCATCTTTCATGCTAACTGCATAAAAAGAGCTATCTGAAGGTTCAAAATACATGGAAGATGCCATCATTAATATATCTGTAGACTGCCTTTTCTTCCACACACAACGCGACTTTCCTGTTTTCAAATTAATAGCACATAATTCATAGTAAAAATGAGCATTAAACTCTTGCTTTCCCTGTCTATTTCCACGACCGCCAAAAAGATACAACTCATCTCCCACTATAGCAGCAGCAGATGAATAACGAGGAGAAATCGCAGGAGAATAAGTAACTCCTTCAATTTGCTTCGTACCAACTTTCAATCTGTACAGATCATTTCTATATTGATAAAAACCATATCCTCCAAAAAAATAGAATGAAGAATCACTTGAATTAAAGGTACGTGCATGATTATAATAACGAGGCTCGTCCAAATGCCTTTCACTCAGGCTCCAAGTTCTTTCATCAACAGATAAGAAAGAAACAAGTTTTTCATGTAAAGAGTAAGAAAACAATTGATTTGTTAAAGTGTCATATACCAAATGGTCCGTATATTCCATCACCGGATATCCCTTCTCTACAGTGATTTTATCCATATTACCCGAAATCCCATTTAATATATCTACTTTATCTTGTCGAACTAAATAAAACAAAGCATCACGAGCATTAAAAGCGACGTCCAAACGTCCTGAAGTCTTCTCTGCATATATTTTCCGCCATTCAATATGGTCATCAATCAACCATGAGGGATAGGAAGCCATCGCCCTGGCTCCTTTAACTTCGTCAAGACAGACTTCACCATTATGCTTCCACAATTTCCAATGTCTGATTAAATCCCCATCACAAGTAATTTTTATATCCCTAATATTCATAGGAGCCACATCTGACGAGAAATAAGGAGATTTTCCAAACAAAACTGTGATATCCTCAGTACCCTGCAAAGGTACTATCATCGTAGTATCTTTATCATCATATTTCAAATCGATTTGATTATTCTTTATATTAAGATGCAAAGAAACCGGAATCCATTTATTTTTTTTTATATTAGTATCAATAGAGAACATTCCTTCATTAAAAACTAAAGCCGGGAAGTTCCGATTATTGTCACCTGCCGCAAAAACAAAATGAAGGAATTGGTTTTCATTCGTACATAAATGAAGAATAGCTCCAAAATCAGGCTCATTACGAACCCACATTTGAAAATCTATAGTAAACTCATTCTTCACACGAAAAGGAGAATTTTCATCAAGAGCCAAAGAAGTGCGTTCATTGCCCGGTGCAGAATGAGACTTAAAATAGAGGCCATAATCTGTAGAGGCCAGCACTTTCAAATCTCCCAAAGCAAAGAAACATAATATCCAAATCAACAAATTATTTCTCATAGCATATTGTTAAAAAACACTTTGCAAAGGTAACAAAAAAATCCCCGCGACAAATAAAGGACATAAGATTTTAAAAACAAGATCCTATTAAACTGATATTATGTGCAAATTAATAACAATTTAACCTGGAAGGTAAGTTCCCCTATCTATTTTTGTCACAAAGAACTAAACATTATCTTATTTATTAAAATGAACATAGTATTATGAAAAAAAGATGTTTAAATTACACAGTGGTTAAGTCCTTAATAACCTTTCTTCTATTAGTACATTTTCTATCAGCCTCTACATTTGTAAAAGCTAAAGTACAATTACCCTCCATACTTAGCAGTAATATGGTATTGCAACAACATACAAATGTAAAACTTTGGGGTAAAGCTCAAAAGAATTCTCCCATCACTATAAAAACATCATGGGATAACAAAACGTATAAAACAACAGCAGACAAACAAGGAAAATGGTTGTTGAATATCTCTACACCAGTAGCTGGAGGTCCTTATGAAATTACTTTCAACGACGGAGAGCTCTTAACTTTAAAAAATATATTAATAGGTGAAGTCTGGTTTTGTTCCGGACAATCGAATATGGAAATGCCAATGAGCGGCTTTGACCGCCAACCGACTCAAGGTACAAACGACGTCATTGCCAAAGCAAAAGCCTCTACTCCAATCCGTATCTACAATACAGATTCTAAGGATGGAAAATGGATACGTCAATTTAGCAAAACACCAGAAGAGGATTGTAAAGGTGAATGGTTAGAAAACACTCCTGTCAACGTTTCCCATACAAGTGCAACTGCTTACTTTTTTGCCCGATATCTACAAGAAGTCTTAGAAGTACCGGTCGGTATCATTATATCTTCACTCGGTGGCTCAAAAGTAGAAGCATGGATGAGCCGGGAAGCTATTACACCATTTAAAAGTATCGATTTATCCATACTCAATAATAATGAACCAATAAAAAACATTACAGCTACTCCATGTGTACTTTACAATAGCAAAATAGCACCATTCACTAATTTTACTATTAAAGGCTTTCTTTGGTATCAAGGCGAAAGTAATCGCGACAATGTTGATTTATATAAAGATCTGATGCCCGTCTTTGTCAAAGACATACGTAACAAATGGAATATAGGGGAATTTCCTTTTTACTTTGTAGAGATTGCTCCTTTCAATTATGAAGGAGCAAATGGTACCTCAGCCGCCCGTATGCGCGAAGTCCAACAACAAAATATGAAAGACATTCCTAATAGCGGGATGGTCACTACTTTGGATATAGGGCATCCCGTCTTTATCCACCCGACAAATAAAGAAACTGTTGGTAGCCGTCTGGCTCTTTGGGCCCTTGCCCAAACCTATGGGCAAAAAGGATTCGGCTATGCCACTCCCATTTACAAATCTATGGAAATATCAGGAAATAAAATATACATTAATATAGATAATGCACAACGTGGACTTTGTCCGATGTGGACCCCGCTCGAAGGATTTGAGATTGCCGGTGAAGATAAAATTTTCTACCCGGCTCATGCCGAAATAGAAACCAAAACAACCCGCCTTGCCGTATCATGCGATAAAGTGCAGCATCCGATAGCAGTTCGATACGCTTACAAAAATTATGCAAAAGCAAGTGTATTCAGTACCTATGGTATTCCTGTAGCTCCATTTAGAACAGATAATTGGTAAACACAGATAAAATAAACATGAAAAAACGAATAAAACTCTTATCAATATACTTACTGTGTACAAAGGTACACAGTAAGTGTCAGCCTCCAATACGGAATTTCTAACTAAGAACACATATCCAGATATGGCACAAGCCCAACAATATCTCGATTATATGTATGAAGAGGTATCCGTAAGCCTCTATGGAACAAATAGCAGTAGTGACAGTGAATTCATCGAAAAACAAATGAATCATTACGAAAACATAACAATCCAGTGTCATTCAATATTGCATACACTGGATTACGTTACCACTCATCGAAAAATCTTTGAAACATTGAAAATAGCTATGATATGAAGGATATTTTCCTCCAAGAGTTGTGATTTACTCCCATTTTAGTATCTTTGAAACATTGGAAACAACAGATGGAAGATTTGTTCGAGGTGAAGTACAGTTGTGATTTGCTCTCATTTTAGTATCTTTGGAACATTGGAAACAACAAACATACGTTGTTTATTACACTTACTTATGTTGTGATTTGCTCTCATTTTAGTATCTTTGGAACATTGGAAACAAC